>JADMIO011429244.1_pt1 | contig 62625 bp, 50 predicted proteins | sample 8958161 | NCBI WGS metagenome assembly JADMIO01 (sample SAMN16585339, study PRJNA669376) | soil metagenome | isolation source: Crop rotation soil | place: USA: Cullars Rotation, Alabama | collected 2011 | reverse complement strand
GCCGCGACTTCAAGTCACGTGAATTCCAAGCTTCGGATCCCACTGTGCTGGAAAGGAAAGCTTTCAGGAATCCAATTAATTGATTCTAATAAAACTGCTGGATCTAATATATAAAGATTGCGTTGTATCTCTTCGATAATACCAGTTCCTTTTTTTATACTTTCTTTTCTTCGTTTAGTAATATCAGTTGAAGGTTGTTTCCATGCTGTAATTCTATCCAACGGCCGATTCACATATAATACACGATTATTTCTTGCAATTTCCACCGCCATGTTCTTAAAATTGCTTCCAATAGCAGTATCCCATGGCTGGAGGCCAAACATAATAATATCCCTGTTATGTATTATTGTGTTTTCCATTTTAGGTTAAGCCTTGATGAAACAATTTTAAATGCTTCAGGATAAAATTTAAAAGCGTGCCTGAAACAATTCAAAAAATTTACATTGAAATATTTTTTCAAGATCAATTGTGTCATGATAAAGCCAATAACATGTGTACATAATAAAGCATAACCGGCTCCCATCAAACCCCAAAATCTTATAAAGAAGAAACAAAAAATTATCTGAAGGATGCCAATAATAGTAATGGTTATAAAATTAACTCTTGGCCTGCCGGTAGAATCTATAATAACACCATAATGTTTTAAAAAAGCAAGAAAGATAGCTGTGACTGCTATCAATCTCAGGTATGGTATTGCGCTAAAATAATCTTTATTAGCAATAACGAGAATAATTAACTGAGGAAACAACAAGATCATTATTACTAAAGGAAGAATAAAGAAAAGTGAGGCTCCTACTGTTTTTTCGTAATAATGTTTAACCATTGCTGCATTATCACTGTTCTCTTTCTTTGAACTTTTGGGATATAAAATATCACCTAATGTTTGAGAAGGAAGATCCGTTAATGTAATAACACGTGCCGAAATATTCAATGACGCAGCGTACACCGTGCTGTTTGAAATCGGCGCTACCATCATTTGATCTGCACTGCGAAAAACAAGTGTACTTAAATTAGAACCAAAAACAAATTTTCCAAAATGCAGCATCTTCCAAAACCATTCTTTGGAATAAGCAAATGAATAAGAAAGAAAAGATCTGGAAAAATAAAAACCCACTAATGTGCCGATCAGCAAGCTGCCATTGTAAATCATCACCAAAATATTCAATGTTATTTTTCCTGTAAAATAATAGATGCCTGCTACCAGTAATAATGTTGAGCCTTGTCTATAAAGATAGACCCAGAACAATCCTTTGAAATTCGCTTTAGCATATAACAGCCATTCAAAATGAGAAAAAAAGATCATGATGAACATACCGATCTGAAATATATACAGCATCGGTTTTAATTGCGGAGACTTCTCTACATCAGCAATTTGTGTTGCAAAGAAGAACAGAAGCAATGCTGTAACAATTGTAATGAATGCATTTAAAATAAAAGCACTCGTGATAACATATCGTTGTTCATCCGGTTGGCAATAATTTAAATACCGGATCAATGATGTCTTTACTAAACCTTGCCGGACTGTTTCCTGGATTGATGTAATTGTCATAAAGATCGCCCATACACCCATGTCTGATGGTAGCAATCCTTTCTTAGTCAACAACATAGTAACCAACAAGCCGGACAAAGGCACAGAAAGCTTTTGCAGGCCGCCAAAAAAAGCAGAATGTATCCAACCTTCGTATTTTTTATTTTCCGTTGACATGTATGCTTAACCGTTATTTTCTATGTTTAATGGAACAGGCTTTGTGTAATTTTTAATTTCCTTATCTTTTGCATCTTCATCTTCCAATGTAAACCACCAACGCATATTCCATTTTACAGATAATTTATACAGTACCACAGGAATAATTAATCCTGAAATAATGCCAGCCAGTAATAAGACCGGCACATTATCTATGTGAAATACTTTTCTTAAAAATATTCTTACCGCCGCAAATGCAATCACGTGAGAAACGTAAATGTATAAAGAATGTCTTCCCAAAACAGGCAACCATTCCAATAGTTTGAATTTTGCTTTTTGTAAAACAAATGTGAGATTGATTATGAATGCACAGCCTATTAATCCGATCAGCACGTACATTAAAGGTTGAAAAAATTCTACAAATTCATATTTCTCTATGTTAGCATGATCCATATTTACTTTCAAGAAATATATCTGTGCTGCAATGAACGGAAGAAGCATTATGAGCAAAGTTTTCCACGATTCAAAGTATTTGAAATTATTCCTGTCCATCATAAAACGGCTGATGGCATCGCCAATAGCGAAGAACATATAATAGTGTAATGTATCATTTACAAAACCAAGATTGATATGCTGCTGATGCATCCAGGCGGAAAGGAAAAACATAACAATTCCAATAAGGATATTCCAATTTGCATTTATACGTAACTGTTGCTTCATTAAAACATATAAAGTGGAAACACTAAAAAGCGCATATAAATACCAGAACTGATCTACTTCACGTGGATTGTATAAAAGATATAAATAATTCTGCGGAGTCGAATGACCGTTTGTATATTTTGAAAAGATGATCTGCAGTGTGATCTGCAAACATGCCCATAAAAAATATGGGTACATAATTGTCTTTGCTTTAGTAGCAATAAATTTTTGAACGCCTCTTTTTTTCAGACTGGCTGTTACAAAAATTCCAGAAACAATAAAGAACAACGGCATCCTGAAGCTAAAAAAAAAGAGATTCGCATATTCGAGATACATATAGTGCTGCACAGAAAGGCCTGACTCTTTAATACCTTCAAACACATGCCTGTATAATACCAATATAATTGCTATACCCCTTGCATAATCGATCCATGTAAGTCGTCCGGGTTTCATACACAACAATATTAATAGATCAGAAATTGATGTTCTCTGTTAAAACATCATTGAGAATTACGTGATGATTTTTTTCACCAAGTCCGGCAATAAAGCGTAATGAAGCTGTATCTGTTTGTGAAACAGAAGACTCAGCTGAATAAACAGTTATAACTGCTTCCGTATATTGAGCCAACTCTTTACTATCAGAATAATTATTTAAAGCTGCACCTTCTATCAGGATATAATCAAAGTATTGTCTTAAACCGTGCAACAGAGCCGGTATATCAATATTGTACAATACTTCAGAAGGAGTCTTTGATGTTTCTTTACACCCGATAACATACAAATTATCGTACATTGTCTTGCTCCACAAATTCTGAGAATCCAGTGGAGAAGAATAATTGATCCTGCCTCCAATCTCTTGTATCAATTTATCTGTATTGAAAATTTTTGTAAGTGAATTGTGAGAAAAATTCAGATCAATAATCAACACTTTCTTCTTGCTTAATAAAAGGCTTGTTGCCAATGCTTCGATAACTGTTGATTTACCTGAAGCTTTTTTGGTACTGGTAAAAAGGAATATATTTTTCCCGCTGTTGATGATCTCATAGCGAAGTTTACGGATATTATTTTTAAACATCCCTTGTCCTTCAAACGCTTCATGTTTCTCATCGCTTTCCTGCATTACCAGATCCATTGGATACGCATTCTTAAATTTTACTTTATTAAGTACGCCGATCACTTTTAGTTTTGTAAGTTTTTGAAAAATGGAAGGAGTTTTAACTGAAGGATCAAATATTTCAAGGAAAATAAAAATGATAGACACAAGAAAGAAAACAGAGACACCTGTCAATGCCATTGTAACCATCGTCTTTTTTGATTCAGGATCAACAGCAGCCTGGCCTACACGTGTTTGAATAAAATTTGCAGTAGGATCATCTCTCATCAAACCTTCAGCCTGAGAATATTTTTCTGATGAAGAAGCCAATTGCTTATTTGCAATATCCAATTCAGTTTGCAAGGCATCTACTTTAACGCCACTTGTTGGATTCACATAAGCTAAGCCTTCGTATTGTCTTATTTGTGCATTATAATCTTCGATTGTTTTGGTAGATGCATTCAACAATGCTTTTTCTTCGTTCAGTTGTCTTGACAGATCACTAATGTTATCAGCAGTTTTTGATTTATTATTTGAGTTGGAAGATAGTGAGATAATACGATTTGTAAGGTCGTCAATTTCTTTTTGTAATGCTGGATCATTGCCACCCTTGCTGCTTAACTCGTCTAGCAACCTGCTTTTTCTATTTCTTAATTGAAGTACTTCATCATTCGATCCGGCAGAAGAATTCATTCCGGATTGAAGGCTATTCAATTCCTGTTGAAGATAATCTACACGATTTGAATGTTCATTGTATTTTGCTCTTTCCTGTGTAAGATTGGTTTCCAATTCCTTCACAGTTTCCATTGCTGTTGTGGTTTTACTAACAGGATCAATGGAACCCTGGCTTTGTTTTTCAGTAGCCAATCGTTGTTGAATGGCTTCTACCTTGTTTTGCTGACTGTCAACGATCGCTTTAATGCTTTGTGCATTTTCTTCTGTACGTTGTGAATTCAGATTTTTATAATAATTCAAAAATTGCGTACCGATAGAATTTACTACCAGTGCAGATAGTTCACGATTTTCAGAACGGAAAGTAATATCTAAATAATCAGTTCCTTCTACTCTGTCGATGGAAAGATATTTTAGTAAGCCATCATAATCATAATTATAAAGTTTTAGAAACTCTATCAATTGTCTTTCTTTATCATTATCAGAATTTAATAAAGAATTTGTGTTGATCTTTTTTGCGAAGATGAATTTAGCAGTGTCGATATTAACTTCTTTATATACTTTACTATCTGCATCTTTTATAGTAAGCTTTCTGTATGCAGCATTAGGAAATTCAAGATCGTGTAACAATAACTTGTAGGATAACATGTCAACCACCTGTGGCGATTTCATTGTTTCAATAACGTTATTGAATTTAACATCAACAGTGTAAAAATCGATAGCAGATGACCCATCTACTAATCTTACTTTTTCAGCTGTGAAGCCGGTGGAGTATTGCGCTACCGATTCGAAAAGCGGCTTTTTATTAAAGAGATAAATGAAGGCAGCGACTACCGCTAAAAAAGAAATGCCGAGGATAATCCATTTCTTGCGGTATAAGACTTTCAAAAAATAAATTAAATCCATTATAATTTATTATTAGGTTCAAGAGGTAACAAAGTTAACTTAAAAAAAAGTCTGGTATACTACTATACCAGACCTTTATAATATTGGTTTTTCTAGTTTACTTTTATTAATACAACCGATTTGCTCAGCTTGCCATCAACCGCTACGCTTAAAACATAGCTTCCTGGTTTCAGATTGCCTGCATTCGGAATATTGATATTAAATGTCTGGTTACCAGTTTGTTTAACAGCATTACCTGCATAAACCAGTCTTGAAGATGCATCATACAACATCAGTCCAACGTTACCTGATCTAGCACCATTCATTTCAACAGTTATTTTGTTGTCGAATGGATTTGGATAGATCCTGATATCATTAGCATTATTCACACGAGCAATATTCGCAGTTATTGCCGTATCATTTGCAGGAAGCTCTGGTCTGCTGATGCTAACCGGAACATATGAATCTGTATCATCAAACGCTTCGATAGTGAATGCACCTGTGAAGCTGTATGGTGATCCCACAACAGTAGCGATATCAACAACTAACTGACCGTCTGCATTTGGTACTAATTTATCCAGGTAAACAACTTTAGAGTTGTTATTGTAACTGTTTAATTGTACCAATTGACCGTTACAAGTATAATTAGCGCTTGTATAATTAACTGATGCGTTGCTACCGAAACATCCAATTCTGTATTTCTTACGAACATCCAGGTTATCGAACATTACTTCTGATACCATTCCTGCATCTGTCCAATAGTTACCTTTCATAACATTCGCAGGGAAGATACCTGAACCAGTTACACCTGCAAATCCTGTGTTATTGAATTCTTTTGTAATTACCATTTCAAAGCCGGTATTTACAAGGTTGATATCATTCATGTTACTTATAGTAGCACCTGCTATTGACAATTGGCTTGTATTATTCCAAGGTGATGGTCCATTTGTAGAAGCATCAGCGTCTAGATGGAGCAATACAATTTTAGATGCCAATGTTGCTGTAGCAATGTTACTGTAATTGCTGGTAGTTGAACCATTCACTGCACGAATCTTATAATAATACCTTGTATTAGCTGTTAAGCCTGTGTTCGTGTATGTGGTAACGTTAGCAGCAGTAGTAGTTACTAAAGTATAAGTACCATTTACTGATGTAGAACGATATACCTGGAATCCTGTTTCATTGCTGCTTCTGTCGCTCCATGTCAATGTGATCTTACTTGTATCCAATGATGTTGTAGCAAACAGGTTATAAGGCCTTACAATTGGAGTATTGCTTAAATATTCCTGTATCTGCATTGCATTCAGGCAGAGGTATTGTTGTTTACCTTTTGTTGCAGTTATCTGCACAACACCTGAAGCACTTGGAGTAATACCATTTAATTGAGCCAGAACAGTTGAATTATATTTTGCATCTACTACCACAGTTTGTGTACCATTTTTAAATGTTACCTGTGCAGTATCACCAGAGTTAAAGCTGGTTAAGAAAGCAAAATTGTATCTCTTAGCAGGATTCAATCCATCAAATTCGATTGTATGAGTTGATGTTGAACCTGAGTAAATGCTGCTTTGCATTACATTATCAGGGAAAACACCTTTGTCATTACCTGCAATCATACCTACATTCAAACCACCATCCCACTGATCAAGCCATTTGAAGCTGAAGCCGGTATTTACACCATTATCATCTAACAAGTTTCCAAATGGACTATTCGCAAATGGATAAGCAAGATAGTTGTTCCATGGAGCAGGTTGTGCTATACCGCCTGCAGGCCCAAGATTTAGATAAACAGAACGTACGCTGCTATCAATTACTCTCAGGTTAAATGTATCTGTAGCAAAAGCACCGAAGTTATCTTTTACTTTCACTGCAATATTTCTATAAACACCCAGATCATTTACTGAAGGAGTGAATGTGATCTTACCTGTACCATTGCCTGTGCTTTGGTAAGTTGCAAATGAAGGCAATCCGGATACAGTTGTTGTAAGCACATCGCTAGCGTCATCTGTTGCTGTGATGTTCAATACAACTGAAGTGCCGCCTTTTGCAGTGAAATCGTTGATAGCAGTTAACACCGGAGCTTTGTTAGCAGTTGTTGCACTTACAACACCTGTTTGACCAGAAGATCCGTTATTGTTAGTAGCTTCTATCTTATAATAATAAGTAGTATTGCTTGATCCTGTTTGATCAGTATATGTAGTGTCATTAGCATTTGTTGCACCAGGGTTCAACAATGTGTATGTACCGTTTGCACTTGTGCTTCTGTACACTAAATAATTATTTTCATTGTATGCGATATCCTTCCAGCTTAATTGTATAAATCCGTTAGCCAACGTTTGTGCTGCAAGATTTGTTGGAAGAACCGGTACTGTACCGTCATCAAATGGCCTTTCCAATACGATATCATTTACCATTCCATAAGGAGTGCCTGTTGCTTTGCTCATTTTAACCGTAATATTTCCTGAAACATCCGGAGCAATTGTGCTGAATGTTACAGTGTTTTGTTGGTTATTAGCAGCATTCAGTGATTGAGAATTTCCATTGATAGTATAAACAGTCGGGCCATTAGGACCAGCGCCTGTCCAGAAGCTGCTTGCAAATAATGTTACATTATATTTAGACGCAGTGTTCAATCCTGTTAATTGGAAATAAACAGTATCAGGTGCGCCATAAATACCGAACCAGAAATAATCAGCTATTGCAAGATCAGGATATACACCTGAGTTATTTCCTGTAGAATTGCTTGCATTACCAGCATTCCAGTTTGTATTTAAGAAATTCAATCCTACTGAAGTTGTTGCACCAGTGCTGTTTTTCAATCCTGTTGTAGTTGTACCTGAAATATTATTCCAAGGTGCCGGAGCATTTGCACTGTTATAGCGCATATCCATATATATTTTTTCAGATGGCGGAACAGTGTTTGTTATTGTTACAACAAATGAAGTTGTTGCAATACCACCTAAACCATCATTAACACTAGCAGTGATTGTGTATGTTCCTGCAGCTGCATAATTTGGTTTTAATTTGATTGTTGCTGCACCATTAGTTGTTGAACCAACAGAAGCAAAACCAGGAGCGCCAGGAAGAGACCATACCAATGAACCGTTACCATCCTGATCGTTTGCACTTACAGGGATGAAAAGAGAATCTCCTTCAGCCATTGTTTGGTTGCTAACGCTAGCTGCAACAGGAACATAATTTGAGTTAACTACTAACGTAAAGCTTGTAGTATCGGCACCTGAGTGATTATCTTTTGCAATAACTGAGATCGCATAAGTTGATTGATCAGTGATTGCAGGATTCAATGTTATTGTTGCCGTACCATTACCATTATTTACTAGCTGAGCAAATGCAGGCAATGCATTTACAGTAGTGAATGTCAATGGATCTCCATCAGCATCAGTTGCACTAACAGGAACGGTTACTTGAGAAGCGTAGCGCATTGCTACATTTCCTATTGGTGCAATATGAGGTTTATTATTAAATGTCACTGCATTCGCATCGGTAGTGTAAGTTGAATTACCACCTACACCAATCGCTCTTACATGATAGTAATAATTTGTATTTGCAAATAAGCCATTATCAATATAAGTTACTGATGATGTACTGTTAGCACCTATTGTTGTTAACAATCTGAAACTATTAGCGCTTCCAACAGAACGATAGATTTCAAATCCTGTTTCATTGCTTGAGTTATCATTGAATGTCAGTTTAACACTTGATGTTGACTGCGCCACTGCAGCAATAGCTGAAGGCGCTGTTGGTATTGCAGGCAATACAGCAGTTGTGGCAGCTGTATACGTTTGATTAATCAACGCAGTTACACCTGCAGCATTCAATGGTTCATTCAAAATTTCAAGATCATCTATCAATCCACCATAGTTAGTAGAAGAAGTAGATGCATTGAACGCATTGCTTGTACCAGATGCACCAACACGTGAAGCAACTGTTGTTGACGGAACTGAAGAGAAGCTAAGACTTGTTGTACCAACAGACACTCCATTTACAAATAGCTGAATAGAATTTATATTGTAAACAACAGCTACATGATTCCATCCACCACTTACCCAATTTGCATTGGTAGCAATATTACTTACGCTAACAGTGCTTCTTGTGCTATTGCTTGCAATACCTGCCTGTAATGCACCTGAATTAAATCTTAAAGCAAGACCATTTGTAGATCCACCGAAACTGAAGATTATTTTATTAGCACTGCTAATAGTAGCAGCAAGCGGTTTGATCCAGACAGCAACTGTACGAGTTGTATATGCATCACTTGGGAACAGGCTTCCGCTGCTGAATGTCATATCAGCATATTGTGAACTTCCATTTAATGAAATAGAATTGCTTCCTTCTTTTGCATCTGCTGAGAAAGTAGGGCTACCAGAACCTGTAAGGCTATGATTGTTTCCACTACCGTCTGTAAGATCATTGTTGAATAACCAGTCTCCTAATAATGTGCTCACATAAGCTGAACCACCATTATTATTCACCGCTCTGATCTTATACCAATATTTTGTATTTGGACTTAAGCCAATTGAATCAGCAAAGCTTGTTGCACCTGCAGCTGTTGTACCAATCGCCACATATGCATCTGTGCGTTGCAGAGCACGTGATACTTCGAATCCTGTTTCAGTTGTGCTGTTATCGGTCCATGTTAAATTAATACGTTTATATGATGCCGCTGTTGCAGTTAATGCAGACGGTGCTGCAGGTACTGCACCCACTGTTACTGCATCATTGAATGCGTTATCAGGTATTAACTGACGTGCAAGGCCTTTATTGTTTTTCCAATAAACCTGCATAGAAGCACCACCACCTTGTTGGAAGTAAGTAATTGCAATTGGATAAATTCCCGCATTTAATGTGATGTTACCTGTTGCAGATTGTGCGCCATGTAAACCATCATTATTAACTACTGCTGTAGCAGAGTTGCTATACTGGCCTATATACAATTTACTTCCATCATCAGAATTTGTTTCAAATGTGTATGTACCGGTTGTAGGTATATTAATGTATCCCTGCCATAAGAAACCATAATTAGTTGTTTGCAATGCAGGTGATAAAGTCACGTTTGTAGTTTTACCTGTTGCAAAAGGAGTCAATGTATTAAAGTCAGGTAACGTTGACCATGTACCTTGATAATAACTATATTGAAGTCCTGATAGAGCAGCGGCTGCAGAAACCTGGCTGCTGGCAGGTGATATATTACCACTGATATCTCTTGCTTTTACATAGAAAGAATATACTTGCAATGCATTCAGTGCATTTACTGTAAATGATGTGTTTGCAGTTGAATAAGCTTTCGCACCATTCACATATATATCATATCGATACACGCCAACATCATCGGTAGAAGCATCCCAAACAAGAGATACAGAACTACGTGTTGTTGAGGTAACTTTTAAATTTGTTGGAGCTGTCGGTGCTGTTGTATCAGATTTAGTAGTTGCAAAGAACTCACTGGTTGATGGAGCAGCGCCATTGCCGTTAACTGCACGAACGATATAAAAATATTTTGTATTCGCAGCCAATCCCTGATCTAAATAAGCTAACGCATCCGTTGGATTGATAGCAACTAATTTATAGTTTGATCCTGAAGTTGTGCTTCTATAAATTTCAAAACCTGTTTCATTGTATTGAGGTGTAGGATTATTGTCCCAATTCAATTGAATAGAACTGCTCGATGCTGCAATTGCTGAAGGATTAGCTGCAGGATCCGGAGCAGGTGTTCCGGTTGCTGAAACAACTGTATCAATTGGAGAGAAATTACTGCTGCAACCAAATTGCTCAGTAACTCTTACTTTATATAAACCAACTGGTGCATTATAAATATTTGAAGTTCCTACCAATACATCACCACCACCGGTTACATTATGCCATTCGTATGAAGCATAAGTATTAGGCACCATTAATGGAACTGTTGTACTTCCATCTGGCGCAGGTAATACATTACTTTGTAATCCATTGATCTGGATTGGCGGAGTTATCGTTCCTTGTTTTTGAGAAATAATAACAGGAGTTGGTGACCATGCAGACCATCCTGAAGTTGAAGTACGTTGAAATCTTCCTGCATACGTTCCATAATCTGTCACTACCAATGAATCTGCTGTTGCACCACTTATTGTACCACCGTTTCTCTGCCATTGATAAGCATAGAAACCTTTTTGCAATTTCAAAACAGCATTAACTGCTTCGTTTGGACAAAATGCACTATGCTGAAATTTGACCAATGGATTTGCTTTATGTTGAGCATTTACCCATGGCCAGAAATTTGGTTCAGCCCAGAATGAATCCCAAACACCATGCCCCTGATTAGGATACAATGTCTGTATGATATATCCACCAAGGCTCTTATAATAAGCAACAATATCTGCCACTGTTGAAGGATAAGGAGCAACGTCCTGTCCTCCATTTGATGTCCAGATAGGTATAGTTATAAAGCTTGAAAATGTTGATTCCTGGCTATATTCAGCAGCAGAAATTGGCAATGCAGAAGCTGTTTTTTTTGCATACTCCTGTGTTGCCATAAAATCCCACGTAGCTTGACCACCACCTGATAATCCGTCAACAGCTACTCTGTCCAGATCAAGCTTATTATATTTAACAAGAGAATCAAGTAAACTTGAAACCGCAGGGAAATAAGATTGAAGATATCCACCCTGACTTTGAGGTACTAAAATAAAACCATCAAAAGTACTGTCATCTACTTTTGCAGCCCAAGTCTGTCCACCATGAAAAAGCTGGTATTCATTATCCCAGATATTTCCAGATTCTCCCAAACCATGGAAAAACAAGAATAACGGATATTTCCTTCCGTCAACTACACCTGCTTTATAACTTTTAGGAAATTTAAGCCTGAATGCCATTCCCTGGAAATAGTAAGATCTATATCCATTTGCATAAGGCCCCCACGATAAACGATTCGTGTGACCCCATTTACTGATTGCATTCCAAGTTGGCGCCGAAGGTTGATTCGTAGATGTAAAGATCACATCCGGATCACTCGGGTTCATCGTATTCTGAGCTTTAGCGCTGTAATCAGCAAAACACAGTACTACACAAGAGACAATAATGAATAACTTTTTCATTTTAATGGTTTAAATTAATTATCAATTAATTTGACAAAGGCACTTTCACAACAATTTGATTTTACAAAAGCTGGCTGTAATCATTAATGGTATTTAACCAGTTACGCTTGAGTTAAAATACTCTTGAGTTGCAAAAGATATTGGGGGATGGAGGTTTCGGATTGGAAATTAAAAGCTGATTTTGAATAGATATGGAGACTGAAAGTCTTTCTCTTGAGGGATAATCGTGCGTGTAAAATTATACAATAATTTGAAAGCAGCAAATAAAATTCAAAAAAAAAATTGTTAACTGAATAAAAACTGCTGTGTTGAATTGTGTAAAACAGATAAAATGTTTTGAATTTTTTCCTCATAATTTTGAATGAAAACCTAATCGTTGATAAAGATCATTTTCTGGCTTTCGTTGTTCATTGTTTTTTATAGTTATCTCGGCTATGGCATCCTTATCTGGCTATATCTTAAATTAAGATCATTGTTCAGCAAATCAAAAACAAAAATCGATGAAAACAGCTATGAGCCTGAAGTTACAATGATCGTTGCTGTTTACAATGAAGCAGGTTTTATCCAAAAGAAAATAGAAAATTCGCTTGCGCTTGATTATCCTTCGCAAAAATTAAAATTACTTTTTATTGCGGATGGCTCTACTGATGACTCCGTTAACATCATTTCAAAATACCCATCGATACAATTACTTTTTAAACCAGAACGTGAAGGAAAAGTTGTTGCGATCAATCGGGCAATGAAATATGTTTCCACACCTTATGTTGTTTTTTCTGATGCCAATACCTTGTTGAGTAACAACTGCATACGTGAAATTGTGAAGCATTATAAAGATGAAAAGATCGGAGCTATTGCAGGAGAAAAAAAGATCGTTGATCTTTCAGATGATGAATCTGTATCAGGTGCCGGTGAAGGACTTTATTGGAAATATGAATCCTTTCTTAAGAAATTAGATGCAAAGTTTTATACTGTTGTAGGTGCTGCAGGCGAGCTTTTTTCTGTAAGAACAGAATTATTTGAGCCGGTAGCAGCCAATGTTTTGCTTGATGATTTCATTATTTCATTAAAAATATGCCGCAGAGGTTATCGTGTAATGTACGAGCCTGCCGCATTTGCAACAGAAGCACCCTCATTTTCAATGAAGGATGAGCAGAAAAGAAAAATCCGCATAAGTGCCGGTGGCTTTCAATCTGTATTTATGCTTAGCAGCTTGCTGAATATTTTCAAATATGGTAAACTTTCTTTCCAGTACATTTCTCATCGTGTATTGAGATGGTGTGTTTGCCCTTTTTTACTTCCTGTTATTCTTGGCACAAATATTTATATGGTTTTGCATCATCATAGCTGGTTATATACGGCACTGTTAGTGGGGCAAATATTTTTTTATATCGGTGCAATTATAGGCTGGCTGGGCAGTTTGAAGAATATCAAAATAAAATTGTTTTATATTCTTTATTATTTCGCTTTTATGAATGCAGCACTTTATCTTGGTTTTCTGCGTTTTATTGGAAATAAGCAAACGGTGTTGTGGGAAAAGGCAAATCGAAAAGCCTGATTTTCAGGCAAACCCCTGTTTGTTAATAAAAAAATAACCATAAAATGCTGGTTCATAACAAAAAAAATTTTGATTTATAAAAATGAAGATATATTTTTACACTGTATAGATTAATACCCCCTCTCTTAAAATTTCAATCCTTGATTCACCCTCAATAGTCTTTACGATTATCTTGTCTGCAATATTTTCTGTGTTTAACACCAAGTAGACCCTCAATCAATTCGGGTTTTTTAAATGTTATTCGAACCCTATGTGATAACCACTGATTAATATTTCTATTGAAAGCCTTTAAAACTCAAGAAGTTTATGAGAAGGTCAATCTTAACAGTGGAAAATAACAAAGGCTTACGTTACCTGATATCAACGATTCTTGGAACAAAGCATAGTGTGCGTACGGTGCAAAGTAGTTCAGAAGCGATGCAATTGTTTTCGGTGGGATATGAACCATGCATGGCAATCGTAGATGTGCCTTCTGCAGAATCAGAGAATTTTGAATTGATGGAACATATTTGCACCAGTTCAATGTTTAAAAATGTACCAGTGATCGTGTTGTCGGCAAATCGTGATGAAGCATTGAAAGCAGTTTGTTTGGAAGCCGGAGCAACAGATTTTTTTACTAAACCGTTCGATCCGGTTATGTTATCAGAAAGAGCTTCCCAGGTTTTATCAGAAAATGCACCTGATATCACCCCTAAGAAGAGGAAAATCTTTAACCTGAATATGTTTTAATGATTTTGTTTAGATATAATTTCTCTTAGCGTTTTCCAATCCTATTTCAATCCCTCCCCTAACGAAGGCTAAAAACGATCTCTTAACCTTAAACCTCAAGTGTATGTCAGTGAATAATGAAGCGTTGAACAAACCCACATTGGAAGAAGAAGTTGATGTAAAGAAGTCTTTTCTGTACATAGGTAGTTCTTTAGCTAAAACAAAGAAATGCCTGTCTCTTTATAAAGAATCTTTCATCTCACGTAACATTCGTACAGCTAAAGAATTTTTAGCTGACGAAAATAATATTGCGGAACAGCCACATCTTATCATCATCGATGTTCCTTATAACAGTGAGGAATTATCATCTTTCATCTCCTGGATAAAAGAACAATTCAAAACGCATATCCCTGTTATTTATAACGAAGCAGCTTTACAACCTCAGCAGATCAAAGACCTGAAAAGTCTTCGCCTGATTGATGACATTGTAAAAATTGAAAGTTATTGCAACAGGCTGCATGAAAAAGCAAAATTCCTGAAGAAGGCAAATGCTTTTATTCATCCTCCACTTAAAGCTGATCAGATACATGCAGGCTACAACAGCTTCAACCTGAATTTTTCAAGCAGATATTTTATCAAAAGAATGATAGATATCGTGTTGTCTTCTATAGCTATTATCTTCTTTATGCCTTTGTTCATTGTAATTGCCATTGCAATTAAGCTTGAATCAAAAGGCAAAGGCCCGATTTTTTACTCTTCTTTCAGAGCAGGTCGTGGATTTAAAATCTTTAAATTTTACAAATTCCGCACGATGGTGCCCGATGCTGACCAGAAATTGAACGAATTAGCGGAATTAAATATGTATGAGAGCAATGATAATGAAATTACTGCGTTCTTTAAGGTAATGAATGATCCCCGGATCACTAAAGTTGGATCATTTTTACGGAACAGCAGTTTAGATGAATTGCCTCAGTTCTTCAATGTTTTGAAAGGCGATATGAGCATTGTGGGTAATCGTCCGCTGCCATTATACGAAGCCGCTTCCCTCACCACAGACGAATGGGCTGAACGTTTTATGGCACCTGCAGGCATTACCGGCCTTTGGCAGATATCTAAAAGAGGTAAGGAAAACATGAGCACCGAAGAAAGGATCGCTCTTGATATTCAATATGCAAGAAATCACAGTCTTAAAGACGACCTGATCATCATGTTGAAAACTCCTACTGCGCTTATTCAAAAGTCCAACGTATAATCCCGGGGTCTATTAATAGTGAATCACAATTTGTAATTTACCAGAGTATGAACCCGTTGATTTCAATAATTACGCTTAACTGGAACCAGACTGCAATCACATGTGCATTCTTAGAAAGCACCCGTGACTTCCACTACAAAAACTACGAGATCCTCGTTTGTGACATGGGCTCAACCATCGATCCAACCGAGCAAATCAATGCAGGCAATTACCCCAATACAAAAGTCTTACGCTCAGATGTCAACCTGGGTTTTACAGGTGGTAACAACTGGGGCATGAGACAGGCAAAAGGTGATTATATATTTATAGTAAATAATGATACAGAGGTTACATCTAATTTATTGGATGTGTTGCTGGAGCCGTTTCACAACGACCCAAGCGTTGGCGTAACTTGCCCTAAAATCCGCTTTTACGACCAAAAGGATATTATTCAATATGCCGGATTTAACCCTATAGACCCATTTACCGGCAGAACAACTGCTGTGGGAAGTTTGGAGGTTGATAAAGGGCAACATGATATCAGTGGTTATACAAGCGGAGCCCATGGCTGCGCCATGATGGTAAAGAAAGAGGTGATTGACAAAGTGGGGATGTTTCCTGAAAAATTTTTCATATATTACGAAGAGTGGGACTGGAGTTCCAGGATACTAAAGGCTGGATATACCATATTTTACCAGGCAAAAGGGCTAATATACCATAAAGAGTCAATTACGATGGGTAAACAAAGCGCCATCAAGGTATATTACCACACAAGGAACCGAATCTTATACATGCGACGCAATACAAGTACAGGCAAATTCGTTGTATTCAGTCTGTTCTTTTTATTTGTTTCTACCCCAAAAGCAATTATTAAGTATGCGTTCAGTAAACAGTTCAAGCATTTAAAATCCTATATCAAAGGAATTACCTGGAACTTAACGCAATCCAAATATTCGGCTGTGTAGAGGATACTTATCTAAACCAAATAAGAAAAAAATTATGGCAACTTCTTTAATTACCGGTGGTGCAGGATTTATAGGATCGCATGTTGCAAAACATTGTCTCGATATGGGACATACTGTTGTTGTGCTCGATGATCTGAGTGGTGGATTTGAAGATCACCTTCCTGCAGGCGTAAAATTTGTTGAAGGCAGCATCACGGATGTTGATCTTGTACAAAGTTTATTTGCTGAATATAAATTTGATTTCGTTTATCACCTTGCAGCTTATGCAGCTGAAGGTCTTTCTCATTTTATAAGAAATTTCAATTACAACAATAATCTCATTGGAAGTATCAACCTTATTAATGAATCAGTGAAATATAAAGTGAAATGCTTTGTATTCACTTCTTCTATTGCAGTTTATGGTAAAGGTCAATTGCCAATGGTTGAATCAATGACTCCTGTTCCTGAAGATCCGTATGGTGTTTCGAAATACGCTGTAGAACTGGATCTCAGAGCCGCTCATGAAATGTTTGGATTGAACTATGTTGTTTTCCGTCCGCATAATGTTTATGGAGAAAATCAAAACATCGGCGATAAGTATCGCAATGTGATTGGTATTTTCATGAACCAGATCATGCAGGGAAAAAAGCTGACCATCTTTGGTGATGGCACTCAAACAAGAGCTTTCAGTTTTATTGATGATGTTGCAATTCCAATTGCAAAATGTGTAAACATTAAAGAATCATACAACGAAGTTTTTAATATTGGCGCTGACAAACCTTACACTGTAAATGAACTGGCAACAGTTGTTTGCAATGAATTTGGCGTTGAACCATCGATTAATTATTTATCTGCACGTAATGAAGTATTGCATGCATACAGCGATCACACCAAAGCACATAAAGTATTTGGCGATCCTACAGGAATCTCACTGGCAGAAGGTATCAGCAGAATGGCTGCATGGGCAAAGAAAGTAGGTGCAAGACAAAGCAAAGAATTTGCAAACATCGAGATCACCGAAAAATTACCTGATGGCTGGCAGATACCTGCAAAGCAAATGGCTAAATAATTAAAACGCATTTATTTAAAAAAGAAATAAAGAAAAAATGGAACAGACTTTAACGATACCAAGACATGATGTTGACTATGAGGAGTGGTATCATAAAGAAAGACACAACACACATTTCAACGAAGCATATTACAATGCCCGTGCTAAGATTGCATTGACTAAATTTTTCTCAGGCATTGATAAAAATGCACGCCTATTGGATTTTGGTTGTGGCTTAGGACAAAATATTTATTACATGCCCAATGCAATGGGTGTTGATATCTCTAAGTTTGGCGTTGACTTCTGCAAAAGCAAAGGAATCAATGCAACTAATAATTTAGCAGAAGTTCCGAATGAAAGTTTTGATATTGTTTTTTCAGCGCATGTGCTTGAACATCATCCGCATCCAAAAACAATGTTAGAAGACATTCATTCAAAATTGAGAAAAGGAAAAGATCTTATACTCGTTATACCGTTTGAAAGACATGGTAAGGCTCAGTTTCAACTGGATCTTAACCAACATTTATTTATGTGGAACTTTCAAACGATAAACAATCTACTACTACTTTCAGGCTTCGAGATCAAATCAAATAAATATGTAAGAGGCGCTGGTTATAATAAACTGTTACCTCTTGCTAAAATAAATTTTGGCTTATATCGCTGGGCCACAAATACACTTTCACGATTCATGAGTATTAAAGAAATGATGATCGTGGCAACAAAGGTTTAGTTGTTATGGCAAAGCAAATAAAAGTGATGGAATGCATCCGTCAAGGACAGATCGGTGGAGGAGAATCACATTTATTAAGCCTCGTTGAAAACCTTGATCGTTCTAAGTTTCATCCAATCGTGCTTTCATTTACAGATGGTCCGATGATAGAACGATTGAAAAACATGAACATTGAAACGCATGTTATTTATACCGAAAAACCATTTGACATAACAAAATGGAAAAAGGTAAAAAAACTGTTGAGAGATAAAGAAGTTGATCTTGTACATGCCCATGGTACAAGAGCCAGTTCAAATGTTTTATGGGCAGCCCGTTCTTTGAATATTCCTGTGATATATACAGTACATGGATGGTCATTTCATGCAGATCAAAATCCTGTCGTTCGCAAATTGCGTATTGCAGGTGAGAAATATCTTACAGGAAAATCAAATAAGAACATCTCTGTTTCTTTGTCAAACCAACAATCGGGAAAAGTATTTATTAAATCCTTTGATTCAATTGTAATTAACAATGGAATTGATCAGAATAAATTCAACCCGGAAAGATTATATAAAAATATCCGCCAGGAATTAGGAATAAAGGAAGAAGCAGTGCTGGTACTTTTTATCGCAAGATTTACTGTACAAAAACAGCCACTTGCTTTGATTCGTTCTTTTGCCGAAGCATTGAAAAAAAATGCAAACCTTCACCTGGTAATGGTCGGTGATGGTGATCAGAAAAAAGAAGCGATCGATCTTATTGAAAAATTATCAATAAAAGACAATATCACATTAGTACCATTCCGCCAGGATGTGCCGGATGTATTGGCCGCTGCTGACATTTTTGTGCTGCCGTCATTGTGGGAAGGGCTGCCGATAGGATTATTAGAAGCAATGGCAATGAAAAAAGCCATCATCGCTTCAAAAGTAGATGGAACAAGTGAAGTAATTCAAAATGATAAAAATGGATTATTGATTGATACAAATAATCTGGTGAATGATTTATCATATGCGTTACTGTTACTAAGTAATGATAAAGAGCTGAGAAAAAGATTAGGAACAGCAGCCATGCAAACAATCAATGAACGCTACAATGCAGCAAATATGACAAGAAGCATTGAAGCTGTTTATACAAAGCTTGTAAATAAATAACTGAAACCATTAAATAATATTTCGGTGGAATTTGAAAGAATTGCAGATATTAAACGCCTCGACTTCATCACTGAAGTATTACGCAGCAACCTGCCTGCCAATGCTGAAGTATTAGACGTTGGCTGTGGCAACGGCGTAATTTCACGCAGCTTGGGTGAAAAAGGATTTCATGTTCAAGGAGTGGATGTAAGTCCGAAGGCCATTGAAAAAGCTCGTTCGCTGAATAAATTCAATCATGTAAAATTTGATGTATTGAGCGCTGAACAAATAGTTGCCAATGGACAAAAATATCATGCAGTTATTTGCAGTGAAGTATTGGAACATCTAAATGATCCCGGAAAATTATTGAATACGTTACATGATATACTCGATGAAAATGGTGTATTGATCGTGACTGTTCCAAATGGCAAAGGGCCAAGAGAAGTGCTGGTAACCAAGCCCGTTATATCTTTACAAAAGAAAAACAACTGGACGTGGAGACTCGTCCAAAAAATAAAAAGAATGTTTGGTTATAAAGGAACAACTGTGCAATCAGATGCAGATAACCTGACTCACATTCAGTTCTTTACTAAATCTTCTTTGGAAGCTCTTGCTACAAAAACACATTTCAATATTGTTCGTTTTGGAAAAACGAATTTTATTGATGACGTTTTCCCGTTCTCATTTTTGACTAAAAAAATAAAAGTATTACAGAAATGGGATAGTGCTGTGGCAGATAAACTTCCATACAGTTTTACCGGAGGTTTTTTATCCGTCTGGAAAAAAAGTTAAATAAACATGCAGCTGATCACACACATATTGTGGATATTATTTTACATCATTAATGGTGTGCTGGCTGTCTATTTTATAATACCGATCATATTCTTCCTGCTGCATTATATTCTTCCTGAAAAAAAATTCGGCAGTTTTAAAAAGCAACAAACTGAGAAGCAGTTTGATTTTGCAGCTATCATCACGGCTCACCAGGATACCAGATTCATCGCTCCTTTGGTTGATTCATTTATCAAACAGCAGTATCAACACTTCGTTGTTTATGTAGTTGCTGATGATTGTGATATTTCCAATTTGCATTTTACCGATAGCAGAATAAAGATCATAAAACCGGAACCGGCTTTGCATGGAAAAACAAAATCCATTAAGCTTGCTGTTGATAGTTTTGTGCGCCAGCATGATGCATTGATCATTTTTGATAGTGACAATCTTGTTCATCCTGAATATTTAAAAAATCTGAATGCATATTTTCAGCATGGCTTTAAAGTAGTGCAGACGCATATGTTGTCAAAAAATACAGGAACTGTTTACGCAAGATTAGATAGCATTGGACATATTTATAACAATTTCCTTGAACGCCAGGTTAAAATGGAAATGGGATTATCATCTGCAATCTTAGGTTTAGGCATTGCAATTGATCTTGATCTTTATAAAGAAATTTTTTACAAAGACACATTGGGTGGTTTCGATAAAAGACTGCAAATTTTACTAGTACAAAAAGTGAAGCAGATCGGCTTTGCAAAAGATTGTATTGTATATGATGAAAAAGTAGAAGATGGCGCAACACTTGAAAAGCAGCGCACACGCTGGATCAACACATACTTTAAATATTTTCCGCAAAGCGTTTCATTATTTTTCAAAGGTTTATTCAAGCTTAATATGAGCCAGTTCTTGATTGGCTTCATCATGCTAAGACCTCCCCTTTTCATGACATTTATTCTTGCGTTTATTTTTGCTGCAATCGGGTTTATTGTAAAACCTATTATTGGCATTATGTGGTGCATGCTGATCTTCCTTTTTGCAGTTAATTATATTTTGATCATTGCTACACAAAGCAGGCAAAAAGGAATGGTTGGTTCATTAGCGTATATTCCCAAGATCATTATCAGGCAAATAAAATCCTTATTCAGAATAAAAACCGCTAACAAAAGTTTTCTCAAGACAGAGCATAATAATGTAATTTACATTGACGACTTGTTGAATAACAAAAGTATCTGATAAAGAATGCTCACAACCAGGCAAAAGCAATTGCTGGGTCCTATTTTTCCCATTGCAAATAAATTAAGATTCTTTCTGCTTAGATTTAAATATGCAGGCAACAAAGTTTATTGCCCTTGTTGTAAAAGCACGTTCAGAGAATTTGCTCCATTCAGCGCTATCAAGAAAAAAAATTCCTGGTGCATGAAATGTATGAGTCTCGAAAGAGATCGCTTACTTTGGATGTACTATCAAAACAAAACTGATCTGTATTCAAAATCACTTTCGTTATTACACATTGCACCTGAAACAATTTTCTTTCGTCATTTTAGCAAACAAAAAAATATTAATTATTATCCCGCTGATATTTATCCCGATCTATACCCAAAAGGAACGCACTATTTTAATTTATTAAAACCTGATCTTCCACTAAATTCATTTGATGTGATCATTTGCAATCACGTTTTTCAATACATAGAAGATGATAAAGCTGCCATGAAAAATGTGTATGATCTTTTAAAACCCGGTGGTTGGGCAATTTTACAGGTTCCGCTTGATCGATCAAGAGAAGTTACTTATGAAGATAGTTCCATCATTGATCCAAAAGAAAGAGAAAAAGCATTTGGCTTAAAAGAACATGTTCGCTTTTATGGCTTGGATTATGCTGATAAATTGAGAACTGCAGGATTCAACGTAAACGTAGATGATTATACTGCTGAATTTTCTGGTGCAGATAATTTCAAATTTGGTTTTTGGCAGGGAGATGCAGTCTATTATTGCACAAAGTAATGGCAGGAGATTTTTATGAAAAATCCAAAATCCTCTTAACTTTGCTGTAAATGTCAACCCAAACACATACAAAATTTCTCGAAGAAGCAGATGTTGAGACTTTAGAAGAAAGCCCTTATCATTTGATTGTCTGGAATGATAATGTGAACACATTTGATTGGGTTATAGATACCTTGATTGAAATCTGTGGCCACACAGAAGAACAGGCAGAACAATGTGCCATGATCATTCATAGCAAAGGACAGTATGCTGTGAAAGAAGGCGCCTTTGAACAATTGAAGCCCATGAGAGAAGCCATTACAGATAGAGGTATTGGCGCCACTGTTGAAATTCTTGCATAATAAATTCCAAAAAACAAATACCAAATTCCACCGTTTGGAATTTGATCATTAGAATTTGTATTTTCCCTTTATGTTTTTTATAAAAGATGATCTTCCTTTTCCCGACGTTGAATTTGCTGAAGAAGATGGATTATTAGCTATCGGTGGTGAATTAACTACAGAAAGATTATTAGCTGCTTATCGAAATGGAATTTTTCCTTGGTATAATGAAGATGACCCACCTTGCTGGTGGTGCCCTGATCCGAGATTTGTTTTATTTCCTGATGAATTGAAAGTTAGCAAAAGCATGCAAAGCCTTTTGTCAAAAGATGTTTTTCAGTTTACTATTAATAAAGATTTTGAAGGAGTCATTCGTCAATGCAAGAATGCTGATAGAAAAGATCAGGATGGAACATGGATCAATGAAGATATCATTAACGCATATACGAAATTGCATCAACATGGCTATGCTCACAGCGCAGAAGCTTGGATGCATGATAAATTAGTCGGTGGTTTGTATGGAATCCGCCTTGGAAATATCTTTTTTGGCGAAAGTATGTTCAGCAATGTTTCTAATGCCAGCAAATTTGCCTTTATTCATTATATAGATCAATTGCAAAAAGAAGGCGTTGTTTTGATCGACTGCCAGGTTTACACTTCTCACCTAGAAAGCCTTGGTGCAAGAATGATCAGCCGTAAGAAATTCATTTCTTTTTTAAATGAAAATATAAGCTGACAACCAATCATATGCATATTCTTTTTTATTTATGAGAGCATAACAAATCCTTATGCAACCTTTTTTACTCCGCCTCCGTCTTTGGGTGTAACAAAAAAATTCTTTACTCATTAAAATCAAAAAAGAATAATCATGAAAAAAACAATTATGGCATTATTTGTATTTATTGGTGTTGCAACATCGGTAAATGCACAAACAGGAAGTACTTTGTTATATGGAATGTTAGAGGCGAGTTCTCATAAAGATGCGGCTGGCAATAAAAGCTCTGACTTCTCATTATTACCCGGCATTGGATATCAATTCAACGATAATTGGACGATGGGATTGAATCTTGGTTATCAAACAGTAAAAACAACTCCGTTTGGATTAGCAAGTTATTCAACGAATGCTTTTGGTATCGGGCCATTCATTCGTTATGCTAAACCTTTAACCAATATTTTCAGTGTATACGGGCAATTTGATGCTACTTATTGGAACAGCAAGCCAGATGGTGGTATAGCAACAAATACATTCGATGCTAAATTATGGCCTGCAGTTGGAGTGAATATTAAAAATGGCTTCGGCTTAAATTTCGCTTTTGGCGGACTTGAATATTCAACTTCAAAAGTAAAAGGTGCAAGCACATCATCTAGCAACTTTGATCTAACTTTCGGAACTGGCGCTTCCTTTGGTATCTCTAAAAACTTTGGAGGACAAGCTGAACATCACGGACGTCGCTGGAGAAATAGAAAAGCTGAATAATTTATTTTCAACAAATAATAAAAACCTCTTCAAGTTGAAGAGGTTTTTTATTTTGATTAAAGTTAAGCAAATGATATCTTTTTTTCAGGATTGGCTTCTATAAAAGAGTAAATACTATTTCGGATATAATCATTGTCAGCATAAGGGTTCAGAAAATTTTTCAACTCCTGGCTGGATGTAATTGGTATCGATGAAGGCAAATGCCCCATTCCCCAAAAGCTTCCACGTTCAACGAGTAAACACAATCTGTTATCAATATCCAATCCATCATCTATAACTGCAAAAGTCGGTAATTGCTTATCAAGTGCTTGCAATGCTGTTTGAACTTTTGCATTATACTTCTTTGCATTGCCAATCATTGCTAAATCATTCTTTGTGATCACAGTTTTATCAATAAAGCAAAGTTTTTTATTCAGATCAAATTCTTCGATCATTTTATTCAACATCACTAATCCTTCATGCAACATATTAAAAGAGTAAAGACATTGCAGGTTTTTTTTCTTTTTATCAATAGCCAAACGTAAGTAACCACGATTGTCTTCAAACATATACAAGCCAAATTTTTGAATCGGTTGTTTCTGACTTTGATTATACTTCGGCCATAATTTTTTTATTTCAACACTTTCCAAAACAATCGCTTCCAGTTCGCTGGCGCATTCTTTATACGTCACTTTACGAACATTGCGAACAAAATTCTGCCGCTTTCTTCCTGCATCATTCACAGTAAAATGACTGCTTACTCTTTTGCGAAGATTGATCGCTTTACCGACGTACACGATCTTATTCTTGTTATCATGAAAATAATAAACACCAGGAGATAGCGGAAGTTTTTCAATTTCTTTCTTCTCTAAATACAGTGGCAGCCACTGCTCTGAAGAAGATTTTTTCAGCATTTGTGCAATATGTGCTTCAGCGCCATTCGCCAATAAATATTCAAACAATCGAACGGTGGCTTTTGCATCGCCTCCTGCCCTATGTCGATTTTCAATTTTAATATTTAATTCACGGCAAATATTTCCTAAGCTGTATGAAGGCAACCCCGGAAAAACTTTTCTTCCTAACCGAACCGTACATAATTTTTTTACTGCAAGATCAAAACCATTCTCTTTCAATTGATGTCTCACAAAAGAGTAATCAAAATTTACGTTGTGTGCTACAAAAATATTTTCGCTTAATAATTCAAATAATGTTGGTGCAATTTCTTCAAATGTTGGTGCAGAATCAGTCATGCTATTATCAATGCCTGTTAATGCAGTAATGTAGCGTGGAATTATTTGCTGTGGATTGATAAGCGTTTCAAAATGCTTCACCACTCTTTCGCCATCATGAATGAACAAGGAAATTTCAGTGATGCCATTTGCAGAAGCATAACCACCGGTTGTTTCTATGTCAACTATTGCGTACATCGGGTATCAAATATACTAAATTACTTAGTAAATCAATGTATTGTTATCAGCATTTGTTCTATGCTCAACATCGTTGTGTCACTCACTTGTACTGCATACCTTTATTCATCTTAAAATTTTATACTTGCTGCTTGCTTCAACTTCATCAATCAATAAAAATAACCGCTTGACACTCACATCATTTTACAGATAAAATTGTAACTTATCTTTACAAACTAAAACCGAATGCTATGCTTTTCCAGCTTTCAGAAGAACATTTGATGATACAAAAAGCAGCACGAGATTTTGCTGTAAGCGAATGTTTACCCGGTGTTATTGAAAGAGATGAGTTACAGAAATTTCCTAAAGAGCAAATATCGAAACTTGCCGATCTTGGCTTCATGGGCATGATGGTAAGGTCCGAATATGGCGGCAGCGGCATGGACACAATCAGCTATGTGCTGGCGATGGAAGAGATCAGCAAGATCGATGCAAGTGTTAGTGTATGCATGAGCGTTAATAACAGCCTTGTTTGTTATGGCTTGCAGGAATACGGATCAGAAGAACAAAAGAAAAAATATTTAACTCCATTGGCACATGGCAAAAAAGATGGAGAATTACACATCGGCGCTTTTTTATTGAGTGAGCCGGAAGCTGGTAGTGACGCCACTTCTCAAAGAACAACGGCAGCAGATAAAGGTGATCATTATGTATTGAATGGAATTAAAAACTGGATCACGAATGGCAACAGCGCCAGTGTTTATTTAGTAATGGCTCAAACAGATCCATCAAAAGGAAGTCATGGTATCAATACTTTTATTGTAGAAAAAAACTGGCCTGGTGTAACTGTGGGAGCCAAAGAAAATAAATTAGGTATTCGTGGTAGTGATACACACAGCATTTCTTTTAGTGATGTAAAAGTTCCCAAAGCAAATAGAATCGGTTCAGATGGTTTTGGTTTTACGTTTGCCATGAAAACCCTGGAAGGTGGCCGCATTGGAATTGCCTCACAGGCTCTGGGTATTGCAAGCGGAGCTTATGAAAGAGCATTGTCATACAGCAAAGAAAGAAAAGCATTTGGTAAAGAGATCATGAATCACCAGATCATTCAATTCAAACTAGCGGACATGGCTACACGAATTGAAGCTGCAAGATTACTTTGCTTAAAAGCAGCATGGCTTAAGGATCAGCGACAGGATTATTCGCTGGCAAGCAGCATGGCTAAAGTATATGCTTCCGAAACAGCGATGTGGGTTGCAACAGAAGCTGTGCAAATACATGGTGGTTATGGTTTTGTAAAAGAGTATCATGTTGAGCGATTGATGAGAGATGCAAAGATCACTCAGATATATGAAGGGACCAGTGAAGTACAGCGCATTGTGATCAGCAGAGCAATTTTAAAATAAAAGGATCAGAAATAATAGATGAGTATCAATAAAGAAAAATATCGGGAGATAATAGATGAGTTGGACAGCAAAGCTGTGTTGGTTGCCGTTTCTAAAACAAAATCTGCAGAAGATATTCTGGAACTGTACAATCTCGGTCATCGTGATTTTGGTGAGAATTATGTGCAGGAGTTAGTTGATAAAGAAGCGCTTTTACCTAAAGATATCCGCTGGCATTTTATTGGTCATTTGCAAAGCAATAAAGTAAAATTCATTACTCCGTTCATTCATCTGATCCATGCTGTTGACAGTGTGAGTGTGCTGACAGAAATAAATAAACAAGCTGCTAAGATCAATCGTGTTATTGATTGTCTCTTGCAAATTTATATTGCAAAAGAAGAAACAAAGTTTGGTCTGGATCATCATGAAGCAGAAACACTGATGGCGCAAATAGCAGCTAATCCAACTAATTTCAGCAATGTAAATATCAAGGGTCTCATGGGCATGGCTTCATTTACCAATGATACGCATAAAGTGAAAGATGAATTTCATCACTTAAAAAATCTTTACCACAAATTCACCATGCACGATTCTCCATTCACCATTCTGAGCATGGGAATGAGCAATGATTATAAAATTGCTTTGAAGGAAGGAAGTAGTATGGTACGCATCGGCAGCTTATTGTTTGGTGAGCGCAATTATTCCAAGTAATTTGTTAAATCTTTAACAAAGAATATGCATTTGCACAGGTATTGCATCGTTTTAAATTAAAAAGATACCTTTGCTATGTCTTACTATTCCACTATGCATATAAATTTTGAAGCAGAAAAAAACAGGAAGGCGTTCATCTACACGGTGATCATTTGCGCCCTTATTTTATTGCTGGCTTATTTTATTACATGGAAAAATAAATTGCCTCCGCCACCACCGCTTCCAATTGATCAGATAGAAATTAATTTAGGTAACGATAAAGAAGGTTATGGACTTGAACAGCCCTTGATAAAAGGTGAAATGTCTCCTGTTGCTAAAGTAGTGCCACAACAGGAAAAAATAACTTCTGCAAAAGATGAATCTTCACGAGATATTGATGCTGATCAGAATGATGATAAAGAATCTGCTCCTGTGACTCGTCCAAAAAATCCAAACCCGAATTCAACTGAAATAAATAAAGAATCTACCAAGCCGATAAAAACAAAACAAATAGCTGCTGTTACACAACCTGTACCAAAACCACGCAATCCTATTGCAACTTACACAGGGCCTGGAAATGGCAAAGGGAATGGTGCAAATCAAGATAATTATTCTCGTAGCCAAGGAAACAATCCAAATGGAACAGGTGATTATGGTAAGCCGAATGGTAATCCTAATACGTATGGAACGGGTGGACCAAGAGTTATAAAAGGAGATAGAAAAATTTTTGGATCATATCATTTTACGGATGACCTTGGTGCTGCTACTATTAATGCAATTATAAAAGTTTCGCCGGACGGTAAAGGAAAATTTGCCGGCTTTGATAAAGGCTCATCTAAAACTGATCCGGCCTATGCAACTGCTATTGCACAACATCTTACTCAAATGCAGTTTGATAAATCTGATCATGAATCAGTGATCACTGTTCAGTTCCGTTTTGTTGTAAATTAATTTTCTTTTACTTTTATTGCTTATCAAAAAATCATTTCATACAGTTCTGTATGACTTATCAGGAAACGCTCGACTATCTTTATTCTCAACTGCCGATGTTCAGTCGCATTGGTGCTGCTGCTTATAAAAAAGATCTGCACAACACAATTGAATTATGCAATGCAATCGATAATCCTCAAACAAAATTTAAAAGTATTCATATTGCCGGTACAAATGGTAAAGGATCGACAAGTCATATGCTTGCTGCTATGTTGCAACAGGCAGGATATAAAACAGGTTTATATACTTCCCCACATTTAAAAGATTTCAGAGAGAGAATTAAGATCAATGGTGAAATGATCGATCAGGATTTTATAGTTTCATTTGTTGAAAGAATGAAAGCGATCACCGAAACTATTGAACCTTCATTTTTTGAATTGACCGTTGCGATGGCGTTTGAATATTTTGCAGAACAGAAAGTTGATATTGCTGTCATAGAAACCGGACTGGGTGGACGTTTGGACAGCACTAACATCATCACTCCTATCATTTCTATTATTACCAATATTGGTTATGATCACATGAATATATTAGGTGATACGTTGCAGCAGATCGCATTTGAAAAAGCAGGCATCATAAAACCAAATGTTCCTGCTGTAATTGGTGAATATAGAGATGAAACAAAACAAATTTTTATTGACAAAGCAAAAGAAGTAAATGCGCCATTGCATTTTGCCCAGGATCAATTTACAATTTCTGATTTGCAACTCACTACTCAATACTTGCAACTTGATGCAGAAGATGTAACAAATCATTGCAGAGAAACATTCAAGCTTGATCTTAATGGAATGTACCAGGCAAAAAATTTAATGACTGTTTTATGTGCCGAAGGAATTTTATCAAAGCTTGGATTTAATATCACGAATGAAGATGAGAAGTTTGCCTTATCGCATGTAAAACAATTAACTGGTTTGCATGGAAGATGGGAAACGATACAGGAAAATCCAAATGTGATCTTGGATGTTGGACATAATGAAGATGGCATTAAGCAAATGCTGAATTCCAAATTTCAAATTCCGAATTCCAAGACTCATTTTGTTGTTGGGTTTGTTAGAGATAAAGATGTTGATACTGTTTTGAAATTATTTCCTGCTGAAGCGTATTATTATTTTACACATGCACATATTCCAAGAGCCTTGCCTGCAGCGGAATTGCAGGAGAAAGCTTCATTGCATCATTTAAAAGGTGATATTTTTGAAAATGTAAATGAGGCTATTGCTGCTGCTAAGAAAAAAGCTACTGTTGATGATGTGATCATTGTTTGTGGAAGTGTTTTTTTGGTTGGCGAAGTAGAGGTAGACGGCAAATAGTTAGAAGTGATAGCAAGTATAAAAGCCTAGATGGGGAAAGCTATGCCGTACAAGTGAGTGACACAACGATGATGAGTAAAGAACAAATGCTGGTTACAAAATCTTACTTTTTCTTTTCATCTAATTTTTGAAAAGCATAGAAAAGACAGCTTACGTGTAATGCTTGTACAAATTCATTTTGCTGCAACATTCTTCTTACTTCATTCAATGGCACTAGTTCAACTTGAATATCTTCATTATCATCAAGGCTTTGTGTAGTAATTTTTTTTCCGCCTTCGGCGAGAAATAAATAGGTGTAATTATCAAGCACTCCCGGATTGGCAGCAACTTTTCCTAAATACTGATACGAAGAAAATTCATACCCGGTTTCTTCCAGCAATTCTCTTGCAATCGCTTTTTGCGGATCTTCATTGGGATCGATAAAACCGCCGGGTATTTCTAAAATTGTTTCTTTTATCGGATGACGATATTGTCTTGCCATCACCACATTTCCATCTTCAGTGATCGCCAATGCACAAACAGAAACGGGAAGTTCTACAACATAATACGCTTCAATGATCTGCCCGTCAGGCCGCTGGCAGCGGTCCTTTCGGGCAGTGAAGTATTGATGCTTTGAAATATATTCGGAAGAAAGTATTTTCCAATCCATAGCTAGTTAGTAGTGAGTAGTTAATAGCTAGTAGTCAACTACCAACTGTGACGCTCTCTTAATTTAGTGATGTGTGCTGTGTGATGTTTTCCATGCCATGCATACAATGCAAGCAGATTCCACAATGTCATTTCTCTTTTATGTTCAGGATGAAAAACGGTACGTTGCCAATCTTCATCTTTTATATTTTTTAGAACTTCAACCCAGCGTGTGTGCAATGCATATAATAATGTTACTGAAATATTCACCGGAATATTTTTTGTATCAGGAAGCACTGCCCACTCTCCTTCCATATATGGTTTGATGGTTGGATTGTCTTCAGTTAATCCAAGCTTAAAACGAATGAATGCATTCATGTGGCTGTCTGCAACGTGATGAACAACTTGCTTAACCGTCCAACCTTCACTTCTGTATGGAGTATTTAGTTGTGATTCATCCAAATTAAGTATGGCATTTTCTATCGCCTGCGGCAAAAATTCAATATCTTTTATTGCTACTTTTTTTAACGCTTCAGAAAAAGGTTCTTTTCCTGTAAAAGCCTGATCGGGTAATTTCCCTATGGGATATCTTAGATCTTCTGACATAAAAATTATTTTAAAAGATATGAGTGAATGACGAATTATTTTCCAGGTATCACCTGCAATAATTCCATATCGAATATCAATGTAGCGCCGCCTGGAATTGAGCCCTGGCCCATATCTCCATAACCAAGATCGCTTGGAATGTATACTTTCCATTTGTCGCCCGGATGCATCATTTGCAAAATTTCTGTCCAGCCTTTGATAACACTACTAACACCGATCTTCAAAGGTTCTCCTCTTTTATAAGAGTTATCAAATTCAGTTCCATCAATTAATGTACCTGCATAGTTAGCAACTACAGTATCCTGAGGTTTGGGTGATCCTGTTGTAAGATCTGATTTTTTCAATACTTCATATTGTAAACCATCAGGAAGTGTAATTACTCCCGGACGTTTTGCATTGTTTGCAAGAAAAGCTGCGGCATCTGCTTTTGTTTTTGCTGCTTTCTTTTCAGCTACAGCCTGAAATTTTTTCTGTATTGCTATATTTTCTTGTTGCTCTGTCAATAAAGGCGTTTTACCATTCAACATGTCGTTGATCGCTTTTTGCATATCTGAGAATTTCAGATCATTGATACCTTGCTTTTTTAATGTAGCACCAATGTTCAATCCAACTGCATAACTAAATGAATCTATTGAAGCTTTGCCTGGAGATACAGCTACTTTTTTTGCAGAGATCATTGTTTTTGAAGCCGATGTTTTAGGTTTTGCAACAGTACTAGATTTAACCTGTGCCTGCGTTGTTGCGACAGCTGTGGTCAACACACAAAATCCAATTAGGAATTTTTTCATTGTTTTGATTTTATATAAATTATGGTTAGAAAAATTATTCGTCTCTTATTTCTTTTCCTGTAAGATGGATAAATACATCTTCAAGGTTTGCTAATTTAACTTGCTTAGGTCGTTCAAAGCCAGACGCTACCAGGTCATCAATTAATTTATCCGGCGAATCCAATGCAATGATCTTTCCCTCATCCATGATCGCAATTCTATCGCACAATTGCTCTGCTTCATCCATATAATGTGTTGTGATGATCACTGTTGTTCCTTTCGAACGAATGTCTTTGACCAATTCCCACAAACTTCTTCTTGCCTGTGGATCTAGGCCTGTTGTGGGTTCATCTAAAAAAATAATTTTAGGCTTGTTGATCAAAGTTGTTGCAATAGAAAAGCGTTGTTTTTGTCCGCCGCTTAATTCTTTGAATTTATTTTTTGCTTTATCTTCTAAATTAACCAGTTTTAATAACTCCATTGGCTCAACAGAACGATTGTACAATCCTGAAAAAAGCTGGATCAATTCCACTAAACGAAGACCCGGATAAAAACCGGATGTCTGCAACTGAACTCCAATCAATCTTTTTATTTCATTTGGTGCCGTATCAAGATTTAAGCCATCTACAATTATATCACCACTTGTTTTTTCACGAAGTGTTTCTATGATCTCCAGCGTTGTTGATTTACCTGCACCATTTGGTCCTAGCAGGCCAAATATTTCGCCTTCCTGCACCTCAAAAGAAATACCTTTAACAGCTTCAAAGCTGCCATAATTCTTTTTTAGATTTTTTACAGATATGATTGTTTTCATTGATTAAGCTTGCTTTAAATAACTCTCCAATTCCTGCATCATCAATTTGCTTCCTACAAAAAAAGGTGTACGTTCATGAAGCTGTGTCGGCTGAATGTCCAATATACGTTGCTTTCCGTCTGTTGCAATACCACCTGCTTTTTCAACGATAAACGCAAAGGGATTGCATTCATATAATAAACGTAATTTACCTTTTGGTCTGTCTGTTGTGCCGGGATACATGAAAATGCCGCCTTTGATCAGGTTACGATGAACATCAGCTACCATACTTGCAATGTATCTCTGCGTATACGGCCCACCGTTAGTTTCATTTTTTCTTTGACATTCGTGGATATAATCCTGCACCTGTTTAGAATATTTGAAAAAATTTCCGTGATTAACAGAATATATTTTGCCTGTGTCAGGAGATTTAATATCAGGATGGCTTAACGAGAATTCACCAATAGATGGATCCAGCGTAAAGCCATTCACACCACGATTGGTTGCATACACCATTATCGTTGATGAACCATAAATAATATATCCAGCTGCTACCTGACGGTTTCCCGGTTGTAAAAAATCTGCTAACGTAACAGGCTTCCCTTTTTCAGTGATCCTGCGATAAACGCTGAATATTGTTCCGATAGAAACATTTACATCAATATTGGCGCTCCCATCCAATGGGTCGAAAAGACAAACATATTTACTGTTATTACTTACTTCATCATCAAACACAACAATATCATCCAGTTCTTCACTGCCAATTCCTGCACAGCTTATGCCATGACGCAGCACACCTACAAATTGATTGTTGGCAAAGATGTCAAGCTTTTTTACTTCTTCACCCTGTACATTGGTTGTACCGGCATCGCCGAGAATGTCTACCAGTCCTGCTTTGTTTACTTCTACATTTACACGTTTGGCAGCAAGGCCAATATCTCTAAGCAAGCCCGATAATTCTCCGGTTGCCTGAGGATAGTTACGCATCTGTTGTATCGTGAATTCGTCCAGTGTGAGTACTCTGCGGTCAATAGCCATAGTTAATTTCAGATTGCAGATTAATGATTTTAGATTTGTGGCTCAAATGTAAGATATATCTACTATTTTAAATTTTGAATTTTAAATGTTAAATGAAACAGGATATCTCCTAATTCATTGCAAAATCAATTTAAAATTCAACATTCAAAATTCAAAATAACAGAATGAAAGTCTTTAAGTTCGGCGGCGCCAGCATCAGCAATACAGAAAGAATACAGGGTGTCAACAATATACTTCAATCGTTTAAGAATGAAAAAATACTGATCATTATTTCTGCCATGGGCAAAACTACCAATGCGTTGGAGAAAGTTGTTCAGGCATTTTATGATGGTAAAAAGGAAGAAGCGTTGCAATTATTTCACCAGGTAAAAGAAAGTCATCTTACTACACTTAAATATTTAGTTACATTAAATTGGCTGCAGGCTGAAAATCAACTACGGGATTTTTTTACTGAGGTTGAATGGCTATTGCATGATGAACCTGTTCGTGATTTTGATTATTATTATGACCAGGTTGTTTGTTGTGGTGAATTATTAAGTACTGCAATCGTTAGTAATTATCTCAATGAATCAGGAATAAAAAATAAATGGGTTGATGTAAGAGATATCTTTCGCACCGATGATGATTTCAGAGATGCAAGTATTGATTGGGAGTATACTCAACAAGCTGTGGATGATAAAATACTTCCATTATTTAAAGAACATGATATTATTATCACACAAGGTTTTATTGGTGCAACAGATGAAAATGAAAGTACCACGCTTGGTCGTGAAGGAAGTGATTACAGCGCTGCTGTTTTTGCAAACATGCTGAATGCCGAAAGTCAAACAATCTGGAAAGATGTGGAAGGTGTGATGAATGCTGATCCAAAAAAATTTCCTGAAGCTCAGTTTATAAAATCATTGAGTTATGCTGAAGTTATTGAGATGGCTTATTTCGGAGCGCAGGTTATTCACCCGAAAACTATTAAGCCTTTGCAGAATAAAAGTATTCCGCTGCATGTTCGATGCTTTCTGAATCCTGTGCCGGCGGGCACTATCATTGATAACAAAGCAGATCATCATTTGCCGCCGATCATTGTTATTAAGGAGAACCAGGTGTTGATGCATTTTCTTTCTAAAGATTTTTCTTTTGTGGAAGAAAAACCTATTCATCAATTGCATGAGTTATTTGATCAAGTAAGAATTCGTCCGAATCTTTCTCAAAATACTGCTATCAGTATTTATTGTTGTATTGATGATAAGCCGGAGAAAATAGAAAAGCTTGCGTTGGCTGCTTCTGAATTGTTTGATGTGCAGATTGAAAAAGGATTGACGTTACTAACGATCCGACATTACAATCAAGAGATCATTGATAAGCTTACTAAAAATAAGGTTGAGATATTAAGTCAACAAACAAAAGAAACATTACAAATGCTGTTGAAAGAATTATAAACTTTCAAAACTTAACATTAACTGAATAGAGCTGAAAAAGTGCAAGTGAGTGACACAACGATGTTTAATAGTAGTACTGAAGCCTGGACAAAAATTAATTATTAATAACGTACTGCCCTTTCTTATCGACCATGATGACAGGCAATTCTTTTTTAGCATCGAAGTAATCGAATGCATCCTTTAGCGTGTTGGAGAAATTCTGCAGTTGCTGATTTTGCTTAGCGGTCTGATTGAGATATTCCATCGATTTTTTCACGTCATATTTTACAGGGAAAACATGAACCGGTATAAAATCCTGGCCTTGTGCTTTTACATAGCTGGCCAGCAAATAAACTTCTTCAATATAAGTATCGGTGATGGGAATGCATCCAGTTGAAACGCAATCGCCATGAATATAAATTTCACCGCCGGGACGAAGATGCAATGAATCGCTCATGATCTTATCAGATGCATTTGGATAATTTAGACCCAATGCTAAATGATAATTGCTGTTTGGATTGAATTCATTGATATAATAAAATCCTTCCGGTACCTGGAAATCTCCTTCCATGCGTTTCGGCCCCATTGTGCCGCTCTGCATACAAACCTTGTATGTTTTGAAAAGCCTAAATGGTTCTTTCGGATCATTCTTTACCCATACTTCCAATTGACGATCGTACTTGAAAGAACGGATATACATTTCTTTTGGAGGAAATGAAAGTTTCTTTGCCTGGAATTGCTTTTTAAGTGTATCCTGGGTGCGGTCAAAAATTGCTGAGGTCTTTAACGTAGAAGATTTAAGGTCAACAAAGGAAGCTTGAGAAAACGCAATGAGAGAAGCGCTTATTGCGACTATAAAAATAGATATCCGCCTGGTAAGGTTCCTTCGATTCACGGTAAAGTTTGGGGGTTCTGGTTACAGAGATACAATATTACACTAAAATCCGATTTCTGTATGTTAAAAATACAGATATGAACAAAAAATTACAAATTGTTTAAAAAATCTACCGAAATCATAGGCTTCTGACGATGGGTCTTGTAGTAAAAGTACGATAAGCAAGCTTCTTAAGTAATGCTATACTATATATTTGCGGTATGAAAAAAGCAGGTATCCTTGGCGGCGGCCAACTTGGAAAAATGTTGTTACAGGCAGCAGCCAACTACCCTGTTGAGACCTATGTGATGGAAAATGATCCGGATTGTCCAGCTGCTCATCTTTGTAATCATTTTGTAAAAGGTGATATCACCAACTTTGATGACGTTTATAATTTTGGTAAAGGATTGGATGCGATCACAATTGAAATTGAAAGTGTAAATGAAGATGCCTTAGAAAAATTAGAAAGTGAAGGCGTGAAAGTTTATCCAAAACCATCTGCACTCAGAACGATTAAAAATAAGATCACACAAAAACAATTTTATAAAGACAATGAAATCCCTAGCGGTGATTTTGTTGTAACACAGAATTTATCTGAACTTGAAAAGCATCATGCATTTTTACCTGCTGTACATAAAATTGGGATGGGTGGTTATGATGGACGTGGTGTACAAGTAATAAAAACTAAAGAAGATATTTCAAAAGGATTTGATGCACCGGGTGTATTGGAAAAAATGGTTTCCATTAAAAAAGAAATTGCATTGATCATTGCTGTAAATGATACAGGTGAAACTGCTTTGTATCCACCTGTTGATATGGTGTTTGATTCATTCTTGAATCTATTAGATTATCAAGTAAGCCCTGCTGATATTTCTGAAAAAATATTGTGGAAGGTTGAAGCGATCGCATTGAAGGTTGTAAAAAATCTGAAAAGTCCCGGCATTTTTGCTATTGAATTATTTATTGATAAAAATGATGAAGTGCTGGTGAATGAAACAGCGCCAAGAGTTCATAACAGTGGTCATCACAGCATTGAAGCAAATTATTCTTCTCAATTTGATATGCTTTGGCGCATCATACTCAATTATCCACTTGGCAATACGCAACACATTTTACCTGCTGCTATTGTAAACTTATTAGGCGCTGAAGGGTACAGTGGTGAAGCATATTATGATGGATTAGAAAATGTTTTGAAACTTGATAATGTGTTTGTACATATTTATGGAAAAAAACAAACCAAACCAGGGAGAAAAATGGGTCATGTTACGATCTTAAGTAATGAAAAACAGGAGTTGATCCATAAAGCACATTTAATCAAACGGACATTAAAAGTTGTTTCTCAATAACCATTTGAATATCTTTCGTTAATCAGTTCTTACGATTGTATCCAGTATCAATATTTCTCTTAACTTAGAAGGTTTGAACCTTTACCAGACAGGAATAAGTGTGTATGCTATTTGCAAGAAATCTTTTTTTTAATATCATTTTATCTTTTTTATGCTGCATGGTTATGCATTCATCTTCTCATGCACAATGCAGTGCAAACATCAATACATTTCCATACAACGAAGGTTTTGAAACTTCACCGGGTAATTGGTTTGTAACAAATTACAGCATCTCATCAGATTGGGAATGGAACAATCCATCCAGAAAAACAACCATCAATACTGCAGGCGGAGGTAACAGATGCTGGACAGTTGGCGATTCAATTGGAAATGGATATAGTAGTGGTGAAGACTCATATTTGCAAAGTCCATGTTTCGATATCTCTTCACTTGCAAATCCATATATCTCATTTAAAATTTTCTGGGATTCAGAACAACGTTTTGATGGAACAGGTTTTCAATATTCAACAGATGGTGGAAACACCTGGATAAATCTTGGCTCCAATGCAGATGCAATTAATTGTCCTGCCAGTAATTGGTTCAACACATCATCCATACGCTATTTAAGTGCTGGTGAAGGATGGTCGGGCAGCAGCGGAAAATGGGTTACTGCACAACATAGTCTTTCAAATGTTACCGGTGCAACGAACATCACATTCAGATTTGTTTTTGGAGCCGGCACAATTAATAATAATTATAACGGTGTTGGCATTGATGATATTTTTATTGGTGAAGCGCCTCCATTCGGAGCTGATTTTAACTTCAATTGCTCTGGCAATAAAGCAGTTTCATTTACAGATGCATCGATCAATTGTCCTACTACTTTTGCATGGAATTTTGGTGATCCTGCTTCAGGTGCTGCAAATACTGATACAAGAGAAAATCCAACACATACTTTTTCAGCCGCAGGCACTTATACTGTTTCCTTTACTGCAAGTTCTCCGACAAGTACGCCAGCTACAGTCACAAAGCAAATATCAATACTAGATGTATCGGTAACAAGCACCAACGTAACATGCGGCTCAACAGATGATGGAACTGCAACCGCACATCCAACAGGAGGTCTTGGCACTTATACTTACTCGTGGGACACTAACCCTAACGAACAAACGCAAACAATAAACAACCTCATTGCAGGAACATACACTGTTACTGTAAATGCCACTAATGGCTGTGCCGCAAGTGCAAGCGCTACAATTACTGCGGTACCTCCAATAGCCGGAAACATAACTACTGTTGATGAAATATGCGGCAATGGCAAAGGCTCAGCTGATGCGTCAATCAGCGGTGGTGTGACGCCTTATCGCTATACATGGTCAAATGGGCAAACAACACAAAATGTCAGCAATCTATCATCAGGCACCTACTCATTACATGTTTCAGATAATGGTGGTTGTTCAAAAGATTTCAATAACGTTAAAATCTCAAACGTAATTCCAAAGCTGAATGTATTACTTGAAGGCGATACAGGTATCTGTCCTGGACAGCAACTGATATTGCATGCAGGTAACTTTTCAAGCTATCTATGGCAGGATAATTCTACTGCCAGTACATTTACAGTTACATCCACTGGAACATATTCAGTTCAGGTTATTGATAACAATGGATGCACCGGTTCTGATTCTGCTCACGTAGATGTTGATTGCACGTATCTTTACTTTCCATCTGCGTTTACCCCTAACAGTGATGGCCGCAATGATACGTTCGGCCCTGTTGGAGATATTACTGCATTGAAAAATTATACATTAACTGTTTATGACAGATGGGGAAATATCATTTTCCGCTCAAACGATCCATTGCAAAAATGGGATGGCACTTATAAAGGAACAAGCATGAATGCAGGCACTTATGTCTGGGTCTCCAGTTTTATCTTCAATTATCAAAAACCTGAAACAAGGAAAGGAAGTATTACAATAATAAGATAGTTTGATTTTATGTACTTAGCTTCAGTGCTACTATTAAGCATCGTTGTGAACTTGTTCTGTCATTTTTTATTTCTTCCAGTGAAAGAGATAAAAAATGACCTCACTTGTACTTTCCCAACTTTATTGAGCGTCTTCAATTCGAAGCTTCTTACAAACTTAATTTGTTCAATAACCGCTTTAACTCGATCTCAGAAGATTTAGCTGCGTAACTAAGATTGATAAGTCTGTATCCTGAGTCTTCAAAGCTTTGCTGCGCTTGTTTTACATCAATGATCGTAGCTTCTTTTAATTGGAATTTTTTAATGATGAGCGCTAATAATTGCGCAGACAATTTATTATTTTCTTCTTCTGTTTTTAATTGATCAAGTGCATTGGTGTATGCCTGCCATGTTTTAACAGCATCACTTTTATAGTCACGCAGTAAAATATCTTTTTGTAAAACAGAATTTTGCGTATTGATAACAGCAACTTCTTCCTGTCTTTTATAGATCGATCCATTATAGATCGGAACGCTCAATGATATTCCAATGAATGGCCCATTGCTTTCATTCAACAGATTAAATCCTGCAGCTGTTTTATTCATGCTGAAAGCATAACCTCCATTCAACCTTACAGAGGGATAACGTTGCGCTGCCGTTTCTTTTTCAATCCATTGATTAGCTTTTATCTGCAGATCAGCAGCTTGAATGTCAGCATTGGTGCTTAATTGCGCCAGCACATCATTCAAGGTAATATTTCTATCTACAATGATCGTATCAGCAATTTCAATGGCCGAATCAGGATTAAGAGTCAGATAAGTAAGCAGATCTGTTTTATCCTGATCGATCACTAACTTCTGTGAGCTCTTTGCTTGTAATTGACTATTCAGATCTAATTGTGCTTGCCATAGATCGGCATCATTTGCAAGTCCGACTTTTTGCTGCAATTGAATTATGTCAAGTTTTTTCTGCGACACCTCAATGGATTGTTGCAATGTATTCAGATAGCTTTCTTGCCTCACAATATCATAATACTTTAGCATTACAGAAGATAACAAATCCTGTACAGCAGAATTGAATTTTTGTTTATCGATCTGTTCCAATACCTCCAATTGATGTTTAGTTGCAACAACTTTCATCCCGTTGTATAAAAGAATACTACCAGTAACATTTGCAGTAAGATTATTGGAAGCAACACCACCTTGTTTCGTATTACGTGTTGGGTCAGTATATTTTTGATCGATGCTTACTACTTGTTCAACATCAGTGCCAGAGCCAGTTACAACAGGCAGCCCACCTGCTACACCAATATTATTATTGATGCTACCAATCTTTTCATTATTCTTTGCAATCTGAACATCAAAGCTATTTTTCAATGCAAGATTAACAGCATCCTGCAATGTCAGCTGTTGTGCTGAGCAAAACATTATTGATTGTAAAAAAACAATATTCAGAATGATCTTCTTCATTAATTAAAAAAGTTTACTCACTGATATTTGTAACATGAGTTTTATGTTTACCTGATATATAAGTATAAACTGCAGGAATCACTAACAACGTCAATATCAATGAAAATAAAATTCCACAAACTACAACAATACCAAGTGGAATGCGACTTGTAGATGCTGCACCAAGACTTAATGCAATTGGCAATGCACCCAGTGAGGTCGCTAAGCTTGTCATCAGAATAGGCCTTAAACGCTGTGCAGCAGCTTCTATAACAGCATCCAATTTAGTCATACCTCTTTCTCTTTTCTTGTTTGCAAATTCTACAATTAATATTCCATTTTTTGTAGCCAACCCAACCAACATGATCATACCTATCTCAGAAAAAATATTCAGTGTTTGATGAAAGACTAAAAGACTTAAAAATGCGCCGGCCATTGCTAAAAATAGAGTCATTATAATAATAAATGGATCAAGAAAACTTTCAAATTGCGCTGCAAGCACAAAATAAATTAATAATATAGCCAATAAAAAAGCAAATAATATATTGGATGAACTTTCTGCATAGTCTCTGGAAGAACCTGCCAATGCCGTCTGGAAACCAGGTCCCAATAATTTATTAGAGATTGCCTGCATAGCTTTAATTCCATCGCCTATTGTTTTACCTTCTGCCAATGAAGCAGAAATAGTAGCCGCTTTGTAACGATTAAAATGATATAATGTAGCAGGATTACTGTTCAATTCCATATGAACAACAGCGCTCAACGGAATATTAATTCCTTTATCATTTCGTACATACAGTCCCGTTATGTCACCCGGTTCATTTCTATCTGATCGCTCTGCCTGAGCAATTACCTGATATTGATAGCCATTCATGATAAAATAAGCAAGCCTGCCTCCACTGAATGAAGCTTGCATGGCTGCAACAATATCATTCGTAGATAATCCCAGATCTTTTGCCTTCATTCTATCCAAAGTAATATCCAACTCAGGTTTATTGAATTTTAAATTGACATCAACATTTGCAAAAGTTTTATCTTTTCTTGCCTCTTCCAAAAACTTAGGAACCATGCTTTTGAGTGAATCCAGATCCTGGTTTTGCAGAACAAACTGAATGGGTAATCCTGTTTTTGATCCCGAACCAACTGCGATCGTTTGCTCTTGTATCGCAAATATTCTTGCATCATTAAAACGCTTTAATTTGTTTTGCAGATCATTCGCAATCTGATCCTGTGTTCTTGTTCTCAGTTTAGGATCAATCAATCCAATACGTGGTTGCGATGAATTGACTGTTGGTCCTGCTGGTGTACGTACAAAAACAAAATCTCGTTCGGGAACTGAATCATATAAATAATTACCAATCTTATCTGACAAGTCCGACATATAACTAAAGCTTGTTCCTTCAGGTGCCGTTGCTGTAAAACGCACTGTACTCCTGTCTTCCAGCGGAGCTAATTCGCTTTGCACTGTAAGCCCTCCAATGGCTATAATCACGATACAAATCACAACAATCACCCAAGCCATCCAACGTACTCTTAAGAATGCTTGCAATAATCTTTTATATCCGTTTTCCATTCCCTGGAAAAATGGTTCTGTTTTCTGATAGAACCATCCATGCGAAGAATCTTTCCTGGTAAGGTAAACATTTAGGACAGGCGTAATCGTTAGTGAAACAAAGGCTGAGATCAAAACTGCTGCAGCTAACACCACACCAAATTCACGGAATAGCCTTCCAATAAATCCTTGTAAAAAAATCACAGGCAGAAACACTACCGCCAATGTCAATGAAGTTGAAATAACGGCAAAGAAAATTTCTTTACTTCCTTCAAGCGCTGCTTTACGTATAGGAAGCCCTTCTTCCAACTTACGGAAGATATTTTCTGTTACTACAATACCGTCATCAACCACAAGTCCTGTTGCTAATACAATTCCTAATAATGTAAGAATATTGACAGTAAAGCCAAATAAATACATAATGAAGAAAGTAGCGATCAGCGAAATAGGAATATCGATCAATGGACGCAATGCAATCAACCAGTTTCTAAAAAAGAAAAATATTACCAATACGACCAACCCGAAAGCGATCGCTAATGTTTCTTTTACCTCTGAAATAGATTGACGGATATATTTCGTATTATCAACCAAGACGTTGAACTCAATATCAGATTTATTGGAAGCTTCGATCGCTTTTAACTTTTGATTAAATTCATCTGCAATCAGAATATTGTTAGCACCCGGTTGTGGAATAATGGCCAATCCCACTGCATTTAATCCATTATATTTCCAGCTTTGTTCAGGATTTTGTGGCCCCAATTCAATCCTGGCAACATCTCCCAGCCTTACAATACCAGTGCTATCTTCCCTGATGATCAGATCACGAAAATCTTTCTCAGAAGTAAGCCTGCTCATTGCTTTGATAGTGAGTTCTGTGTTATTACCATAAATTTTTCCCGGAGGCAATTCAACATTTTCATTGTTCATTGCTGTGCTTATATCATTGTATGCAACATTATAAGCACTCATCTTATCAGGATTGATCCAGATACGCAATGAATATCCTTTATCCCCAAATACATTTACCGAACTAACACCATCAATGGTCTGCAACTGTTGCTGCAAAACATTATCAGCATAATCACTTAGTTGAGCTAAACTCTTTGTATGACTTTGAATGGCAAGTAATAAAATGAAATCACTGTTCGCATCTGCTTTTGTTACAACAGGTGGCGCATCAATATCAAGTGGAAGACTTCGTTGTGCCTGTCCTACTTTATCACGAACATCGCTGGCGGCGGCTTCCATATCTGCACCCAAATTAAATTCTACGGAGATATTACTGCTTCCTAATGTGCTGGTGGAACTGATTGTACGAATACCGGGAATACCATTGATCTGCTTTTCAAGAGGCTCAGTGATCTGGCTTTCAATGATATCGGGATTAGCTCCTGTGTATGAAGTTGTTACTGTAATAATTGGCGGATCGATAGCAGGATAATCTCTTACAGCAAGAAATGTATAACCAACCACACCGAATAAAATGATCATTAAATTCATTACCGTCGCAAAGACCGGTCTCTTTAATGATAATTCTGAAATATTCATTGAGCGCTTAACTATTTATATGCTTCTTCGTTTACAGATAACTGTTACTATTCATTATTGATGGTTGCAAATTCCTTTAATGTTCTTACTTTCCCTATCTTCAATTCGGATTTATCTTTTGCAAACAATACACCTGTAACCACAACTGTATCACCCGAATTCAATCCTTTAGTAATTTCTGCATTGTTTGCAAAGCGAACACCAACCTGCACATTTACAAATTTTGCTTTACCATCTTTCACTACTATTACCTGATTGTTCTTATCATTTGGGATAATAGAATTTGTTGGCACCACAATTGCATTGTTATTTGCATTCGCATCAACAAATACTTTCGCAAATGATCCAACATTATTTTTTCCATCATTCAAAACAGCACGTACTGTTATATTTCTTGAAGCCTGATTGATCTGCGGTTCTGTTGCAATAATAGTTGCTTTACTTTTTTTATTACTTGCTGCATCTATCTGCACATCTACACTATCTCCTACTTTTATTGCGCTGCCATATTCTTCCGGAAGCGTAAAATCAATCTTCACTTTATTAACTTCCTGCATGGTTGCAATTACATCTGATGAAGAAACAAAAGCGCCGGGACTAACTTGTCTTAATCCTACAACGCCATCAAATGGCGCACGAATAATTGTTTTATCAATTAAAGCCTGCGTATACTGAATATCAGCCTTAGTGCTGTTTACATTATTAACTGCTGCGTCATAATCTGCCTGGTTTACACCATTCGCAGCTAAGAGTGTACCCAATCGTTCTTCTGTTTTTTGATAGAGATCAAGTTGTACTTTGGACTTATTCAATTGTGCTTCAAGATCAGCATCATTGATACGTGCCAGAACAATTCCTTTTGCAACATGTTTACCTTCAGGAATATTTAAATAGACCAAACGCCCTGTTACTTCAGGATGAAGTTGAACAGATTCATTGGCGATAACTGTTCCGTTTGCTTCAATAGAATTATCGACTTTTTGATAAGCCGCTACTAAAACGTCTACATTCACCGGTGGATCTTTCTTGGGCTTAGGATCATCTTTTTTATTACTGCATGAAATAAATGAAACAAGAATGATACAGAAAATGCTATAAATGAAATAAGTTTTTATCGAAAGCATTGATCTCTTCTTTTGATAAGTAATGGAAATACAAATACATCGGGTTTCCTTTCTGCGGAATTAGACGGAAAAGTAATAAAAAACTGTCGCCACAAGAATAAATAATAAGTTCAAATCAGTCTATATTTGGGAAATTTTAGCAAAATGCTACAATAGCACTATAAAAGACATTTAATATGAATCCGTTAGTTGGAATTATCATGGGTAGTGAAAGCGATTTGGAAGTTATGAAAGGAGCTGCCGAAATGCTGCGTCAGTTTGAAGTTGAACCTGAATTAACCATTGTATCTGCACACCGCACACCCAATCGTCTTGCAGAATATGCAAAGAATGCAAAAAGCCGTGGCATTAAGGTGATCATTGCAGGTGCCGGTGGCGCCGCACATCTTCCGGGTATGGTGGCATCTCAAACTGTGTTGCCTGTAATCGGTGTTCCTGTAAAATCGTCTAATTCTATCGAAGGCTGGGATTCTATTCTTTCTATTTTACAAATGCCTTATGGTGTGCCTGTTGCCACTGTTGCATTGAACGGTGCAAAAAATGCCGGTATTTTAGCTGCGCAAATATTAGCGCTTCATGATACAACGATCGCTGCCAAACTGGAAGCATACAAAGAATACTTAGATGATATTGTAATGGAAGGTGTGAAGAATACAAAAAATCTTGGCTACAGAAATGAATATGATCTTTGATCAACAGCTTTCTTTAATGATAGTAAATTTTTGTTCAAGGGTTAAAGAGTTGTCATAAATATTCTGAATAAAATCTTTACCCCATTTAGCATAATAAACAAGAATATTATCAATTCTTTCCTGCAATTGACCTCCCGGAAATAATTGTGATTTCAATTTATTTAACTGCCGTTGCTGTGCTTCGTATTTTCTCTTTTCAGCTCTCAGCATTTTCTTTTCCAATGCATCAACTTTTTTTAATGCTTGTATATACAGTGCTTCAGTATGTTGCTGTAATGTAACATCAATAGCGCCGGCTACTTTCTTTAACTGATCGTAAAGATCATGTAATTGTTTTTTTTCTTTTTCTAATTTCAATTGCAAAAGACTTTCTCTTGTCACCAATTCATTCAATAACAAAGATTCTTCTTTAAAAAGATCTGACACTTTAAAGTTTAATTTTTTTGCCTGCTCAAATCTATCTGTACAAACACTCATAAATGAATTACGCAGGATCAACATTGGATAAGGAACATTGACTGCTTCAAATACTTTTTTCAATTCAAGCCAGTAAGCAAGCTCTCCTCCACCACCAACAAAAGCAATATCCGGCAAAATAGTTTCCTGCAAAACCGGCCGCAGTATTACATTTGGGCTGAATCGTTCAGGATGATCTTTTGCTTCTTTTTGAATTTCAGTTTCTTCAAATTTTGAATTTTGAATTTTGAATTTTGAATTTACTTTTTCTATTCGTTCTCTTTTATCATCTTTTAAATAAAATAAATTGAGTTCTCTCCCGGCAGCCTGAACTTTATATTCCGAAGGAAATATTTTAATTATTTCATCTACTGCTTTATGTGAAAATTCTTCTGCCAATTCTTTACTGATAACAGAAAGAAATTTTCTTTTTACTAAAGAACTATCCGGCAATAAAATGATCAATCCATATTCAGCAAATAATTCATTTACAAAATGAAATGTCGCTTGTTCAATTGTAACATCTTTTAGGTAATGCTTTTGAATCATCTCAATCACTTCATTTCCCTTTGGATAAACAAGCAATTGGGCTTTTATTTTTTCCATTAATTCGATGAAAGCCCTATCAATCTTCATTCTTCCAACAGCGCCTTTCTGATCTGTTTTCCATTCATATTTTACACCATTGATATTAATATGTCCCAGCTCATCAAGGTCAGCATCTTCGCTTCCCATATAATAAACAGGAACAAATTTGCATTCAGGCAATTGTTTTTGAAGATCATCAGCGATCTTAATTACATGAAGTATCTTATAAATAAAATATAACGGGCCTGTAAAAATATTCGGTTGATGTGCTGTGCAAATAGTAAAAGTATTATTATCACTTAATTGCTGAATGTAAGCTTGTTGTTTGTCAGAAAGCTTAACATTTTTATACTGATCATTTAAAATAGTAATCAGCTCCTTTCTATCTGTATTAAATTGCTTTCTTTTTTCTATTGAAGATTTAATTCCATCAATTGAAACACCATGCTCGTAAAATGGCTTCAGCAGGGAGTTTGAAGCAATATAATCGGTTACCATTTTTGAAAAGTAACCGGTCGCTTTGTAATCAATAACTTCAGATGAACAATTCATGTTGATAGGTGTGTAATTATCTGTTCGATCAAACAACTTCTCCCTCGATATCATAATCATAAGCCTTGGTGATCTTTACCTGAACAAATTCTCCGGGAGAAAGTTTCTTATCACTTTTAATGATCACTTCATTATCTACTTCCACGCTGTCAAATTCTGTGCGGCCTAAATATCTTCCTGCTTCTTTTTTATCGATCAATACTTTAAATATTTTTCCAACTTTTTCCTGGTTCTTCTCATAGCTGATCTCCTGCTGCACTTCCATAATTTCCTGCGCTCTCAATTCTTTTTCTTCTGCAGGAATATCATCCTTCATATCAAATGCAGAAGTACCTTCTTCATGGCTATAAGTAAAGATACCCACTCTATCAAAACGCATTTTCTGCAAAAAAGCTTTCAATTCTTCTACATCATCTCTCGTTTCTCCCGGAAAGCCTGCTATCAATGTCGTTCTAAGGCATATATCGGGAATGCGTAAACGAATTTCGCCAACTAAGTCTTCCATTTCTCCCCTTGTGATCTGTCTCTTCATTAAACTCAATACATTGTTTGCTGCATGTTGCAATGGCATATCGAGATAATTACAAATGTTTTCTCTTTCTTTCATTGCATCAATGATCTCTAATGGAAATTTTGATGGATATGCATAATGAAGCCTGATCCATTCTAATCCTTTTATATCTGCTAATGCATGTAATAATTTTGGAAGCTCACGACTTTTATAAATATCCAATCCGTAATAAGTTAATTCCTGAGCAATTAACATGATCTCTTTTACACCTGAATCAACTAAACGCTTTGCTTCATTTACCAATGATTCAATCGGCCTGCTGATATGTTTACCACGCATTAATGGTATTGCACAAAAAGCACAAGTGCGATTACAACCTTCGCTTATTTTCAGGTATGCGTAATGTTTAGGTGTACTTAATAAACGTTCACCGATCAATTCAGCCTTATAATCAGCTTCTAGTTGTTTTAATATAAGCGGCAATTCCATAGTGCCGAAAAAAGCATCTACTTCAGGAATTTCCGTTTCAAGATTGTTCTTATAGCGTTCGCTCAGGCAACCTGTAACATATACTTTTTCAACTTTGCCCTTGCGTTTTAGTTCAACTTGTTGTAGAATTGTTTCAATGCTCTCTTCTTTGGCTTTTTCAATAAAACCACAAGTATTTACAATAACGATATTGTGATCTTTTTTATGACTCTCATGAACTACTTCGATATCATTGGCCAGCAGTTGGCCGCTAAGCACTTCACTATCAACCATATTTTTACTACACCCAAGTGTAATAATATTCACCTTGTCGTTGTGCAATTTTTTTGTCTTCATAACAATAGAAAGGCAAAGGTAGCCCAAAAAAAATGGTTTATTTACTTGAGCCAGAAAGCGAAAAACATTTAAAAAGAGTCTTATAAATAACTGCACCGTAAAAACCTCATGCCCATAAAACAGTAAAAATCCACTGACTACTTTAATAATAAATATTATTTTTTTTAGTTACATATTTAATAAATTCGCACACAGAAACTATGTCAATGAGAAAACAGCTAATCCTGTCCGTACTCATGGTACTGCTAACTGTGTTTCACCTTGCCGCTCAAACCGTTAATAAAATTTCAGGGCATGTAAAAAACACGAATGGCAGGGCTATTAATGCTGCCACAGTAATTCTTTACAGGCTGTCTGATTCTGCATTGATAAAAACTGAAATAACAGATGCATCTGGTCATTATGAAATGCTGGGAATAAAAAATGGCAAATATTTTGTTACTGCTTCATGTATCAGTTTTACTAAATTAAATTCTGCTTCTTTTAATTTAAATGGAGATGAAAGTTTTTCTGTTCCAGATCTAATATTGACATATACCGGAAAAAATCTTGCAGGAGTAACTGTTGTTGGAAATATTAAACCAATGATCGAAGTAAAACCTGACAAAACAGTTTTTAATATTGAAAACAGCATCAATGCAACGGGAAGCAATGCTTTTGAATTGCTTCAAAAATCTCCAGGTGTAGTAACTGATAAAGATGATAATATCACGCTCAAAGGAAAGAATGGTGTTCGCATTTATATTGATGGAAGGCCAACACAAATGAGTAACGATGATCTGCCTGCATATTTGCGTTCAATTAATTCTTCTGATATTGAATTGATTGAGATCATCAGTAATCCTTCTGCTAAATATGATGCGGCTGGGAATGCAGGAATAATCAATATCAAACTAAAGAAAAATAAAAAATATGGCTTTAATGGTTCAGTATCTGCAGGAATGAATATTGGTAAAAGTGTAAAAGCTCCTGAAGCATTTAGTTTTAATTACAGAAATAAAAAAATAAACATTTTCACCAATTATAGTTTTAACTACGGTAACAGGCAAAGTAATTTATTCTTATACCGTGAACAAAGCGACAGTGTGTATGACCAGGTGAGCAGACAAAATATAAAAGGCTGGGTGCATAATATAAAAGGTGGCTTCGATATTTTTTTAAATGATAAATCAACCATTGGATTTATCAATACAACTAATCTTAATAATACTACTAATACTACATCCGGCTCAACAGACATTAGCCCTATTCCTCCAACAGGTATTTATAAAGAAGAGGTTTTAAAAGCAAGTAATACTATTCCTGGTCAGGTAAAAAACATGGATTATAATATCAACTATCGTTATGCTGATACATTAGGCCATGAATTAAGTATTGATGCTGATTATGGTTATTATAAAAGTGACAAGACAAGTACACAACCTAATTATTATGTCCTGACCAAGAACAACATGACTTCAATCGATACACAGATATATTGGAATAGTACAAGAACAAAAATTGATTTCTATACTGCCAAGCTTGATTATGAAACACCTTTCAAAAAAGGAAAACTTGGTTTTGGCGGAAAATTCAGTCATGCAACAACAGCCAATGCACTTGATTTTTATGAAGTATTGGAAACAATTCCTGTATTTGATTCCACACAAAGCAATCGTTTTAATTACAAAGAAGATATCAATGCCGCTTATATAAATTATAACACGATCATTAATAGTAAATGGACAGTGCAAGGTGGATTAAGAGTTGAAAATACACAAAGCACAGGGCAACTAAGTAGATTTTTACCGAGTACCGTTACTACCGAAGATTCGGTAAGTCATAACTATACAGACTTTTTCCCGAGTGCCATGATCGGCTATAACCTTAATGGTGATAATACATTCAATCTTGCATATACACGCAGGATCGATAGGCCAAGCTACCAGGATCTGAATCCGTTTGAAGTAAAACTGGATGAACTCACTTTCCAAAAAGGAAATGCTTTTCTACATCCGCAGTATACAAATTCAATTGAGTTAACGCATATATTTAAAAACAAGTTTGTAACTACAATCGGTTATAGCAAAGTGAAAGATCTTATTGGAAGAGTAATCGATACATCTGATCAAAGACGCAGTTACATCACACAAGTAAATCTTTCAAGCCAGGAACTTTATAATATAAATTTTGCGCTGCCATTCCAGGTAACTAAATGGTGGAACATGTATGCTAACATCAACGCATATCACAGTCAATATAAAGGTGTATTGAACTCAGGAAGAATCAATGTTAATCTTTCTATTTCGTCTTACAGCCTTTACCTTGAACAAACATTTACTTTAGGAAAAGGTTTTACTTCACAATTAAGTAGTTATTATGATGGCCCCTCTGTTTGGGAAGGAACATTTCAAAGCAAACCGACAGGTGGCGTAGATATTGGCTTTCAGAAAAAATTAATGAGCGGCAAAGCTGATGTTAAATTAAGTTGTACTGATATTTTCTATACACAGCCATGGGGCGGCACCAGTAATTATGATGGCGCTTACATCAGAGCAAATGGTAATTGGGAAAGCCGTCTATTAAAGATCAACTTCACTTATCATTTCGGCAACAGCCAGGTTAAACAGGCGAGACAACGCCTCACAGGAAGTGAAGAAGAAAACAAACGCACTAATAGTTCACAAGGATTTGGCGGCAATTAATTTTTTATCCTGTTATTAATTTCAGATCATCTTTCAATGCAGCAATATTAAAACCGTTGGGCGTTTTATCTTTATTAAGAAAATCAGGGCTGATGATTGCATAGGATTCATCACAATAAACATCCCAAAATCCCCAAGTCATTTTTTTAAGTTCACCCCATGTTACAACTGTCAGGCCGCTGCTGTTATAAGCAACAACAGGAACAGCATGTCCACCCCATGAACCGGGAGCGCCAATACCGGTTGCACCGCCCGGAGGAACAGACCATACAGTTTGTGTTTGCGCAGAAACAGGAAGACTCAAGCCAATATAACAACCACCGAATAAATAAACAGCTTCTTTTACATGATCATGATTGCGTGGCTCCAGGCCTGCATAAGCAAATATTTTATGGCTTGCAATGCCGGTCTTTCGCCAATAATTAAGCACATCTGTTTCTACAGCGCCATTATCATTTCTTCCTGTTTTTGGATCATAGCCTGTTATCTGTGAATATGCTTTTATGATATCTATATCTTTTGGCGTATATGCTTTACCGTTATCAGTAGTCCATTCCATAATTAAATGCCCGGCCGCTGCGCAGGTGCAATCGCCTACTATATCATTTTTCATCATGCCCCATTTTTTTATTTTACCTGACCAGTCATATTTTGTAGGTACGGGTGGCAATGCTTCAGGAGTTACATAATTGGCGAATTGTAATGTTCTTACATCGTGGCGTGGAGCAAGTTTTCCGAGTTTTACTTTTGGGTGAATTGTTTTCATAAATGAATAGTCTATTTAGTTATTGTTATTTTAAAAAAGAAATACTGTTTTGCTTACTATTTAATATTTGTAGGGTTAACATAAAATATACCTTGGCCATAAAAAGTAATTTTAGGGTTCCCACAACCTTCTTTTATATCGCCACTAAAAACTATTGTATGTCCAACATTTTTTAACCTATCAGGTATATCCGTACAAAAAATGCAAGTCATGGTGCTATCATAAGTACCTTGTATATGAACATTTACAGCCCATTTTCTTAAATCATTATAGTAGCTTAATGTTCCAACCCAATTTGTTGCAACAGCAATAGTATTACGTTTTGGATCACAAGAATCATAGCTACATGTATTGACGTGATTCTTTTTACAACTAGAACAAAAAAACAGAACAGGCAACATGGTCATTTGTATTCTTTTCATAGCCTAATCGTTTTATTTATGACTTATAGAAGTTCTAAACAGTTGCAGAAAACGGAATAAAAATTAACACAGGCTTAATGTAACGCAGCATTATTAGACTCAATTTTGCACAGTTAACAATAAATTCATCTTGTCACCTACCGCACAACATATTTCCGCAAAAAATTTTGGAAAGAATTTTCAATGGGGTGTTGCTGTTGCAGCAGCTCAAAATGAAGGCGCAGCCAATATGTACGGCAGAGGCTTATCAGTGTGGGATGTATTTGCACGTAACAGCAATAAAATAAAAGGCAAAGGAAAACCAACCATCGCCTGCGATTTTTATCATCGTTATAAGGATGATCTGTTGCTGACCAAAGCGCTTGGCTTTAATGTATTTCGCTTTTCAATTTCCTGGAGCCGCATTTTGCCGGACGGCACAGGAAAAATAAACAAAGAAGGAATCGATTTTTATCATCGTGTTATTGATGAATGTCTTAAGCTGGAGTTGATTCCTTACGTTACATTATATCATTGGGACTTGCCGTATGAATTAGAAAAAAAAGGCGGCTGGCCCAATTACTTTGTCAATAAATGGTTTAACCGGTATGTAACAGTTTGTGCAGAAGCATTTGGCAATAAAGTAAAAAACTGGATCATTATGAATGAACCATTTGCTTTTACTTCACTTGGTTATATGTTAGGAGTTCATGCACCGGGGAAAAAAGGATTGGATAATTTTTTCCCTGCAGTTCATCATGCTGCATTAGCACAAGCAGAAGGTGCAAGGATCATTCGGCAAAAAGTTTCCAATGCCAATATCGGTACAACATTTTCTTTTTCAGAAATAGTTCCTTACTCAGATAAGAAAGAAGATGTTGAAGCTGCCAACCGTGTTGATATTTTGATGAATCGCTTATTCATAGAACCTGCGCTGGGAAAGGGTTATCCAAGAGAAGAATCATTTCGGCTAACAGAAAGAATGCACATCAACAATAAAGAATGGAAATATATTGAGCGACTGCAATTTGATTTTGATTTCATCGGCATACAATATTATTTTCCATTGACAGTGCGATACAATGGCTTGATCCCATTTGTAAGAGCATCTGAAGTAAAAGCAAAAATTCGCAAAGTGCCGCATACAGATATGGGCTGGGAAATAAATGCTGATAGTTTTTATCGTACGATAAAAAAAATATGGAGCTATGATAATGTGAAAGAAATTATCATCACAGAAAATGGTTCTTTCTTTAAAGATGAAATTAAAAATGGTGTGATTGATGATAAAGAGCGGATAAATTATTTTCAGCAACATTTAAATGCTGTACTAAAAGCGAAAAAAGATGGAGTAAATGTCAAAGGATATTTTGCATGGACATTAATGGACAACTTTGAATGGGCCGAAGGATACAATGCCCGATTTGGTTTAGTACATGTAGATTTTGAAACGCAATTAAGAACGATCAAAAATTCGGGTTTTTGGTTCAGGGATTTTTTATCTACTTAAATTTAAAATAAACAAACAGTCTTCCAAAATTCTTACTGTCATTTTCCATGCGATGATATAAAGGCTTGATATGTGGTTGTTGCAGAAAACGCTGCACTTTCTTTTTTAATTGACCGCTTCCTTTTCCGGGAATGATCTCTATTTCAGTTATCTTTTTTTCAATGGCTTCTTCAAATGCATCATGCAATGCTTTATCAATAGCATAGCTGTTGTTGTAAATGTCGTGGAGGTCTATTTTTATTCGGGCCATTTATTTACTTATCAATTTAATTCCTGTTTGTTCAAACGTTATCTTTCGTTGCTTGTAAAGATTTCCTGTTGTCATCTTAAATGTTTTTTTACTCATGCCGAAGTAATCATAAATATCTTCGGGTGAGCTTTTGTCATTGTAAGGAAGATAACCATTATTCTCTTCCAGCAAACGTAACACTTTCGTTGCCTCATCTTCTACTCTTGCGTAGCCAGGCTTGCCTGCGGCAACATCTATTTTATTTTCTTCAGGATAGATCTTTTTTACAAAGCCTTTAAATTTATCGCCGACTTGTATGTTTCTATAAATCTCATTAAAGTGAAGCACACCTGTGTGTTGATTATTAATGATGCAAACATATCCGATATCAGTACGACGATAAACTATTAAATCAACAACATCGAGTTCTTTTACTGTAAGATTTTCGTTACTCAAAAAAGGTTCGATTCTTTCTGTTGCAGCAAGTCTTCCTGTTTGTTCATCTAAATAAATTTTTACAAGATATTCTCCATTCAATCGCATGTGAGATATCTGTTTTGATTTGGGAACAAAGATATCCTTCATCAATCCCCAATCCATAAAAGCGCCGTGTGGCGTGATGTTCACTGTTTTCAATCTTACGATATCTCCTAATATCCCCAATGGTTGTTGTGTGGTAGCGATCAAACGATCTTCTCCATCATGATATAAAAAAACTTTTATTTCATCATCAACCTTCAATCCTGCAGGAACAAAACGTTTGGGCAACAGAACACCTTCTGCACCATCATCAAGGAAGACACCAAATTCAACCAGTCTAATAACCTTAAGCGTATTATATTCTCCAACTTTTATCATTATAATTATCCTTCTAGATGAAATAAACCTTCAACAAACTGTTGCTTATCAAAAACCAATAAGTCTTCTGCTTTTTCACCAACGCCAATAAATTTTACAGGAATTTTAAATTGATTAGCAATAGCAAGAACAACGCCACCTTTTGCCGTGCCATCTAATTTTGTAATTGTCAAAGCTGTCACATCTGTAGCTGCTGTAAAATGTTTTGCCTGCTCTAATGCATTCTGCCCTGTGCTTCCATCCAGCACCAACATCACTTCATGTGGCGCATCAGGTACAGCTTTTTGTATCACACGTTTGATCTTGCTTAACTCTTCCATCAAATGTGATTTATTATGCAAACGCCCTGCGGTATCAATTATAATAACATCTACATTTTTTGAAACACCGCTATTCACCGTATCAAAAGCAACCGATGCAGGATCGCTTCCCATTTCTTTTTTTACAATAGGAACATTTGTTCGTTCACTCCATACCGTTAGTTGGTCAACTGCAGCAGCACGAAATGTATCTGCAGCACCCAGCAACACAGACTTTCCTGCTTTGGAAAAATTATGAGCAAGCTTTCCGATCGTCGTTGTTTTACCAACACCATTTACTCCAACTACTAAAATAATATGCGGTTTATGTCCTGAGGGCAACTCATAATTTTCATAACTGCTATCCTGCGGAGCAGAAACCAATACTTCCTGTATCTCTGTTTTTAAAATATTATTGAGTTCACTTGTGTTGAGATATTTATCTTTTGCTACTCTTTTTTCAATACGTTCGATAATTTGTACGGTTGTTTCAATACCAACATCGGCGCTTACCAAGGCTTCTTCCAAATTATCGAGCACTTCTTCATCAACAGTGCTTTTACCAGCGATCGCTTTGGTTATCTTACTAAAAAACCCTTCACGGGTTTTTTGCAATCCCTGGTCAAGACTTTCCTGCTGTTGTTTCTTTCCAAAAAGTTTATCAAATAATCCCATTATTAATAAAGAATGAAAAATGAAAAAATGAAAGTGAGAATATTATCGATATCAAAATTACTTTATTAAGATAAGGGCAAAAAAGAAAGCTGTTCCGGTTTTATTCAGAACAGCTTTATATGATTTATTCTCATGCTTTAGATCTTAGCGGCGAAATGTTCTTTGATCTTGTCTTTATGAACCATTGCCTCTTTAAAAGTATAAGCGCCAGTTTTTGGGCTGCGAACAGTACGAATTACTTTAGTCCAGTTCTTAGCTTCTGCTGCTGCTTTTTGATCTTTAGTCTTTATCGCGGTTTTAGCTGCTTTTGCCATGACTTATGATTTGATAATGTGATGATTTGGTAATTTGATAATAGCTATATCAGCACATCACCAAATTATCAAATTGGTTAATTTATTTAATTTCTTTATGAACAGTCATTTTTTTAAGAAGTGGGTTGTACTTCTTCAACTCCATACGCTCAGGAGTATTTTTTTTGTTCTTTGTAGTGATGTAGCGGCTTGTACCAGCTAAACCACTGGTTTTATGTTCGGTACATTCTAAGATTACCTGAACTCTGTTGCCTTTCTTTGCCATTTTATCTAAAATTAATTTTTATTAAATTTTTTCGCCGGCAGCACGTAATTGTTTTACCACTGCTTTTAATCCGTTTTTATTGATAGTGCGGATAGCTTCAGTAGAAACTTTCAATGTTATCCACTTATCTTCTTCAGCCAGGAAATAACGCTTTGTCTGCAAATTTGGTAAAAACCTGCGTTTTGTCTTAATATTTGAATGCGAAACCTTATTTCCGGTGATTGGCTTTTTGCCCGTAACCTGACATACTCTGGCCATTGTTCTAAAATTTAGGACGGCAAAGGTAAGCAAATAATTGGTAATTGGATAATTAATAATTAATAATTTTTTAGTCTTTATAAGCCAATTTTTAAAGTCTGCAATGGTGTTAATTCGGGGTTAAACTGGGAGGGCGGAATCACAAAAAAGAATAATCTATCAACTGCAACGCACAAACTAATTATATTTGCCCACTTTTAACCATTAATGTATGAATTACAAACGTATTAATAACATGACCGGTTGGGTTGTGTTAGTTCTTGCCTGTCTTATTTACCTGATGACAATGGAAGCTACCGGCAGCTTTTGGGATTGCGGCGAATTTGCTTCCAGTGCTTATAAAGTACAGATTCCGCATCCTCCCGGAGCACCTTTATTTATCCTTATCGGAAGAGTTTTTATGGCTTTTATTTCCAATCCGCATAAAGCAATTCTTGGTATTAACACGATGAGTGCATTGGCCAGCGGATTTACCATATTATTCCTGTTCTGGAGTATTACGCATTTTGCTAAAAAGGTATATCAAAAAAATGGGGAAGAATTAACCGGCGAGCAGATATTTATTATAATGGCTGCCGGTATTGTTGGTGCTTTTGCTTATGCTTTCTCTGATTCATTCTGGTATAGTGCTGTAGAAAGTGAGGTGTACGCCATGTCTTCTTTCCTTACTGCTGTTGTGTTCTGGCTTGCTTTGAAATGGGAAGCTGCGGTTATTGAAGAAAAAAGGGCTGGCATTACAGCAAGATTTACCAAAGCTGACCGCTGGCTGATCCTGATATTTTATATAATGGGGCTTTCAATAGGCGTACACATTTTGAACCTGTTGACCATTCCATCTATTGTAATGATCTATTATTTTAACCGCTACAAACCAACTGTTTGGGGCACTGTAATTGCTTTTTTTATTGGATGTGGCGTAACAGGTATTGTGCAGAAAGCAGTTATCCAGTGGACGATCAAAGTAGCAGCTGATTTTGATATCTTCTTTAAGAATAGCCTGGGATTGCCATTCTTTACAGGCTTTGCATTTTTCTTTGTTGTGGTTGCTGCTATTGTTTTCTTCGGATTACGTATTGCAAAGAAAATGAACTGGAATTTCTTAAGGCTGGGCCTTTGGATATTTACAGTTATGACCCTTGGAACTACCAGTTATTTCACCACATTGATCCGTTCAAATGCTGATCCTGCTGTAGATATGTTTAATGTTGATAATCCTATCAGTCTTACGGGATATTTAAGCCGTGATCAATATGGCGATTGGCCTATTCTTTATGGACAGGATTTTACAGCAAGTAAAGTTTCTGGTGAACAATATGATCTTCAATACACCAGTGATCAACTTTATATCAAAACTCAAAACGGCTATGAAAAGAAAGGATTAAAACAAACTCCTGAATATGAGCCGGAAGACATGCACATCTTCCCTCGTATGTGGGACGCAGGCAATGACCAGGGGCATGCTGATTATTATGCTCATTTTGCCGATATACAAAGACTAAATGGCGGCTTGTGGAGCGACAGACCTTCATTGGGTGATAATATCAGGTTCTTCTTAAGCTATCAAAACAACTGGATGTATTGGCGCTATTTCCTTTGGAATTTTGCCGGCAAACAAAATGATCTTCAAGGCATCAACATGTCGAATGTAAGGGATGGTAACTGGAAAACAGGTATTGGTTTTCTTGATACATGGAGGTTAGGCGATCAAAGCAGAATGCCTGAAGAGCTTCAAAAGAATAAGGCTAATAATAAACTATATGCGTTACCGTTAGTTCTTGGCTTGCTTGGTTTTGCCTTCCAGTTTAAAAGAGATAAGAATGATACGTTGGTTGTGACGTTGCTATTCTTCTTTACAGGTTTGGCTATTGCTATTTACTTAAATATGCCTGGCAATCAACCTCGTGAACGTGACTACGCATTTGCAGGTTCATTCTATGCATTTGCATTTTGGATAGGCCTTGGTGTTATTTATGTAAAAGAATTATTTACGAGATTTATAAATAGTAAAGTTGCAGGCTATGCTGCTACTGCGTTATGTATCCTTGCTGTGCCCGTGATCATGGGTAACCAGGAATGGGATGATCATGACAGAAGCAATAAGACCATTGCAAGAGATCTTGCGATCGATTACCTTGAAAGCTGTGCACCGAATGCAATACTTGTTTCTTATGGTGATAATGATACCTATCCATTGTGGTATGCACAAGAAGTGGAAGGCATTCGTCGTGATGTTCGTGTTATCAATCAAAGCTTATTAGGAACAGATTGGTACATCAATCAATTGAGATATAAAGTAAATGAAAGTGATCCGATCGATCCGCTTTGGACAGCTGATCAGATCGAAGGAGTTAAAAGAGATGTTGTTCAATATACCCAAATGCCAGGTATTGATCCAAATCAGCCAATGGATCTTTACACCATGATGCATGATTATGCAGGCAGCGATGCTCCCGGAAGAGCACAGATCAACGATGAAGCTGAATACAATTTCTTCCCAACAAAAAAAGTAACTGTGCCTGTTGATGTCAATCTTGTTCGCCAAAACGGAACAGTGAATCCAAGTGATAGTGTTCTTTCTCAGTTGAGCATTGATATTCCGAATAATTATTTATATAAAAATGATGCAGCGATATTGAACATAGTTGCAGCAAATAAATGGAAGCGTCCAATCTATTTCACACAAAATAGTGTTGGCCTTGGATTCGACCAATACCTGCGTCAAGATGGTTTAACTTATCGTTTAATTCCTGTTACAAATCCTGATCCAAACGGAGCTTATACATGGAGCGATGATGATAATCCATGGGTAAATAATGACAGCGTTTATTCAAGAATGATGACCAAATTTGCATTTGGAAATTGTCAAACACCGGGTGTTTATTATGATGAAGAAAACCGCAGTCATTTAAATACTATTCGTCTTGCATATGCAACAGCAGCGATCAGTCTTTCTAAAAGCGGACAAAAAGATAAAGCAAGACAAATACTTGAAAGATGTGATTCAAATATGTTGCAAAGCAATTTTCCTTATGGAATGCCATCACGTTCTATGCGTCATGACTTCTTCTCATATAAATTCCTGAAAGCGGCTTATATGGCTGATGATACACTCCTTGCAGCAAAAATCACCAAGAGTTTAAAGACAGATCTTAATCAGCAAATGACTTATTATGCAATGCTGGGAGAAATGCCCGAGCAACAATTGGAACAAGCTATGCTTAAACAGTTTCAGGCTCAGCAACAAGCTGAAATGGGCATGATGCCACAAGGAACATATCAACAACAACGTGGCGCTTTTATGGAAAGTCTTACTGACAGACTACGAGCGTTATATGATGAATCAGAAACAGCTTTCAGAGTTTTAAAAATGGTTCAGCAGTTAGAGGATACATACAAAAATCCTAAGCCTGTTTCAAAAGTACCCGGGCAAAATGGAGCAGCAGTTGATAGCTCAGATAAAAACGATACTTCTAAAAAGCCAGGATAAAAGCTTTTCCAAAAATTTTAAAATCCCTTTGCTTCAAAGGGATTTTTTATTTAACAAAAGTGAACCAATCGATACAATTAAATGTTTCGTAAATTGTATATCCATTATGAAAGGTTACAACTTCTCAAAATATGATCCCAATCAGCAAGGCCAATCAAAATTTGATCAGCTTTTAGACATCTTCATGAAGATGCTTGCATACACAAATGGCGATGCAGGCGAAGCAATGCAATGGATGAATGAACTGGACAAAGAATACAATCTCACCGATGATGATTATGGCATGGGAGATTTTTTCGAAGACCTCAAAGACAAAGGATACATTGATGAAAATAAAGTAAATGGTGAAATAAAAATTACTCCGAAAACTGAGCAAGGCATTCGTAAAAAAAGTCTCGAAGAAATTTTCGGCAAACTGAAAAAAACAAAGCAAGGCAATCACCAAACATTCAAACCTGGCAATGGTGATGAAATAAATCCTGAAACAAGACCGTTCATTTTTGGTGATACATTGGAGCAAATAGATTTTACTTCTTCCATTCGCAATGCACAGATCAATCATGGCGTAGATAGTTTTTCATTGCATGAAGATGATCTTGAAATAAGAGAGACCGATTTTAAATCGCAAACATCTACTGTGCTGATGATCGACATTTCACACAGCATGATCTTATACGGTGAAGATAGAATTACTCCTGCAAAAAAAGTAGCAATGGCGTTAAGTGAATTGATCCAAACAAAATATCCTAAAGACACATTGGATATTGTTGTGTTCGGAGATGATGCTTGGACGATTGAAGTTAGAGATCTTCCTTATTTACAAGTTGGCCCTTATCATACAAATACAGTTGCAGGACTTGAGTTAGCAATGGATATTTTAAGAAGAAGACGCAATCCAAACAAACAGATATTCATGATCACAGATGGCAAGCCAACCTGTTTGAAAATTGGGAAAAAATATTACAAGAACAGTTGGGGTGTTGATAGAAAAATTTTGAATCGTTGTATGAGTCTTGCTACGCAATGCAAAAAATTAAAAATACCTGTCACTACTTTCATGATTGCCAGTGATCCTTACCTGCAGCGGTTTGTACAGGAATTCACTGAAACAAATAATGGCAAAGCTTTCTTTGCATCGTTGGATAAGTTGGGTGCATTTATTTTTAAAGACTTTGAAAGCGGAAAAAGTAAAACTGTGTATTGATACGATGATTTGGGCACCAGCATTTGTTTTTCATGGCATCATCGTTGTGTCACTCACTTGTACTTTTTGTCCAATATTGATCAATTAAAATTGAAATAGTAAAAATAAAAATCAGAAGAATCAAATAACTCAGACAAATCATGACTCCATCAATTAAAACATTAGGCGAACTAAAGAAAAGCGGATATGTTTCTAAAAGCATAAAAGACGAACTCCGTGAAAATCTTATTAAAAAAATAAGAAGCAAGGAAAATCCTTTTCCCGGGATTTTAGGATATGAAGATTCGGTAATACCTGATACAGAAAGAGCATTGCTTTCACGTCACAATATTTTGTTTTTAGGTTTGCGAGGGCAAGCAAAAACAAGAATGGCAAGACAAATGACAGAACTACTGGATGAATATATTCCAATTGTTGAAGGCAGTGAAATAAACGATGATCCACTAAAACCGGTATCAAAATATGCAGCAGATCTTATTGTAGAAAAAGGAGATACTACACCAATTACATGGTTGCACAGAAGCCAACGCTACGGCGAAAAGCTTGCTACACCTGATGTTAGTGTAGCTGATCTCATCGGTGATATCGATCCTATAAAAGCTGCAAATTTAAAATTAAGCTTTGCTGATGAACGTGTGTTGCATTATGGAATTATTCCAAGAAGCAACCGCTGCATTTTTGTGATCAATGAATTACCCGATTTACAAGCAAGAATTCAGGTTTCATTATTCAACATCTTAGAAGAAGGCGATTTACAGATTCGTGGCTTCAAACTTCGTTTGCCCTTAGACGTTATGTTTGTATTCACAGCCAATCCTGAAGATTATACCAATCGTGGAAGTATTGTTACACCACTCAAAGACAGAATTGAAAGCCAGATATTGACACATTATCCCAAAACGCTGGAGACATCATTGGCAATTACCGAGCAGGAAGCAAATATTCACGAAGACCAATTACAAAAAATAAAAGTAAGCGATCTGATCAAGCGATTGATTGAGCAGGTTTCTTTTGAAGCAAGAGCAAGTGAATTGGTAGATAAGAAAAGCGGCGTCAGTGCAAGGCTCACCATTGCAGCTTATGAAAATATTTTAAGCGCTGCTGAAAGAAGAGCGATCATGAATAACGAAAAAGACTTTCCAGCACATTGGGATCCTAAGCTTAGAATTCCACGTGGACAAGTTGTCGCG
>JADMIO012752799.1_pt1 | contig 62631 bp, 64 predicted proteins | sample 8958161 | NCBI WGS metagenome assembly JADMIO01 (sample SAMN16585339, study PRJNA669376) | soil metagenome | isolation source: Crop rotation soil | place: USA: Cullars Rotation, Alabama | collected 2011 | reverse complement strand
GCCGCGACTTCAAGTCACGTGAATTCCAAGCTTCGGATCCCACTGTGCTGGAAAGTCTCGGTTGAGAAGGCATAGAGCGTCAGATTGGCCAGGCCGATCTCGATGGCTGTGCGCACCACGACGCGGACCGACTCCACGCCGGCGACGTGTCCGGCGGATCGCGGCAGATGGCGCTTGTGCGCCCAACGGCCGTTCCCATCCATGATGATCGCAACATGGCGCGGAAGATCGGGGACGGCGGCACTTGCTTTCGGCATCTCACTCTCGAATGGCGTGCGCGCGGCGCTCACACCTGCATGATCTCGTGCTCTTTGGTCTGCGTTGCCTGATCGATGTCGTGGATATGCGCATCGGTCAGCTTCTGGAGCTCCTCATTGAGCTTGCGATGTTCGTCCTGGCCGATTTTGTGATCCTTTTCGGCCTTTTTGAGGGCTTCCATGCCGTCGCGCCGGATATTGCGCACCGCCACCCGGCCCTGCTCAGCATATTTGTGCGCGAGCTTTACCAATTCCTTGCGCCGCTCTTCGTTCAACTCAGGAATCGGAATGCGCAGCAGTTGTCCATCGATCTGGGGATTGAGCCCGATGCCGGCATCGCGGATGGCCTTGTCGGTCGCCTTTACCAGGCTCTTGTCATAGACCTGAATGGTTAAGAGCCGCGGCTCCGGCGTGCTCACCGTGCCGACCTGGTTGATCGGCATCTGGCTGCCATAGGCCTCCACCTTTATCGGGTCGAGAAGGTGCGGGCTGGCGCGGCCCGTCCGCAATCCGGAAAGTTCCGCCTTCAGTGCCGAAACCGCCCCATTCATGCGGCGGGTCAATTCGTCCTTGTTGTAGGTGTCCATCAGAACCCCCTAGGCGCGTTCCTCGATGATCGTACTGCGGCCGGCTCCAGACAATACGGCCGGCAGCGATCCCCGATCATGAATCGAAAAGACGATAATGGGAATCCGGTTCTCGCGGGCAAGGCTGACAGCCGATGCATCCATCACTTTAAGGTCACGGGCCAACACATCATGGTAGCTCAAGGACTCATAGCGCTCGGCAGAAGCTACCTTTTTCGGGTCGTCACTATAAACACCGTCCACCTGGGTGCCCTTCAGCATCGCCTGGCAGTTCATCTCGACCGCCCGCAACGCCGCTGCCGTGTCGGTGGTGAAGAAAGGATTGCCGGTGCCGGCGGCAAAGATCACCACCCGCCCCTTTTCCATATGACGGATTGCGCGGCGGCGGATGTACGGCTCGCAGACCGAGTCCATCGGGATGGCCGACTGCACGCGGGTAGGTATGCCCATGCGTTCCAATACGGCCTGGACCGCTAGCGCGTTCATCACGGTCGCGAGCATGCCCATGTAGTCGGCCGTGGCACGCTCAATGCCCTTTGCGGCGCCGGCAAGACCACGGAAGATGTTGCCGCCGCCGATGACAAGGCACATTTGGGTGCCGCCGCGAACGGCGTCGGCGACGTCGGCGGAGATGCGCTCTACCGTTTCAATGTCGATACCAAAGGCTTGCGAGCCCATCAGGGCTTCGCCGGAAATCTTCAGGAGAACGCGGGCGTACCTGGGCTTGCCGTCGTCCGCCATTCCGCGCCTCAGCGGCCTGCCATCTGCTTGACTTCGTCGGCAAAGTCGCCGGTGGGGCCTTTGTCGACGCCCTCGCCCACCGCGTAGCGCACGAAGCCAATCACCTCGATCGGCGCGCCAAGCTTCTTCGCCTCGTCCTCGACGAGTTTGCCGACGGTGACGTCCCCTTCCGCGCCGGGGCCAAGATACTTCTGCGCCAGAAGCACCGTGTCCTCGTAGAATTTGCGCATCCGGCCTTCCATCATCTTCTCGATGACGTTCTCCGGCTTTCCGGACTGGCGGGCGAGATCGCGTTGAACATCACGCTCCCGCTCGACCACATCCTGCGGCAGATGCTCGGGCTTCAGCGCCAGCGGTGCGGCAGCCGCGACATGCATCGCGATCTGACGGCCAAGCTGCGTTAGCTTTGCCTGATCAGCGGTCGACTTGAGGCCAACAAGAACGCCGATCTTGCCAAGTTCCGGGCACGCCGCATTGTGCACGTAGGTGGCCACGACCCCCGGCGACACAGCCAAAGCGGTCGCGCGGCGCACGCTCATGTTCTCGCCGACCTTCGCGATCAGCTCCTTGAGCACCGCATCCACCGAGGCGCCGCTTTTCATGTTGCTGGCGAGAAGCTTCTCGACATCACCTTCCGCTTCGAGTCCAAGGTGGCTCGCTTCCTTCACGAATTCCTTGAACTCGTCGTTGCGAGCGACAAAGTCGGTTTCAGAATTCACTTCAACCAGCGCTCCGGCATCGGCACGGGCCGCAACACCGATCAGCCCCTCCGCTGCCACTCGGCTGGCCTTCTTCGCGGCCTTGGAAATGCCCTTCTTGCGCAGCCAATCGATGGCCGCTTCCATATCGCCGTTGGTCTCGGCCAACGCCGCCTTGCAGTCCATCATGCCCGCGCCGGTTTTGTCGCGCAGGTCCTTCACCATGTTCGCGGTGACAGTCGTCATATCGAGTCTTCCTTACGCGGGTGCTGCAGCGGCTTCGGCTTCAGGTGCGGGCGCCGGAGACAGGTCCGGCAGCACTTCCGCTTCGCCAACGTCCTCACCGGATGCGATCTGGCCCTGCGACAGACCATCGATGATGGCGCGCGCCGCGAGATCGCAATAGAGCGCCAGCGCACGGGCCGCATCGTCATTTCCGGGAATCGGATAGGCGATGCCATCGGGATTGGAGTTCGAATCCAGGATAGCTGTCACCGGAATGCCGAGCTTCTGCGCTTCCTCCACCGCAATCTGCTCCTTGTTCGTGTCGATCACGAACAGCATGTTCGGCAGGCCGCCCATTTCCTTGATGCCACCGAGCGCCCGCTCCAGCTTGTCGCGCTCGCGCAGAAGGCCGAGCAGTTCCTTCTTCTTGAGGCCCGATGTCTGAGCGGAGCTGAGCGTCTCTTCGATGCCGCGCATGCGCTTGATCGAATTTGAGATGGTCTGCCAGTTGGTGAGCGTGCCGCCGAGCCAGCGATGGTTCACGTAATATTGTGCGCAGCGCTTCGCTGCCGCCGCGACCGGCTCGGACGCCTGGCGCTTGGTGCCCACGAAGAGGATGCGTCCGCCGCCCGCGGCTGCATCCCGAAGGGCGACCAGTGCATGGTGCAGCAATGGCACCGTCTGAGTCAGGTCGATGATGTGGATGTCGTTGCGGCTCCCGTAGATGTACGGGGCCATCTTGGGGTTCCACCGCTGGGTGCGGTGGCCGAAATGCGCGCCCGACTCCAACAGATGGCGCATGGAAAATTCTGGCAATGCCATACGAAAACGTCTCCTTCTCCGGTTAGCCTGACGCGCGGGTATGACCCCGAAGGGACCGGAAGGACTCGAGACAACTCGCCTCGCAATCCACCTGCGCGCGCGGAATGGCCGGCCTTATACGGAGACGGCTTGACGGACGCAAGGCGCTGCCGGAAACCCAAGCCATGGACCAGATTTCCCCGAGATTATCGCCGGTTAGGCCCTCGATCGCCTCCATCCAGCCCAACGACATCGGGCGAGTGGCCTATCTGGCGCTTGGCGAGCCGGACCTGCTGCCGCTTTGGTTCGGGGAGACGGACCTCAAGACGCCCGACTTCATCTGTGAGGCGGCCAAGAAGGCGCTGGACGATGGCTACACCTTCTACACCCATGCCCGGGGCATCATGCCTTTGCGGGAGGCCATCCGCGATTTCCACCGCCGCACCCTGAACACGGACATTGCGCTGGACCGCATCACCGTACCGGGCGCCGCCATGTTGTCGGTGGTGCTGGCGCTGCAGACAGTGATCGAGACCGGCGACAATGTGGTCTGCGTCTCGCCGGTCTGGCCGAACATCTTTCAGGCCGCACAGATCACGGGCGCGAACGTGAAGTTTTGCCGGTTGCAGGAAGACTGGACGGCACTGCGCTGGCATCTCGATCTGGAAAAGCTGTTTTCCACCTGCGATGAGCGCACCAAAGCAATCTTCATAGCGTCGCCGGGCAACCCGACCGGCTGGATCATGTCACCCGATGAGCAACGCGCGGTGCTGGAATTCTGTAGGGCCCGCGGCCTCGCCATCATCAGCGACGAAGTATACGGCACCCTGGTGTATGACGGCAGTTCGCATGCGCCGTCATTCCTGCAAGCGGCGGAGCCGGACGACGCGTTGTTCGTCGTCAACAGCTTCTCGAAGCCGTGGGCGATGACCGGCTGGCGCATCGGCTGGCTGACGCATCCGGCTTACTTGTCGGATCAGATGAACGTGTTGTCGATGGCGAACAACACCGGCGCCACCACATTCGCGCAGTGGGGTGCCCTGGCCGCCTTGTCGCCGCAGGGCGATGAATTCCGCTCATTCCTGCTGGAGCGTTGCCGTGCCGGCTACGAAGTGACACGGCGCTTTGTGGACTCGCAGAACCGCATCCGGTGGATGCCGCCGCAGGGGGCCTTCTATGGATTTCTGCACGTCGATGGCATGCGCGACAGCTTCAACTTCGCCTGTGATCTGGTGCGCAATGGGCGTTTGGGCGTGGCACCAGGCTCCGCCTTTGCGCCGCCGGAAGACGCCCTCACCGATTCGTATGTTCGCATCTGCTTCGCGCAGAACACGGAACGTCTGGCGACTGGCCTCAACCGCCTCGCCGCTGCCATCACAGCACTCTGAGACGGTCGAGGGCAATTGTCCGGCGCGACTCCTAAGGCAGGTCAACGCCTTCGTCTGGCTCCTGTTCGGCGAGCTTGTCCTTGTCGGGAATGACCACAGGATTTTCGCCAGTCCGCGCCAAAGCGGCATTCAGACTTGCCAGCGAACCGGACTTGGCTTGCACCCATTCCTGCCTGAGGACAGCAAGTTTCGACAGCGCATCGTCGACGAACTGCTTTTGCGCAGGTGTGGGTGCGGCATCTGCGGATTCGAGCGCGCGCTCGACGCCGGAAAGCATTTCCGCCACCAACTCGAAAGTCGGTTTTCCCTCAGGCTCTTTCGCCCGCAATGGCTCCAGCAGCTTGCGCATGTCTTCCCTGGTCTTTGCCGATTCAGGAAAGCGCTCCTCCAGCATCTTCTTGAGCGCCTGCTGCTCGCGATGGCCGAACGTGGCTTCCGCCAAGGGCGGGGCAATTCTCTGGGAAAGCGCGAGCGACGCCTGAAGATCGGCAAGCGTTACCGCCACGCGCGGATCTTCCGTGATGGTCAGTGGCGCATTGTAGCGTTTGCCGTTCACGGTCAGCGAAACGGTATACGTTCCAGGAACTGCGAACGGACCCTGCGGTTCGATCGGGGTGCCGTGCGCCCACACCGCGGCGATGCTGTACGAATACTCCGCCGCGATGGGCCGCTCGTAACGCAGGTTCCAGACAAAGCGGTGCATGCCCGGCGTGGCGGCGAGCGGCTGGGGCGGCTTGATCCATGCTTTGGCAAAGTAGCGCTCCGCTGGCGGGTCGCGTGGAGCATCCGCGCTCGAAAAGCGGCGCACCACCGCACCGTTCGCATCGAATATCTCGAGGGTGACCGGGCCGCGCGCATTGCTGTCCAGCCAGTAATCGACGATGGCGCCGGCCGGCGGATTTTCACCGACCGATGTCTCCGGCGGCAGCGGTGTATCATTGTTGTTGTTGTGATGAACCCGCCAGGCGCGCGCCGGCTTGAAAAGATGTGCGGTCTCGAACCGCGTGCTGGCAATTTCCCGCAACGGCGCGACATCATCGAGAACCCAGATGGCGCGACCCTGCGTTGCTGCCATCAGATCGTTCTCGTGCACATGCAGATCGGTGACCCAGGCACTCGGCAGATTCAGCTGCAGCGGCTGCCAATTCCCACCATCGTCGAACGAAACGAAGGCACCGTTGTCGGTGCCCGCATACAGAAGCCCAGCCTTCACAGGATCGGCCCGCACCACGCTGACGAAATGGTCCCGCGGAAGTCCCGAATTGGTTTCTCGCCATGTTCGGCCATGGTCATGCGTAACAAGGACATGCGGCTGGAAGTCGTCGATGCGATGGCCATCGATGGCCGCATACGCAACGCCATCTTCCAGGGGCGAAACGTCGATGGTCGATACCTTCGCCCACATGGGAATCGAAGGCGGCGTGATGTTGTTCCAGTGCGCGCCACCATCGCGCGTGAGCTGGATCAATCCGCTGTCGGTGCCAACCCAGATCTCCTGCGCGTTGCGAGGGCTGGGTGCGATTGTGGATATCGATCCATAACCGCAAGGCTTCGCAGCGGCGAGCGATACATCGCCATCACAGTTTTTCGCATCGGGCAACTTGCCGGTGAGATCGCCGCTGATCACAGACCAGCTTTTCCCCTGATCCTGCGAGCGGAACACCACCGGACCACCGAGATACAACGACGGCGTGCCGGTGCGGGAAGCAACCAGCGGCGTTACCCACATGTAGTGATACTTAGTGAGCGTCGGGCGCTTGCCGTAATTGTTTTCCGGCCACGGCGTGACGTCTTCGGAAAGGCCCGTGCGCGCATTCCATTTCGTCACGGCGCCGCCGAGACCGGAGCCATAGACGATGTCCGGATCGGCGGGATCTGGAACGTCGTAATCGCGCTCCTGGCCGCCAACCGGATGCCAGTCGCGAAAGGTGAGCTGGCCGTAATCGCTGCGGCTGGCGATGGCGACGGTGCCGCTGTCCTGCTGGCCGGAATAGATCCAGTAGGGAAAGCGATTGTCGGTTTCGAGGTGATAGAACTGTCCGGTTGGCTGGTTGTACCAACTGCTCCATGTTTGCCCGCCGTTCACGCTCACCACTGCGCCCTGATCGGAGCCGGTGATCAGGTGATCGGGATGCAGCGGGTTTATCCAGATATGGTGGTAGTCGTCGCCGCCTGGCGCGCCCTTGAAGATTTCGCATTTCGCGCCGCCGTTGGTGCAGCGGCGGATCGATTGCCCGACTTCGTACACGACATCCGGATTGTCGGGTGCCACCGTCAGGCGGCTGAAATACCAGTTCGCCACCGCCTTTGATTTGTTGACCAGAGCCCAGTGCGCGCCGCCATCGTCCGAGCGATAAAGGCCCCCAGCCTCTTTCGAGTCGACGCTCGCATAGATGCGCGTGCCTTTCGCGATGTGCGTGACGGCAAGACCGATGCGGCCCACCGGCATTTTCGGCCAGCCGCCGCCGTTCAGCCGGTGCCAAGTCAGTCCTCTATCCGCGGATTTGTAGATCGCGCTGCCAGGGCCGATGGCAGGGCTGAAATAGCTGAGCCAGGGATACTCATGCGCATCCCATGCGCCGGCGAACATCACGTCGGGATTCTTCGGATCGCTCGCTATGTCAGCCACGCCAGTCCAGTCGCCGATTTTCAGCACGTGCGACCACGTCTTGCCGCCGTCTGTGGACCGGTAGATGCCGCGGTCCGCGCTCGGTCCGAAGAAATGTCCCTGCGCGCCAACCAAAACGATGTTGGGATTTTTGGGATCGACCCAGATGCGGCCGACATAACGCGTGTTGGCAAGACCGAGCGATTGCCAGTGCGCGCCACCGTCCGTCGATTTGTACACACCGAGACCGGCGGCAACATCGTAGCGCGGCTCCGGATGGCCCGTGCCGATGTAGATGACGTTCGGATTGGACGGCGCAATCGCCAGCGCGCCGATCGCAGCCGCCGGTCCATTCTGAAAGAGCGGGTTCCAGGTGCGTCCCGCGTCATCCGTCTTCCACACGCCGCCGCCGGCCGCGCCGAGATAGAAGGTGTTCGGCTTTGCAGGCACGCCTTCCACAACCGTCGCCCATCCGGCGCGAAACGGCCCCAGCTGGCGCCAGTGCAACTCACCGAAGAGATCAGAGTTCGGTGCTGGCGCCTGCGCAGCCGCGCCGGCCAGCAAGCCTGCCAGTACCAAAGCTCGCATCAGGGTCCCCATTTCAGTCTCTGTATAGCGGGCAAATACCACCGGCCAACATCGAAAGGCTGTGAACGGATTGCCGCGGACGAGAACCTGCTATCATATCGCCCGTCCTGCCTATCCGCGTATCCCATGCGAATCTCATCAGCCTCCTCAATCTCTCCTGTTGGTGCCGCAGATCCTGTAGGCGAGCAACGCGGCGTGGCAGGACCTGACTTCATTTGCATCGGCATGCCGAAGGCGGGAACCGGCTGGCTTTACGATCAGCTAAGCCATCATCCCGACTTCTGGATGCCTCCTGTCAAAGAGATGCATTACCTCGATCGGCAATATCCCAAGCTGAAGAATGCGATCAGCATGCTCGATAACTGGGGCGACGCCATCCGGCGCGCGGAGCGCCAGGGATTGAACTGGGGCGAGCGGGAACGTGCTTTTGTTGAAGACCTCGTTTCCTGTCGAGAGCAGCCAAGGAAGTTTGACCGGTACGCTGCACTGTTCAAGCACAAGGGAACAGCGCTGAGCGGCGATATCTCCCCAGGATATTCCAGATTGACTGACGAGGAGGTCGCCAAAATCGCAACTGGGCTCCCGCTCACAAAAATCATCTTGCTGATACGCGAACCTATAGCCCGCCTGTGGTCCCGTATCTGCATGACTGACAGGAAAGGAGATTTCGACAGAGGGCTTCTTGACCGTCCGTCGGAGTTCGCCGCCTATATCCGCAACAGGGCCGCGATCGCAGAACGCTCCTTCCCCAGCGAAATTGTCCGCCGATGGCAGACTTTTGCAAATGAAACTCCGTTTCGCGTGATCCTGTTCGACGACATCGTCGATCAGCCGAATACAACGATCAAAGAAATCGTGCACTTTATCGGTGGAGACCCCGCAAAAAGCAGCAGCCTGCCCCCGAGCTTCAACCGAAAGGCAAAAGCGAAAAAACTTGAGATGCCCGATAGCATCAGAGCTGTGCTTGTGGACTATCTGGCTGATGAGATCCGGCAGTGTGCCGCTCTTCTGGGCGGCGCCGCCCGCGCATGGCCTGCCATTTATGGGATCTAATAGCGGCTGATTAATCTGGAATTCTAAAACCTGCTCGCCTCCAAACAACCAGTAGCGATGGACCTTTATCTGCATATCGGCACCGAAAAGACGGGCACCACGTCCATTCAGCACTTCATGGCGCACAACCGGGACGTGCTGCGCTCGCAAGGCGTGCTGTACCCCCGATCACCCGGGGAAACCAATCACACTGGTATCGCAGCTCTGGCTCAAAGCGCCGATCATGGCGAACTGTGGCAAAAGCTCGGCATCACGACGCTGGAAGAACGCGACAACTATGCGGAGAGTCTCAGGTCAAGCCTGGCAGAGGAGCTGAGTGCCGGTCGCTTCGACAGAGTCGTGCTTTCGAATGAGCACTGCTCGTCGCGCCTCCCACAGGACGACGAGGTATCCACCCTGCACACCTTCCTGAGCGGCCTGTTTTCCCGAATTCGTATCGTCGTCTATTTGCGTCGGCAGGATGACCTGCTGGTCAGCACCTATTCGACCGGGATTAAGAATGGCCGAACCGAAATGCTCCAACTTCCCACTGAGCGCGCGCTCGGCGCGCGATATGATTATTGGCAGCTGCTGAACCGGTGGTCGTCCGTTTTTGGGCGTGAAAACATCATCTGCCGGAAATTTGAAAAGCAGAGCTTCATGTCAGGCGACCTGATGGCTGACTTTCTGGGAGCCGTTGGTTGCGATGCCGACGCACCATGGGAATATCCTGGAAACGTAAACAGCAGTCTGGACGCCCGCAGCCTTGAGTTCCTCCGGTTGATGAATTTGCATGTGACCCGCGAGGAACGGCCGCGAAAACTTGTGCCGATGCTGGAGAGCCTTTCCAAAGGCCCGCTGATCGATCTGCCGGAGCGGAAGCGGAACAAGTTGATGACACTGGTGCGTGAGTCGAACGCCAATGTCGCCAACGAGTATTTCGGCGGCGAGTTGATCGACTCCGATGACCCGTTATTTTTGCCACGCGCCGATACGCGGGAGCGGCACCGGGCAAGCGCGCTCAGCATTGAGGAAATCGTGGCGTTTTCCGCACAATTGCTTTCGATAGAAAACAGACCAAGGCGCCATCGCAACAGAGCCACCGCAATTGGCGACCCATCAGGCACTCAGTCCTGATCCGACAGTGCTGGGTCAAAGGGGAGCACCTAAGCGGATGCAGATTCCGGTCTTAACCTCACCCTCCCCTTGAGGGAGGGTAGAAAATTGGGAGTCCCGCAAGAACTCGCTACCGCGTCAGAGCGGCAGCGAACTCGCCGACGCCCACCAGCCGCGTGCGCCGCGCGCGCTCGGCCTCCAGAATGGCGAGCACGCGTGCATGCGCACGGCCGACATCGTCGTTGACGATGACGTAGTCGTATTCCGGCCAGTGGCTGATTTCATCGGCCGCCTTGGACATCCGCCGCGACACGACCTCGTCGGAATCCTGCGCCCGCGTCCGCAACCGCCGCTCCAGCTCGGCGTGCGAAGGCGGCAGGATGAACACGCTCACCAGGTCTTCCCGCACGCGCTCTTTCAGTTGCTGCGTCCCCTGCCAGTCGATGTCGAACAGCACGTCGCGGCCGGCCGCGAGCGCCTCCATCACCGGCTTCTTCGGCGTGCCATACTGGTAGTCGAACACGCTGGCGTATTCGAGGAACTCTCCACCGGCGATCATGGCGCCAAACGCATCCGGCGTAACGAAGAAATAGTCGCGCCCTTCGATTTCATTCGGCCGCTTGGTCCGCGTCGTCGCCGACACGCTCATGACGATACCGGAATCCGTTTGCAGCAGCCGGCGCGCGAGCGTCGTCTTTCCCGCGCCGGACGGCGACGAAAGCACCAGCATCAGACCGCGGCGGCGAATCTCCGTCATTCCACGTTCTGCGCCTGCTCGCGAAACTGGTCGATGGCGTGCTTCAGCGCCAGGCCGACACGCGTGAGTGCGATGTCCGCGGATTTCGAGCACAGTGTGTTGGCTTCGCGGTTGAATTCCTGCGCCAGAAAATCGAGCTGGCGGCCAACCGCCTCGCCGGATTGCAGCAGGCGCCTCACCTCTTCCACATGCGCGCGCAGGCGATCCATTTCCTCGCGGACGTCCGCCCGGGTTGCCAGCAGCGCAACCTCTTGCGCCAGCCGGTCTTCCGAGATGCTGGTGTTTTCCAGCAGCTCGCTCAATTGGGCAGAGAGTCGCTCACGCAGTGCCGCGGGTTGCGCCGCGGCCAGTCCGAGGCTCTGCTCCGTCAGCCGGTCGATCTCATCGACGATGCCGAGGAGCGTGTGACCCAGCTTTCCGCCCTCGATCCGCCGCGCCCGGCGCAAGGCATCGAAGGCAGCGGCCAGGCTCTCCAGAAGCGCCGCGTCGCGAGCAGCCCGCTCGGCGTCGGTCGCAGCCACGAGCTCGTCCTGAACAATCACCCCTTTGAGCGCGAGCAATCCATCCACGCGGGCCGGCGCCAGGCCTGTTTCGTCCGCGATCTGTCGCGCGATCCGCACGGCCGACGAGAGCGCTTCGGTGTCGATGCGCAGGCCGCGCGATCCTTCCTGCGGCTCAAGCGTCAGACTCGCCTGCAGATTGCCGCGGCGAAACCGTTCAGCCGCCAGTTTGCGGGCGGCCGGCTCGATGCTGTCGAATCCGGGCGGGGTGCGCAGCCGAAGATCCAGCCCGCGGCCGTTGACGCTCTTCACTTCCCACCGCCAGCGCGCCAAGCCGTGCGCGCCGTGCGCCTCGGCAAATCCGGTCATGCTGACAAGCGACATCTGCGACTCCGTGGGAGGTGGAACTTTACCGCGGGAAAACGCCGATCAGAAGCGGCATCAGCGCGCCCGCCGGGAATGCCTGCGATGAACGCGATGCCGACGTGCGGAAGTCCGCGTCACCAGCGGTTGCGAGGGAGTTGCGGTATCTGTCGCTCCACGCAGCGCGACTGCCGGGTTCGGATAAACGGGCAAAACGGGCGCGCTCTGCGTGGCGGGCAGCTTCTGCCGCTCAATCTGCCGCCACCGCGCGACATTCTGCTCATGCTCGGCGATGGAGGATGTGAACACATGGCCGCCGCTGCCGTTGGCGACAAAGTACAGATCGTTCGAATTCTCCGGTCGCAGAACCGCTGCGATAGAGTCTTTCCCGGGGTTGCAGATCGGCGTCGGTGGAAGTCCGGCAATCACATAGGTGTTGTATGGCGTTGCCGCCGCCAGCTCGCTTTCCCGAATGCCGCGGCCCAAAGGATAGCCTTTGGTGATGCCGTATATGATGGTGGGATCGGACTGCAGCCGCATGCCGAGCCGCAGCCGGTTGACGAAGACCGCCGCGATGTGCCGCCGTTCCTCCGGCTGCGCCGTTTCCTTCTCGACGATGGAAGCAAGCGTTACCGCTTCCTCCGGCGACCTGAGCGGCAGATTGGGCGCGCGCGCCGGCCACAGCTTGCCGAGAAGCCGCTCCTGCGCCCGCTTCATTCGGGCGACCATGCTGGCCCGCGTGGTGCCCCGCACGAAGAGGTAGGTTTCCGGCAGCAGCGTTCCTTCTGCCGGTTCAATCCCTTCAGGATCGGCCAGCACCGGATCTTTTCGCACGATGTTGTAGATCATCGCGCTGGTGAGTCCCTCAGCGGCGGTGATCTTGTGCTGGATCGATTTTCCCTCGATCAAGATCCCCATCACATCGGCCATGCTGGCACCCGACGGGATTGCGTATTCACCCGCCTTCAACGCTGCGTTTTGTGCCCGGAGCCGAACACCCAAGCGGAACAGCTGGGCATTGTTGACGACTCCATCATCCTGCAATTGCTGGGCGATCTTGGCCAAGCCGTCGCCGGGCCTGATCCAGGCGACCGTCGCCTTTCCTCTCGGCGCGGCGGGTCCCGGCGCGAAAAAACTCCATTGCTCGGCGAAAAACGCAGCCGTTCCGAGCAAAGCAAGCATCACACTGGCGATGAAGAAAATGCGCATGTCTGCCCAACAAACTCCGACTGCAATTGTGAATCGGCAGCCCGCGTCTGCGCATCAATGGTCGGAGCGGAGAGATTTGAACTCTCGACCCCCAGTCCCCCAGACTGGTGCGCTAACCAGGCTGCGCCACGCTCCGATATCGGCGAAAAGGCCGGACGCGCCTTCTATAGCAGTGCTCCCGCCTTGTCACCCTGAACGCGGCCTACAGATTCCTCAAATACTCAGGCGTTCGCGGGCGGAGCGGAGTTCGCCTTTCAGGAGCAGAAGCTCGTTGAGCAGCGCTTCCAGCTTTGCGCGCGTCGGCTTCTGCAACTCCGGCTGGCCGCTTATCGCGCGGGGCTCGGGCGAAGGCCGATCTGCCGGCGTTTCATCAGCAGCAGACAGCAAATCTGCATGCGCCTCCTGCACGCGGGCGATGCGGGCACGGGCATAGCGTGGTTGTTCCGGCGTTTCGGGCGGCGGCACACGTTTGCCGCGCGGGCGAGGCTCCTGCCGACCCACATCGGCAACGTAGCGCACACCCTGTTCGCGGAGAATTTTCTGCACGCCCTTGATCGTGTAACCGTCCGTGTACAGCAGTGAGCGGATGCCGCGCAGCAATTCCACATCGTCGGGACGATAATACCGGCGGCCACCGGCGCGCTTCACCGGACGAATCTGCGCAAAGCGCGACTCCCAGAAGCGCAACACATGCTGCGGCACATCCAGCTCACTCGCCACTTCGCTGATGGTGCGAAAGGCGTCCGGCGATTTGGTGACGATCGCCACAGGCGCTGCGCTCATGCGTCTTCCGTTTCGGGCTGCGGCGTTTCACCGTTGATCACTGCCTTCAACACATGGCTCGGCCGAAACACCAGCACGCGTCGCGGCGCAATCGGAACTTCATCGCCAGTCTTGGGATTGCGGCCCATGCGCTGCGCCTTCTGCCGCACGGCAAAGGTGCCGAAGGAGGAGAGCTTGACGGACTCGCCGCGCGCTAGGGCGCCGCAGACTTCGTCCAACATGTCTTCCACCATCTGCGCCGATTCATGGCGCGAGAGACCAACCGCCTGGAACACCGCTTCGGTCAAATCCGCGCGGGTAAGTGTGTCCGTGGTCATCCCCGACTCCCCTCTACATGGGCAAAGGGTAAGAGCCGAAGAATGCCCCGTCAACAAAGGGATAGCCGGAATCTTTAATCTTGTGGATTCACCAGCGGAGAAGGGCCGCGCCCCAGGTAAGGCCGCCCCCCATGGCCTCCAGCAGCACCAGGTCGCCGCGCTTGATCCGGCCATCCTGCACGGCAACGTCCAGTGCCAGCGGCACCGAGGCTGCGGAGGTGTTGCCGTGCTCCTCGATCGTGGAGATGAAGCGCTCCGCCGGCACTTTCAGGCGGCGCGCGGTGGCGTCGAGGATGCGCTGGTTCGCCTGGTGCGGCACGAACCAGTCGATGTCGGAAATGGCAATGCCGCTGTCGTGCGCCGATGCTTCGATGGAGTCGGCGATGTTGATTACGGCGTGCTTGAACACTTCCTTGCCCAGCATCCGAAGGTGACCCGTGGTGCCGGTCGTGGACGGGCCGCCGTCGACATAAAGCAGATCGTGCAGGCGGCCGTCGGAATAGAGCTTGGTATTGAAAACACCCCGATCGGACGCATCGCCCCTGCCCTCGGCCGCTTGCAACACCAGCGCACCGGCGCCGTCGCCGAACAGCACACAGGTGGTGCGGTCGGTCCAATCCATCAGGCGCGACATGGTTTCGGCGCCGATCACCAGGATGGTGTTCGCCTGTCGCGCCTTGATGAAATTGTCGGCGACGGCCATTGCATAAATGAACCCGGAGCATACCGCCTGCACGTCGAAAGCGGCGCCCCGCGTCATGCCAAGCCGTGCCTGAATCGCGGCTGCGACCGAGGGAAAGGTTTCGTCCGGGGTCGTGGTGGCGACAATGACGAGATCGAGGTCTTCGACCGGAACATCCGCATCCTTAAGCGCACGCTGCGCGGCCTTCAGCGCAAGATCGCTGGTTCGTTCACCCTCCACCGCAATATGGCGGCGCCGGATGCCGGTGCGGCTCGCGATCCATTCATCGCTGGTGTCGACGCGCTTTGCGAGTTCCGCGTTGGTGAGAATCCGTTCCGGAAGATAGGCGCCGCAGCCGATGACCTGTGAGCGGATAACGGTCACGCGCTCGCCGCCCCGCTGCTGACCGCAGCTGGCGCGGCATTCGGGTTTAATGCTTCATGGTCGGCAGCAATCTTCGCCATCACATCCGCCCGCGCCATGTCGATGGCCATGTCGAGCGCGCTCGCAAAGCCAATCGAGTCGGTTCCACCGTGGCTCTTTACCACGATACCGTTAAGGCCAAGGAAAATGCCGCCATTGGCGGCGCGGGGATCGAGCTTGCGCCGCAACGTCTTCAGCGCTCCGCTGGCGATGAAGGCCCCGAGGCGGCCCAGGAGCGAACGCCTGAGCGCTGCCCGCAGAAATCCGGCGACCAGCTTTGCGGTCCCTTCGGCGGTCTTCAGCGCAATGTTGCCGGTAAAACCATCCGTGACCACGACATCCACGGTGCCTTCGGCGATGTCATCGCCTTCCACGAAGCCGCGGAACTCCATGGGCAGGCTGCAGTCGCGTAGTATCTGCGCCGCAGCCTTCACCGCATCGTGCCCTTTCATATCCTCTGCGCCGACGTTCAGGAGGGCGACGCTGGGCCGCTCGAGCCCGAGAATGGCGCGGGCGAATGCTTCGCCCATGATCGCAAAGTCGACGAGCTGCTGGGCGTCAGACTCGACGTTGGCGCCGACATCCAGCACCACGCTCTGTCCTCGCCGAGTGGGCCATAACGCTGCAATCGCCGGGCGGTTGATGCCGTCCAGGGTCCGCAACTGAAACATGGAGACCGCCATCAGCGCGCCGGTGTTTCCAGCGGAAACGGCAACTTGTGCCTCAGCCTTCTGGAGCGCCTGAATGGCATGCCACATGCTGGTGTTGCGGCCGCGCCGGAGCACCTGGCTCGGCTTGTCCTCCATCCGCACCACTTCAGCGCTGTGGCGGATCTCGACCTTGCTGGCGAGCTTCGCACGCCGCGCCAACAGAGGCTTCAACTGATCTTCATCGCCGTGCAGCAGAAAGCGTACGGCAGGATGCCGGATCGCCGAACGCGCCAAGGCCGCCACGACGATGCCGGGACCGGCATCGCCCCCCATGGCGTCGATGGAAACGGTCAGGTCGGCCACCCTTGCCTCGCAGACTTCGCGGGATACCCGCCAAAGACGCGGCGGACTACCGTCAGGCCTTCGCCTTCACGGCCTCCCGGCCATCATAATAGCCGCAAGATGAACAAACGTGATGCGGGCGCCGTTGCTCGCCGCAATTGGGGCATTCCACATGCGCCGCCGGCGCAAGCCGGTGATGGGACCGGCGCATGTTGCGCCGCGATGGCGACTTTTTTCTCTTAGGGACCGCCATGGCGGAGGCACTCCTTCAAAATACCGAATCCCAGACCGCCCAGCGCGGACCGCTCTGCGGGGCCAGATTGGCGGGAAACCGGGTCGGACTAACCCGAAACAGGCGGCAAATTCAAGGCCAACCGCTAGTTCGAACCCTTCAGCGTCTTAAGAACGGCAAATGGACTTTCCAGGCCGTCTTCGTCCTTCGGGGCGTCGAACGCCACGCCGGGGCAACGTGGATAGGGGTCGATTGCAAGCGTGAACTCTTCCAGCAGTGGACCCGCAAGATCGTAGTGGCTGTCCTGGACTTCCTCCGGCGCTTCGGCCGACGCCGGCGCCATCTCGTGTTCGACGAGCTTCCCGCTTGCCGGAAATTTTGTCAGGTGCAACGATCGTGAGATGTTGAGTGACATGTGGGAGCGAACCGGCTCCAGGGTGACCACGCAGGTCTGCACGACGTCGGCATTGAGTTCCGCCTCGTATGAAAAGCGGTTCGCTGACTGCCTGCGTAAGGTGACTTTGCCGCTAAAAGTTTCCAGAGCATTCACACCTGCCCAATCCGCAATTCGCTGACGCTGCTCCGCACCCGGTTGGATCGCGATCTCCGCACCAGCATCCGAGATGTCGGACAGGTCGTAGACGCTGGAGAGTGGTAGCGAGTTCATTTCGATTCACATAGATGGCAGTGGGCCGAAATCCAACTGGCTCTGGTCGCTCGCCAAATGCGAACGGGCAGCAGCGGCGTAGGTGGCGATAGCGCGTGCCAAGGCCTGACGGCCCTCCTTGCCGCGATATAGGTTGCGGTGAATCGCATCGGCCAAAGCCTCAGCGCCGCCAGCCTCGCGGTACGCCTGTAGCCGTCCGTAGAAGGCGCCGGCCATGGTTTTGAGTCGCCGGTTCATGCCGGCATCACCGGTGCCCAATGCGCGAAGAGCTTCCTCGAAGCTTAGAAAAATCTCATCGATCAGCGCTTGGCGCAGAGGTGGATCGGTCTCAACACGGTCTAGGGCGAGCCATGCATGGAGCGCCAGAAGGTCGAAACGTCCGTCCATTGTGTCCGGCACGCCGAACTGTACAAAGAAAGCTGGCTCGCGCGCACGTTCAATCAAATCGGCGCAGAACCGCCGGGCCAGTGTCTTCCGGCTGGCAGACTGCTTCAGGGCCTTCAGCATGCGGGGCCGACGGTCTCTTGAAACAACGCGGGAGCAACGGTAGCACAGCGCCGCGGGGAAAGAGCGAAGGACTTGTGCATGCGTTTTCCTGTTCTCGTGCTGGCCGCAGGTATGCTTCTTGGCTGCACCCCCGTGATCAACCAGCGCGGCTACCTACCCGATCCTATCGGCGAAGCCTCCATCAAGGCAGGCAGCGACACCAAGACTACGGTGCAGGGCCGCCTCGGCGATCCTTCCACACAGGCCACCTTTGGTGGCGATGTCTGGTATTACATCTCCAGCGTTGAAAAACAGATTTCCTTCTTCGACCCACGGGTCGAAAATCGCTCGATCCTCGCCGTCCATTTCGACAAGGAAGGCAAGGTTCAGAACCTGCGGCACTACAGTCTGAAGGATGGGCATGTCGTCGCGTTCGAGACCCATGAAACTCCCGCGAGGGGCCGCGAACTGACCTTGCTTCAGCAGTTGCTCAATGCGACCCCGGGGGTGCCGATCGGTGGTCAACAAAACGGGCAACCCAATCCAAATGGACCGCCGAGCGGACGCTATCCTTAGGCAAGAGAGGCGGGATTGCCCCCGCCCCTCTTAGTTCCTCAGAAAGTCTTTCACGGCAGCTCAGATGCCGTGCGCCAACGTCGCCAGCAGCAACAGCGCCACGATGTTGGTGATCTTGATCATGGGATTCACGGCCGGCCCGGCGGTGTCCTTGTACGGGTCCCCGACGGTGTCGCCCGTGACGGCGGCCTTGTGCGCGTCTGAGCCTTTGCCGCCATAATGGCCGTCTTCGATATACTTCTTGGCATTGTCCCACGCACCGCCGCCAGAGGTCATTGAGATCGCGACAAACAAGCCGGTCACGATCACACCCAGCAGCATGGCGCCCAACGCATCGAACGCATTCACGCGGCCCGCGATTTTGTCGACCACGAAGAAGAGCACGATGGGGGACAACACGGGGAGCAATGACGGCACGATCATCTCGCGGATTGCCGCCTTGGTCAGCAGGTCCACAGCCCGCGCGTAGTTCGGCTTCTGCGTGCCCTGCATGATGCCGGGCATCTCCTTGAACTGCTTGCGCACCTCTTCGACCACGGCACCTGCCGCGCGACCAACGGCCGTCATGGCGATGCCGCCGAAGAGATATGGCAATAACCCGCCGATGAAGAGCCCCACCACGACCCACGGGCTCGCCAGAGAGAAACTCGGCTCGCTCATGTTCGCGAAATACGGGTAGGCATCGGAATGCGCGATGAAGTAGCGCAGGTCTGAGGTGTACGCCGCAAACAACACCAGTGCGCCAAGGCCTGCAGAACCGATCGCGTAGCCCTTCGTCACTGCTTTGGTCGTGTTGCCCACCGCGTCAAGGGCGTCGGTCGTCTTGCGCACATCGCCTTCAAGGCCAGACATTTCGGCAATGCCGCCGGCGTTGTCCGTTACAGGACCGAACGCGTCGAGTGCCACGATCATGCCGGCCAGCGACAACATCGTCGACACGGCAATGGCGATGCCAAACAAGCCTGCCATGAGATATGTGACGATGATGCCGATACAGATGACGAGGGCGGGAAGCGCCGTGGATTCCATGGAAATGGCGAGGCCTTGGATCACGTTTGTGCCATGGCCGGTAACCGAAGCCCGCGCGATGACATTGACTGGGCGTCGTCCTGTGCCCGTGTAGTACTCGGTGATCCATACGATCGCGCCTGTCACCAACAAACCAACCACACCGCATTCAAAGAGATTAAGGCCGGTAAACGTCAGACCGCTCCCTTCCACCGTAATCGGCGCGTTCATGTCTCCGAGGATCCAACCCGTGACAGGCCAGAGCGCGATCAGCGAGAGGATGCCGGTCCCGATCACGCCCTTGTAGAGCGCGCCCATGATGTTGTTCCCGGAGCCGAGGCGCACGAAGAACGTGCCGATGATCGAAGTGACGATACAGGTGCCGGCAATCGCCAGCGGGTAGAGCATCAGCGCCGACTTGGTCGCGCCGGTAAAATAGATCGAAGCAAGCACCATGGTGGCAACGGTTGTCACGGCGAAGGTTTCGAACAGGTCGGCCGCCATGCCGGCGCAATCGCCGACGTTGTCACCAACGTTATCCGCGATAGTGGCGGGATTGCGTGGATCGTCCTCCGGGATGCCCGCTTCTACCTTGCCGACCATGTCGCCACCGACGTCAGCACCTTTGGTGAAGATGCCGCCGCCGAGACGCGCGAAGATGGAAATCAGCGAGGCGCCGAAGCCAAGCGCCACCAGTGCGTTCGTGATGACGCGTCCCTGTGCTTCGTCATTGATATCGAGTCCGAGACCGTAGCGCAGGAAGGCGTAATACCCCGCAACCCCGAGAAGACCGAGCCCAACCACCAGCATTCCGGTAACCGCGCCCGAGCGGAACGCCAGCGACAGGCCTGCGGCGAGGCCCGACCGGGCCGCTTCCGCAGTGCGGACGTTGGCACGCACAGAGACATTCATGCCGATATAGCCGGCAGCTCCGGAGAAGGCGGCACCGATGAAGTAGCCTAGCGCCACCGGCCAGCCGAAAATCACCCAGGCGATGATGAAGATGACCACACCAACCAGGGCCACCGTTGTGTATTGGCGATTGAGATAGGCGCTGGCGCCTTCCTGGATTGCGGCCGCGATCTCCTGCATGCGCGCGTTGCCGGCGCTTTGCTTCAGCACCGAGGCGATAGTCACACCCCCGTAAATCAGGGCCAGAATGCCGCAGGCCAACACCAATAATAGCTGAACGCTCATCGCCTCTCCTAAGCCATGTGCAGATGGACGGGGCGCAGGGACGCGCGCTCCCGAGCCTCGCGCCAGGGCGGCGCGAAGGGCGGCGGAACATGCCAAAACCTTTGTTGCAGCGCAACCGAAGAAACCGGGTTTTACCGCCGATTGGGACAGATCGGTCAGAAATGCACGTAGCCTGGCAGCGGAATGGGGAGTTCCTGCCCTCCAGGATCGAGCAGTGCCACACCCTCGCCCATCGAAACCAGCCCAATCTCCGTGACCGGTACACCCGCCCGGGCAACGGCCGACAAGACCTGGTCCCTACTTGCTGGGGACGCGGTGAAGGCAATTTCGTAGTCGTCGCCGGCAGTCGCTGCGCGAAGGATCCGCGTTTTTGCGTCGGGCTCGAAGGCGACGAGCGCTGGTGAAAGCGCACGCGCGCCGAGCGCACTTCGATGCGGACGCTAGAAGCTTGTGCGATATGACCCAGGTCGGCGATCAACCCGTCGGAGACATCCAGAGAGGCGGAGGCGACACCAACCAGAGCTTCACCAAGAGCAATGCGTGGTTCGGGCAATTGATACCGGCGCACGAGATACGCGCGTCCATCGCCTTCCAGATTGCCCTCACCACTCAGGCAGGCAAGCCCACTGCCAGCATCGCCTATCGTGCCGGAGACGAACACCGAATCACCGGGCCGCGCGCCTGAGCGGCGCAGAATCTTGCCTTGAGGGACGTGGCCGAGTGCGGTGATCGCAAGCGAGAGGGGGCCTGGCGTGGACGTCGTGTCACCGCCGAGCAGCGAAACGCCGAACTCGCGTTGATCTTCCGCAAGGCCGTTTGCGAATCCTCGCAGCCATGACGTCTCCAGGCTTGGTGGAAGGGACAGCGCAAGCAGATAGCCGGACGGCTTCGCGCCTTTTGCTCCCAAGTCGGAGAGATTTACGCGCAACGCTTTGCGCGCGATCAAATCCGGTGGATCGGTCGAGAAGAAATGAACCCCTTCCACCAACGCATCCGTCGAGACAACCAGATCGCTGCCCGGCGGAGGGGTGGCAATCGCGGCATCGTCAGTGAGTCCAAAAGCTCCGGGAGCGGTTGCCAATGGCGCGAATAGTTGCGCAATCAGCTCGAATTCACCGAGCCGCTCAGAACCGGAGTTCATCATCGGGCGGCTGTTCACCGAATTCGGGCGCGCGCTTGCGGTGCGCGACCCGATCGAGCAGCGCATTGACGAACGCCGGCTCCTCTCCCGCAAAGAATGCGTGCGCGATGTCGAGATATTCGTCGATCACGACCTTGGCGGGAACATCCTTGCGCGCGATCAGCTCATAGATGCTGGCACGGAGAATTGCACGCAAAATCGAATCGATGCGCTGCAGCTTCCAGCCTTCGGAAAGATCCTGTGCGATGGCACGATCGATCTCGACTTGATAATGCGGCACACCACGCACTAAGTCCGCGAAGAAATCCGCATCTGGCTCGCCCACGTCGAGTTCCAGCTCGCCAAAGCGATGCTCGCAAAATTCACGCGCCACGGATTCCGCATCGCTGCCGGTCAATTCCATCTGATAAATCGCTTGCACAGCCGCCAAACGCGCAGCGCGGCGCTCCTGGTGGCTGAGTTGCGGCATCAGCAGCGGCTCCCGAGCTTTGCGCGTAGATTAATCAGCGCCAGACAGGCGCGCGCAGCATCACCACCTTTGTCGAGTTGATCGCGCGCGGCGCGCGCAAGCGCTTGCTCTTCGTTTTCCACGGTCAAGATACCATTGCCGATGCAGAGATGCTGGGTGAGTGCGAGATGCATCAATCCACGCGCCGATTCACTTGCAACGATCTCGAAGTGATAGGTTTCACCCCGAATGACACAGCCCAGCGCGATGTAACCGTCATAGGGTCGCGCCTCTTCCTGACCCACACGCGCTGCAAAAGCAATCGCTGGGGGAATTTCGAGCGCACCGGGAACGGTGATGCGCTCGAATCGAGCGCCAGCCGAATCCAGCGCCGCCGTCGCGCCGTCCAGCAATGCATTGGAGATGTGTTCATAGAACCGGCCTTCGACAATGAGAATGCGCGCGCTCATGCTGCCCCCTGGCTCCGCAGGCCACGTATCGGATGCGTCCCCACAATATTCAAACCATAACCATCCAGCGCCACCACCTTCTTTGCCGGAGTATCGGTCAGCATGATCATGTCCTTCACACCCAGGTCGAGCAGAATCTGGGCACCGACGCCGAATTCCTTCACCCGCCTGCGATCCACGTCATCCTGCATGCGCTGACGAAGGACGTCTGTAACGAAAGTAGGCTTGGTCGGACGGAGCAGCACCACGACGCCGCGCCCTGCCTCGCCGATGATGCGCATGGCAGCGCCTAATACATCGTGCTCATACTCAGCCCAATTGAGCACATCGCTGAAAACATTAATGGCATGCATGCGCACCAGCACCGGGTCCGCGGTGGTGATGTCGCCCTTCACCAGGGCTATATGCTCGGCGTACTCCAGCGTGTTGGCATAGACGATCATCTTCCAATCGCCGCCATTGTGGCTGCGGAAAGGTGACTCCGCAGCGCGCTCCACGAAATGATCGTATCTGCGGCGATACGCTATGAGGTCGGCGATGGTGCCGAGCTTCAATCCGTGCAACTGCGCAAATTGAACGAGATCAGGTAGCCGCGCCATAGTGCCGTCGTCGTTCATGATCTCGCAGATCACGCCTGCCGGGTAGAGACCCGCGAGCCGCGAAATATCCACGGCCGCTTCCGTGTGGCCCGAGCGCACCATCACGCCGCCGTAACGCGCCACGAGCGGAAAGACATGCCCCGGCATCACCAGGTCGCCGGGACCTTTCGTCGGATCGATCGCCACCGCGATCGTGTGCGCACGATCATGGGCCGAGATGCCGGTAGACACTCCCTCCCGCGCCTCGATCGAAACGGTGAAAGCCGTCCGGTGCGGTGTGCCGTTAAATTGCGTCATCATCGGCAGCTGGAGGGTGTTGGCACGTTCCTGCGTCAGCGCGAGGCAAATCAGGCCGCGGCCGTATTTTGCCATGAAATTGATGGCCTGCGGCGTCGCCATCTGCGCCGGGATGAAGAGATCGCCCTCGTTCTCACGATCCTCAGCATCGCTCAGGATGATCATGCGCCCGTTGCGGGCATCCTCAATTAGCTCCTCGATGGATGAGAGGTAGTCGCGGAACATATATCAGGCCTGCATAAGACGCTGAACGTAACGTGCAAGCAGATCGATTTCGATGTTCACGCTTGAGCCGTCGTCAAGCGCGCCAAACGACGTGACCTTGCGCGTGTGAGGAATGATGTTGACCCCAAACCGCGTGCCTTCAACCTCATTGACCGTCAGCGAAACGCCGTCGACCGCAATCGATCCCTTCGGTGCGATGAAACGTACGAGGTCTCCCGCGACTTCAAACAGCATGCGGCAGGATTCGCCTTCCGGCTTCTGCTCTACAAGCTCGGCCGTCCCATCCACATGTCCGCTGACAATGTGACCACCCAGCTCATCGCCCACTCGAAGGGGACGCTCGAGGTTGATGGCGTCGCCAATCCGCCAGCGGCCCACAGTCGTCTTTGACACGGTTTCTGCAGAGGCGGTCACCGCGAACCAGCGATCGTTTGCGTCGCCGACATCCACGACAGTCAGGCAAATCCCGTTGCAGGCGATCGACGCACCGGCCCCAATCGTCGTCACATCATAATGCGTGCCGATGATGATATGCGTGTCGCCTCGCTTCTGGACGTGGCGCACGTCGCCCAAATCAGTGACGATTCCCGTGAACATGTCCGGGTTTTAGGCTGTCGCGGCCCAGGTTTCCAGCACGTCCAAGCCGAACGACCGTTTGTCTACTCGTACGAACCTACCCGAATCCAATGTCTGTGGCAGTTCCGAGATTTCGCCACTTGCCGCATCGCCTAGCTCGACAGGCGCGGTGAAGATTTCCAGCCGATCCGCGAAACCATCATTGAGAAATGCGGAGGTCACCGTCGCCCCGCCCTCGATCAACAGTCGTGTGCATCCCCGCCCCGCCAAGACGCCCAAGACTGCCCGGAGAGCAGGCGAGCCTTGCGCGTTTGGCATCACGCGCAACACTTCGACGCCATGCGTGCGCAGGCGATCGCCGCCTTCCGCCGTGGTGAAGATGATAGTGGGAATGCGGCGCGCCGTCCGCACCAGCTTTGAGGACTCCGGTAGGCGCAGATGTGTGTCAAGCACCATGCGAACCGGTGAGCGATTTTCCAGTCCTTGCAAGCGGCAGGTCAGTTCGGGATCATCGGCCAAGGCGGTTTCGATCCCGATGAGGATGGCGTCGTGCTGCGCACGCAGCAGATGCCCGAAGCGACGCGATTCGTCATTCGTGATCCAGCCGCTCATGCCGACAGGCGGAATGGTCTTGCCGTCGCGGCTTTGCGCAATCTTCAGCGTGACAAGCGGACGGCGCCCTTCGATGCGCAGGAAGAATCCTCGATTGAGGTCTGCCGCTTCCCGTTTGAGGACGCCCTCGGCGACCTCAACGCCGGCTGCGCGCAAAATCGCAAACCCTTTGCCCTTTACGCGCGGATCGGGATCCATCACCGCCGCAACCACACGCAGCACGCCCGCGCCGACAAGGTCCGCGGCACAAGGCGGCGTTTGGCCGTGGTGTGCGCAAGGCTCGAGCGTGACATACGCGGTTGCGCCATTTGCCAACGCTCCCGCTTGTTCAAGTGCCATGGTTTCCGCATGGGGTCGGCCACCGGGCGCCGTCCATCCCCGCCCTACGACGTGACCCTCGGGCGACACAATCACGCACCCGACTGCGGGATTGGGCGCAACTCGCCCAAGCACGCGCGCGGCCAGCACTAGCGCATGCCGCATATAGCCTTCGTCCTTCATGAGAACGCAAGTTAATGTGGATTTAACAAGAAATCCGCCAAATCATTCTTGCCGTTTCCATTTTTCGGATGGTTCGGGTAAGGTGACCCCATATCCGACAGCGCGTCAGGGGACTTGCGATGAATACTGCCGCAAAACGAATTGCCTTAGGCCTCGCCTCCGCAGCGTTCTTCTGTCTGCTGCCACTCACCCAAGCCGCCGCTCAGCAGGCCGGCTTCTACACAGGGCGTACCGCGGACGGCAACGCCATCAGCTTCGACGTGGGGACCAATGCACAGGGCCAACTGGCGCTGATGGATCTGGCGATCAAGTTTACCGCGGCGTGCAGCCAGAGCGGCTCGTCTATCAGCCAGTCATGGCACTTCTTCTTTTCCGGTGGCCTGCCGATCGTCAACGGACATGTGAAGCATCTGGAGAACAATCCGCAGCTCTATCTGCTGAACAGCCTTTCGTTTCATGGGGATCATGTGAGCGGGAGCACTGAAGCACGGCTGCCGGTCCTGAACGACGGCAAATCTGGTGCGATGCAGCTTTGTGCATCCGGCAAGCAGGCTTTCAAGGCAGGATTTCAAAGCGCCGACGGTATCGGACCGTTCGATCATCCCGGCACGGCGCGGTTGAAAGCACCGGAACGCACAGCCATTCTGGAATGGTCGTCGCAGGGGCTCACGCACCAGGAACTGCGCAAGGAGCAGTAGATCAATCCCGCTCGTTGCCTTCCAGCGAGCCGATCAGCTCTTCAAAATCCTTCGTCTCGCGGAAGTTCTTGTAGACCGAAGCGAAACGCACGTAGGCGATCTTGTCGAGGCTCGCCAGCGCCTGCATCACCAGCTCGCCGATAGTCGAGGCTGGAATCTCGTTTTCTCCTAAGCTCTCGAGGCGGCGAACGATTCCCGTGATCATGCGGTCCACCCGCTCCGGCTCGACGGGCCGCTTACGCAATGCATGTGAAATCGAACGCTCCAGTTTGTCCCGTTCGAACGGCTCGCGGCGACCGCTCTTCTTAACAACAATCAGTTCACGTAGCTGCACGCGCTCGAAGGTCGTGAATCGTCCGCCGCAAGCAGGACAATGCCGGCGGCGGCGGATGGCGGAATTGTCCTCGCTCGGCCGGCTGTCCTTGACCTGGCTGTCTTCATGTCCACAGAACGGGCAACGCATAAAATCTCCGGTTCATTCGTAGATGGGGAAACGTCTGCACATCTCCAAGACGCGTTCGCGCACACTCGATTCGATGCTCGGATCGCCAGTTTCGCCTTGGGTCGCGACCGCATCAACCACCTCTCCGATCCAGCGGCCGATTTGCTGAAACTCGGCGACGCCGAAGCCCCGGGTTGTGCCGGCCGGCGAGCCCAAACGAATGCCCGACGTGATCGCCGGCTTTTCGCTATCGAACGGAATGGCGTTCTTGTTGCAGGTGATGAAAGCACGGTCGAGCGACTTCTCCGCGGCGCGGCCGGTGGCTTTCTTCGGACGCAGATCGACGAGCATGACATGCGTGTCAGTCCCGCCCGAAACGATCTCCAAGCCTTCCGCCTGAAGCGTGGCGGCCAATGCTTTCGCGTTGTCCACAACGGCGCGCGCGTAGCTTTTGAATTCCGGACGCAGTGCTTCGCCCAAGGCGACGGCCTTTGCGGCGATCACATGCATCAGCGGGCCGCCCTGCAGGCCCGGAAAGACTGCGGAGTTGATCTTCTTCCCCAAATCAACATCGTTTGAGAGGATCAGACCGCCACGCGGTCCGCGCAACGTCTTGTGGGTGGTCGTGGTTACCACATGCGCATATTCGAGCGGATTGGGATGCGCACCACCCGCCACCAGTCCTGCGAAGTGCGCCATGTCGACCATGAAATAAGCGCCGATGGAGTCGGCAATTTCGCGGAACCCTTTGAAGTCGAAGATGCGCGAGTAAGCCGAACCCCCAGCGAGAATCAGTTTGGGGCGATGCTGCTTCGCAATCGTTGCAACCTCGTTCATGTCGATGCGGCAGTCTTCGCGCCGCACCCCGTACGAGATCGGCTTGAACCATTTGCCGGACTGATTGACGGGCGAACCGTGCGTCAGGTGGCCGCCTGCAGCGAGGTCGAGCCCCATAAAGGTATCGCCGGGTTGTAGCAGCGCGAAGAATACCGCCTGGTTTGCCTGAGCGCCGGAGTGCGGCTGCACGTTCGCGAACTGGCATGCGAAGAGTCGCTTGGCGCGATCGATGGCAAGTTGCTCGACGACGTCGACATACTCGCAGCCGCCGTAATAGCGCCGACCGGGATAACCCTCCGCATACTTGTTTGTGAGCACCGAGCCCTGAGCCTCAAGAACAGCTCGGGACACGATGTTTTCCGAGGCGATGAGCTCGATCTTTTGCTGCTGGCGCCCGCGCTCCAGATCAATGGCGCGGGCGACCTCGGGGTCAGTGGACGCCAGACCTTGCGAAAACAGCCATTGATTCGCCGGTCCGGTGATAACTACCTCCCTATGCTTAGGCCCGATCTGTCGGGCGCAAGCCGTACTGGATTACCAGATATAGCGCCAGAGCGACGGATGCCGATTCTGTAAGGTCGGCGCGAGCCACAGTTATCCTTATACGAAAACTTACAAGCTGAAAGAGAAGTTATGGCGCGGCTAAAAAATAGCCGAATTATCCGAAGTGCCCCTCAAGACGCACGAGAAAACTTTTTGGTAACAGTCGCGAAGAACTGAGCTCCCGGCTTCTTGCCAACCTCTCCCGATTGGCTGAAACAACGGATAGCCCACCGCGATAGGTCATTGGGCCACTGGACTTCCACTCTCACTTGATTTGCTGTGAGCTTACGTTATACGAATCGCCAATAAGGCAATACGCAAATCGAAGGGACTTGAAATGCCAACCAACACGGATGCGTCCGCGCACAAGTCGGACGAGTTGTTGAAGCTGTCGAGCGACATCATCGCCGCCTATGTCAGCAATAATCCGGTGCCGGTCTCGGAACTGCCCGGCATGATAAAGAGCGTGCATGCAACCTTGGGCGGTTTATCCGGCGGCAGTCACGGTGAGGCAACAACGTCACAGAAGCCGGCCGTGCCGGTCAAAAAGTCGATCACGCCCGAGTACATCCTGTGCCTGGAAGACGGCAAGAAGCTCAAGATGCTGAAGCGCTACCTACGGTCGAACTACAAGCTTTCGCCCGAAGAATACCGGGCCAAGTGGGGACTGCCTGCTGACTATCCGATGGTTGCGCCCAACTATGCAGCGCAGCGTTCCGAGTTCGCCAAGAAGATCGGCCTTGGCCGCACGTCACCGGCCAGCAAGGGCCGTGGACGCGGCAAGCGGAACTGACAAGCTAGGCGGCGCGCCTTAACCGGTGCGCCGTCCACACGGCATCCAGGGAAGCGACCAGTTCTTCCATCATCGCGTCTGTGTGGACAGGCGACGGCGTGAGCCGGAGCCGTTCTGTACCCGGTGGCACTGTCGGGTAGTTGATCGGCTGAACGTAGATCGCGTGGTCATGCAGCAGCGTGTCCGTTACGGATTTGCATAACGCGGCATCGCCGACGAGGACCGGCACGATATGGCTCGGCGACGGCATCACTGGTAGCCCGGCTTCCCGAAGCATCCGCTTCAGCCGACTGGCGCGTTCATGAAGCGCATTACGCTCACTTTCGCTTTGCTTCAGATGCCGCACGCTCGCCAGCACGCCTGCTGTCAGGACAGGAGCAAGCGAGGTCGTGAAGATAAAGCCCGGAGCGAACGACCTTATGCAGTCGACGATTTCGGCACTTGCCGCGATGTAGCCGCCCATCACGCCGAAGGCCTTCGCTAAGGTCCCCTCGATAATATCGATCCGATGCATGGCGCCATCGCGCGCCGCCACGCCGGCGCCTCGCGGTCCGTAGAGGCCCACGCCATGGACCTCGTCGAGATACGTGATCGCGCCGTACTTTTCCGCAAGATCACAGATCGCTGCGATCGGACCGAAATCGCCATCCATCGAATAGACGGACTCGAATGCAATCAGCTTGGGCGCTGACGGCTCGCAAAGGCTCAGCTGCCGCTCCAGATCGTCCAAATTATTATGCCGGAAGATCTGCTTTGTGCTGCCACCACGCCGGATCCCTTCGATCATGGAGGCGTGATTCAGTTCGTCCGAAAAGACAATGAGTCCCGGCAACAGCTTCCCAAGGGTAGAAAGCGTGGTATCGTTCGAGATGAAGCCCGAGGTGAACACCAGAGCGGCTTCCTTGCCATGCAGTTCAGCGATCTCCGCTTCCAGCTCGACGTGATAATGGGTGGTGCCGGAAATATTGCGCGTGCCGCCCGAGCCGCCGCCCACAACCTCCAGGGCCTCGTGCATGGCCGCCAACACCTTGGGATGCTGGCTCATGCCGAGATAGTCGTTGCTGCACCAGACCGTGATAGGCCGCGACTCCGCGCCTTCAAAAAGCTGGGCGTGCGGATAGGCCCCACAACGGCGCAAGATATCCGCGAAGACACGATAACGGCCCTCGCGCTTCAGCCCTGAGAGCGCCGCCCGAAATCTTGCGTGGTACGGAAACGCCATAGTCTGCCCGGCCGGATAGCCTGGCTAGAATAGCCCAGCCAAGCGCCACAACCCATAGCGAATTGTCACATTAGGGCGGCTACCAAGTATACTTGGTCTACGGGAATACGTCAGCCGGGGACCACGTCATCGCTGACTATATCGCAGCCTACAGGCGGAAGCGGACCTGATCGATCCAGAAGCGCTCAAGGCGGCGCAGCGCGACGTTCATGGCGTCCAGATTGTCTGTGGTCACGTTCCCGACCGGCTCGAGCGAACCTAGATGGCGCTGGAACAGCTCGCGCAGCATGTCGCGGACGCTCTCTCCCTTGCGGGTCAACCGCACGAGCACCGAGCGGCGGTCTATCTCTGAACGCTCGTGATGCACGTAACCGCCATCCACCAGCTTCTTGAGATTGTAAGAGACATTCGAGCCCAGGTAGTGACCCCGCGTGCGTAACTCGCCGGCCGTCAGCTCCTGGTCGCCAACGTTGAACAGCAGCAGCGCCTGGACGCTGTTGATCTCGCGCTCGTCGCGCCGGTCCAACTCGTCCTTGATCACGTCCAGCAGCTGACGGTGCAGCCGCTCGATGAGATTAAGAGTCTCGAGGTAATGCTTGGCAGTGGCCGGTGCGCTTGAGAGCACTTCCGCCGCCTGCGGTTTCGCCAACGCCGTCATCGTTTTTCCCCGCATGGCGGGGCCCACCTGTTATTTGCATTAAAGGGTAGGGATGCGGCCTTAAGGCACAGTAAATGCCAGCGCTATAATTCGCCGCGAAGCATCCGTACTATTCCAGAAAAATCCATACCGCCGTGCCCCTTGGCGGCGAAGAGCGAATAGAGTTGCGCGGATTCAGCGCCTAGCGGCGTCGTGGCGCCGGAATTCTGAGCGGCGGTGATTGCGAGTTTCAAATCCTTAAGCATAAGCGCAGTTGCGAAGCCGCCGGTATAGTCTCGGTTGGACGGGGCCGTCGGAACGGGTCCCGGAACGGGACAGTAGGTGGTGAGCGACCAGCATTGGCCCGACGACGTCGAGGCGATATCAAACAATTTCTGACCATCAAGCCCAAGCTTCTCGGCCAGCACGAAGGCCTCGCAGGTGCCGATCATGGAAATGGCGAGAAGCATGTTGTTGCAGATTTTTGCGGCCTGCCCTGCCCCGGCACCGCCAGCTAATACGATCCGCTTTCCCATCTTTTCGAGGACCGGTTTCGCGCGCTCGAACGCTAGTTCGCTACCGCCGCACATGAAGGTCAACGTCCCGCCCTCGGCGCCCCCAACGCCCCCCGAGACCGGTGCATCGAGAAAATCGAAACCCGCTTCTTTCGCGGCAGTGTGCACGGCGCGCGCAGAGTCGATGTCGATGGTGGAGGAGTCGATCAGCAAAGCGCCTTTCTTGGCCGCGCCCAAGATACCATTCTCCAGATAGACAGTGCGCACATGCTGACCGGCGGGCAGCATGGTGATCACGACATCGGCATCCTTCGCCGCTTCGTTGGCACTCGCTCCGCGCGTTGCGCCAGCTTTCAGCACAGGCTCCAGCATCGCGTCACTGAGATCGAACGCAGAAACAGCGTGCCCCGCCTTCAGCAGATTGCGCGCCATCGGCCCACCCATATTGCCCGTGCCGATGAATGCGATGGTGGCCATTACAAACTCCTGATCAATCGAATGTCAGCTCATTGCCGTCCAGTGGCGCGAAGTATTCTGCAACATCTTCTGCAGCAACGGCATCGATATCCGCCGGCTGCCATTGCGGAGTGTTGTCCTTGTCGATGATCGCTGCCCGCACGCCTTCGTAGAAATCATGCCCGGCGACAATGCGGTTCACCATGCGGAACTCCATACGCATGCAATCGTCGAAGCTCAGGTGCTTGCCTTCGCGTATTTGGCGAAACGTCACTTTCAGGCTGGTTGGCGACTTCTTACGCAAAGTGCCTGCGGTGGCTCGCGACCAGTCGCTGTCATCGGCGTCCAGCGCCGCGATAATACCCTCCATCGAGCCCGCCGAAAAAGTGCGGTCAATGGCTTCTCGAATTTCGGCTAAATCAGGCTTGCCAGGATCTTCCGCAAACGAGCGCAGTGCGAAGTCGGGCGCGTTTCCCGCCTCAAGTGAGCTTAGCAAAGCTTCCGCGACTGCAGCAGGCACGAAGTGCGTCGCGATACCCGCGTACAAACAGTCGGCCACTTTCAGACGCTCTCCGGCAAGCGCCAGATACATCCCGATCTCGCCAGGTAAGCGCGAAAGGAAATAGCTGCCGCCAACATCAGGAAACAGGCCGATTCCTGTTTCCGGCATGGCAAAGGTCACGCTTTCGTCGATCACACGATGGCTGCCGTGAACCGATACCCCGACGCCGCCGCCCATCACGATGCCATGCAAAAGGGCAACGTAAGGTTTCGGAAAATGCTTGATGGCGTGATTGAGCCGGTATTCGTCGCGATAGAAATCGAGCGCGTACGGCGTGCGAGCTCTGCCGGACTCGTACAGCGCCCGGATGTCGCCGCCCGCGCAAAACGCCCGCTCGCCGACGCCTCGGATCACCACGGTCTGGATGAGATCGTCGGAAGTCCAGTCAGAGAGCTGTGCCTTCATGGCCAGGCACATCTCGTGCGTGAGGGCGTTCAGCGCCTTCGGACGATTCAGCGTGATCAGCCCGACGGCGCCGCGCCGTTCGAAAAGGATGTCATCCGTCATTGCCGGAACATTTCGCGGCTGACGATCACCCGCATGATCTCGTTCGTGCCTTCTAAAATCTGGTGCACGCGCAAGTCGCGCACATGGCGCTCCGCCGGAAAGTCTTTCAGGTATCCATAGCCGCCATGCAGCTGCAGGGCCTGATTGGCGATGCTGTATCCCGTGTCGGTGGCAAACCGCTTCGCCATGGCGCACAGCATGGTGGCGCGTGGGTCGCGCCGATCAAGCGCCGCTGCAGCGCTGCGGATCATCAGGCGCGAGGCCTCCAGTTCCGTCGCCATATCGGCCAGCTTGAATTGCGACGCCTGGAAGTCGGCGATGCGCTTGCCGAACTGCTTGCGATCCATCGCATAGGCTTTCGCTTCGTCGAGCGCAGCCCGCGCGGTGCCGACCGAGCAGGCACCGATGTTGATGCGTCCGCCGTCTAACCCCATCATGGCGATACGGAAACCCTCGCCTTCCGCGCCGATGCGATTGGCAACCGGTACGCGGCAATTGTCGAAATTCACCAGTGCCGTGGGCTGGCTGTTCCAGCCCATCTTGCGTTCCTTCTTGCCGAACGAAAGCCCCGGTGTCCCCTTCTCGACAACGATGCAGGAAATCCCCTTCGGCCCTTCTTCGCCAGTGCGCACCATGCAGACATAAACGTCAGATGTGCCGGCACCGGAGATGAACGCCTTGGAGCCGTTTAGGACGTAGTGATCGCCGTCCTTCACCGCGCGCGTCTTCAACGCCGCTGCATCCGAGCCGGAACCCGGCTCGGTCAGGCAGTAGCTCGCGATCCTTTCCATAGTCGTCAGCGTCGGCAGGAAGCGCTTGCGCTGCTCCTCGCCGGCAAAGCGATCGATCATCCAGGAGGCCATGTTGTGTATGGAAATGAACGCGGCCGTTGAGGTACAGCCGGCGGACAGCTCCTCGAAAATAATCGCTGCATCCAGCCGAGACATCTCCGAGCCGCCGACATCGCCCTTGATATAGATGCTGGCAAAGCCCAAGGCGGCTGCCTCGCGCAAAACGTCGACCGGGAAATGGGCAGTCTCATCCCACTCCGCAGCATGCGGCGCGAGCTTGTCGATCGCGAAGCGCCGAGCCGCCTCTTCAATCGCGCGCTGGTCTTCCGTCAACTCGAAATCCATGAGGTCTTTCCGGGCTTGCATTCTACGACGATGTCACTACCGTAGTGACACACGTGCTCTGGAGTATCCAATGTCATCTGTGGGCGCAAGAGAAGCAAATCGGAGCTTTTCCAAGCTCCTGAAAGAAGCGGAAGGCGGCAACGCAGTAACTATTACCCGGAACGGCAGGCCCGTGGCCCGGCTGGTTCCCATAGCCGTCCCGCCCCGGTCGCACAGCATGTCGGAAAAGCAACGAAAGAAAGCGCGGGAGGACTTCATCGCGCTGCTGGAAAAGGGACTCAATCTCGGCGGGAAAGGTTTCACACGCAATGAGATGCACGAACGTTGATCGCGTTCGACACGAATATACTTGTTCATGCCGCCGACCGGCAGGCCGGACACCGCCATGAGGCAGCGCAGCAGATCATTGCGCGCGCGATTGGCAGTGATGCTGCCGTGACGGAGCAAAGTCTGGTTGAGTTTCTCAATGCAACAACACTCAAAGCCAAGCTATCGCTTACGGACGCGGCCGCCGCGGTCCGGGGCTATCTTACACACTTCGCTTTGCTACTGCCGCCTGCCAGTATTGTCGACGACGCAATGGAACTCCTCACCAGACATCGGCTTAGCGTCTGGGATGCCCGGATGCTGGCGCTCTGTGACGCGCATGGCTGCACCCATCTTATCAGCGAAGACATGCAGGATGGCGCGCTTTACGGAAGCGTTCGGGTGGTGAACCCCTTTGCCGCACGCAATGCAAGCCTACTTGCGGCATTGCTTATGCCATGACGGCTCGTTTCCCTTCTCTGCGCATGCGCCGGCTCCGCCGTTACGAATGGACGCGGCGGCTGGTGGCGGAGGTCACGCTATCCCCTGCCGACCTTATTTGGCCGATCTTCGTCATCGGCGGAGAAGGCCGGCGTGAACCGATTGCCTCCATGCCGGGCGTTGACCGGCTGTCCATCGACAATACTGTCCGCGCAGCCGAGGAAGCTGCAGCGCTCGGCATTCCTGCCATCGCGTTATTTCCCTACACCGATCCCGCTCTCAAGACCGCCGATGGACATGAGGCAACCAACGAGAACAACCTCATCTGCCGCGCGGTGCGTGCCATCAAACGCGCCGTTCCTGACATCGGTGTACTGTGCGACGTGGCGCTCGATCCTTACACTTCGCATGGTCACGACGGACTTCTGATCGACGGCTATGTTGCCAACGATGAAACGATTGAAGTTCTCGTGCAGCAGGCACTGGTTCAGGCGGCTGCCGGCTGCGATATCGTCGCGCCTTCCGACATGATGGATGGCCGCATCGGTGCGATTAGGCAGGCGCTGGAAGCGAACGGCTTCAAAGACACCCTGATCATGGCCTATGCGGCCAAATACGCTTCAGCCTTTTACGGTCCATTCCGCGATGCAGTGGGGTCGGCGAAGGCACTCACCGGCGACAAGCGCACCTATCAAATGGATCCGGCGAATAGTGATGAGGCCATGCGCGAAGTGGCCTTCGACATCGCAGAAGGCGCGGACATGGTAATGGTGAAACCGGGAATGCCGTATCTCGATGTGCTGCGGCGGGTGAAGGACAGCTTCCAGATGCCGACCTTCGCCTACCAGGTGTCCGGAGAATACGCGATGATTAACGCCGCCGCCGAACGCGGGTGGCTGGATCGGGAGCGCGCGATGCTGGAAACCCTCATCGCCTTCAAACGCGCCGGTGCGAGCGGAATCCTTACGTACTTCGCCCCCGAAGCCGCGCGCTCTTTAGGCCGTGGTGCCTGACGCTCACGTCCGTGTGAGAGAGGCCGGACCTCAACGCGACGTGATTGATTTCGGCTTTCCGCAGCGACGGCAGCGCTTGCCATTGGATATTGGAGAAGCGCAGACTCAGCGTGCAAACGAGAGGGACATGACATGCGTATTCTCGGCGTACTTACGGCTTCGAGTGTTGGTTTGCTCGCGGCGTTCTCGGCCCAAGCTCAGGATGGGGTCGCACGCTCAAACGTGGAAGCGGTCGCCCTGAAGGATCCGGATCGCGTAGTGTGTCAATACTTCTACCACGAGGGTGGGTTAATACGGCGTCCGCTGTGCAAATCTGCCCGGGAGTGGTACGCAGACCGCGAGCGTACTCGACGCGACATCGTTGATCTTCAGTTGCGGAAGCTCGAGGTCGGACGGTATTGAGCGTATTGGCGGCTATTCGGCAACGGCTTCCAAGGGTGCCTGCTGACCGCCAAGCATGGGCTTCTTCATCAGGAAAATGACCAGCAATGCGGGCACGCTGATGAAGAACATAAACAGGAAGTCGTTTGCGTAGGCGATTACCTGTGCGTTGTATTCCACCACCCGATTCAGCTGCTGGAGCCCGAACGGCAGCTGCGGGTTCCACATCATGCTGGGGGCGTTTGTCGTCAGCGCCCGGTTGAAAAGCGTAACGTGCTCGGCAAGTTGTGAGTGGGCTGTCTGTACACTCGCCGCCAGCACGGTGGTGGTGATCGAAACACCGACCGCCATGCCGACATTGCGAATGAGGTTGATAAGGGCTGAACCATCCGTGCGATAGATCGGCGGCAAGGTCGCGAATGCCACCAGATTCATCGGCACAAAGATGAACCCCATGCCGATTCCCTGGACGAATGTCGTGAACACGAGCCAGCTTGGCGCGACGTTGGGCGTCCAGGCAGACATCTCCCAAATAGACCATAAGAGCAGCAGCACGCCGCCTGTCATCAGGTAGCGCGGATCGAACCGGAACGCGAGGCGACCGGCAAAGAGCATGGCGAACATGGTCCCGACCCCCCGGGGCGCAAGCAACAACCCCGTATCGGTGATGGAATAGCCACCCAATCCCTGGAGATAGGGAGGAAGCAGCGCGGAACTCGCCAACATCACCAATCCCAGTGCGAACATGAGAAACAACGACGAGACGAAATTGCGGTCTGCAAATACCTCGCGGGGGATAAACGGCCGCTCTGCGGTGAACATGTGGACGGTGAAGAGATAAAGGGCCAGCGCGCCAATGACCAATTCAACGATGATCTCGGTCGAACCGAACCAGTCCTGAGATGTCCCCCGGTCCAACATCAGCTGTAGCGCGCCGAGCGCTATCCCAAGTACAGCAAACCCAGTCCAGTCAAAGCGCAGAGACTGATCGCGATGCGTGTCGCGCAGGAACATCCAGATTCCCAGACAGGCCGCGATGCCAAACGGCACGTTGATGTAAAAAACCCAGCGCCAGTTGTAGACATCGGTCAAATAGCCGCCGAGCGTCGGCCCTAGAATCGGTCCTACCATCACACCCATCCCCCAGATCGCCATGATCGAGCCGCGCTTCTGCGGCGGATAGAGGTCGAGCATGATGGATTGCGACAACGGCGACAGGGCGGCCCCGAAAATGCCCTGCAGTATCCGAAAGAGGATCATCTGCTCCAAGCTTTGCGCAGCGCCGCACATCATCGAGGTAATCGTGAATCCGGCGATGCAGGCGACCGCCAGATTCTTTCGGCCGAACCGCGAGGCAAGCCACCCAACCGGTGCCGTCATGATGGCGGAGGCTACGATATACGATGTCAAAACCCAGGTGATCTGGTCGCGCGAGGCCTGCAGACTGCCCTGCATGTAAGGCAGCGCGACATTCGCGATCGTGGAGTCGAGGGCCTGCATCAGGGTGCCGGCCATCGAGCACAACATCACGATCGTGAGTTCGAATTTGCTTTCATAGGCTTCGTAGGAAGCGCCGAGTGCGCGTGTCATAGGCCTAGTCGCTCAGCATTCGCTGCCAGCGCCGCTTTCCAGTATCGATGCTGACCTCTACACTCATCCCGGCGCGCAAGGCTGGGTTGCCGGGGCAGTTGTCGATCTTCACCCGGACGGGAATGCGCTGAACCACCTTCACCCAGTTGCCACTGGCATTCTCGGCAGGCAACACCGAAAAAGCGCTACCGGTACCCTGGCTGATCGCATCCACGTGTCCTGTGCACTTGATACCGGGATACGTGTCGATGGTGAAAGTGACCGGCGAGTAATTGTGTATGTGGGTCAGATCGGTCTCCTTCATCTGAGCTTCCACCCAGATGTCCCTGTTGCTCACCAGACCGACGGCGCTGGTCGTGGTGAAGGCGGACATTGCGGAGATCACCAGGGTGCCGGGTTGCAGCGCATCCACTTCTGTAACGACGCCATCGAATGGCGCGCGAACCACGGTGTGGTCGAGCTGCCGCTGCGCCTCTCGAACCTGGGCTTCGCCTTGCTGATACTGTGGATTCTGGCCGACCGGCGCAGCAGCGCTGCCGCCGATTTTCGCGAGCTGCGTTTCCGCCGTTCGCTGCAGGGCCTGCAGCTGCTGCTGAGCGGTCGCAAGCGTCAGACGCGCCTGATCGTAAGTGGCTGCGGCAATAGCGTTCGCCTTCAGCAATCCAGCATAGCGGGTGTAGTTACGCTGTGCGAGATCGACCTGCGCCCGCTGTGCGCTCACATCGCTCAGCATGCGACGGTAATCTTCCTGCATCGACTGGACATTGAGACCGGTCTGCGCCAGTTGCGCCTTCGCGTTAGCAAGGGCGATGCGAAACGGCTTCGGGTCGATCCGGAACAGCACCTGCCCCTTCTTCACATGCTGGCCTTCGCGCACATCAACGTCCTGCACCAAGCCCGACACGTCTGTGGAGACCATCAGCTTGGCCGCCTGCACGTAAGAATCGTCGGTCGAGACGTAACGGCCACCCATAAGCCAGAATGCAAGCGCGGCAATCGCAACGATTGCGATGCCTCCGAACATCAGGACACGCCGCAACGCCGCACGATCCTCACGCAGCCGGGATATAAAGCCCGGCCGAGCGGACGCGCGTCGCGGCGTCGCATATTCGGAACGCATCGCGGTGTTGGTAACAGCCATTCTATTCTCCAGAAGCCTTGAGGCGCGGAAGCTCGGCGGCTTCCGTCAGTTTGTTCTTGATGTGAAGCAGTGCATCGAGCAGCGCGGCGCGGGCGTCTTCGCCAAGCCCGTCCAAAAGTTCCTCGTGTAGCGCCTCCTTATACGAAGCGATTTCCGCGATGATCGGTTGCGCGGCAGGAAGCAGATGCAGCCGGTTGATGCGCCGGTCGGAGGGATCCGGTCGGCGTTCGACAAGCTTCCGCACCTCGAGCCGGTCGATCAGGCGACCGACGGTGATCGGCTCGACTTCGCAGATTGCCGCTAGCTCGTTTTGCGAAAGCCCCGGCTGGCGATTTACCCGCGCCAGGATCACCCATTGCGCGCGCGTCATGCCACGGGCCCGCGCCCTCTGGTCAAAACGGGTGCGAAGGAGCCGCGCCACGTCGTGCAGCACGATAAGAAGGTCACGCTCGAAGGGCTTTTGCATCGTCAGAAACCGTAAGTAGCGATAACATAAGCCACGTTACGAATTTCTCAAGAGCTTGGCGGCAGAAAATGCCCTCTAGCTAAGTGTCTGGCCGCACAAAGAAAAAATGGGGCGGGAAGTTGCCCCCCCGCCCCGGTCTCGTCACCAGAAACTACTACATGCCCGAGCCTTGGACCTGCTTCCAGCTGGCCTGGATCTTCTGGACCACGGAATCGGGCAACGGGATGTACATCAGGCTCTGCGCCATCTGGTCCCCGTTCTGATACGCCCACTTGAAGAACTTCAGCGCTTCAGCGGAAGCGGCCGCATCGCTCGGCTGCTTGTACATCAGGATGAAGGTCGGGTTCTCGATCGGCCATGCCTTCGCACCGGGTTGGTCGGTCAGGATCATGTAGAAATGGTCTGCGTGATCCCAATCCGCACCAGCGGCTGCGGCCTGGAAGCTTTCCATGCCGGGACTCACGACCTGCCCGTCGTGGTTCTTGAGCTTGGTGTAGTGCAGATGGTTCTGCATGGCGTAGGCATATTCCACGTACCCGATGGCGCCGGAAGTTTGCGCCACGTTACCAGCAACGCCTTCATTGCCTTTGGCGCCGATGCCGACCGGCCAATCCACCGACGTGGCAGCACCAACCTTGTCACCCCAATCCTTGCTTACCTTCGAGAGATAGTTCGCGAAGATGAAGGTGGTGCCGGAGCCATCCGAACGGTGGACAACGACAATGGCCTTGTCAGGCAAATTGACCGACGGGTTCAGCTTCTTGATCGCCGCATCATTCCACTTGGAAATCTTGCCCAAATAGATGTCGGCAAGCGTCGGGCCGTCCAGCACGAGGGTGTTCGAGGCAATTCCTGGCAAATTGTACACGATCACTTCCGCGCCAACGACGGTCGGGAACATAACCAATCCTGCCGCATCCAGCTCCTTTGGCTTGAGCGGCATGTCCGTTGCGCCAAAGGTGACGGTCTTCGCCTTGATCTGCGCAATGCCACCGCCGGAACCGATCGATTGGTAGTTGAGACCTACACCGGTCGCGCCTTTGTACGCCCCCGCCCATTTCGCATAGATCGGATACGGGAAGGTTGCGCCCGCACCCGAAATGTCCGCGGCCCATGCCGCGGTGGAGCACGCCGCAACGACGGCTCCGGCCATCAAAGTTTTCCATGACATGTTGTGTTTTCCTTTCGTCGTTTCGGGAAATCAATTCGTAAACTGCAATCGCACACCCAGAATGTTCAGATCCTGCCCCTGCTGAACCTGCGGCGGTGCGGCCGGCGTACTCAACTTGCTCACATGCACGATGCCGTCGTTCAGCTGCAGCTTGATGTTGTTGTTCAGGTACCAGTTGAGCCCGAACATCAGTATCTGCTCCGTGCCTCCGGCGATGCCCGCCTGAATTCCGGGCACAAACGGATTTCCTCCGCCGACGAGAACCGGCCGGTTCTCATTCCAGTTCAGATCCGTGTCGCTGTATCGGGCAGTCAGTTCCCACGCACCCCAAGAGTCGCCAGAGAAAGAGAATGGCTGCGAAACTTTCGGTGCACCGAACCCGCCCACTTCGTTGTTAGTTGCCGATACTGTGTAGGCTTTCGGTTCGCCGGTAATCACCCATGAGCCCTCAACATACCAGCCGGAGAATTCCGGACTGTCCGCCCGCAACGTCTCAACACCGGCGGTGAAGACCGGCTCCCGATCCACATTGAAACGCGCGTACTCGCCGCCGAGATAAAAGTTTTCGAAATTGGCGCCGCCGCTGAAGGCCCACATGTTGGCCGACTTGGCGTTGAGGTTACCGGTGCTGATAAGCCGGCTGCCGTCTTCGCGGAATTCCGGCCGGTCCTGCAGGTTGATCGGATTCGTTATGCCCGGTGCACAACCGCCGACACATCCCCCCGGGAAGGCATGCGCGTAGTCACCGCTCAGACTGACATTCGAAATTCCGTCCGACCAAAGACGATAGGCAACGTGACCGAGGATCTGCGTCTGCTCGTCGCCGCCATTACCATGTCCGACCACCGATTCCGTCTTCGCACCGGTAAAGGCTGCGTCGAGGACAAGGTTGTCGTCCGGCATGAAAGCGCCCTGCTTCTGATAGCGCACTTCTATGCCCTTGCGACCATCACCGGCACCGAAAGTGTCTGCAGCAATGTTGTCGATCTCCGGCCGCTCAAGGAAAGGCAACTGCCCCGAGGAAATCGTGCCTTCATACATGAATGCCGGTTCGATCACGCCCAGATTGACCTCGAAGTTCGGCAAGCCGAGATAGGCCACGCGCGCAAGGCTGAGCTTCGGATCGGTTTCCGCATTGCCTCCGCCGCCCGCGTTGTACCGCAACTCGTACCAGAAATCGTTGAACGCCTTGCCCTCCACGCCGAAAAAGGCGCGCCGCACCAGGGTACCCGACGAAAGATCCTTGAACTGAACCTGACGCACGCCGAGGATGTCGGACTTTGGGTTCTGGAAGTAGTTGATTTCGTCGAATTGAAAGCGCGCTCGAATGGCCATCGTGAAACGGCCGTCGCCGCTTTTAACCGTGGGGCGGGCATTATCGAACGACCACGAGGTGTCGCTGAAGTTCTGCTCCAGGGTCGTCAGCCGCGTGTGCGCCGCCTGCTGCTTCTCGCGGTCAGCATCAAGCTGCTCTTCCAGCCGGCGGACGCGCTCCTCAAGCGATGGCTCCGCGCTGGCCGACGGCGGCGGTGGCGCGGGCTCCGCGGCGCTCGGCGCACCCCCGCTCATGTCTGTGGTTACCGTCCTTGTCTTGACCACCGCCTTGTGGTGGTGGTGACGGTGGTGTTTCACGGTCGTGGTTGTGGTGGTAGCCGTCTGAGCCCCCACCCCTGAGATCATTAAGGCGGCACCGGCAACGCCGGCGAGCCAGGCTACTTTCCCCTGCATTTTCTTGCTCTCCATTGCTGGGGGTGCCGTGATCGGAGTCGGCAGCGGCAAGCGCGGGACTCAGCGGCCCCCCTTGGAGGCTTGGATTGCAACCAGCGGAAGAAGGGCTTGTGACAGTTCGTTGAAGGTTTGGTGACACTCACAGTTCCTCGCTGCGTCGCCCCAAGCCGGCTGCCATCTGCAACCGGGGGCCGGGAATCGTCTTAAGGAAGGGTTGCGAATTTCTCTGGCGCGAGAGCCGCCTTCATAGGCATAGTCGCGGCTCTGCCAAAGCAGGACGCCGTGACGGACCAGACCGCGACCAGGCTGCCGCAATTCTTCCTAACGCCGGGAGGGCCTTGTCCTTACCTGCCGGGCAAGATCGAGCGGAAAGTCTTCGCGCGCCTCAACGGAAACCTGGCCCAGCAGCTGAATGAGGCGCTGACCCATTCCGGCTTCCGCCGCAGCCAGATGATCGCCTACCGCCCCGCCTGCGAAGGTTGCGCGGCCTGCGTCTCGGTGCGCATTCTGGTGAACGAGTTTGCACCCACCCGTAGCCATCGGCGCATCCTCAAGCTGAATGGCGACCTGATGCGCGGCCAAGTCAGGGCGGAAGCGACGCGCGAGCAGTTTGCCTTGCTGCGCACCTACCTGGATTCACGCCATGCGGGTGGCGGAATGTCCGACATGGGCCTGTTTGACTATGTGGCCATGGTGGAGGAGACGCCGGTCGATACGCATCTCGTCGAATACCGCCGGGCAAGCCGCGACGGCTCGCATCAGACCTTGATGGCGTGTGCGCTCAGCGACGTGCTGCGGGACGGATTGTCGATGGTGTACAGCTTCTACCATCCGGGCGAAGACGCGCGCAGCCTCGGTACCTACATGATCCTCGACCACATCGCCGAAGCGAAGCGGCGCGGACTGCCTTATGTCTACCTCGGCTACTGGATCGAGGGCAGCAGCAAGATGGATTACAAATCCCGCTTTCGTCCTATGGAAGCGCTGCGCCCCGAAGGCTGGACGCGACTCTAATTACTCCGGACCGCCAAAACGGGCGGTCCATTCCGCAATCTGTTCGTCCGTGATCTTGGCGAACAATACGTCGGCTGCACGAATCGGCTGACCAGGTTCCAGTTGGTCCAGTTCTTCTGCCATCGGCCCCTCCGGCCACGGAATGACGGCGGCATCCCCAGCGACCGGCTGAATGGTTTCGTGAATCGTGCGCGCTGCCGTGGGGGTGATCGGCCACGCCAGATGCGAGAAGGTGTGTACGAGGTTCAGCCCCAGCCGCACGGCCGCCGCGGCCCGCGCACGATCGCTTTTGATCGCGGTCCACGGTGCCGCACGCGTGAGATACTCGTTGCCCGCCACCCAGATGGCGCGCAGCTCGGCTGCTGCTTTCCGAAACTCGATTGCCTCGAAGTGCTCCGTATACGTCTTAACGCGCTGTTGCAGTTCAGCGATCAGCCCCTGTTCTTCCGCACCATATTCCCCCTCGCCCGGCACCTTGCCATCGAAGCGCGACACGCAGAACTTCGTGATGCGATTGACAAAATTACCGAGGACATCGGCAAGGTCCTTGTTCACCACGCCGGCAAAGTGATCCCAGGTGAAGTTTGAATCGGAGCCTTCCGGCGCATTGGCGATCAGGTAGTAGCGCCAGTAGTCTGCCGGCAGAATTTCCAGTGCCGTGTCCATGAATACGCCGCGCTTCTGCGAGGTGGAGAACTTGCCGCCATAGTAGTTGATGTAGTTGAAGCCCTTCAGCTGGTCGACCAGTTTCCACGGCTCATGGCTGCCCATAATGGTGACGGGAAACCCCACCGTGTGGAACGGGATGTTGTCCTTCCCCATGAACTGGAAATAAGTAACCTCCTTCGCCTCCTCACCAAACCACCAGCGTTTCCATTCGTCGCCTCTGCCGTTCGCTTCCGCCCATTCCCATGTCGCTCCGATGTATTCGATGGGCGCGTCGAACCAGACGTAGAATACCTTGCCCTTCAGCTTGCCGTCGCCGATGTCGTCCGGCACCGGCACGCCCCATTCGACGTCCCGCGTGATGCCGCGGTCGTGCAAGCCCTCGTCCAGCCATTTGTTCGCGATGGAGGTGACGAGCACCGGCCAATCCTTCTTGCTGGCGATCCATTGGCGAAGCTGCGGCACGAATTGCGACTGCTTCAGAAACAGATGCGTGGAGTCGCGAACCTCCAGATCATGCGAGCCGGAAATCGCCGAGCGCGGCTCGATCAGATCCGCCGGGTCCAGAACGCGCGTGCAATTCTCGCACTGGTCGCCGCGCGCGTTGGGATAGCCGCAATGCGGACAGGTGCCGATCACATAGCGGTCGGAGAGAAACCGCTTGTCCGCATTGGAGTACACCTGCTGCGTGGTGCGCAGCTCCAAATGGCCGTTCTTCCACAGCTGGCGCGCGAAATGCTGCGTCAGCTCGTGATTGGGCCGGTTCGACGAGCGGCCGAAATGATTCCACGACAGTCCGAAGCGGCGGCACACATCGGCCTGCGCCGCATGTTGCTCGGCGCAGAACGTCACCACGTCCTGTCCTGCTTCCAGTGCCGCCAGTTCCGTGGTCGAGCCGTGCTCATCGGTGGCGCAAAGAAACAGCGTCTCGCGTCCGCGTGCGCGCTGAAACCGCGCGAACACATCGGCCGTCAGCATCGACCCGACCAGATTGCCGAGATGCTTGATGCCATTGATGTAAGGCAGCGCGCTGGTGATGAGGACGCGTTTCTTTTCGCTCATGCCTTGCTTCTAGCCAGAAGAGCCCGAAGATCAAACAGGGGCGCGAATCGCGAGCACACGCGAAACAGATGCCGGACGACACTCCGCACAAAAAACGCTCAGCCCTGAATGTGCGCGGCTATCTGTTGGCGGGGATTCTCGCCATCACGCCGCTGGCCGCGGTGTGGCTGGTGTTCAATTTCCTGCTGGGGATTCTTTTTACGGCGGGGAAACCGCTGGCCACCCCGCTCGCTCGCGCGATGGAGCGGCGCTGGCCCTCGCTGGAGCCTTGGCTGGGGGAGCCGTGGATCCAGTGGACGTTTGCCGTGCTGGTTGCGCTGCTGGTGCTATACATGATCGGTGCCATCACCTCACGGGTGATTGGCGCGAAGCTGGTAGACCTTTTCGAGCGCGTGGTCGCGCGCATTCCCCTAGTCGACCCCATTTACCATGCCACCAAGAAGCTTGTGGATGTGCTGCGGCAGAAGCCAGACAATTCTCAACGCGTCGTGCTGCTCGATTTCCCCCGCGAGGGATTGAAGACCCTGGGCTTCGTGATGCGCACCTTTCCGGATGCGCGCACTGGCGAGGAGTTGGCCGCGGTGTATGTGCCAACGGCGCTCAACCCCACTTCCGGCTTTCTCGAAATCGTGCCGATGGCGAAGCTGACCGCTACGGACATTCCCACAGATCAGGCGATGACAATGATCATCTCCAGCGGCGCGGTGATGCCGGACCGCTTTTCGCTGAACGCCGAACCGCAATAGCGCAAACTGGTGCCGGCTGAGGGGCTCGAACCCCCGACCCCCTGATTACAAATCAGGTGCTCTACCAACTGAGCTAAGCCGGCCTGCCACCAAACCCCAGCCGGATAGGACGTTCGCAAGAGTGGCGCAATATCAATCTCGAGCAGACCGACTATCGGTCGCCAGGACAGCCCCTCCTCCAGTTGCCATTGTCGATGGCCCGGCCCGTTTACCCTTTCCACTCTGTTCCCTGCTGATTCGGGAGGCTACCGCCTGCCGATCTTCCCGGGGATGGATCGCTTCACAATGCCTGTCTGACCTTATAAAGCTTCGCCGCCGAAAGAAGGCGGGGCGAACACTTCCCTGCCAAATCGAGAAGGCTGAGGGCGTTGGTTCAAGCATCTGATCGCCGGCGATGGGCCGCTTGAACGGCGTCGATTGTCCAACTCCGGATTCTGTGCGCCGGTCATGGGGGCATCAGCCGCTTCCACGTCGGCCAGCTTGCTTACACGATGGCGTTAGGAGAGGGCTTAATGCTGATCAGTTTGTCGCATAAGTTTATTTTTGTTGCCAATTTGAAATCCGCCTCATCCTCGATCGAGCGCGCGCTCGCCCCAAGCGCCGAGTTCAGGGCCACCAAGACGAACTGGGGCAAACACGACGATCTCTCCACGATTTCGAAAAAGTTCAAGTGGGTCAAAAAGTATATAAGGCCCGACGAGTTCTTCATCTTTGGGGTGATCCGCGATCCGGTCGATTTCATTCTGAGTTTGTACAACTTCCACACGCATCCGAGCTTCCAAGATAAGAAGCATTATTCCAAAGGTGTTCCGTTCGACGAGTTTTGGAACGGCTGGTGCAGAAGAAGCTGGCAAGCCAAACCGCAGCACCGTCGATTTGTCGATCGGAAGGGCTCATTCAACATCAGTCATGTTATCGAAATGTCAAAGCTCGAAGTCGAGTTTCCGAAGATCTGCTCGAAGCTCAGCGTGAAGGCAACGCTGCCGAAGGTGAATGTCAGCCCTGCAATACTGTCTCGGGCTCAACTGAGTCCGCAGCAAATTTCAGAAATCAAGGAGCGATACGCGGAGGACTACGCCTTCATCGAAAATCGCCCGCGGGCGCTCTAAGGATCAATGGCCAACCGGCGGAACCGCTCCTCTAACTCTCCGCAGAGCTTTGCGCGGGGTGGCTGCGAGCCGCACGGCTTCGCGCTCCAAGATTTCCTGCCGCTTTTCGGAGAGAAACTGCGCCGGATCACCGTCTATGAAGTTCGAGATAATCGTCGAGAAGGTCTTGTCGAGCTCGGCCTTCTGTTGCGCGGTTAGCTGCGTGAGAAACCTGTTCCGCTCTGCCTTGTTCTTCTGAGTGAATGCCTCTTCGAAGGCGTACCGCTTCGCTCGTTCCCGATCCCCGCGCAAACCTAAGCCGCCTTCTATGCAATCCATCGCCTTTTCAGTATCGAAGGCCAGCGTTTCATATGGGAGCAGCAGGGCCCCAGGTACGGCCGCCCATTTGATGAACTTTTCAATCTGTCTAGTCACCTCGCTTGCGGCCGCGGTCAGATCGGTGATTTCAGAAAACTCCTTTGTGCCCGTCGCTCGGGCCAAGACTCCGGCATCGAGCATTGACAAGCTGATGTCACGCGGATCGCGATAGGAGACCACGATTTGTAGCTTCCCTTCCTTCTGCAGCTTCTCCAGATACACAAACAGCGGGTCGGCGATTCCAGAATGCGTCTTCACGGCGATCCATCGGTCGCCCACAGTCGACAAAAGATCGTTGAGCCTCGCGCGCGTAAGCGGTTGCATATAATTGACGCGATGCCCGGGATTTATGACTTCATCGGGCAGGCGATCCTGCGCGTGCCCGGCAGTTTCAAGCCAGCCCTTGATGAGCTCGAAAGCGAGCGTGCTTCCTGATTTCGTTAGGCCATAGCATAGTATCAGCATGTAATTGCGGTCATCTTGCAGCCAAGCGCGGACGATAATCTCCGCCAATGTAAAACGCGGTGTACCGCTCGACTACCCGCCTGAGCGCCTCGCGCCGAGCAGACTCGTCCAGCAGCAAGGGGATTACCTCGTGTCGCCGTTCAATCATCTGCTGGCACTCTCCAAGATGGTTTTCGCACCACTCAATCTTTTGGACTACGTCGCTGAAATCCGGTCGAATCGGCACATAATGATCCCAGGGGCGAAAGTGACAGTCAAAGAACACTTCGAATGGGTAAGTTTCCTTCAAGATGACGCTGTTGGTACTTAACTGCCATCCAAAGCTACTCGCGACATCGGTTCCACCGATGGATATCAGATACCTGCAAGCAAGTTGGCTGGCGGGCGCCACGTGCTCCGCCTCGAACCGTTTGGTTTCCGCTACCTCCAGCAAGTACTGCTTGTCGCGCAGCGGTGAGAATCCGATGTCAAACCCTGGGGTATCGAAGTAGCGGGAAACGAAAATATAGCGCGATACCGTCGCTAGATGACGGCGGAGATCTGCATTGCTCAACCGCCCGGCGATATGGCTTTTTATCAACCCTGTGATGCTCCGGGGGGTCTGCCCATGAGTGCTGAATCCTCGAAGAGAACCTCGCCAAAACAAACGCGCCTCCTTTTCGCGAAACGCGGGCTCTGCTGGATCCGGCAGCGACACGAAGTCCTTGCTGCCGATCTTGTGCACGCGTTGGAGAGGCCAAAGAATCGAGTTTGGCGCATGGCGCAGGCGGTTGTACTGGAAAGTCGGGAACGAGTTTGGCCAGCGGGCCGCATCGTTCATGTCGACCAACACGGGCGCCCCGAGTCCAAGGCCGTACAAACTGGAAATTACATAGGCTTTTCGCCCCGCTTTCATCCTTTTGATGGGGGGAACTTCAGTCTTGCCGAAATCTACGCTCCATCGTTTGCCATCCTTGACAATGCCCAGTCCACGCTCCGGCGGAACGAATGTGCCATCCCACACATTGTGCAGCGCCAACGACGGCCGTTCTGATGCTTCTTGTATAGCATGTGAGACGAGATCAAAGCCCGGCAGCGCTTCGCACGTCCCTAACTGAAACGAAGCCTGAGTTTCTATAAACTCTTCTGGGTCAAGCAAGCAGCTTGCTCTTTGCGTTTGCGGTCGCTGGTCCTAGCGGCGTTCCGTTCCCGGGGTCAAGCGATCCTGAATCGCGCGAAGTGGCCGTGTGACAGCAGTCTGCGTCAGAGAGCATATTCGGCGGACACCACTATCTGAGTTCAACAATTCCTGTCCGACGGCCAAAAGTGCAGAAGCGGCAAAGTCCAACGAATTTTCGATTTCTGTTCAGCAAGATCTCATCATCAAAGAGTATCAACCCGCCGGGATTCATCATCGGTGGCAATATCTCAAGCTGACGGTGCACGACCTCCGGGGTATGGATGCCATCGATAAATGCAATATCCCCAAACGCTGCTCCGATTGTCCTCTGTTCTTTTGAGGATGATCCATTAATCTGGAGAACTTGGATGCATTCGGTGCCTTAGCAGGTCGCGGACACCGGAATCAATGACTCGCGGCCTCGAAACAGCATATTGCGCAGAGAGTTGGGTTCGCTTGCCGAAGAAATGGTTTCAGAAGGTATTCCGAGGAGAACCAAGGTCTCTCCAGCCAGTTGAGCAGCGCAAAGGGGTGCGCCTTGGTGAAAGGCCGGCATCTGGTGCCGCTATCAAGATGCATTGGTGGCGAGGGCCTGAAGGTTTCAATTTTGGTGACGAGCTTTCGCCGACCATCGTCAAAGCTGTCTCGGGGCGACCGGTTGAGCGTGCACCAATATTCCAGGCTGACTTGCTCGCGATCGGCAGCATCCTGCAAAGTGCAGCGAGATCTCACCAACTCACGACCCGCCGCAACCCGCTCCACGTTTGGGGTACCGGCATCATTACTCCCCTGAACTTCCCGACACTGGAATGTTTGGAAGCAAGCGCAGTTCGCGGACCGCTGACACGGAACGTTCTAAGACTGAGGCCCGACGTTCCGCTCGGCGACCCCGGGCTGCTGAGCGATCGTCTGATCGCGTCTCCGGCAGCAAAGCAGTATGCTTGGGGTATCGTTCCACATCACTCGGAGGTGGAGGCAGAATTCTTTCGCCGGTTGCAGGAGCGTACATCCCACAGCACCCTGATAGACGTGCGGGAGCCGGATCCTTTGGCCACTGTCTCCAAAATCGCTGCGTGCGAACGGATTGCTGCAACGAGCCTTCACGGCCTCATCGTTGCCGACGCCTTTCACATTCCCAATCTATGGGTCAGCGAGAAACAACCGCGTCACGGCTTCAAGTGGAAATTCACGGACTACTTCTTGTCGGTGGGCCGAAGCCTCTTCCAACCCGTGGGTGTTCCCGACCACAATCTGGAGAGCGTTGTGGAAAGCGAGGGTACGCAATATTTCTCTCAGGTCGATGCACTGAAAGATCAGATTGTCACCGCATTTCCAGTCTTGTGAAATGCCGTTGGCCAGTCGCTGATGAAAGCTAGTTAACCTCCAGCAGCAGTACCCAGTCCTCGTCGCCATCGTGGTTGTGACCGGGCGGATTGAATTTCCGTGTGCCGGAGTTGGCGAAGTTGCCGATATCGGTAAAGCTTGCGTTTGTTGGATCGAACCAGCGCGCAGTCACCGGCCCTGCCAATTTCGACATGTCGATCGTCACGCGGCGATTGTCCGGCAGATACGCCATCGCCAGCGTGCCGTCCGGGGTTAGCGCCGCGGTGGCGTAGGTGTCGTCGGGAATGGGATCGTCCTCCGAGTATTCGCCGTAGCCCTTGATCAGCAGCTGGTGCTTGTAATCCGGCACGAGATCGAACCAGTTCCGCGCGCCAAACAACTGCTTCACATATGACAGCTGCTGGGCGCCAACAGTGTCGAGGTTGTTCTGCCAGTCGCCTTGCAGCCGCCATGTCCAGGCGCTGCCATAGAGTTGACCGGCGGTGCCAGAAAGCGCGCTCCAATATTCCTGCCGTCGCAAGTTCTGGGTCGAGCCACCATCGGTGCCGCCATTGTGCTCGAACTCATAGTTGGCTTCGACCAAAAAGGTCGGCTTGAACTTCGCGCGTTTGTACTCGCCGAGTTCCTTCGCGTAGGTCGGGCGGTAGGTGTACACGGCATCCAGATCGATAAGTGGCCGCCAGGTTTTGTCGTCCAGCGAGCCGCTCACATAGTAATTCAGCTCCACGGTATGGATGTGCGTGGCATCCTTGTCCTGAATGCCCTTGGCCACCGCGCTGACGACTGCATCGTCCGAATCGTTCTGCCACGACTGGAAATCGTTGCCGCTCATCCAGATGATGTTTGATTGGTTCTTGAAGCGCTTGCCGAGGAACCTGCCGTAAGCACGCGCCTTGTCCACGCCATTCGCCTGCAGCACGCCAAGCCAGCCGATCGTCTCGATGGGATCGAGCAGCACCACCATTCCGTTTTCCGCTGCCACGTCGATGATCGCGGCGGCGCGATCGAAGTACGCAGGGTTGGGTGTTGAAAGATCGCCCGGCGTGGTGAATGGCACAATCCCGTCAAAGGTCGTGCCGTCCGAATTGCACGCCGTCCCGGAATTGCACAGCAGGTTCACCCAAAGTGCGTTGATGCCGTACTTGGCACGATTGGCGATGAAGAACGCGGCATCGTCCACGCTGAGATTGCCGATCATCGCCTGCGGTGAATCGCCAATCATCAGAAACGGCACGTTCTCCTGATCGACAAGATAGCGATTGTTGGCGCTCGGTTTCAGCGGAAACACCGGCGCGGCTGCAGCGTGACCCGCTGCAAAAAGTCCCAGCGCGATCGCCAGATACAATTTGCCTTTGCGTGCCATGAGCCTCTCACGATCCTGTCGGAGCTTTTCGCCGTTCGAACATCGGTGATGATATCACATTTCCATTCCGCCTTATACGAAACAGGGCGCTCGCGCGGATTGCAACCGACGTTCGACGCTTCGGGGTGACAGACACCTGCCAGAACCCTGGCATTTCGACGCAACTTGAGATGTCTGTGAATTCTTGGGAGCCAGGTGCTCAGCGGCGCATGGCGCTGCCGGTGAGATCGGCCAGCGTCGGCAAATTGTTCGACTCTGCGTCAACGCTTTGCGCGCGGAAGCTGGCCGCCGCGCGTTCGCCGGCAAAGAGGTCATCGGCGTTCAGTTGAGTCTTCAACACTTCGACGCGAGCGCGGGATTCCGAGTCGCCCTGTGCCGCAGCGACGGCGTACCATTTGTAGGCATCCAGCAGATTTTGTGGCACGCCAAGACCGCGCTCGTACAGCACGCCGAGATTGAATTGCGAGTTCACCAGGCCCATTTCGGCGGCCTTGGTAAACCATCGCGCAGCCTGCGAATAGTCCCTCTGGGTGCCAAGCCCTTGCGCATAGGCAACGCCCAGCGCGTGCATGGCCTTACGGTTGCCCTGCCCCGCCGCTGCTTCGTACCAGCGAACCGCTTCGGCGGAATCCGCCGCCATGCCGTCGCCGTGCTCGAAGAGCGTGCCAAGCCAATACTGCGCCATTGGATCGTGCTGCGCGGCTGCCCGCCTAATCCAGTCCGCTGCCAGGCGGCGATCCGGTGCGACGCCTTCGCCATGCAGATATTGCAGCCCCAGGACGAGCTGAGCTTTGGCATTGCCCGTTTCTGCCAACGCTGCAAGGCGCGTTCGCGGATCGGCCGCGACGGCAGCCGTCACCCGGGTCTTTGCTGCGGCTGTTGTTACGGCCTGAACCGGCTTTGGCGCCTTGAGGGAGCCAAGCTGGGCAGCGACGACCGCATCCCGGCCACGCGCGTGGCCGACGGAAAAGGCCACAAACCCAGCCAGCACAAACATGATCGCGGTGAAGGATGCGAGCATCAGAACATGTTTGCGCTCTACCCGCACACGACGTGCCGCAAAGCTTTGCCAAGCAGAAGAGTCACTTGCCGTTTCCTCCTGCATCTCTGCGAGTGCCGCAGCTGCTGAGGTCGCGCGCTCTGCTGCCGCCGCGTACGTCTCGTGATCTTCAAGGCTGTCGGCAGGTAATTCGGGGGATTCCAGCTTGGGCGCGATTGGGGTGGCGTCGCGCGTTTCGGCCACGCGCTTTCCGAACGCCCCTCGCTCCTGATCCGCGCGCAGCTTCGATTCCAGTATCTCAATACGCGTGGCGGCATCGTTCATCGCCGCGCGAACTTCAGAGGTGGTGCCGCGCTGGCGCCGCTCCGTTTCGTCCATGCGTTGCGCCAGCGCCTGTGCTGCTTCGCTCTGCTGCCGTTCGAAGGCTTCCATGCGCTCGAACAGCGATTGCATGCCATGCTCGGAGAGCGACAGCGATTTGGTCGCACTCGATTCTGCTTCCTTCAGGCGGCTCTCGACGTCCGAAAGGGTGTGTTCGAAAACGCGCAGCCTCCGCTCGAGCCACGCATCCACCCGCGGTCGCGAAGAAACGTCTTCATGCGGTTGTTCGCTGGTGTCGTTCGCCGGAAAATTTGTGGCGCTCCCAGCGTCAACATTGGCGCTCAGAGCAGCCGCTGACGTGAGTTCAAGGACTTCCGCTCCAGACGATTCTGAATTGTCCGGATCGCTTGGTGTCTCGACAATCCCCTGCGCAAGCAGATCATGTGGTCCTGCCGTGTCGAGATAGTCGGGCTGGACGAAGGGGCCGGTCAGGCTCGCGTCGCCACGCATCAGCGCGGCAAGCGCGGCGAGATCCTCCGCGACGATCGCGACCAGCAGTTCGTCCTTGTTGCGGAAATGGCCAAACACCGTGGAGGGGCCGAAACCGGCTTCTGCCGCCACTGCGGAAAGGGAGAGTTCGGCCACGCCGTCGCGGGACGCCAGCCTGCGGCCGGCCTCGACGATCGCAGCACGCGCAGCGTTCCGCCGCAGCAGGCGATGTTCCTGGGGTAAAGCTTCGCCGTTCTCTGTCATCCGGACCGGACCTGAGGGCACCATCGCGGCCCATTAGGGCCCAGCAGGGGTTAAGGACGGCTTTCAGAAGACGAAAATGCCCACGGAACCCGATGAATTCCCTGTTCATTGTCGGTTCAGCCCCCGGGCCGGAGACTTGTCCCCAGCAGCAAACCCTTCTCACGAGGCAGGACCATGAAGCATTCACGAGCCCTTTTGATGAGCCTGCTGGTGGGCACCACCGTAGCGCTTGCAAGCGCCGCGTCCGCCGATCCGGACGTTCGCGCCAGGGTGCGGGTCGGACCACATGGCAATCCGCACGCGACGGTCCGGGTCGATGGAAACCGCCGGGGTCCTGACGTTCGCGTTCGCGTTCCAGGCCGGGTCGGCATGCGCGCACCTGGCCGTATCACCGTCCGCGTGAATCCGTTCCACGGACGCATCGGCTGGCACGTCAACCGCTTTACGCCGCGGGAGCGTGCGTTGTGGACGCACGGACGCTGGTGGCATGGCCGGCACAATGGCCGCTTCGGCTGGTGGTGGTGGGTGAATGGCGGCTGGTTCTTCTATTCCACGCCCGTCTATCCGTATCCCGACTACGTCTCCGAGACCTATTATGACGAGACGGCTTCGGACTACGGCAGCGGCGATTACTGGTACTACTGCCGCGACCCGCAGGGCTACTACCCTTACGTTCAGCGCTGCAATGGAGCTTGGGAGCCAGTTCCTTCCCAGCCCGGCTATAGTGGCGGTGGCGGTCCCGGCAATGATGAAATGGGTCCGGACGACTACGGTCCGCAGGACGAAGGCGGCCCCGATGATTACGGCCCCGACGATCAGGGTGGCCCGGACGATTATGGCCCGCCGGACGACTACGGCCCCGACGACCAGGGACCGCCGGACGGCGGCCCGCCGCCTCGCTAAAGAGGTGAATTCCTGATGTGAGCAGTGCCGCTGAGAAATCAGCGGCACTGTTGTTTCAGGCCGGCCTCGGGATCAGTTCGCCCCTGGGATGCCGGCTGCGTTCCCACCGGGTCAGCGCGAAGATGCCCGCGACGGTCGCAGCATAAGCGAGCAGCTGCGCGCCATCCGGCGCGGCCGTATAGCCGACCAAAGTATGCAGCATCTTGCCGATGATCGCGCGGAAGCCTTCGCCACCGTCCGGTAACAGCCACGACGTATCCCACAGCGAGCGCGTGAGGACGTTCAAATAGCCGGCATTCTGCAGAAACAGGATCGCCTGCGACGCCATGCCTGCGGCGAGCAAAGTGATGAGCCAGGCTGTCGTGCGGAACAGTTTGCCCGGAGGGATCGCCAGTAAACCGAAATACATCAGCGCCGAAATCGCCGCGCCTGCGGCAAGCCCCAGCAAACCGCCGGCGAGCATCGCTGCGCCCGAAGAGCTTTGTCCAATACCGTAAAGGAACAGCACGACTTCGGAGCCCTCGCGCAGCACGGCCACACCAACCACCACCGCGAGGGCGCCAAGCGGACGATCGCCCGCCGTCACAGCCGAACCCACGCTCTTCATGTGCTTGGCCATTTCGCGCCCGTGCCCGGCCATCCACACATTATGCCAGGTGAGCATCGCCACCGCGAGCAGCAGGATGCTGGCGTTGAAGATCTCCTGACCAGCCCCGGAAAAGAGATTGGCGATCTCGCCCGCAAATGCCGCAACGACACAGGCGCCAAGCACACCCGCAGCCACGCCATAGGCAATCCATCGGCCCCGCTGCGGCACGCCCTTCGTCGCGGCCAGCACGATCCCGATGATGAGGCCGGCTTCGATGACCTCGCGAAACACGATGACGAGTGCGGCGAGCATTATTCGGCGATTACCACGCCTTGGGCCGTTTCGGCATGATACTCACCCATGAAAGGGTACCGTCCCGGCGCCAGCGGCCGGATGCGCACATTGCCTGTCTGATTTCCCGGGACGATCTTTTCGACTTTCAGTGACGCGGAATCGAACTCCTCGGCCGAACCGTCCTGATTGTCGAGGGTGATAAGCGCCGGCTGGTTGGCCCGGACGTGGATTTCCGCGGGTGTGAAGCGATGATCCTTCAACACCACAGGGATGGCGGGGCTGTCGTTGCCACAGCCGGCAAGGATCACGAGGGGCGACGCGGCCAGGATGAGAAGGTGACGCATGAAAGGCGGTCCGTTGTCTGTCCCCAGGATATAATCGCGACTCATTCTCAATTACAAGGGGCGCAAGAGGCGCTTCGGCCGGCCTTCGCTTGACCGGACTGGCTCGCTGACAAACTATCACCCGAGTGCATCGACAAGCGCTGGCTTCGCTGGCGTGAAGGGGGCCCAGATGATCACCGAATTCAGAGGCAAGACGGCCTTCATTACCGGCGGTGCCAGCGGCATCGGGCTGGGCATGGCACGCGCCTTTGGCGGGGCCGGCATGAACATCGTGGTGGCAGACATCGATAAGGAGGCCGCTGCGGGAGCGGTTGAGCAGCTGGCGGCGCAGCAGATCAAGGCAAAGCCGGTCTACTGCGATGTGAGTGAGCGCGGCAGCGTGCGGACGGCGGCGCTGGAAGCCGTTGCGGCGTTCGGCAAGGTGCACGTCGTTTGCAACAACGCGGGCGTGGCGGTGGGCGGACAGCTGGGCACCGTCGGCGAGCGCGACTGGGACTGGATCCTAGATGTCAATCTCAAGGGCGTGGTCCACGGCACGGAGACCTTTGTGCCGCTGATCGCGAGCCACGGGGAAGGCGGACACATCATCAACACGGCCTCCATGGCGGGGATGGTCAGCCCACCGGGTTTGGAGCCCTATTCCGCCACGAAGTTTGCGGTGGTGGCGATGAGCGAAGGCTGGTTCATGCAACTGGCGCCGCAGAACATCGGCGTGTCCGTGCTCTGCCCCGGATTCGTCCGTACACGGATTCACGAAAGCGGCCGTGCGCGGCAGGACAGATATGGCGGTGAGGGCGAAATCGATTCTGGCGTGGCGGCGACACGCGATGCGGCGGCGCAGCAGGTGCTGAGCGGCATCGATCCGGACATCGTCGGCGAGCGCGTGCTGGAAGCGGTGAAGGCAAACGAGCTTTACATCTTCACGCATGCCAACATGAAGCCGTTCGTGGAGATGCGGTTTCAGATGATCCTTGCGGCCTTCGATCGCGCGAGCGAGAGCGCAGCGCTGAAGGCGGTGAAGGAATGGGCCCCTGCCCCGATGCTTGATCCAACGGGCACGACGTAACTCGCTCTCCGCCATACCGCTTTGCTGAGCTTTCGACGGATCGAACCGCACGAACTTGGAGTGCAATCTCTATCCTCCCCCGCTTGCGGGGGAGGTGCCAAACGCGAGCGATAGCCGAGCGTGAGGCGGAAGGAAGCCTTAGCGAAATCCCCCTACCGTCTCGCACTCGCTATTCGTTCGTGCGATCCACCTCCCCCGTAAACGGGGAAGGATATCGATGGTGATGTTGCGTTCAGTAAATTCCGGCGCGGACGGCGTCGAGCTTTGCCTGCAGATAGGCGCGATGCGAATCCGTGAGAGTGCCGCCATCGGCCGCCTGCAACGCGAGCGCCTCCTCGCGAACGGCCGCAATCGCCTCATGACGTCGCAGGGCATGCGAGGGCGCGGCTGTTGGCATCGTCAGGCCGGTAGCGCCGGTGGCCGCCGCCGGTAACGCGAAGGCGGGCGCGGACATCAGAAACGGCGCTGCCAGCAATCCGGATATGGTTCGGGTTTTCATCGCAGTCCCTCTCGACACTGCCAGAGAACTAGGTCTGTAGCCGCCATCTTCAAGGCCTCGTGTGGATCACCCCCTTAAGGTGGAACGCTGAAAAGTTTTTGTGCTAGATGCGCACGGAGATGAGCGCATGAGTCACGGATTGCGTCCGCTGTACCGGCTTTGTTCGGCCAAGCTGCCGTCGTGGCAGCAGGTGTTTTTTCTGTTTATCGGCGCAGCATTTCTCCTTCAAGCTTATGTCGCGCAAACGCATGTCCACCCGCTTGTGCAATCGTCTGCGCGCACCGTCGGGATCGCTTCGCCCAGCCCGTTTGGTCTAACGAAGGCTGACAAGCCGGATCGACAGGCTCCTTCGCGCGATAGGATTCCAGCCAACGACGATCCGGCAAAATGTCCGCTCTGCCAAGCGGTGGGTCACGCCGGGCAGTTCGTCTGGCCTCATGCCGCAGTATTCATTCTCCCGCAGCTGCAGGCCGCAATCGTTCCGGTTGCTGCCGCAACGGTGCGAATACCGGAAGCTCAGTCCCACGACTGGCAAGGCCGCGCGCCGCCCCCCTCTAACTCCATCATGACGTAGCGAGACCGGGACCAGCTTGGCCAATAGCCGAGTGGGCTTCACCGGTCATTCATCCGCCACATCGCCGCCCGCGAAAACGCAACTGGCGAGCGTGTCCCATGAGGGGAACTGGAGTCATGTCACTTCATTCTTGGAAAGCCAGCATCGCGCTGGCCGCTTCTTCTATCTTTCTGCCCGCTCTCAACCAGGGCGCTCTTGCACAGGCCACGACTGAAACGGTCGTGGTGACCGCCTCACCGATCCCTGCGGACAAGGACCAGTTTGCGACCATCGTCGAGAGTCTCGATCGCGATGACGTTCGCAAAACCGGCTCCGCCAACCTTGGTGACGCGCTCGCGAAGGAACCCGGCATTACGACAACGGATTTCGCCGCCGGTGCCAGCCGTCCGGTGATCCGTGGCTTCGATGCCAACCGCGTGCGGCTTTTGGAAGACGGCCTCAGCAGTTCGGATGTCTCCGATGTCGGCCCCGACCACGCCGTGCCGATCGATCCTCTCGCCGCGCAGCGCATCGAAGTCGTGCGCGGTGCGGCGACCCTCCGTTACGGCAGCCAGGCCATCGGCGGAGTCGTCAATGTGCTCAACAACCGCGTGCCGCTGGACCTGCCGGACGAGCCTGTCGCCGCGACCTTCACCGGCAGCTATGGCAGCGGCTCCGACCTGAACGAGGAGGCGGCGCTGGTCGATGCGCGTCTCGACCAGTTTGCCTTTCATGCAGACGGTTACGCGCGCCAGGCCGATAATTACGACATCCCTCACGGCGTCCAGCCGAACTCCTTTTTCAGTGGTGACGGCATCTCATTCGGCAGCTCCTATTTTGTCGGCGACGACAGCCGTGTGGGCGCTGCGATCATTCACAACGATGCGCGCTACGGCATTCCGAGCGACACCACCTTCATTCAGATGCACCAGACAAAATACATCGGGCGTTCATCGCTTGCGCTCGATGCGGGACCGTTGCAGACGCTGAATGTGGACGGCGGGTATGTGGATTACACGCACACCGAGATCGATCCTATCGACGGCCCGTTGGCTGTCTTCAACAATCAGGAATGGGACACGCGGGCGGAGTCGGTCTTCGGTCAGATGGGACCATTCTCGGCCAGTGCGTTCGGCATTCAGTGGCAGCACCGCGATTTCGAAGGTCTCGGCGAAGCGCGTGGCTACCTGTTGCCGACCACGACGGAAAGCAAAGCGGCGTTCGCCTTCACGCAGCTTCCGCTGATGCCAACAGTGCGCCTGGAAGCTGGCGCCCGCGTCGAGCATCTTTCCAGCACATTGGGATCCTAAGCTTAGAATTCCACGTGGACAAGTTGTCGCGGCCGCTTCTATAGTGTCACCTAAATACTAGTGACTCCAGCGTAACTGGACTGGCCACAGTTAGGCCGCAAATGTAATCACACTGGCTCACCTTCGGGTGGGCCTTTCTGCGTTCGCGAGTGGACCCGATAAGCTCATGGAGCGGCGTAACCGTCGCACAGGAAGGACAGAGAAAGCGCGGATCTGGGAAGTGACGGACAGAACGGTCAGGACCTGGATTGGGGAGGCGGTTGCCGCCGCTGCTGCTGACGGTGTGACGTTCTCTGTTCCGGTCACACCACATACGTTCCGCCATTCCTATGCGATGCACATGCTGTATGCCGGTATACCGCTGAAAGTTCTGCAAAGCCTGATGGGACATAAGTCCATCAGTTCAACGGAAGTCTACACGAAGGTTTTTGCGCTGGATGTGGCTGCCCGGCACCGGGTGCAGTTTGCGATGCCGGAGTCTGATGCGGTTGCGATGCTGAAACAATTATCCTGAGAATAAATGCCTTGGCCTTTATATGGAAATGTGGAACTGAGTGGATATGCTGTTTTTGTCTGTTAAACAGAGAAGCTGGCTGTTATCCACTGAGAAGCGAACGAAACAGTCGGGAAAATCTCCCATTATCGTAGAGATCCGCATTATTAATCTCAGGAGCCTGTGTAGCGTTTATAGGAAGTAGTGTTCTGTCATGATGCCTGCAAGCGGTAACGAAAACGATTTGAATATGCCTTCAGGAACAATAGAAATCTTCGTGCGGTGTTACGTTGAAGTGGAGCGGATTATGTCAGCAATGGACAGAACAACCTAATGAACACAGAACCATGATGTGGTCTGTCCTTTTACAGCCAGTAGTGCTCGCCGCAGTCGAGCGACAGGGCGAAGCCCTCGGCTGGTTGCCCTCGCCGCTGGGCTGGCGGCCGTCTATGGCCCTGCAAACGCGCCAGAAACGCCGTCGAAGCCGTGTGCGAGACACCGCGGCCGGCCGCCGGCGTTGTGGATACCTCGCGGAAAACTTGGCCCTCACTGACAGATGAGGGGCGGACGTTGACACTTGAGGGGCCGACTCACCCGGCGCGGCGTTGACAGATGAGGGGCAGGCTCGATTTCGGCCGGCGACGTGGAGCTGGCCAGCCTCGCAAATCGGCGAAAACGCCTGATTTTACGCGAGTTTCCCACAGATGATGTGGACAAGCCTGGGGATAAGTGCCCTGCGGTATTGACACTTGAGGGGCGCGACTACTGACAGATGAGGGGCGCGATCCTTGACACTTGAGGGGCAGAGTGCTGACAGATGAGGGGCGCACCTATTGACATTTGAGGGGCTGTCCACAGGCAGAAAATCCAGCATTTGCAAGGGTTTCCGCCCGTTTTTCGGCCACCGCTAACCTGTCTTTTAACCTGCTTTTAAACCAATATTTATAAACCTTGTTTTTAACCAGGGCTGCGCCCTGTGCGCGTGACCGCGCACGCCGAAGGGGGGTGCCCCCCCTTCTCGAACCCTCCCGGTCGAGTGAGCGAGGAAGCACCAGGGAACAGCACTTATATATTCTGCTTACACACGATGCCTGAAAAAACTTCCCTTGGGGTTATCCACTTATCCACGGGGATATTTTTATAATTATTTTTTTTATAGTTTTTAGATCTTCTTTTTTAGAGCGCCTTGTAGGCCTTTATCCATGCTGGTTCTAGAGAAGGTGTTGTGACAAATTGCCCTTTCAGTGTGACAAATCACCCTCAAATGACAGTCCTGTCTGTGACAAATTGCCCTTAACCCTGTGACAAATTGCCCTCAGAAGAAGCTGTTTTTTCACAAAGTTATCCCTGCTTATTGACTCTTTTTTATTTAGTGTGACAATCTAAAAACTTGTCACACTTCACATGGATCTGTCATGGCGGAAACAGCGGTTATCAATCACAAGAAACGTAAAAATAGCCCGCGAATCGTCCAGTCAAACGACCTCACTGAGGCGGCATATAGTCTCTCCCGGGATCAAAAACGTATGCTGTATCTGTTCGTTGACCAGATCAGAAAATCTGATGGCACCCTACAGGAACATGACGGTATCTGCGAGATCCATGTTGCTAAATATGCTGAAATATTCGGATTGACCTCTGCGGAAGCCAGTAAGGATATACGGCAGGCATTGAAGAGTTTCGCGGGGAAGGAAGTGGTTTTTTATCGCCCTGAAGAGGATGCCGGCGATGAAAAAGGCTATGAATCTTTTCCTTGGTTTATCAAACGTGCGCACAGTCCATCCAGAGGGCTTTACAGTGTACATATCAACCCATATCTCATTCCCTTCTTTATCGGGTTACAGAACCGGTTTACGCAGTTTCGGCTTAGTGAAACAAAAGAAATCACCAATCCGTATGCCATGCGTTTATACGAATCCCTGTGTCAGTATCGTAAGCCGGATGGCTCAGGCATCGTCTCTCTGAAAATCGACTGGATCATAGAGCGTTACCAGCTGCCTCAAAGTTACCAGCGTATGCCTGACTTCCGCCGCCGCTTCCTGCAGGTCTGTGTTAATGAGATCAACAGCAGAACTCCAATGCGCCTCTCATACATTGAGAAAAAGAAAGGCCGCCAGACGACTCATATCGTATTTTCCTTCCGCGATATCACTTCCATGACGACAGGATAGTCTGAGGGTTATCTGTCACAGATTTGAGGGTGGTTCGTCACATTTGTTCTGACCTACTGAGGGTAATTTGTCACAGTTTTGCTGTTTCCTTCAGCCTGCATGGATTTTCTCATACTTTTTGAACTGTAATTTTTAAGGAAGCCAAATTTGAGGGCAGTTTGTCACAGTTGATTTCCTTCTCTTTCCCTTCGTCATGTGACTTGATATCGGGGGTTAGTTCGTCATCATTGATGAGGGTTGATTATCACAGTTTATTACTCTGAATTGGCTATCCGCGTGTGTACCTCTACCTGGAGTTTTTCCCACGGTGGATATTTCTTCTTGCGCTGAGCGTAAGAGCTATCTGACAGAACAGTTCTTCTTTGCTTCCTCGCCAGTTCGCTCGCTATGCTCGGTTACACGGCTGCGGCGAGCGCTAGTGATAATAAGTGACTGAGGTATGTGCTCTTCTTATCTCCTTTTGTAGTGTTGCTCTTATTTTAAACAACTTTGCGGTTTTTTGATGACTTTGCGATTTTGTTGTTGCTTTGCAGTAAATTGCAAGATTTAATAAAAAAACGCAAAGCAATGATTAAAGGATGTTCAGAATGAAACTCATGGAAACACTTAACCAGTGCATAAACGCTGGTCATGAAATGACGAAGGCTATCGCCATTGCACAGTTTAATGATGACAGCCCGGAAGCGAGGAAAATAACCCGGCGCTGGAGAATAGGTGAAGCAGCGGATTTAGTTGGGGTTTCTTCTCAGGCTATCAGAGATGCCGAGAAAGCAGGGCGACTACCGCACCCGGATATGGAAATTCGAGGACGGGTTGAGCAACGTGTTGGTTATACAATTGAACAAATTAATCATATGCGTGATGTGTTTGGTACGCGATTGCGACGTGCTGAAGACGTATTTCCACCGGTGATCGGGGTTGCTGCCCATAAAGGAGGCGTTTACAAAACCTCAGTTTCTGTTCATCTTGCTCAGGATCTGGCTCTGAAGGGGCTACGTGTTTTGCTCGTGGAAGGTAACGACCCCCAGGGAACAGCCTCAATGTATCACGGATGGGTACCAGATCTTCATATTCATGCAGAAGACACTCTCCTGCCTTTCTATCTTGGGGAAAAGGACGATGTCACTTATGCAATAAAGCCCACTTGCTGGCCGGGGCTTGACATTATTCCTTCCTGTCTGGCTCTGCACCGTATTGAAACTGAGTTAATGGGCAAATTTGATGAAGGTAAACTGCCCACCGATCCACACCTGATGCTCCGACTGGCCATTGAAACTGTTGCTCATGACTATGATGTCATAGTTATTGACAGCGCGCCTAACCTGGGTATCGGCACGATTAATGTCGTATGTGCTGGGGAAAG
>JADMIO010606985.1_pt1 | contig 62637 bp, 57 predicted proteins | sample 8958161 | NCBI WGS metagenome assembly JADMIO01 (sample SAMN16585339, study PRJNA669376) | soil metagenome | isolation source: Crop rotation soil | place: USA: Cullars Rotation, Alabama | collected 2011 | reverse complement strand
TCGGTGTCGTTGGCCGTCAGATCGCTGGCCGGGAACGTCAACACCGTGTCTTCCGCTGTCGACTTGCTGTCAGCCACCGCCACTGGGTTGTCATTCACGGGATTGACCGTGACGTTCACGGTGCCTGTGTCGGTACCACCGTGTCCGTCGGACACGGTGTAATCGAAGCTCGCCGAACCGTTGAAGTCGGCAACCGGAGTGTAGGTGATCACTCCGGCAACGAGTGCCACAGTACCGTGCGTATTCGCAGTCGCGGTAACCGCCGTGACCGTCAGGCTGTCGCCGTCCATGTCGGTGTCGTTGGCCACAAGGTCGCTGGCCGGGAACGTCAACACATTGTCTTCCGCCGTCGACTTACTGTCGGCCACCGCTACCGGGTTGTCGTTCACCGACGTAACCGTCACGTTGACGGTGCCCGTCGCCGTCCCGCCATTTCCATCGGAGATCGTGTAATCGAAGCTCGCTGGGCCATTGTAGTTCGCCGCCGGAGTGTAAGTGACGACTCCCGAGACCAGAGCCACCGTGCCGTGCGTGTTCGCCGTTGCCGCGACCGACGTCAACGTCAGGCTGTCACCGTCCACGTCGGTGTCGTTGCCCGTCAGGTCGCTGGCCGGGAACGACAACGCCGTGTCTTCCGCCGTCGACTTACTGTCGGCCACCGCCACCGGGTTGTCATTCACTGCGACGGGCGGGGTGTCAGACGCCAACAACAGGACGTCGTTGCCATTCGTGCCGCCGACATAGGTGATTTTCTTGTTGACGCCATTGACATTGATGATGGCTCCTTCATCCAGCCCATTGAACGTGCCGATGATCGGATCGCTGCCGTCATTATCGACAATGATGAACGTGTCACCAGACAAGGGCGCGTAGCTGCCGGAAATGATCAGGTCGACACCGGTCAGGTCGATGCTGCCGACGACCTTGAGTTGGGTGTAGCCGGTATCCACCACGGGGCCATTAATTTCAATTGCCAAATCACTGCCGAATGTCAGCGTCGACGCGGTGACGTCGACTCCCGCGTGGATCGGCCTTACGGCATTGGGGGACGTACCGGGATGCAGAAACAGGGAACCGCCGCTCGTATTGATTTGTCCGCCGCCGATCGCCACATTGCCGCCGCTGATCAGTTGCATGTTTGTGGCCACGGGACGCGTAATATCCGAGCTGACCGTGATGGGGCCGCTCGACACATTACCGATGACCAACGTCCCTGCGGTGATACGATCGAGTTCTGCGTCGGTTAACCCGAGGATACCACTGGCATCGGCTCCGCCCAAGTTGATGGCCACGCCAACTGACTTCGGTCGAATCGTGACTAAGTGCGTTCCCGCGCTAATGGACGCGGGAAATGAATCGACGTCGAGATTGATACCGTCCGCGATCAAGTTGATATTTCCGGTGCCAGCCGATGTGTTGACATTCACGGTAGATGAGCCGCTGTCGGCGTAGATTCCAAACGTGGTGCCGACTCCCGGAGTGCCGGTCACTGTCACGTTGGCGATTCCATCGGTCGTGGTCTGAATCACGCCACTTTGTAGCCTGACGCCGAAGTTGCCACTACTTCCTGCGCTGCCACCGCCGGTACCGGTGACTTGGATATCGCCGTCTTTGGAGCTGATCGTGGAGGTTGTATCGAGCACCCAGACGCCGAGTTGTCCAACTCCAAAGTAGCCTTCAAAAACCCCAGTACCACCCGTTCCGGTGACTGTCACCTTCGCCGTACTTGTGGATGTGATAGATCCACCCCCCTGCACCATGACGCCGGAGTTAAAGACGGTCGTGCCAGCTCCAGCCATCCCCACAACTTCGATGTCACCCTTGACCGACCGGATAAAAGCATCTGAACCGAGGATCCGAATCCCATAATTCGAATCCGTGCCGCCGCCGCCCGTTCCATCCACCTTGATAGTTGCGGTACCTGTTGATTCAATCGACCCGCCGAATTGCACGTTTATACCCATATTGCCGAAGCCGCCCGACCCGGCGTGGCCCGTGATCAGCATGTTGCCGTTGACCGATCGAATCGCGGAATTTGTGTCACCAACGAAGATGCCGATGCCCTGGAATGCTCCATCAGCTCCAGTACCATCCACCGTGATTTTCGCGCTCCCAGTTGACACGATAGTGCTACCGCCTTGCACTGAGATACCACGATTGTCGCCTCCGATCCCCGCAGCGCCGTGACCCGTGACCTGGATGTCGCCAAGGCTGGATGTGACCTGGGCATTGCCCGTCATCCAGACTCCGATGTCGGGACCAGAGCCGGCACCCCCGTGCCATCAATCATGATTTTCGCGGCGATTCCATCGGTGGCGGTCGATTCCACCACGGCATTATCGCGGATCCATACGCCGATGTTATACGTGCCAGTCGTCGCGAAGCCGGCACCCGCGTGGCCTGTAATCGAGATGTCGCCACGTGACGAGCTGACCTTGCTGTTGGAGTCGCCGATTTCCACGGCACGTTCGCTATCGCGACCCGAACCCGCAGTACCATCAATTGTGATCTTGGCGCTTCCCGTGGACTGGACCGCTGCCCCTTCAAAAATCGCCACGCCCCGGTCGCCAGCGGTTGTAGTGGAACTTCCACCGTGACCCACGACGACGATGTCGCCATTTAGTGAAGAGACTCGCGTTGAGCCGAAATTACCGAAACCATTGACCATCACACCATCGCTTTCGCCGCCCGCGCCGCCCGATCCTCCCGTGCCCTTCATGGTGATTGTGGCACTGACCGTGGAATCCACTACGGCGCCGCTCCGCATCCAGATTCCAAATCCATAAGCATCGGGGCCGCCCTGTCCAGTGATGTCAATGGCGCCGTAAGCCGACGTGATCCGTGTGTTGTTGTCGCCAATCTCAATTCCCCGAGAACTGTCGTTCCCCGTCCCGCCGGTGCCTTTAATCGTGATCTTCGCCAGACCAGTGGACTGAATCGTGACTGCATCAAAAATGCCGACTCCGCGAGTATAAGCCCCTGTGGACCCGGCATTACCTCCCTGACCCTTGATCGTGATGTCGCCATTCACTGATGAGACGCGAGTTCCACTGGATTGAACGATAAGGCCGTTGCCGTCGTGGGCAGCACCACCCGTCCCGTCGAGCGTCACCTTCGCACTTCCCGTGGATTCCACAACGCTGCCGGTGTGCATCCAGACGCCGTATGCTGAGTTATTATCGCCCCCTTGGCCTTTGATCAGAATGTCACCAGAAACGGACGTGACGAACGTCCCCGTGTGGGCAATCTCGACACCACGAGCACTGTGGGGACCACCACCGCCCGTGCCATCGAGGGTAATTTTGGCGGTACCGGTGGACCGAATGACGGTTCCTTCAAAGACGCCGATACCGCGATTCCAGGCATCAGTCGCGACAGTCGCTCCACGTCCCTTGATCAAGATGTCGCCATTTTGCGAGGTGACTTTCGTGGCGCCGCCAGTCCCAAAACCGTTGAACAGGACACCGTTATTGTCGACGTTTCCGCCGCCGCCTTTCCCGTCGATCGTAATCTTGGCGTTACCAGAAGCCGTAACGACCGCACCGCGCAGCATCCACACGCCGATGTTCCAATGCGCCGTGCCGAAACCTCCCTGGCCGGTAATGTTGATGTTGCCTGCGGTCGACGTCACCGACGTGCCGACTCCGTCCAGTCGGACTCCTTGATTCTCCCACGTACCATTGCCACCCGTACCATTCAGAGTGATCTGGCCGGTGCCGGTCGACTGAATTGAAGAAGCATTCAGATTAATTCCAATATTGTAGCCGTCTACAGTGCCGCCGCGACCGGTCAGTGTGATACTCCCCGATCCTGAAGAACTCAACACGGCGTTATAGAAGTCGATGCCGTGGAAGTTCCCACTCGCGGTCCCCGCCTGATTGGCGAAAAATGACAGGCTACCGTTGGTCGTCGACCAGCCGGTGCCACTGTTGAAAGCGATATTGCGTCCGGTCACCACCTGGAAGTTGCTATCTCCATAGTGCTGCATCGCGGCTTTAACGGTGACCGTGCTGGTCTGCGTGTCGCCGAGTATGATTGTCCCCGCCGCGATCGAATCCAACTCGGCCTCAGTGAGTGACAAGCTTCCAGCCGTTTGAGCACCCAGACTCATCGTCCGCCCGGCCGTGGTCGGCTTGATGGTCACGGTGGCAGCGTTGACCGCAGGAAAGGCATATTGGCCGATGTCCACATTGTCAGCGTTGATATAAACTGCATGGCTGATCGACTTCACACTCGCCGCCGCCTGGATCGAAATCAACGCTCCCGACCCTGGTGCATTGAGGTTAATGTCTCTCGAATTGGCAGAAAGAGTGCAACCTCCATCAATTTGAATTCCGCGAACATTCTCGGCGATAGCACCGTTCGACCCAGTAATTGCGATGTTTCCGGTACCCGTTGAGCCAATGAATGTGGCCCCCAGTTCAACTCCGATCGCCGGAATGGAAGTGCTTCCACCCCGACCTGTAATATAGATGTCCCCGTTGACCGAGCTGACTTGAGTACCGAATCCCACGATTTGAACGCCAAAGTCATTGGACACCCCATTTCCGCCAGTGCCGTTGATCGTGATCGTGGCATTACCCGAAGCCAGAATCTGAGTTGTGTCAAGGATGTAGACTCCTCGATTGGAATTGGTGGAATTGTTGCCAGCGCCATGGCCGATGAGCGTAATTCCCCCGCCCGCAGATTCGACCCTGGCCTGGCTGGTAGTCATCAAGACTCCGCTGCCCGTGCTATTCCCGCCTCCCGCAGTCCCATTGAAGGTGATCTTGCCCGATCCGAATGATTGCACATAAGCTGCAAGGTAGAGCGTGATCCCATTGTTGACACCACCGACAATGCTGCTGCCTCCCTGGCCGATGATCGAGATGTCACCATCCACCGCCGTCACCGAGGTATTGGGGGAAAAAATGATCACGCCTTCGTTACTGGTCGTGCCTGCCGCTCCTGTACCGCTGATCGTGACGCCCGCGGTTCCGGTCGCCGCAACCTTCGCTGCCGCGGTGATATTCACCCCATAATTCGAGTAGCGAGTCGCCTGACTGACGCCGGTAATCTGAATGTTTCCGGCGGCGGATTTCACCGCGGTGCCATTGACCATCAGGACTCCGTAACAGAAGTCCAGACCAGTGCCGCTTGTACCGTCGATTGTGATCAGCCCCTGACCAGCAGCCAGGCCAACCGCCGTCGATTGCACAACCGAACTGAAGCTGACAACTCCTTGAACGCTGTTGGAGTCCGGCGCAATGCCCCCACGACCCGTCAGTGTAATATTGCCCGTACCTGCGGTGGTCAGCGTCGCGTTGACGAGCGCAATGCCGTTCGTGGCGCCAAACATCTGCCCCGCCTGGTTGGCAGTAAAGGTCAGGTTTCCATTATTGGTGGTCCAATTTGAGCCGTTGAACTGGATGTTAGCGCCGGTCACGATCTGGAAATTGCTGTCTCCCGCGTGCTGAATAAATCCGAACATCGCGACTGGTCCGGTAGTCGCATCCCCCAGAAAAATTGTTCCGGCCGTGATGCGATCTAGTTCCGCATCGGTTAACGACAGACCGGCGTTAAAGTCGAGTCCGACATAGACGTTGCGACCAGCAGTGCCGGGTTTCAATTTGACGGAACCAATTCCCGCGTTAATTGTTGCCAAGCTGTCGATCGCCATACTATCAGCGGTAATGCTAATTGTGGGGCCTTGCGTTTCCAGGCTCGCTCCCGACAGGAGAAACAACGAAGTACTCGTGAGTGTGATCGCACCTACGCCAGACATCACGAGGTTCGCACTGGCTCCCACATAGATCGTCTCGGCCGTGACCGTTAGACTTTTGCCGGGTGCCAACGACAGGTCCCCGTTCAATTGAACCGAGTCCGTGTCCGCACCTCCGTTGATCACAAACTGCGCGGCAAAGGTTGGATCGACGCTGGCGATTACGATCGAGTCGTCACCAGATCCGGAATTGATGTCGAGAGAATCAGTCGGATTGGCAAACGTCACAGCCACTCCGAGCGTGGAAGCGATTCTCAAGCTTGGGCCAGCGGCCTGCAGTGTGATTGCGTCGCTGCCACCGCTGTAGTTAAAGGTGCGGGCCAGAGCGATCAACGGATCGGTGACCGCTGCCATTCCAGAATAGGAAATGACGCGCGTGCTGCCATTCACAATGGAGATTGAGCCATCATGGGCATTGGTTGCGGTGTGCGTCACGCTGGTCGCGGTGCCGCCGATCATGCTGAGCGAGTTTGACGTTCCCGCTCCCCCTTGGAAATCCACGTCAAATCCCAAATCGGTCGAGGAGTCCACCTGCAGGCTGTCATTGCCCCCTTCGCCTTTGAAGATAATCTTACCTCCGGGCCCGAGGACGGAGACTGGAATTGTCACCGTGTGGTTGTCAGCCGAGAGAACAGCACTGGGAATGCTGGCGAATGCCGGTGCCCCTGTCTCCACGTTGGTGTCTGTAATCACCAGGCTGTCGCCATCCCGTTTGATTGACCAGGCGTTGTCGTCCGGGTCACCGTCTCCGTTGTCGATCACCAAATCATTGCCAACAATGTCCCCACTCCAGGGCCAGTGATAGTCTGACGTGATGGTAAAATACATTTCACCGATGACTTCACCATCGGAAATCAATTTGCCGGCGTTAGTAAAACCCAAAGGTTCTCCAATAGCATGGTGATGCGTCGTGGGTGCCGGATCATCGTGTTTCAATTCGCTCGCCGAATCGAGTCGACCGGTCTTAGGATCGACGAACAAATGGAGCGTTGTGGAGCCCGCGTATGGATTGATGTCAATCGGGTCGTCTGGTCCATCATCTTCGTCCCACACTTCAATATCGATCTTCACCAGTGTTGAGTCATCGACGAACCAACCGGTACTCCAGTAGCCGATCAATGGGCCGATGAAGAGCAAGTGGCCATCATCTTCGATGACGCGATCTCCAGTATCTAATACAGTCCTGAATCCAGCGGTAGAGGAAGCCTTGACAATGACGTAGAAGTCGCCTTCCCCATTAATGTCAGGATAATCCTGCTCACCAAAGCTCCGGATATCCAGGGTCATATATGCCTGCGATGGACACGTTCGATCCTCCAGCCTCTCGCCCCCCACTATTGGACGGCAGCGGATGCCCTCACGCACGCGTGGCGCTCGAACTCGCTGCGTCTGGAGTTGCGGGAACAACGATTTCCACCAGAATGTGATGCTCTTCATTTGTGTTATTGCCGTGATTTGTAGGGAGCAGTGGATGGCTTTTCAATTACGGGGGAGTAACAATCGCGACCGAGGCCAAAGCAATCCGCGTCAGTTTGGCCGAGCCGCAAGTAAAGTCGGAACTACCCTTGCCAACGGACAATCCGCGTCGGTAGACTGGGTATCTATAGCAATGGGAATCAATCAGGTTCTCGTGACAGAATCTGCCGGAAATTCCAGGGATTTCTGGGGCAATCCATGGTTGTGGCGTTCGATGAACAGCTTGCGCTGCTGCGCGCCGGTGATCCGGCAATCGTGCGTCAATTCGTGACCGATTACGAGCCCTTCATTCGCCGCGCCATCCGTCCGCGGCTCACCCGAACCGACCTCCGCCGGGCGGCCGATTCCGCCGATTTGTGTCAGTCGGTGCTCGGCAGCTTTCTCATTCACCTGATGGGTGGCGAGTTTGGAATTGCTTCGAAGGACGAGCTGGAGCGGCTCTTACTGACCTTCGCCCAACGCAAGGTCTCGGCCTTGACCCGTCGAGAATTCGCCGAGCGGCGGGATTGCCGGCGTTTGCGGGAATTGAGCTCGGACAGTCACCTGGCAGACCCGCAGGGGGATCCGGCTGATGCAGTCGAAGATCAGGACTTGCTGGAAGAAGTCAGTCGCCGCTTGTCCCCGGCGGATCGGGAACTCTTCGATCTGCGCCGCGCGGGACTTGATTGGCAGAAAATTGCTGCACAACTCCAGGGGTCTGATGTATTGCTGCGCAAGCGGTTGTCGCGTGCGCTCAATCGCATTGCAGTAACCCTGAGTGAGGAAAGCCAGGATGGCTGACGAAACTCTGCACGGGACGTCGCCCATCACATCTCCGTTGTCCCGAGACTGGCTCGAGGAATTATCGAGCCGCCAAGCCAATGCCTGGAGTGCAGGCAACCGGTTGCTTGTGGAACAACTGGTGACGGATGTGCCGGTCGCGGATCGGACCTCTGAACTGTTGCTCGATCTGATTCAGAATGAGATCGATTATCGGCGCGATCTTGGTGAGACATGGGAGCTGAATGAGTACCAGGCTCGATTTCCCGAGTTGGCCGAAGCGCTACGCATCCAGTTCCTGGTAGGTCAGTTTCTCAACTCCGATCGCTCCGAGGTTAGAGCTGGAACTACCGAGCAAGCCGATCGACTTCAAGTCGGTCGATTTGTCATCCAAAAAAAGTTGGGGCAGGGAGGTGTCGGAGTCGCCTATCGGGCCTGGGATCCGTCGCTCAAACGGGTGGTGGCGCTCAAGCTTCTGAGATCGGGACAACACGCCACCGCACAGGAACTCGCCCGCTTTCGTATCGAGGCGGAAGCGATCGCCCGCGTCTCGCATGAGAACATCGTTCGCGTGTATGACGTGGGCGAGGTCGATGGTGAGCCTTACATTGCGATGGAGTATTGCTCTGGTGGCAACCTGGCCGACCGCTTGCGACAGAGTCCCCTTTCCGTGCGGGAAGCGGCTGAAGTCATCTATCGGGTGGCGTCGGGTGTTGCCGCCGCGCATCGTATGCAGATCATCCACCGCGACCTGAAACCCGGGAATGTCTTCCTGCAGCCTGCCGAATCGAGCCTTTCAGATCAGAACGCCAACCACCTGCAGGACACCGATGTCGGCACTCCCGTCAGGCCCCATCCTCCGACCGTGATGATTTCCAACATCGACCTGCGGGGAGGCACGCAGATCATTCCCAAGGTGAGTGACTTTGGCCTGGCCAAGTTGCTCGATATGGATTCCGGTCAGACGCGCACTGGAACGATTCTGGGGACGCCGGCCTATATGGCCCCGGAACAGACCTACGGCAGCGAGCAACTGATAGGTCCCGCAGTCGACGTGTATGCCGTCGGCGCGATGCTGTACGAGTGCCTGGCCAATCGGCCTCCGTTTGGTGGTTCAACCATCGTTGAAACACTGGAACAGGTCCGTTCGCGCGAGCCGGTTCCTATACGCAAACTGCAACCGAAAGTTCCTGCGGATCTGGAGACCATTGCTCACAAATGTCTGCAAAAGGAACCGGCAAAGCGCTATGCGACCATTCAGATGGTGGTCGATGAAGTGGGACGCTTTCTTGCGGATGAACCAATCCTGGCTCGTCCCGTGACGCGCTGGGAGCGGGGTGTTCGCTGGTGCCGTCGCAATCCGGGATTGGCTGCGCTGTCGTCACTCGCGGCGGTGCTGGTGGCCTGCCTGATCGTCGCCGCCGTGTGGCTGAAAATCGATCGCGATCTGGTGCTCGCGTCGGAACAAAAGACACTGAAGGCCGAGCGTGGTCGCCTGGGCAATTTCTATCAAGCATCTCTGGGTGAAATGCGTAGTGTTCGGACTTCGGGAATCCAAGGGCAGCGAGAAACCGGCCTCCAAGCGATCAGAAATGTTTTGACTGCGTTTGCCGAAGAGGGCTTGTCTCCGGCACAACGATCGGAGTTGCGCGACGAGGCCATCACCTCGATCGCGCTGCCCGACTTAAAGGAAGTGGGGGTTCGTCCGGCCCCGGTCCAGCCGCCCGAATGGCTGGCGATTAACAATCCCACCGAGAACTATCTCGACTGGGATGCGGACCAGCGCCAACTGTTGGTTCGCCAACTGGAAGACGGTAAGATCCAAAATCGGATTCCCGCGCTGATCGCCGAAAAACGGCAGACGATGGAATTTGCGCTCAGTGCGTCTGGTGATTATCTGGCTGAATTTCGACGGAATTGGGATGCCGATGGCAATCACCGCCTGCGCGTGTGGAACCTGCGAAACGAGAAAGTGATCGTCGATAAGACCCTGGAATTCAGCTATTCGCAGATGGAGTTCACTGCGACCAAGAAACTCTATCTGCGGGGCCACGTCGCCGAAGCGGGAGGCGACGTAATCCGGCGACTCGATCTGGAGAGCGGGCAATTCGAGAGCGACTCTCCTTCCCGTTACGCGGTGTATCGATTTGCAATCGACCCCACCGGCCGCTATCTGGCATTTGCTAGTCGGATTCAACCACCCGAAATCATTGATGCGATCACCTGGCAATCCATTTGCACGTTGCCTGCGGTTCCTGATACGACCTCGGTGGCTTGGGATCCCGTGCGGCCTAAAGTGATGATTGGCACCGAAGACGGACGATTCTATGAGTGGGATATCCAGGCAAACGCGGGGCAATTCCTGCGCGATCAGGAACGTGAAGCCGTCGCCGAGATTCAATTCAGCGCCGACGGCCACAGTATGGCAGCGTCCACTCGCGGGTGGGTGACCATTCACGCTCGGGGTCACGAACATCCGACGTTTCGAGTCCCCGGTAAGAGCTTGGGATATTTCGGTCAGGGACGCCGCTTGGCGACGATTTTTGAAGGACAACTGCGGAGCTACGAACGCGATTCGCGAATCACGTCGCGCTTAATGGAGGCTGAAGTCGAATGCGCTGAGTTCAGCCCGGACGGCAATTGGTTGAGCACGTCGTATTCTGGGGGAGTGTCCGTGTACGATGCGCGGACCTTGTATTTTAGAGGCAGCCTCGGACTGGATGAGGCGGGATGCGTCGCGTTTGATCCACTCGGCAAGGAACTCGTCACATTTGGCATCTTTAGTTTCGCGTGGCGCTGGCCCCTTCAATCCCAGAATTCGGAACGGACACATTTTCGTTTGGGTGCTCCTTCGCCGCTAAAATTTGGGCCGCCGAAAGCACTCTTGGACCAATTCGCTTTGGAACCGCAGCACCGTGGACGCCATGCGAGCTGGAGCCGTGACGGCCGCTGGCTGGCCTTGGCAGACTATCGCCACGATAAAATCTGGCTGACCGAGCGAGATGCGCAGACCGGGCCCAAGGAATTCGCCGAGTTTTGGCAGGTCAATCGAGTTGCCCTGAGTCCCAATGGCCAATGGCTCGCGGCAGCCTCGGCCCACCTGGAAGGAGGTGGGGCCGTCTGGACCGTTAAAGACCGTCGCAAAGTATTGGACCTGTCAAAAGCCAGGCACGTCGTGTTCAGTCCCGACGGTCGATGGCTGGCCGTTGCGACGGTGGGCGGTTTAGAACTCCGCCGCACCGGGGAGGGATTTCCTTTGATTCACACGCTGGAGAGGACTGAGCCCAATTTGGTCTATCCGACGGCGGTGGCAATCGATCCTCACAGTCGATTATTTGCCATGACGGCCGCTCCGACTCGAGTCCGAATCGTCGACCTGGCCACGGGCGACGTGCTGGCGAATCTCAGCCATCCGGACAAGGAGATCATCAATTGGTTGTCGTTTAGCGCCGATGGTAGCCGCCTGGCTGTGACACGGATTGGGAAACAAGTCATTGTCTGGGATCTGGCCCACTTGGCCGATCAGCTCCGCGAACTGGGATTCAACGAACAGCGATTGCCCCAAATCAAAACGTATCTCCCGGACCGCAATCTGGAGTTGGAAATCGATCGTGGCCCGCTTCCCCCGCCGCGTCAATGGACAGAGAATTGGAGAACTCTCGCTCTGCATGAGGCAGTTCAAAACAGGTTCTCCGATGCGATCGGCGACCTCACCAGGGGAATCCAGTCGGTGGGTTCGGAAAACCCCAAGCTGAGGGCCGAGTTATTGATACTTCGTGGAGACTATCACTATCAGAATCAGGCTCCCCTGGCTGCCTGGAGTGATTGGAATGAGGTCCTCGCGTTGAATCCCAACTCGCGAACGCCGTTGATTCGGGTGTGCCGGCTGGCACTGTTCGGGCCGGTGGAATTGCGAAACCCAGACCGAGTCACTGTCCTACTCGCTCCGTTGATGCTCGAACTGGGCGAAGCGGCCGGGGATCGCGAAGCGGATGAGATCACCAGTCTGTTCGCCTATGCCCAGATCCGGTCTGGAAAATACCAGGCCGGGCTAAATACTCTGGCTAAATATCCGTCTCCCCAGACCGACCCGCTGCCATACTATTTCCAGGCCCTGGCGCAACACCACTTGAACGCACCGGAATTGGCCAGGTCGGCATTTGCGTCAGGGGTCTCAATCCAATCCCAACCAAGTCAAGACGCCAGCCCAACAACGTCTGCCGAATGGGAACGAATTCGATCCGAAGTGGCCTTGCTACTAAAGTAGAAATACCGGTGAAAAGGATCGGCGCATCAATGATAGTCGCGTAGGACGAATCAGACGGTTATTGATGCGTCCGCCCGAAAGGGATCTTGCTCAGCCTGGAAAGGCTAACGCACGACCGGCGGCGGCCAGGACGATGCACGCGATGAACAGCATCCCCAGGCACCCGGCCTTGCTTGGCGGATCGAGTCCCAGGCCCAGTCGCCTTTCAATCGCTTCGACAAAATCCTTGGCCTCCTTCAAGCCGAGATTCGTCTTGTCGCGATAGAGCTTGATCGCACCGATTTTCTCGCCTCGCTCCAGATAACCAATCACTTCCCATTCCAGATCGGCTTCCTGCGGAGAGACGCTGAATTGGTGATCCTGTTCCAGGGTGTCGATGGCCTCGACCGCCGTGGTCAGATCCACGCCAGTGCGACGGCGATAAGCGGCCACCGCCTGGACCCGCTGACCTTCATTCACCAATCGTACGAGTTGCTGACGAAAGATCTCTTCCGGCAGCGGCTCGGTGTCGGAAGCCGGTAACGGGGCGCTGCACAATTGGCAGGTCGATTGCCCGGCGGAATTGTCTTGATCACAAAAGATGCATTTGGCCATGCAAAACCCCGGCGAACTGGTTGATCAGCCGCGGAGACGCGCGGCGGCCGATCAATGGAGTTAGTATCATACCACAGTGGAAATTGCGGTTCGATAGTACAGTCGCGTGCGTGGGTCGCATCTGTGAGATCGTGCGATATACTGGGGAGGAGGCAGTCCCCGTAAATAACATCCTAAAATGCCCTAACAAAACCCGTTGTGAGCACCATCCACTTGATAAGGCAGATCCAACGCTTTCGAGGTGCCGCAGAGGTTTTATTAGCGTTTATAAAATACAACTCGGCGATTTTCATTGGGACTATTCCCAGGCTGACGTATTTGTAACCCACCGCAAATCTCCCATGATTTGAGAGCTAACATTAGCAGCTATGTACGCCACAGTATTCCTGAAAAAACCTGATCAGCGTCCCTCCGGACCGGTGGTGGCCCTGTTTGGTGCCGAACGGTTCTTGAAGCTGCGCTCGCTGAAGGCGCTGTGCGCGATCGTCTTGAACTCGGAAGATGACGAACTGGGTCTGACCAAATTCCCCGGTCCCACTGCGGAATTCTCGACCGTGATGGACGAACTCCGGACCTTGTCGATGTTTGGAGACCGCCGTGTCGTGTTAATTGAAGAGGCCGATGATTTCGTCAAAGACCATCGTGCGGCCTTGGAAAAATACATTGAGAAGCCCGCGAAGAAAGCGGTCCTGGTCCTGGATGTGAAGACCTGGCCGAATAACACGCGGCTCGCGAAGAAAGTTGCCGAGCTGGGTCTGGACCTCGATTGCAGTCCGTTGAAACAAGCGGACTTGCTGAAATGGCTGGCCGAGCACTCGCTGGCGACATATGGGAAGAAACTGACACGCGACGCGGCGCAGGCGATGATTGAGCTGCGCGGGTTGGAGCTCGGGCATCTCGATCAGGAGCTGGCGAAGCTGGCGGCCTATGCCGGTGACTTGAAAGAAATCGATCGCACGTCAGTGATCAAACTGGTCGGCGGCTGGAAAGCGGAGACCACCTGGTCCATGCTGGATGCCGTCCGCGACGGGCAACTCGATGTGGCCTTTCATCTGCTGGACAAACTGTTGATGGCTGGTGAGCATCCGCTGCGTCTGCTGGGCAGCGTGCATTGGATGTTCCGCCCGTTGGCCCGCGCGACGGAAGCCTCGCGACAAGGCCAGCCGCTGGGCGAAGCACTGACCGAAGCAGGAGTCCGCCCAATGAGCCAGGGGCCAGTGACGGCGTACCTGAAGCGAATCGGTCGGCCGCGTGCCGAGAAGATGTTTCAAATCCTGCTGAACGCCGACCGCGACCTCAAAGGATCCAGCCACCTCCCCGACCGAGTCATCATGGAACGGCTGCTATGGCAGTTGTCGGGTAAGTGAGTCGCCCGTCCGTGGCGTACGCGGCCCGCGTGCAGCCGATTTCTCCGTAGATGGACGATGTTCTTCACTGTACCTTCAGCTCATTGGAAATCGCCGGAGGATTCTTCAGCGTTTGATAAATTACACAGTAACGCTCCGTCAGTTTGATCAGCGTCGCCAGTTGTTCGGGCGTCGCTGTTGTCTCCAGGTTGAACTTCAACCGGATGGCAGTGAACCCGACGGGGGATTCCTTGCTCACCCCCAGAGTCCCGCGAAAATCGAGGTCACCCTCCGCAGTGATGGTTCCCCCCTTAACGGGCAACTCCATCGCCGTCGCGACCGCGGTCAAAGTGACCCCGGCACACGACACCAGCGACTGCAGCAGAATCTCCGCCGAGCACGCCGCCGTCCCATCCCCGCCGGTCGAAGGATGCAGTCCGGCAGAGATCTCATGTCCCTGTATTTGCAGCCGGCACGTCTGAGAATCGACGCCCAGCCGCCCTTCAGCACTCAGGGTCTGCAACGCGGTCGCGGGATCATTGCGATAGCGCTCCTTGAACGGAGCCTGCACGGCACGTAATTCGGTAGCATTCACGAGAATCACACCTTTGGGGTAGAAAGTAGACATCAGCTGCGATGATTATAGCTGCCTAACGAGGAAACTCGAACTACAGAGGATGCGCCGTGACAGCAGACGCCCTAAGTTGGGAAAGCTTCTGGACTGTCTGCGGTACCCTGGGATCGATTCCGAATCGTGGACCGAACAAGATGCCATCGCATCCAACGGTTTGTTAACTTAGAATAGAGTCGTGTAAAACACGGTGCCAATTAACCAAATGAATGTCATCATGAGCACTTCCGTCATCGATGAATCCGCGATACTCGCCCGAGTAATCGGTTCCGACAAAGCTGATTTTCCTCCATCCGTCGCCGTCGAACTTTTGAAATGGGGCTTTAAGGATGCTGATAGGCAACGGATGAGCGAGTTGGCCGAAAAAGCGCGGCAGGGAACACTAAATCGCGAAGAACAGGCCGAGTCGGAGGTCTTCGAACGTGTGAGCAGCTTCCTGGGCATTGTGAAATCTAAGGCCCGCCTTTCCCTTCAGACTTCTGCGGATCATTAGCCGATGGATCGTGCGCTCCGTGATCGGGTGTGGTCTCGCGCGAATTCGCGTTGTGAATACTGCCAATTGCCGCAGGCGTACACTGACGCTGGCCATGAAATCGACCATGTCATTGCCGAAAAACATCATGGTCTTACCGTAATCGAGAATCTGGCCCTCTCTTGTTTCCATTGCAACAATCACAAAGGCCCCAATATCGCGGGCATCGACCCGGAAACAGGAGCCGTCACCCGACTGTTCCACCCCAGAATGGACAGTTGGCCTGAACATTTTGTTTGGCATGGGGCGACTCTCTCGGGGCAGACGCCGATCGGTCGAACTACGGTTGATGTGTTGGCCATTAACATCCGCCATCGCATTCTGCACCGTCAAGCACTCATCGAAGAAGGTGTCTTTCCGCCTGACTGAAGATGTGTCGTCGAACGACGTTAAATTGGGCACGCCAAAGTTGAGTGGAGGAAATCCAAATCACGATGAAGTCACACACCGAATACCTGACATTTCAACTTCCCGAGCGAATGGCGTTTGTTAACATTACGCCCAAGATCGAGGAAATTGCCAGGCAGAGTGGAATTCAAGAGGGGTTGTTACTTTGTAACGCGATGCATATCACCGCGTGCATCGCCAATTTAACAACGAAGAAAGCCGCCTGTTTTACCAAGCGGCTTGGGTGGGTTCCTTCATTTCGGTCTTCTTGCACCAATCTTAAATTGCAATCTCCACCGGCTGCGAGATGGCTTCGGGTGTGCCATGCGGTCGCAATTGATTGTAAGAATTCATGTAGGCGTCGACTCTGCCTTTCTGATCACACGCCATCATGAATTCTGTGCCGCAGGTAACAACGTAAACAACAACAGTCAGGCCCAACTTTGGCATTTTACGAATCCGCACGGGCACCTCTACCCGTGACCCTGAACAATAACGGTTGCTCAGTGCCGGCCGCTTAGCCACATGGCGTCAGCGAATCTCAGGAACGACTCCGAGTGCAAATGACGATCCGTCGCGACGAGATAATCCTGGAAGCTTCTACGGTCTTTTCTGACAGATTCCCAGTGTGCAATTTCGTTCAGCGAAAAACTCCGGAATAGTCCCGGTAGCGATTTTCGGCGTAGCAATTGTGGATGTCGTGGTAGCCACTGTGCGCAACGACATTACGCACAAAAGTGCAAATGAAACAAGAATTGACATGGGAATCGGTTTGAATTTTGTCCGATTCTCTCGGACGGGAGGCCAGCAAGGGAGAGGTTTGCCAGACACCTGCCGGGGCCAGGATGCCACCGGTGTTAACGTCGTGATAACGAGTAAATATTACCCAGACGGACAGGTGTTGGCAAGCAAAAAGCAATCGAATTTGAGCGAATTTTTAAGCTGTTTCCAGCAACGATTTTCCGATGCTATGAGATGCAAAAATCCGTCGAGTTTCGGAGTCAAATTCCGGGCGAAGAATCAAATTCCCCTCTCCTGGCCGATGCGGCACGCGGCCATACCATGATTCATCGTCAGCAGATCGCATAAAGTGTTGACCGTGATATTCTTGGGTTGAACCGTAGCGGAAACAGTAGGACGGGGGGGCGATTTCGCAGGGGTCGCACAGTTCATTTCTGACGGCTTCGGATAGATTGCGAATGAACTGCTGGTCGAAGTCGGCCCGCTTGGTCTGAGGCCAGCCGCCCAAATGATCAAACATGCCACGAGTAAACGCTATGGACGCGTGGAAGCGGCCGGAGGCGTCTTCTGTCTCGACTTGCCCGGTGTAGGTGCTGAGCACGCGGGACGGCTTACTGAAGCCAGAGAGAGGGTAGCCCCAATATGTTTGGAGTGTCGCAACGTGAGAGCTGATATGGTGCGGGAGATAGATGTCGTCATCTTCAAAAACGAAAATAATTTCCCCGCGAGCCTGCGAAGCGACAGCATTGAACTTTTCTGGCAAGCTTGGAAATCGGCCAGGGGAGAGGGATATCGTCCAGCCGTCCGCCATCGGCCTTTCTGCGAAGTCTCCGCCATCATCCAGAATGATCAACTCGCGCCGATCGCTCGGATAGTCCTGGGCAAGAAAGCATGCCAACGCATTCGCCAGCAGTCGCGGCCGGTGAAACGTTGGACAAAGGCAACTTACGAAAGGAAGCGGTCCCGTAAAAGCGGTCCCCATAGAATTCCATCCTGTTTCAAATGCTTGAAGTAGTAAATCCATTCGTCGGTGATGTTCTCGGTTGTCAGATACCACGGCAGATGTCGAGCGACGTATGGAGCGGTCGACCGAAGTGCCGGACCATAACCGCCCCATCCTTCACCGGTGCGGTACATCGCTAGGACCGTGTCGATGTCTGCATCATAAAAATGATCGTCAATCTGCTTGGTCCAATACTTGTCTTCGTATGAATGAATGCGGTCGAAGAATGGCTCCGCTGGATCGAGATCGTCAAGCCGGAGCGACAAACCAGCTTTAACGGCTTTCGGGTAACGATTCAGTCCGTCTTGAAGCCGCAGGAGAAAATCATTCGGAACTTGCGAGATGTCTAAATCGGCGTCACTTGCAAAATAGAACCTGTCGCCGGGCTCTCCAAGAATGGCGTTTGGCCGATCCCATGTAACACGATTTCCGATGTTTTCATGTCGGATCACTTCTGCCTGCGACTGTGAGTCATACCACTCCAACAGCGGTGGGTAAGTTGATCCGCAGTCGAGAATGATCACCCGGCGAACGTCATCGCATTGAATCAGTTTTTCGACCATGCCTTTTACGGGACTGAGCGTGTCGCGATTCGTCAGATAGCAATTAATCATCTTGATCGACATGACGAAACTACCCGGCTTTCTTTCGCGATAGGGCATTGATCAGAAACGGCCGGCCCGCCCGCACTGCCTCTGGCTTCATCGCATTCGCTTCAGCAACACACTGCTTCCAGTCATCTTCGCTTGTCAGTCCCGACGTCACAAAATGCTCATGGATCGAATCCAGAGGCAATCCCAGCTCGCTCCACCCGATGACATAATTTCTCAATTTGTCAGGTCGAGCGATTGAATAGGGGACGCCAGACGGGCGCCCAAACCGGTGAGTCCATCGAAGGAATGGCAGGCACATTGCCCGATGTCCAGCCAGTCGATATTTCTCTTGAATGTAACCTTCCTCTGCGCCAAACCCCCTGAACGCAGGATTGAACCCAAGCCACTCGGTGCGGCGACAGGCAAACAACCCTAGCCCTTGCATTGGAATTTCGAATGGCGGCAAATCAACATCCGTGGCCCTTGGATCGTCTCCCCAAATACCAAACATCTCTGCCCGCCAATGAATGTCAAAATGCGTTGCGAGTCCTACGCCATTGTCGTAAACCATCGGCCCTTGCCAGAGATCTCGATGATTGCGGGTTGAATCAGAATAGGCTAGCAGTCGCGAGAGTGCCCCCTGGTGGATCAACACATGGGGATCAACACAAACGACAACGTCACCGCGGGCTTCAGCAAAAACCTGATTACGAGGGGCTGCTGTCCCTTTTGCCGCAGTGAAGGGAACATATCGAGCCTCGGGAACCCATGATGTAAGAAAGTCGCGAGTCATTTGCCCATCTGACGAATCAGGATTGTTATCGACAACAACGATTTCGACGGGCCAGTCTTTAGGAACGCCGCCTGATGGTGGGATCAGAGGAAAAGCATCCTGGTGATAAAGCCGCAGGGATTGAACCGTGAAGTAGACCCCGTCGAAATCGTCGTAGGTGGCCATGCCAACGGTCAGGCGTGGATGCGGCTCGTGAATAATCCGAATTGACGGGACCGTTAACGAGAGAGTTGTGGAGTTAATACCGCGCGATGTGTCACCCTCTCCCTGGCCGAGAAATTGAATTTGCACGGGCTCTGCACGATCGTGACACGTAAGACATCTGCGATTCGGTTGTTTTGTTGGATCTTCACTCCACAATACCGGTACACACTCAATAATCTCGCCCGATTCATTCTGAACCTTTGGGAGTTTGCATTGATGCACTTCGATCTGAAGTCCCTTTGAACCGCACATTTCACAAGTGACGTGCCGCAGCAGATCGCCCCGATGAATACATGGAAGGTCAGCGGCAGTTTTACGTCTTTCCGACTGACCTTTGACGTGATGCACGTAAGGTTTCATTTGCTCCATGAATGAAGCCAGTCGGTCAGGGGCATGACTCCGCACAGCCATGACTGCCATTGAGGCTACGACTTCGTTTGGCGTATCGGGCGCAACTGCACGAGTCATACAAAAACGACATGCGTCAGCTCCGACCGAGCACTGAGCGATGGGGAGTTCGGCAAATCGCGAGGCCAAGCGGCAGTAGAGTTTCGATGGGGCAGCCACATCGCTTTCGCGATGAATACACTCGGCCAGGAGAAGGGGGTCAGTTGTCGCGGGGTTCATGTTTTAGGTTCCATCCTAATATCGTGCTGTTTTGCTAAGGATTCTCGCATGTGGGATAAGCGAGCTGCCCAATGAATAGTCCTGGAGTTTCAGGCCCATTGCATTGACAGGCCCCAGGGCAATTAATATTTACCGCCCAGATAGTACCAGTCCATTGCACTTGACACGTGCTGGCCGCACATGGTGGCATGGTTCCTGTTGTACTCGATGTACTGCTTGTCGTGCTGCTTGTGCTAGACGTACTGGAAGTGCTGCTTGTCGTAGTTGTCGGTCCTTCGCATGGGGTATAAACAACTTCGCCGATATACCCACCGGGCACGGTTGGCACATAGCAATCACACGAAGGATAGCCAGCACAATTTGCGGTCGTACTCCAATAGGCCCCATTCCAAACATACCCGCATTGGCCAGTGCATGGGGCAGTGGTCGTAGTTGGCACTGATGTTGTTGTCGGGGCGCCAGTTGTCGAAGTGCCCGTCGTGGTCGTTGGTGGTGGAGTCGTGGTCGTGGTCGTTGTTGGCGGCGGAGTTGTCGGCGGAAAAGTAGTTGTGGTGGTCGGCGGCGGGAAAGTGGTTGTCGTTGTTCCCACAACAATCGCAGCGCATGGTCCCGAGACAGGCACGGCAGTTATCACTGTCCAGTCCCACAGCTTCACATCTGCGGTAATCTGTACCTTTTCCATCACTTGCGTGGATGGATTTCCCATCGTTTGCTTGATTGCCTTCACGCGACCGAGAGAACTGTTAAAAAGCGCCGTGCCATCACCTGAGTCAACATCGATAGTAATTGTGTCGCCAGGCCGTACTTGAATTCCATTGAGGTAAGTGTCAAACGTGACTTCTCTCTGATTTTCTAGCCCTATCTCCAGCCAAAATTCAGCCATTAAGGCAACAGACGTCGGATATTGATAACACCAGAAATCAAGCTCTTTAGTCCGCGTTCCATAGGCCGCGATGGCATCAGTGGATTCACGCAGCAACTTTTGTTCGAACGACGGGACCGTCTGTCGGAACTTACCCGCCACTTGCGTGTTGAACTGGTCGATGGGGGTGTCATCCCACGACAGCGTTTGCTTCGAATAGTTGTCGGGGGTGATCGTTAAAGCGGAATCGCCGGAGCTCAGTGTTGTTTTCACTTTCGAAACAACTGCCCGGCCTTGATCCCAGAAATAGAGCAGCCCGCCCTGAAACGCGATGTCCCCGCAGAGATCATGCAGCTTTTTCTGTTCCAGCAGAGCAAAGCTCATGTAGGTCGTGACAAGCGGCCCGGCAACATCGAACGAATCAGTGTCTAAAAATGAATCGGGCACATTTCCAAGCTGATCCGTCGTTAACAAATGCTTGATGATCTTCGCCGCATTGAACAGAGCCGTTCCCGTGTTGGTGTTGTCATGCGTGCAACCCGACAGCGTCACGTAGATTTTGGGATCGGAGAATCCCAGCTCGGCCGGCGACGTGGCGATGGTGACTGTCGTGATTCCCGGATCGCCAACCCCACGACCAAGCCGAGAATTGTACGACTGGTTATTCAAATTGAATGACCAGTAAATCCCGTTGTATTCCTGCCATTCGTTCTGCATGTCGCCGCTGGGGGTTTCAACCGACGTCCGAGCCTCCACTCGCACGATTGATTTTGACGGCAGAAAATTTACGCAGTAGGTCCATGTACCTTGCTCGTAGACCGGCACGCCTGCGCCCCAGTAGAGAAATTCACCGGGGAGAGTGCTGACAACATAAGGCTCTCCGCCGCTCGCCAAGAGAGGGAATCCCCCTTGTTTGAATGCGGCTCGGTTTGCCCCAGCGTCGATCCAATCTGTAATGAACGTGCTGACCCATTCACCGGTTGTGTTCAGTCGGAATGCAATGAGATACCCGGCCCGGCTAACGGTCGGATTCACAAAACCGGATTCGGGAACCAGTCCATAATTGAACCCGCCTGCCGAATAAATCCCCTGGAGAACACCGCGAGACTGCAACGATGAACGGGTATAAATCGTAAATTTTGTGCGGTCGAACGGATCACAAAAACAGCCTGTGAATGTCTCATTGTTGTTCGCATACCCAGCAACAATCGTAATCGTCGTGTCAAGTGTAAAACCATACGCTTCGGCCGATGCTGCGAGGTAGAGATAATCTGCGTACGGCTGCAGAAAAACTCCAAGAATCCCCTTCCCTGGCCGATCAATTGGGCAACACGGAACACGGTAGCACGGATCACCATAGACAATCGGAAAGATGTCCCCTTCGCACTCGTCGCAGTTGAGTTCCGGGAACGCTTCGCGGGTCAGAAGTTGGCCAATTGTGTGATTGAAATGTTCTTCCAAGCCCTTAAGAGTGACTGACCATTGAGCTGTCTTTTCATCCCATCTGATTGGCGCCGCGATTGTCCCACCAAAGATTGTCACGCGATCCGTTGGCCACGTAGTTCCCGCGAAATAAAGATGGATGTAGCAAATCTTGTTTTGCACGCCCGGCTTCGTGTCAAACAGGGCTTTCAGCCCGAACGAAGAATCATCGGCCAGGGAGAGGGTGACTTGTCCGTGTCCTCCTACTGTGCCTGGCTCGGCGTGCAGATCCATTGACCCCCAGTCCATCACACGCGGCTCGGCAGCGACGGGCGATCCTGTCAGAACGACATCGCTGTAGTATCGAGTGCCTGTGGAGCTGCCCCATTGAATTTCGAGAATGCGGACATATTCTGCCCCGTTCTGGAGATTTTTTTTTGTGGTCGCGGGTGATGTGAGAGTGCGAGGCATCGTTTTTTATCCTTGTTCTAGTCTCTGGTTCTATCCCAGAAGTCGCCCGCCTCGTCGTTTAATCTCTCGCTCAATAATGTCAACAATTCGGGGCCCATCCGCCTCGGTGATTTTCGTTGCCGTGATGTTGTTATTCACCGTCAGATGTCCACCTCCTCTCCCCTGGCCGGCTGCATTGGGGTTATTCCCTGCCCGTCCCGACTCGCCAACAATCCCTGGATCATTGAAAAATGGATCGGAAGACGTGCCGATAAACATGGGCGGCGGCGGCTTCGACAGATAGTCAAGCTGCTCTTGCAAGGCCGCGATTTGATCGCGTACTTCGTTTTTGCGAGTCTCGCTGACGTTGTTTAATTGCAGGATTTGGCTTAGCCCTGCAATCTGGTTTACCAATCCTGAAATTGCACCCTGGACGCTTTGCCATGCGGCAAGGCCGCCTGTGATGTCAGGACCACCACCATATCCACCACCTCCGCCGCCGTATCCACCGAAATTCGATTCGTACCAATTCGCCATGCCATTTGATAAACGATTGACACCGTTTCCAAGTTGGCTAAATCCATCAGTCAGGCCGCGTGCGGCGCCGGTCAATCCCATCATGGCCAACTGCTGTTCGAACATCGCATCAAAGTAGGCATTGAACCGCCCCATCTGCCAGTTGTACCAGCGATCTTGCATTTCTTTTTCTGGGTTCCAAATCGAACTGAAATTGCCCATAGCAATCTGCCGCCGTTGCTCTGCATCAGCCGCTCGCTGAGCTTTTGCTGCTGCCTGATCAAGCTCGGAGCTCAATGCCTGCAGTCGGCGGTTAAACTCGTCGGTGGACATGTCCCCTTCAAGGAATTCTTTTTGGAGTTTCTCCAGTTCCTTATTGAACTTGTCGGCGGCGGCGGACAGCGGGCCGGACATCTTCTGCATCATCTGATCAACCCACTTTTCCTTTGCCTTCTCGACAGCTCCGAGCGGCTTCCCATCTCGACCAACCTGTGTGCCAAAATTTGACTCAGCCTGCTGCTGGAGATGCTCCCTGAGTCCCTTGGTTGCCCCTTCGGTCGCCTCTCGTCCTGCTGCCGCTGCATCTGCCGCTGTATCAATACGATTGATTCGTGAAGCGAATTCCTCTGGGGTGATGGTGCGATCACGAGCAGCTTTCTTGAGCTTTTCGAATTCAGACGAAAGCTGGCTACCGGTTGACAATTTCAACTCTTTGATTTTCTGGCTGAGGCCATCCGGACCTTCCAAGGATTCGAGTGCCGCGTCAAGTTCCTCGGCTTCTGCTTTGAGCTTTTCGGCTTGCTCGATAAATGCAAGAGAAAGTTCTTCGATCCCTGCGGCAAATGCCTGTGGACCTTTTGCCTTTAAAGCTTCGAACGCCCGAATGAATTCCGTCTGCATTGCGGGAGTGGCGCCCTCAACACCTTTGGCGAGTTTTTCAATGATGGTTCGACCAATATTTTCAAGCCCGCCGTTTGCGATGCCGCCCGCATTCGCTAAGACTTCTTCTAGTTGATCGTTGAACGGCTCGAAGCCGGGTGCGGCATCTTTCCGACGCTGGAGTTTTGCCTCTGCTTGTTGGCGGGTTAACTTATTCTCGACTGTCGCCGTGATTGCTTCGTGAGTCTCGGCAATCATTGCCCATAGCTTGGTATTGAGATCGAATTCCGCATTGGCAACTTGATCGGCCGCGGCGCCGCTACGTCGCAGGTTTTCGACGATGCGCATTTCATCTTCGGCTAGGGTGGCGAGTTGATCGGCCCAGAGAGCGTCGACGTTTGAAAGTTGAGTGAGGGCTGCTTTAAGTTTGTCGAAGGATTTGAAGTCGACGCCGGATGAGGCACCATGTGCGAGAGGCTTGCCGCTGGCGTCGACGCCCTCTTGCATTCGGCGTTTGGTGCGATTGAGTTCTTGGAATGAGTGCGGGCCTTGAGAGTCTTCGGCAGCTTTCTGCATGACCTTAGAGAGACGAGCTAATTCGGCTTCGAACTTCTCAATGGGAATAATGTCTTGTTCGAATTCTGCGGCGAGGCTTCGCATTTGGCGAGAAAATTCGTTTCGCACGCCAGGGTCAGTAACTTGATCTTTGATGTTGTTGAAAAGGTTCATTCCTTCTTCGGAGATCGCTTTCGAAACTTCCTTGATGTTAGTTGGAACATTGGCGAGCTTGATATTTATGGCACTTTGTGCATCTCGTACTGCTTCGCGGTTCAGGTGTGCCTTGGTTCGATCCTCATTGGTACCATTTCGTTGTGCATCGTGAAATCGCTGTTCGGCTTGTTCAAGACGAGCGAGAATTGCTTTTTCTTCTTTCTGGATATTGACCAAGTCGGCTTTTTCAACAGCCAGTTTTTCCTTCAACAGGTCAATCGTTGACTGTCCTGTCGGATCTTTCCCCTCAGCTTCGGTCCGCTTCCATCTCACATTCCGAATATCCTGAATCTGCTGCGCAAGTGCCCCTCTCGCAAACTCCTGTCGCTTCTCCGCCAACACCCGATTCCTCGCCTCATCATTCGCTTTCTGCCATTTCACCAACACACTTTCCAAAATCCCCAACTTCGCCGCGACCAACGCCAATGCAGCCGTTACCACAGCAGCTTTTGCCGCGAGCGCCGTCATTGCACCGCCGACTACCGTGAACATGCCACCTTGGAGCCCGGCCCCCAGTCCAAACTTTCCAGCGAGCCAGCCGGCCCCGCCACCAAATGCCCCGTTGCCAATTGCGCCGCCGACCCCACCAGCCATTCCACCAGCGGCGCCAATCGCTCCATTAACTGCCCCTGCAGCAGCCGCCCCCTTGCTCGCAGCTGCCGCCGCGGTAGCCGCCGTCGCGTAAGCCCGCCACGCAATCACCGCTCTCCCAAGCCAGTTAATTACACCGCTGAGCAGCCCGCCCATTTGCCACAAGGCATTGTTCACTCCCAACAATCCCGACATTTTCAACGCAATCAAAAATCCCATTAACGCGGGCCGCTGCGCCAAAAATTCCGCAACCCACTTAATGACGCTCGCGAAGGCTTCCGCCATCCCCCATAGTTCTTTCTTGTTCTCCCCCAGCCACTTCGCAAAATCCCTCAACGTCTGAATCATCGACTTCAGCACGTTGCCCATTTCGCGAACAATCTCCGGCTTGTTCGCCTTGACCCATGCTTCTGTGTCATTGATCAACTTTTTTAGAACAGGGTCAATATCTTCACCCAAGTCGATGAACATGGAGTCGATCACCGACACCAATTCATCCCACTGACCTTTCAGTGTCTCCATTCGGGCTCGCATCATGCGATCAGCGACACCGCCTGCCTTTTTTGTTTCGTCCGAGAATTCGCGAACGCCCTTGATTCCCTGCTCGAGCAGTGCGAGTAATTGCGGCCCCCCTCTCTGGCCGAAAATCTTCATGACGTCGCCGGCTGACAGGCCTGCATTTTCAATATCCTGCAGGATGTCTAACAGAGGCCGCATCTTCCCCGTGGTGTCAAGCGTGGTGATTCCCATGCGGGACAGCTCGGCCGTCGCTCGCGGCATTGCCCCTGCCAGTCGCGACATGATGTTGCGCAGAGCTGTTCCGCCCATTTCGCCCTGGAAGCCGGCGTCAGCAAGTTTCGCCAAGACGGCGGTAGTGTCCTCAATCGAAACACCAAGAGCATGAGACAGCGGCGCCGCATGCTTCAGGCCCTCAGCAAGCTGTGTGAGATCCGTATTAGATCGCGTGAACGTCGACACCAGTACGTCATTCACATGAGCGAGTTGATTCGCTTCCAGACCCATCGCCTTCATGGTCTTCGCGGCGATGCCCGCGGCCGTGCCGATGGAGATTCCGGCCGCGGCTGCGAGATTCAGTGTGGGCGGCAATGCAGCGATCGACTGATTGGCTCCCAATCCGGCGAGGGAGAGTTGCTTGAGGGCCCCGGCCGCCTCGGTTGCTGAATACCGGGTTTTTTCACCCATGTCCAGTGCGGCATCTTTAAGCAGTTTGAAATCGCGAGTACCAAGCGTACGGGTGATCGCCCCAACTTCCACCATCGTATCTTCGAAGTCGGCGAACTGCTTCGACGCGTAAACACCGATTCCAGTAATGGCCGCAGTGATCCGCATGGCGGCAGAAGCCACAGCATTCGCGGTATCTTTCCACTGCTGGCGAAGGGAGATTGTCGCTCCGGAAACTTGCCCCATTCCGGTCAAGAATCCCTTGATATCGGATGTGACAATTGCCCGAAGCTGATGGATCGTCGTGCCCACTATTGATCATCCTTGATTGTAATTGTGCGGGCTGTCGCATCCATCCATCGCGGCAACCAAATTCAATTTCTCGGCCAGGGAGAGGGTGACACGATGCGCGAGTACGAGCGATTCCAAATCTACTACGCGGGCTGCGTTGCCGTCTCAAGCCTCACTGTCACATCCCACATTTCCCCGTTCACCCTGGACCACGACAGCGACGTGTCGATAAATCTCACCGTGTATGAATTTCCGTCCGTATGGGTGTAAGTAAACGTCGATGTCGGCCCGCCAACCGTGGTTGTAAAAAACGACTGCAGGGCCACTTTTTGGGCACCGGACAACGCGGTCAATGGGATCGACCATTGATACATTGCCGTGCCCGTCAGCTTGTAGCTCCACCGCGTGTGGTTCGCCGATGAATCAGTGATCCACTGGGCAAGATTGTTGACGTCAGTTTGGGTGGGCGGCCCCGGCACAGTTACCGCAGAACCACCCGACCCAAACGTAACATTCGCTGATGGAGTTGGCATTTCGTAACGTTCCTATTCCTCTCCCCTGGCCGAGTCTGGAATATCTGCATCGATATCGATTGCAGATAAATCAATTTGGTCAGCTGGTCCTGCCTTCGCCTGTGCTGACTTTCCATCCCCACCAATCCCCACAGCGACCCCACCTGTCCCGCTCTCAAACTCCCCGTTGGCATCTCTGACACGTTCATCCCACCATGCTTCAAACATGGCGGCGGCTTCATCCAGTGTGATTCCTTGCGACTGCAGCCACTGCACATCTTTCGCATGGCCCTTCGCCCAACGCTCGCCGGCCGAGGCCCATGCGCTTCCAATCATTCTCACCCGGGCGGCGGGATCGTGTTGCCCGGCAACTTCAAACGCCGATCGCTTCCGTCTTCTATTGCCAATCCGCCCGATTTTCTCCGCTTCGGCATAGGCTTTTTTCTGTCCCGCCTCATCGCGGTTACCTTGACTGGCGATGCTCAGCAGCCACGTTTTTTCATATGCCTCGCGGGTTTTAATCTGCCCGATATGTTCGAACACTTCGTAGGTTGTCGTTCGATCCAGTTCAGCGGGAGACCAGTGATAAGCATGAAAGACTATGGATTCCCAGCTTGACCACCAGCATCGTTGACTGATGGTGCTTGGTTCGTCCCATTCGAATCGGTTGCCGGACTGACCGTTTCGTCCTGGCCCGCCACTCGAACCGTCTTCATCACGCTTTCGAAGATCCCCCGGAATAAGTTTTTTTCGGCGTCCAGTAACTCCGAAAGGTTGATTGAATCGAGCACGCGGCGCCGCAGGGTCAGCACGTCGTAAACTGGCAAGCCATTGAGGATGTCGACTGACAGCCCCTCACAGCACGCTGCAACCAAATCCGTCGCCAGATCTTCAACCCGATTCTCAATGTCAACCAGCAACGCAGGAATGCGACCGATCAACCCAGACGAAAGCAGGATGCCCGCAATCTGGGCTTTAAAATCTTTGCCTGGCTCACGGTCGGCGGCTTCAATGAACTTTTGGGCGAAGTCGCGGGCCGCATTTCCAATCTCGCCGGTGAGGATCGAAAGGATCTGACTGCGGATTTTCTTGTAACCCTGCCACGGGAGCGGGTTGACTTTAATCTGGCGCCCGGAGGGAAGCCGGATCGTCTGAGGCAGATTCGCCGGTTGTGGTGTCTCCGGGCCCGGGCTCGCTGACTGTGGTGACGAGCTCTGCGGCGGCTTCGCCGGATTCTCGACCAGGGGAGGGGGTTGGCTCGGTTGGTAATCCACTGGCACTGCTTCGCCCGTTGTCGCGTTCATTCTTCAAATCTCCATCCGTGAAATTGAAATGCTCCATCAACCATGAGTAGCAGTCATGGACCGCCGCCTCTCTCTCCACATCCTTCACATCCAGATTGCGAGACGAAGCGATCACCACAGCATTCCACAACGAATCAAACGCGTCGGGGGCTTTGCCTCCCCACTGTTTGACCATCATGCGGACGGCTCGCGATGCCCGCTGAATCCATCCAACCAAATTGCAATCACCGGTCCCGATGGCTCGGCAGGCGGCAATGGCAGTTTCTATCAATCCATCGTGAAAATCCGGCATGCGATTCCCTTCCTGTTTTCTTGATCCCTCTCCCTGGCCGAAAATTCTGATTTCCAGAAACGTGTAAAAAAGTGAGCCGCCGAAATGTTGGTAACTCAACACTCGGCGGCTCGGCACCTTTGACCGCATGGCCCTGCGGTATTGGGTGTAGGCGGTAAGTTGTTCTGACAGATCGGCGAGAGTCGCTAGTTACGGCGAGCCTCGATTGACTTAATCGCTACGGCGTGGCGTCCTGCAATCCTTCAACCTTGAATGTGCCATCAACGACACCGGCAACAACCACATGGAAGGACACGACGTCGGTATCCAGCAGCAATGCGTTGTAATCGCCAAGCACCCAGATATAGGGCTTGTTTGCGAGCAACACGATCGTGTCATCCGGTGATCCGGCGCTGTTGGTCTTCACGGTGCAGGCCACACTGCAGACGATCGCGAGTGCTTTGACTGCCGAAACATCAATCGCACAGTTGACCTGTGTCGTTGCGGAGTTTGCGACGGTTTCGCTGAGGGAAATTACCGCACTTCCGGTATACGACTCCGGTTCGCCGATCGTCACATTGTTCGTCTCGATGATTCGTCGGTAAGTAAGGCTGGCCACTTTGCTACCCCTTTATTTTTGGCCGACTTCACGGCGATGCATTTGCTATTTCAGAATGACAAACAAACAACCCGGAGATACGGGGGCAGATTACGATGCGGTCAGAACAATTTTCCCGATAAGCTCGCCGTCCGTATGACCCGTATCCACCATGCAGATGAATTCCATTTCCACGATGCGGTCTTTATCCACTTCGAAGTTCTGAGAAACTTCGCCGATGGGACTGACCCTCCAGAATGAACAAATTTTCGCAGAATCGGCAGAGAGGTACGGCACGATCTGTGCGGCCTGAGTCGTGTAAACGTACCCAGCAGATCGACCAACACCCATGTATTTTGAGCCACCCGCTGCAGTCTGATCGTTGCCCGGATCATAGATTTCCGCGAGAGCAATAGCCGAGTATTCCGCCAGCGGCACTTTAAGCTTCGCGTCATCGCCCGTATGTCGCATATTGACCACGGACACACCGTACATGTCCACGGTCACGTTGTGCTGACTGGGTTTGATTGTTGCGGTAATTCCGCCCTGGGTATGGGACACTTGCACGGTCGACAGCTTGAACTGAGCAGGACCGGAAATGACATTTGCTGGATCTGCAGCCATGATGGATTGTCCTTATTGGATCTACCGGCAAGGTCTTGGTTTTTGTCGGTCACAAAGTAATCCTGAGAGCAATTCCATCCACTTGCCCACAGGCTCACCTACCGCTTGTTAATTCTCAGGCCGCAGTCTACGGCAACCTGATGCACTCGTTCGTTCGACTGGATCAATTGTCGCGGGCCAACGTACACGGGGTTTTTAATCGATAGCTCCGTGATGCGGAAATTTGTCGTCATGACGCCGAAAGGCTTGGTCAGCGGGATTGACCAATGAGCTTCAAGGTAAGCGGCAATCCCAAAGCACAATTGAGGATTGACCGCGAAAATGTTCATTGTGAGATTTGGGCGATAGATCCCGATTCCGGTTGAATCCACCTGCGGATTCCACGCGCCCCACATCCACTCGACCAGGGGAGAGGAAACTTTGAAGTCGGGCGACGATAGATAGATGCCGTCTGAATCCGCGAGCATGGCCGCAAAGGTAGCGTCAGCGAGAATCGCCGTACGGAGCCCGTCAAATGCTTCAGTGAGATCGTCGACAGCCATTTACGGAACTATCACTCCATTCAGTTGATCGATCACCCAGGTTTTGATCGTGTTGAACGCCGGCCGCAGCCACGGCATTTGCTCTTGCGGGCCAGCCACAATCGCGTGTACGAATTTGCTCGGGTTGTTCCACAGTTTGCCGTGAATGTCGATTGAGAATGACGTTTTCTTGATCTCGTCATCCTGTTTGGCCTGCCATGTGTGAATTGCTTGCTGGTCGGTGATGTCAGTTGACAGACCCAACCGAAGAACCGCCCCCTTCGCAATGAATCGCGTTCCAAATTCCAAGTAGGTTGGATATTCGGGAACGTTCGACCCTACCTCAGTCACAAAAATATACTGGCCATCCTGATAGACATTTCTCAGTATTCGAGTCTTCAAGGTTCCTGTGTCGACCGGAACACGCTTCACCGCTTCAGCGTGCCATCGAACACCGATAATCTTGTGGGCTTTTTCGAGTTTTGCCTTTAGGGATTTGGTCCAGTTCTCAACGCGTCTTTCGAATTGAATGCAGTCTTTCGCCAATTGATCAGAGAGTTTTGCAACCATGATTATCCAGCGGGAAGCCGCTTCAAATATGCCGTCAAATGATGTCCCATTCCACTACGATCTGCCACATACCGCACGAGATAAGTAACCCCCGTCGCGGGCAGCGTATGAACGATTTGATCCGGGTTGTCTTCAGTCCCCCGCGGGCGAATGTCGGTTGACGGCGGCAGGAAACAAACAGCGTCATATTCAAGCCCGGCCGATCCGCCTGCCGATCCAATCCGCCCTGTTTTCTCTTGGATCAGACAGCGGACATTTGTTGTCAGTTCAGCCCAATTCGGCTGCATGATCCCGTTGACGTTCGTCGGGGCACTGCGTTTGATTGTGCATCGATGTTTGAGTAGTCCTAAACTCATGACGCGGCGGGCCTTTCCAGTCCTACAATGCGACATCTCGATAGCCTGCCAGGATCCCCCGGGCCGCAACCATCTCAATTCCGGATGCAGTGTCGCCAGTCAGCAACGAATAGGAATATTCCCCGAATGTTTCGTGTCCAATGACTCCACCCGTGCCCTGTTGTGCCGACTTGCGGACCACTGCGGCCAGTTGATGTACTGCCAAAGCTAGATCGTCCGGAACGTGCGAATAGCCCGCCGTGTAAGTCACCTTGATGTTGCCGCGACCTTCGGGCCATATTCGCACGCCACAGCTGTCTGAAGTCGGGGAAAACGACGGGAACGAACTGCCGCCGATCGCTACCAGCATTCCCGCATTCTCTTCAGACTCGGCCAGGGAGAGGGGAGCAAAGTCAGTTCCGATCACCCATTCTGTCGAGTCGGCAAATGCTCCGGATCCGTGCCCGTAATACCCGCTCTGATCGACCCAGACGCCTTTAATCGCAGTGACGGGCCGCCGCTTCAACAAGAGCAACTCACGGCCAGAGCCGTCGTAATATTCGGTCGTCTCTTCAGACGAAAAACCACGCTTGCAAAATCGCAAAACGGCTTTATCGATTTCCGCGAGAATCTGATTGAGTAACGCGTTTTCAGTGTTATCAGATTGGGGGATCGAGAGATGCGTTTTGAGTTTCGCAAGCGTGGTCAATATGGGCATGGGGGCGTTCCGTCGATTCCATCACTCCGAACACAGAACCTGAAACCCTTCCCCCTGGCCGAGTCTTTTCCTTAGTCCGCAGCAAGCGGATTAGTACGAATGCTTTTGGCCGACGATCTGAGCGGATGAAGGAATCGTCGGGGACGTGCCACCAACAAAGGCGGGAGTCTCGACACATTTCACATACCGCTTGGTGCGAGTGCCGCGAACGAATCCGCGAGACGAGCCGGACGTCAAGACCAGGCTAGTCTGATCAGCCATGTCGGTGTATGAACCGCCGCTGGTTTCGCATTCGGTCAGCTTGCACGTGACAGTAAAACTGTCGGGAGCTCCCGTCGCGGCGCCCAGTGCGAAAATGCCGTGGACAGGACCGTCCAGCTGCTGGCAATCGATCGCAGCGCCATTAATGACCGTCGTGCCGGTCAATGCCGTGCTGCCTGGCAGGATGGACACCCCGCCGCCAGCGTTGTTAACCAGATCATCGAGAGGATTGAACATAACTGGATTCCCCGTGAGGAAGATTGAAAATCAAAAATCTAAAACCTGAACTCACCGCCGCCCGAAACTTTGGGGGATGGAACCCGCAGCCCCGGGACGGCGGCAAAGCCCGAATATCACCATTACCGCCGTAACAACTCGAACTAGCTCGGCAGGTCCATATCGATCGTGTCGACTAGCACAAATGCGTTTTCGTACCGCGGAGCACAGTCCATGAACTGCACGGCCCGCAGTGACGTCTGGTAATTCGCGAAATCGGTATCGCCGGAATTGCTCATGGCAAATTCCATCACGCCGATTCGAGCAATCATGAAGTGCTTCCAAATACCGAACAGGACGTACGACAGATCGCTGCTGGCTCCCTTGGACCGCGTATTGCTAACCTGACTCGACCGCTTGACGGGGAAGCCCCGCAACATTGCCGGGCGGCCCTTGGCGACGTCGTCGCGATTGGTCGGAAACAGGTACTCTCCGTCGTAGACCCCGGCCGTGTGCGGCGAGGCTCGACGCTCCACGATGTTTGACCACATTTTTGAACGCATCAGCCATGCCCCGCCGTCTTGCTCGGGATCGTAATTGCGTTCTTCCAATTCGGTGATCATTGCCTGGGGAGTCGACGGATTGAAGATATTTCCATCTGTCGCGACAGTGACCGAGGCCGTGTGAGTGACGATATTTTGATAGTTCAGCAACCCGCGAGGCCGAGTTGTAGTTCCCGTACCTTCCAGGCAAGTCAGATCGGCTTCCAGTCCCATCACTGCAGCCATGTCTGCCCGCAAGAATGCTTCCGAATCGTTGGACGCAAACTGCAAAATTTCATTCGGTAGAGTCATTCGACAGGCCAGCTTCTTTGCCCGCAGTTCCAAGCGACCGGTGGCCGGCTGGCTTGTCGTGATTGAGCGAGCTTCGCCCACCCAGTACGCTGATCCTGCCCCGGTGGCCTTGTTAAACGGCAAGTAACCATTCGGCGGCAGAGTCAGCTGAGTTGCACCGAGCTGCGACAACGCCTCGCGATTTCGAATTAGCGTGATCAAATCGCCGTGCGGACCGGCTTCCATGAACACGCCAAGCGTGGTGGAGTCAAACATCGACATGGCCTGATTGACTCGAGCCATGTCTCCGTAGTTCGCCCGTTGCGCCATGTATCGCAGACGCTCCGAGCTGGCACCGTCGACACCTTGGGAAATCAACGTGCCAATTTCGCCCCATTTCTGACGAAGCGACTGGCGGCATTCATCGGGAATCATGTCGGGCGACAACGGCACGAGCGTTGAGGACCGGCCACGAGAGTCGCTATTAGGGTCGAGCAAAAAGCCCATACCACTCTGCGTGTAGTAACTCCGGATGTCCTGGCACAACTCCAGTTCGGCCTTACAGTTCTCCGGACCAAATTGCTGCATGCCCATGTGGTAGCCGGCAATTCGCTGATACTGGAAGCCACGGGACGACAAGGGATTTTCGCCCTGACGAATCGCCGGGGCCTGCCCATGCCCACCCTGACCGCCGCCGAACAACTGCTGAATGTTCTGCTGGGGCTGAGCGAGGGATTCAACCCGCTGAGCGAGGGCCGTCGTCTGCTGAGTGATCGGACCGACAGCGGTCGCAATCGCCGCTTGGATCGTCGGAGCAATCGCCCCGAGGATACCTTGGGTCATCGAAGTCATTTGCTCGGCCGAGAGAACCGGGGCGGCCTGCTGAATGGCTTGCTGGGCGATTCCCGCCCCGGCCGTCTGCTGAATGACCTGAGCGACGGGCGGTGGCTGCTGTGCCTGCTGTCCCTGCTGAGTAGCGGCCGACTGTTGAACGGGGGCGGCTTGCTGGCCGGTCTGAACGACACCAGTGGCGCCGCTCGGCACATCCCAATTTCGCTGAGCGAATCCGCGATGATTCGGACCACCCGTGAAATTGAAGTTGGGATCAATGTGAGATCGTTTCCGGCCGTAACCCAAAGCGACCAACTGAACCAAGGCGATTTTCGTAAGCATCCGCAGTTTCTCCGTTATGGAAACCACGGGCTTCGAGTCTTTCGATCACCCAATATGATTTGAATTGTGAGCTTGAAACTTAGACTAATTTGAACTTTTCAACGCTGGTCACTTCAGCAAAAACAATCTGGCCATCAGCGGCTTTAAGCGTAATCGTTCGCTCTCCGTGTGGCACCTTCAGCAGTTCCGCAATGGCGTCAAGGCAAAGCTTCCGTGCTCCGTCCGCCCCCTTTAATTTCTCATCGGGTTGTCGCGACACTTCACATCCCTGCTGTATCTCGACTCAACTGTTTCTGATTAGTCGGACAATCGCCCGGTCAGGTGGTTGAGTCGTTGTAAGATTCCATTCTGAGCGTCCACGACTGGCTTTACCGCACTCCCTACGGCACTTGACACCACTGCGGATAACTGTTGTTGCAATGTCACCATGAATTCTTGCGAAGTAGACGCCACTACTGGCGACGTTGCGGGCGGTGCAATTGCTTGCGTTACGACAGGCAAGATAACTTGAGGGACAGGGGCGGCCAAATTTGGCTTGAGGGATTCATTGACACGATCGAACCCCTGCCGAATCGCTTCAGTGATTGATTGCTGCAGGGTAGCCGCGAGGCCTGATCCCTCTCCCTGGCCGAGAGATTGAGCAACTTGGTTTACCGTTCCGTTTCCGAAACCCGGCGCCCACGCTGTTTTCGGCTCGGCGAATCTCTGCAAAAATTGCGTCATTACCGGACGGTAAGTGTGGCCAGCGATCTTTCCCGTTTCGAGACATTGCCGCAGTGCCCCACCGTCCGCACCAATCGCCACGATAGACCACTCCAGCATTTCGCTTTCGGTCACATCGCATAAGTATCGCTGTGTCATCTCCACGCCGGTGGGGAGCTTTGAATCATCCCCGTATCGCATGCAGATAATTTTCAGCGGATTGAAGCCGATGGACGCGGCTCGCAAAATACCCGCCTGCACCATGCGAAAAATATCCTCGGCCAGGGGGGAGGATTGGGAAAAGTAAACGTCCGCAGACATAGCCCCTTTGGTTGTCTTGATCGACGACTTTCCCGACTTGTCTTCCGAGAGCCCCAGAGGAAACGCAAACCCGTCGTAGCCATGATTAAACAGCACGATGGGATTGAGTTTGTACGCCTCAGTATTGATCCCATCCCCATTCGGCCCCGGGGTGATTTGCACCATACGACCTGCGCGGTTCGGCTCGTTTTTCTTGGGTCGAGTCACGACGGTGAATGTTGCCCGCATTTCCCCGGCATTGGTATCGCGAGCCACGGCTTGCACGCATGGATGAGCGAAATATCCCGATGGCAAAATGCAGTCCGGGGCCTGCTGCTGGTACGTTGCCAGAATCGTCGGGCTGTCCGTGATCGTGCTCGAGCTCGGGAGCTGGGAATAGTCCGGCTCCCAAACGTCGTCATCCGTCGCGGCGGCATCGGGGGTTGCAACAGCAGTTGCCATAAGATCGATCCTTCGAAATCACAAAGTGAGGAGCTATTGCCGCAAAGCGAGGAGCTGCTCCCTACAAAGTGAGGAGCTCCGGGCGAAAAGTGAGGAGCTAAGCCGATTGCCCTGACAGCTTCGCATTCAGCGCTTTCAAAACTGCCGCCCGCAAATCGGGGAACGGGATCTTTGTGGGCTCTGGAATTTCCAGCCGTACCGCGAGTTGCATCATTTGCTGTTTGGTCAGCGCACCAGCATCTTCAATCGTTGGCCACGGCAACGTAACGGGATCGAGAATTGACGGCGGGTTGCTGTTCGTGTCGGCCCCTGTGCCTGCCCCCTCTCCCTGGCCGAGAATGATTCCGCCTGCGGCCGTATCGGCAATTACCCCATCCCCGCTCAGCTTCGGAGGCCAAACCTGCTTGGGATCAGTCGTCCCGTAAATCGCGAGAATCTCAATCTCGTCAGTATCTCGCTTGAACTCATCCGCAAGGATCCTGCGGACGTCTGCCACAAGATCAACGCCTGCCTCAGATTTCTTACTGCCAACCGATTGAATCGCCTTGGACGGCTTCATTGAGTGACATTGATAAACGACATTGTAGATAAACAAGCGGGCCATGCGTTCCATCCTTGGATTAGAAAGGGTTCGGAAGGTTTGAGAATCCTAATAAAGCCGTTGATCATCGACCTCAGTCTCACCTGCAACCTGCGACCTCGGCTTCATGAAGTACGGGCATTTTGCCCAATTGGCAGCTGTGTTCAAATAATAACGAACCGGATCCCCATCAGCGGCACAGTCCATTAATGGGCCGCTGCAAAACAGCATGTTTAATGCATCTGCGTGTGCCGGGTGGCATGGCGAGAAGAATTTGTAATCATTGTTGAAATACACCTCGCCATGAGGATGTTCCAGCCAGCCAAGTGTGGTTGGATCTGCTTTTATCCGTGCCGTTTCCTCTGGGGGAAAATCTGCTTTTGACGGGGCCTTGTCCCACGCTTCGGCCATCGCATCGATTTCAGCATTGGTTGGAATTCCGTATTTGTTTGGCATGCCCTAACTCCGCAATTCGTAACTATGGCACTTTGATCAATCCCAAGACCACCGCCACAACAAACTTAAAGTACTCAGGATCTTGCGCGGCGAATCTCGACCCTCCAGCGTACAGCAGTTCCATGCCGTGCGATAGGATTTCTGTGAATTCGACATAATGTTTTCCGGTGTAAAGTCCTTTGAGTCGCCTCTTAATTCGCGAAAACCCTCGATAAAACTTGTCTTCTAAAGCGACCTCCCACGGGTTGAATCCCACACCCGGAAACCTCTGTTTTAGCACGGTAATCACATCATCTCGCGTGCGTTTGTAGAGCAGTCCCTTTGATGCCCACATGAGATTTCCCTGAGCTTCAACACCATGACCCATCTCGTGTATGTATGTCGTTGTGGGGGATTTTGGGGACATGTGCATTGTGCGAGTGGCGGGGTCGTAATAGGATCGGCCGAGCCCCGTTGTTGTCACTCGATAAGTAAGCGGTCCGGCCGTTTCATTACTGACGACATTCGCAAGATATTCCCTCGCCTTTTCGGCTTTTCGTCGCATGGCTGGCGTTACAGACGCGTCGTAAGTCACTTCGATCGCTGCTTGATTCACTGGCCGTATCAGCTTCGCAATGAAGCCGCGGCCTCGAACTCGTAAATCCTCACGCTGATCCTGAATTTTCCCTAGACGTTTCATTGCAGCTTTTTGAGCCGCCCGCCATCGAATGATTTCTTTCTGATCGCCAATCTCTTCGGCATAGTCCAGTCGGCGTTTCGTCTTCTCAAGCTCTTGTGCTGCTTCGATATATCTCGGATCAATCTTTGCAATCTGATCTGGAACAGTCAGTACCTTTTGGCGAATCTTTTCCAGCTTTTCATCGTGTTTCGCGAGCAATGCCGTGACCTCTCGAACACGTTCAGCAGTCTCGGCCGAATGCCGCTCCGTATTCATTCGAGAAATCGCGGCCCGCGAAGATGGATCGATAACCGCACCGCCAACGCCGCCCGGCCGCACACCACTTGATTCCCCGCCGCCGATAACCTTCCCGTTGGATCCGCCCGTTGGCCATGCCCCCACCGCACAGCATCGGCAGTGAATGACGTTGCCACCCGACGCTCCGAGCGAGATATCCCCGGGGAACATGAGCTGCTCGCCTGAGATCAGAAACGCCTGATGATTGGCGACGGTCTGGCCTGCACATTCCAGATGATCAAACCGGCTCTTGGGATTCGCCCCGCGGTTCCTCGCATCAATCGTGCTGACCCATTCCTTATGCTCGATTCCGAGCTCATTGCGTTCAGCCTGCTGGCCGAAGTTCATTCCCCCAGTGGTTTCCGTCCGAGCAATCCGCCTCGCTTCGTAATCTGAATAATGCGTTAGAGTTGCTCTGATTCGCGAAGTGAGATCGTCGAGGGAATCGCCCTCGGCTAACCCGCAACGAATCGTCGTCTGCAACATGCGGCGAGTTGTTGTGGACACCTTCGACCAAACGCCCACAGTTCGAGTACGAAGAAACTTTTCAACCTCGGCCTGTATTTCTGATGACAGGGCAACATCGATCGACGGGACCGAGCCCCCCGGGCCTCGCTGAGAAATTCGACCAAGGAGAGGGATGGACGATCTCGCGCCAGTGCTCTCCTCTCCTGGCCGAGAAATTAACGGTGAGACCGACCGCGAAACCGGGTCGGAAAAACTTTCCGGAAAATATTGGCCAAAATCCTGACCAAAGTTCACCAACTGAATGGAGTGCAAGTTTTCGCCAAAGTGGCCAGTTTTGCCCTTGTTGCTGCCCTCAGCATGAATCTGCTGCGTCAGTGCGTTGCTGATCGATTGTCGGGTCGTCTCCCCCGTCGCATTGCGAACCCACTCCGCTTCGAATGACACGCCCGTGTAAATCGTTGTCTTCAGCCCGGGGATCAGTGCGGCATTGAATAACGGTCGCCATTGTTCGCCGCTGAAGATCTGGTCGACGTGCAGGGCCGGGGAGTGCGCTCGGGATAGTGTCGTGAGAATCTCGTCAGTGACTGCTGCCCAGAATGGAGCAAGCCGACGCTGGATGAGGGCGGCGGCCTGCGTGTGAATCTGACGGAACTGGCGAGCGATTCGGGCGCGGCGGGTTGCTCCTCTGGTTGATGGTGATGACATGGGCGGACTACCGATCTTCGTCACCGCATCGCGGATGAATCACTGTTGGCCGGTGAGTGTGCATCGGCCCATCAGGTGTTTCGAATCGTTCGACCAGTGTGGCCGGGATCGGTTCCTCGGTTTTTAATCGCTGTGTGAACCGATGGAGTCTCTCGATTGTTCGTTCGGCAAGCTCCTGTCGAGTCGGCGTGATGTTGGGAACCATGATGTTGTTCTATACGGGGTAAAGAGGATCGTTATGCATCGCGTCGAAATCGTCATCGGTGAATGTGGATTGCTTGACCGATTTCCCGGCCGCTTTCTTTGCTGGTTTTTTCTTATCGCCTTTAGGGGCCGGCGTGTTGCCTGTTGAACCAGAGTCACCCGCACCCGCATCGGCATTTGGATCAACCGGTTGTCCCGTCACAGGATCAATCGCCGGATCCTCAGCCTGCAATTCCTCGGCCAGGGGGGAGAGACCAGCGGGCAAATATCCGCTTTCGTATGCGGGCTCTCCGAGCGGCTTGCGGCCTCGCTTTTGCCGCCGTTCGTCGGGGGTAATGGCACCCATGCTGAAATCGGCCTGATCCTCCAGCAGTTCCTGTGCGGCATTCTTCGGAGTGCAGTCTTGGAACCAGACTTTAATCCTCGGATCGAAGCGGCGGGCCAGCCATGTCAGCGTGCCGGCATAATGACGCAGCCGCGGATTGATTTTCTTCGCACAGAAAATGACGTCGGCACCTTCGACGGTCGCTCGGTTGATGTCTGTCGTGATGCCGGCGAGAACCTTGGGGACACCATGCAGCGCGAGGTTGTTGTCGCGGGCTTGATCACCTGATTCGAGATAGGCCATTTCTTTTGGAGTGTTGGACCATTTGTTGACTTTGGCATCGGGGGGAGTTATCAGCGGTTCACCAACATGAGCAATGCCGCTCGCCCGTCGCATGAATTTTTCTTTCACGCGAGTGAGCAAGTCCTCAGTTGGATCTGCATATTTTTCGCCAAGTTCGATGATCAAATCCGGATTCGCCCCGTTCTTAAACGAGTGATAACGAGACCCTTCAATATTCTTGACGTTCTCAGACCACAACGGGGCCGCCCCGGTCGGTGAGTACCCATCCCGCTTATTCTTCGGCGACTTCAACCGCGACATGATGATGTCTTTGGCGGGTACCGTGAACGATGACTGCAGCGAGCCGTCAACCGTGATGATGTACTGAATTAGCTCGCCTGTGCGGGAGTCGAAGTCTTCACGAATCCATTGCGTGGGAACGACAACCATTTGAGCGGGCAGGCCGAAGCCGTCAGGAATGACCCACCAATAAACCCGGCCGGTCAGATCCAGAAACATGAAATGTTCGTACGCAAATTCATTCCATGTGTCATCGGGATTTGGGTTGTTAAAGAGCTCGTGCAGACGGTGATTTTCGGGAAGCGGATTCAGATCGTCTTGAGCGGACTGCAGCCAGCCGTAATGCTGCTGGATCCATTCACGACGGGCGCCGCTGATCGCAAACGACTGAGTAGCCCCACCGGTCATTGCAGGTCGAGTCGTCTGATAACTCAGCATCGGGAAAACTTCGCTGGCCGTCTGAGCAACCAGATTGATCGCAACATAATCCCAATATGTGAACCGCTGAATTTGATTCGCGGCCTGTTGTGCCGGGGCCTGCGATCCGAACAGGCTACCCGTTGCCGATAGGGCAGATGCACCGGTCATGACACCCGGGCCGCCGTATCCACCTCGGGACTGGCTAATGGGAGAGACGTGGGCGTGGGGCTCGAATGATTCGAGGAAGGTGGGGGCGGGAGAGCGGGAGAGTGAGGCGGTTCGCATCCGTGCGGATTCCTTAATAATCTTCGTTGTAATCCCCGGACATGGCCAGCAGTTCCACCCCTTCTGCCAGCCTGTCGTCATAGGAACGTCTTGCGGCCTTGCGACGAATCTTTCTCACAACGGATGGACAATGGTGATTGGGACTGCCAGGACTACCGTTTGGCTCTTTGGCAAACTCAATGGGTTGGTCGCATGCAAGGCAACAGAAAATACGCCCATCACACTTCTGGATAAAATGACTGCCACAATCAACATATCCGCCGATCCGGTGATAGACCTTTTCGACCATCGCCACTTATCCTTTATGGCTTCGTTGCATTCACCAACTGCGACGTGTGAACCTTCGCTTCCGCACCAATCGCCCGGTTGTGCAGCCCGAACGCCTGAATCGTGTCGGTCGCGGCCTCCAGTTGCCGCCGCAAAGACATATTTTCCATCTCGGCCAGGGAGAGGGAGTGCTCAAGTTTTTCGGCGCGTCGTCGGCATCTCTCGACAACTCGCCACCATCGCCCCCCTGACCTCAGCCATTCCACCACAGACCGCAAAGCATTCATCACAGCAGTTTCCATCCATACTGATCGCAAATCATGCCGGCCGTTCGGTAAACCGCCGCAAGCACGATATCCCCATACCGACGATCCAAAACCAACAAACAGGCTTTTACTTTCACAATTTCATTTGTGAGGGGAACACCATGAATGTCCGTCGTGCATCCATTGAGCGTAATTGGCACCGTTTCACGGCTCACAACCCATTGATCACAACATCGAACGTCCACAACCCCCCTGACAGGTCCGGAGTGTACCAATCGACCATGCTGGCGACATTTTCGGTTCGTGCACTTCCAATACTGGGGAGTCGCGGCCGTTTGAGCCTGGCCACAGGTCCGGCAGATCTTCAGGCGAGAGTTTGACCGGGATGGCTGATAGAGATCGGCCCGATAAAACGTATCTTCGCCGAGCCCGGGGGCTTTCAGCTCGGGAGTCAGCTGAATGCGGTAGAAATCGGCCAGGAGAGAGGCACGGGCGGGCGAGGCGGGGTCGAATCGCAGGAGTAGGGTATTTTGGCGGAGATGTTCGGGCAGGAGCTGCTGGCCGCGTAGGAGTTGGTGAATGGGGGTGAGGATTTCGAGGGACATTGAGGGGTTCCATCCCGGGGGCGATATAGCAGATTACTCAACGAAAAGTTGTTCGCGTGTTTGGCCGCATTTGTCGCACCAGTGCCGCGATGGATTCCATTTGTGATCGCACGTTGTTTTGTCCGTTTCGCGGACCCCTTGACGTACTGCGCATTGCCGTTGATGGACCGGTACGGAAAGCCGCAACGTGTCGGCGACAATGCCACGTATGGCTGATAACTCACTCATGACTTGCACTCCATCGCCACTCCCTAGAACGCCCCAGACTCCAGCCACTTCCCTAAATCAAACCCCTTGTGCTGCAACGCTCGATCAAAATACACAAGCGAATCTGAGTGGTCCGGAGATCTTCCTATTTTTTCCTTCACGCTCCGAATTTTGTTGTCGTCCTCATTGCCCGGCGACTTGTCTTTCTGCGTTACTTTGAACTTCATCGAATCTGAAACAGGGAAAATCTTTTCGTGAGCCCGGATCTGGCGATGCAGCTCGGGGTCAGGCGGAATCATGAATACCATTGGGCGGTCAGACCGAGACGTTAACTCCCCTCCCCTGGCCGAGGATCCGGGGTCACCGGGCGCCGCGAATTTTGACGCCTGATCTTCCGTCAGCAAGTCGTAAGCCCATTTGTTCTCGGGATCCAACCTGACACCGAGCTGCCCGTATGCCTCTGCCCGGAAATTGACATACATTTTCGGATCAACTTCTGACGTGGCCGCCCCGCGAATCTCAATCACCCGAACGCTCTTTTCAGCGAGCATCTGAGCAATTGGTAATCCCAAACCGTCACAGTCCACACCAACCGGGATCCCGCCGCGAGTTAGATGAACGCCATACGATTCTTTCGCCGTTTCAATCACCCAGTTGACAAGCTCCCGAGCATTCTTGAATCGGAAAGTATGTTGCTGCCTGACTCCCCGGGATCCGCCCGCCGTCAAAACGGATTCATCGCCGGCCGCTGATAGGGCAATGTCCAACCCAAAGGCTTCAACGGGATGCCACTTGTTCAGAATTCTCTGCAGAAACTTCTTATTGTGTCGGTCCTTTGTTCGCTCCCACACTCGATTAAAGCGTTGCCAGAGTCGCCCCGGAGCCGCGAGCCATTTACCGCGGATGATTTGCCGCTCGGGATCTTCCTGCGGAAATCGCCCATGTGCGTACACGGCAACCCAGTCAGGATCCGGGTTTTGTAAGTGTCCCTGGAATTCGTCGTAACATGTCTGGCCGGGAATGATCGGCGAGCGGCACGCGAAATCCTCTCGACTGATTGGATCGCCGGCCGCATATTGATGTTCGTTAATCTCGATACCACCGGGAGGGGAGACAGCCCGCCGCAGGCATTTGCTGCGAACATTCAAGCAATCCATGCCACCAATGGTGATGAGGCGGCGGCGCCCGTATGGCCCCAGAACAGTCTGCGTGCGATCTGGATCGTCATGACCAAACACCGCGCGGCAAGGCCCGTCAGTTGTACGCGGGTTGAATAGTGCAAGAAACTTTGTCGCCTGAGTATTCGCAAGATCGAATCGTTCTGATGGAACAGACGTTGCCTCATCAAACAAAAATAGAACGTGCTCACTATGAACACCCGCAAAACCTTCGGGCTGCAATGGATTGGCGCAAACAATGGCATGTTGCTGATTGTCCGCATCGACAATCCGTTCGTTCTGAACACGAGCTGCGGGCGGAAATCTCATCCGTCTGAACCACTTCGCAACCTCGCTCAGCATGACACTGACGGCCGTCTCATATTTATCACGAGTGATCACAACACGGGCATCGGCGAACAAGTCGAAGTAGGCACAGACTCCAATTGCAGCGACTGCCCCCTTGCCGCACCCTGTGTTACCCTTCACCCAGATTTCGCGAATCAGGGGATCAGCCATCGACTTCAGAATGTCGATTTGGAAGCCGTCAAGAATGACCTTGTCGCCCCATTGAAGGCGGACGTAGGGGAGTGGGTCACCAGCCAGAAACTGACGGCGGGCAAGCTCGATTTCAGCCGCCTGTCCCATCGTTTCAATATTGTCGAGATCGACATCAGAAAAATTAGCGTCAGTGACTGTCGCGGTTTCCATCCTGCGCCACCGCTCCCTCTCCCTGGCCGATCCTTGCTGGAATCGGATTTGTTGACGCGTAAAGCACCTGGCGAGCTTTCACGAGCATCTGTAATTGCTCGTTAGTCATCGTTGCCACATTCGCCACGGTGAGTCTATCGACCGCTGCTGACAATCCCTTAACAGCCCCATCACTCACCGGATCAACAACGTCGCCATTGGAATCGGTCATTGCAATGCGTTTCGGCCGGTGCAGTCCGAGTAACTTATCCTTATTGACACGTGCATCGAGTCGTGTTTTGGGATCAACATCCTCATCGTGCATCATGTTGTCATAGAACGCACAAGACCGAGCGATTTCCTCATCGATGTTGACTTTGCGAGAGATGCGAATCTGTTCGAAAGCAAGCGTGTAATAATCTTCAAAGGTGCGAGCAACAATGTTCCATTTTGAGGCCGCAGCCTTTTTGCATTGATGCTTTGGTCGGTCTGCAAGGATCCACGTAACAACTTCTTGAACGCGATAATCACGCTCGGCAATGCTAGTGTGGGATGCTTTGCGTTGACCTTTGACGGGTGACCCAATGGGCTCAGCTGATTCATCAGGAGTAATCGCCTGATCGGCAGAAGAAGAATTTTCGGCCAGGAGAGGGGGCGCAGTCGTCTCGGGCAGATCGGGATCAAGCAGCGACAGATCGAAGGCCGGGGGCGACACTATTTAGACATCCTGCGGCAACTCAACAACATTCACTTCGCCAAATGCAATGACTCGATTGAAATCATCCGCATCTCGAATCGAGCAGTCGTAAACTCCGGCAATCTGTGTGTGTGTGCTACCGTCATTTATCGTGACGTTGGCAATGTTGATTGTTAGCTTTCCGCCTGTTGCATTGAGAGTAAATCGCGTATCGGGATACTCCCGTAAAGCTGCCGTGAATGTCAGAGTTTTCCCCGTGCAATCCAGGGGCTCGCTATTTTCGCTGATGGCGATTGTAAATGGACCAAATGGGCCACGTTTGTAAACAATGATTTGTTCAGCCCATGGAGTAACCTCGCCAACTGAAGCAGATGAAGAGAGAGGAGTGACATAGAACGGAGCTGATGCAGCAAAGTTGTAGCCGGTGAGACGGTCTTGGAAGACGATGTCAACACCGTCGACGTCGCCGATCGAGGCAGTGACTCGTACGGCAATTATGTCGCCTTCATCATAGTCGTCAGGAATGTCGCAAGTCGCTTCGTAAACGCCCGTCGCTTTGTTTGCGACAGCAACCACTACCGCACCATCGACAGTACCATTCCGCGAAAGCGAAGCCACAGGCAAACTATCCGCGTTTGCCGCGTCACCCGTTTCAGGATCAGCGGTCGGAAATTCCACGCGGAGAGTGTCGCCGGGTCGGTACCACAGCATTGTTTTTGTCCATGCTGATGGTGTTACGAATTGGCTTCGGTGATCGCAAAAGTCGCGACGGTAATAACCTGAGCGTTGGCAATATTTGCATTGTCGGCAGTGATCGAGCCGCCGCCGCCAGTAACAGAGAACGTGCCCTGTCCAACGCAGGTCGTTCCATCGGATGCATAGAGCCGCCAGAACGTGCCGGTTGTGCCTGTGCTGGCTCCGGACTGACCAGTCAGTGTCCACGTGCCCGACTTGGACTTCACTCCAGACGATGCGGCCCCAAGCCAGTCAGAGGGCAATTGACCTTCGGCAAGCAGCGTATTGCCTGACAGTGCAGTCGCTGGAGTAGCGGGCTTCGTGCCGTTGTAGATCCGCAAATATGGCGATGTGCCCGCCTGCGTTTCAATCGCATCGAGCTTCGCGTTTCGTACTGCAACGGACCATTGAGGATCAGACATGTCTCGCCCGCCTATCTGCTACTGACCAGCAATTTCCCGAAGATTCGAGATCGGAAAATCGGCGGTCTGAAAATACTGGAATTCAATCTGCCCGATGTCACCGTTGCCGTTAAAACGTCATCCTCTTGGAATAGATTCGCAGTGGCGACAATCGGGATCGTTGTGACCCCGGAGAGAGTATCGTCAAGCTGTGGGATTGATCCAAATGCCGCTACAGCAGCGGTGGCAGTCCCGGCTAATGAGTCATCTTGTTGCGAGGCGGCCCCGTCTGAAGAAATCGAAGCCGCGGCACTGCCTGATAGAGAATCGTTTTGCTGACTCAGTGCCCCATCAGCGGTGATCGCAACCGTCGAAGTTCCTGCAATCGCGTCGTCTGTTTGAGAAACTGCACCATCGGCAGCAATGGCGGCAGCCGCGGCCCCGAAAAGCGAATCGTCGACCTGCGAAAGTGCACCACTGGCGGCAATGCCTATCGTGGTCGCACTGCTGGTCACATCATCTTGCTGGCCGAGTGATCCAATCGAAACGATTGCGGTTGTTGACGTTCCGGCTAATGCGTCGTCGACTTGAGATGCGGTGGCACTTATGGAAATTGCCAACGTCGCTGTGGACGAAAGGGAATCGTCCACCTGAGAAATTGCTGCACTGACGACAATTGCGGTTGTTACAACAGATGACAAGGAGTCGTCGGCTTGGGAAAGTGCGGCATCGGCCGTGATTCCACTTGCGACATACGGCACATTGCAGGCCGCGAAAGACTGACTCGCAAATGAACTGTCGCCAAACATTTATTCCACCGTCTCCACAGTGATCACAACTGTCGGTCGTGTCGCGGCAATCGCCGCATGGGCTGCTGCTACATGAGCCTCGGTCGCGAGTGCCGCGGCCTGTCTAATTTGATGCTCGGCGAACTTCCGGTTCTTGTCGCCCAGCAGCGTGACCAGATGCTCTTTGGCGAATAACAACATTGCTTCCGAGTCGTTGGTATCCCCCTGGTACCCGCCGTCGAAGCACAGTGCCGCGACGGTGCTGAGGAACGTCGGGTCAGGCGCGGAGATTGATAGTGTCATCATGATTCCACCCCCGCCAGTTGCTGAATGAGTGGGTACTGCTGGTGCAACTGCTCGCCGATCCGTTCCGGGAGAAAGTCCCGCCAGTTGGTCGAGCCCTCGCGACTGACAACCGGTCGTATGTCGTGTAGTCGCATCCCGTGGACAGAATCATTCTCGTGCGTGTGCTGCTCGACACGCGCGGCATCACACAGGAACGGCGTCGAGCCCACTGCGGATGACACGACGATGATCGTCTCGGCCGGGTTGTCGACCAGGTCGTCATAACGCACGATAACCAGCCGATCCGCCAAGCCCCGATCATAGGCATCTCGTAGCCGGTTGACCGCCAGGCCGACAACGGAATCACCCGACAGCAGTTGCTGGATGCGGCCTTCGATCGTTTGAGCGGCGATGTAACCGGGATGCGGAGCGTCCGCCTTGGTCAACTGGTGAGTGCGGAACTTACGCTCAAAGCTGGCGACGATGTCGCGGATGTCGCGGACACAGACGATCACCTTGACCGGTCGCTCTAAGATCTCTTCCAGCAACTCGATGTAAGAGAGCCAACCGCGTGACTTTTCGAATACCGTCTTGTTCTCACAGTCGGCGTAGTAGCCCGTCATCAGCCCGCGCAAAGCCGTTCGAATTCGCGGGGCAACATTGAAGACCCCTTGCGACTGAAACGCCTGCAAAGTCGGGTACAGGTTGCGAGCCTGGACAACCAGTTCAACGAGATCACTCGTCGGCGTGCAGTGGTTCTGAGCGGACTGCGCAAGCAGGTTCTGCAAGAGCGTCGACCCAGACCGCGGGAGCGATGAATTGAAGACCAGGTTAAAAGGAATCATCCGGTGGTCTCCACAGTGCGGATGTAGGCCACCCAGTTGATCGTTTTGGACGTCTCGCCGGTGACACGGATCCGCAAGCTGCCGTTCGTCGTGTCGGCGTCGACGTCGATGTCCCACGCGGCCGTGTCTTCGGCGATCACCGTCTTCGTGATCGATCCCACCAGGGCCGTCGTCGCGGCACTCGCGTTGCGGTCAATGCAGCCCGTCACGAGATACGCGGCCGATTCGTCATTGGCATCAGTCCGACGCGCAACGATGAGGATCTCAAAGGCCCACGTCGAGTCATTGGGGATCGTCAAGCGGGCTGACGAGTTATCCAGAAACAATTCGGCTTGCGTGCCGTTCGTTGTCTGCTTGCGGCCAACGTATGCCGATCTCTGTGCGTCACCTTGAGCCGAAAACAACCCGGCACTGTGAGCAATCTGCCCGTGAATGCCCGCCCCCGCTCGCCCGCCAAGCGTCGTCGAATACTTCGCCGATGCTGTGTTAAATCTGCCAGATACGTTTCCAGCATAGAGCCCCGACACAGTGTTTCCCCGCCCGCCACCATTAAAAGCGTAGTTCGCACTGACGGTATTAAGACTGCCGCCAACATTAGTCGCCCAATTGGCAGACGTGATATTGCCATAGCCTCCAGCAACAAGTGAATTATATCCAGTTACTTTGTTGTTCGTCCCTGACCCAATAAACGAATAATTGCCACTCGCTACTTGTGCGGCATTGCCCCGCTTAATCTGCAGATCAGCAGATCCCTTGCCGCGTGCATTCCCGGCCGTCGCACTGAGGGCCGTCTGGTCGGCCACCTGAATGGCCCGATTGGCGGTCGTGGCCATGATCAGCGGCGTCATGTAGCCAGCGATATCGCAGCACATCACATGCTTCGTCCCCGCTGAGAAGCTGACCAGCGCATTGCTGTTGCTAGAGGCGATCACCCCGCGAGACAGAGTCGTACCGCTGCTGGTGTAAGTGCCGATCCCGGTTTCCCATTCCCCAGTCGGGACGCCATTGGCGTCAACCCCGACGATCAGATAGCCGGTCGTGTTGCCATTGCCGATTGACGAGAAAGACTGAAACCCCGTGACGGCCCCCGCGAGCGTGACGGTGCCCGTGCCAGTCTGCGTGGTGGTTTCCTTCACTCGATCAGCAATCACACACGCCATTGAGCATTGCCCGTGATATTGAGAAATTCACCCCAAAAAATTCACCAACTGAATGGGATGCAACTTTTTTCAAAATCCACGCCGAAACACCCTGAATCAAGAAGCTCGACCAGGGGAAGGGGGTTGCGGCGAACCGTTCGGAAATGGAATCGTTGCAGGCCGGCCGAGGGTGTCACCAAATTCACCCGTGCCAACCGCCCCGGCAACCTCAATCCCACCGGGCACGTCACGAATCCGCAACGAGTCGTAGTAATAATCCGTCCGCTGTCGCATTGCCCGCATGTCTGCACTAATTCGCAGCAGCAACCACAGGGCGATGAGCCATCCGAGGAAGTCAATCATGATCTAGGCCCCGAAAGTAAGCATCCAGCGAATTCGAAACACGACCCACGATCCAAGCTTCCAGGCAATCCATGCGGCCGCAGCAACAATCGCCAAGACGAGCACCATGGCGCCCAGCTTGAAAAATCCCCACAGCCAACCGACGAACCAGGACACCCAACCGGCAAGCCAGAAGCCGCCGCCGAGAACCGGCCCAATAACAGGCAGACCAGTCAGTAATCCCACGAGCCAATTCGGCTTCGGATGTTCGCGGTCATACAGTTTCTGTTCGTGCTTCTGTTCGGTCCGCACGTCGAATTTGTGTTGCTTGAAAGCTAACTTGTCGGATTTGACGGGCTTGCTGACGGGGGGCTTGTGGGCTGCAGGCTTTCCGGACTTTGTTTTGCCGCCGTTTTCTTCTGATAGAACCACGTCGCCACTATCGACCCTATGCCGATCCCGATGATGCCCAGCAGATCCAATAGACTCAGGTTGACCCCCGATGTTGCTGCCGGGGCCACGGTCGGGGCCTGAGCCACCTGCGTAGGGTTTGCAGTTGTGCTGTGAACCTCGCTGCGAACCTCATTGACATCATTGGCCGCCTGATCGTCAGGACATTCATTCTCGGCTAGGGGAGGGGGATCAGTCGGCGCCGGACACGGACGCACCTTCACCGCCTCGGCATGCTGGGCCGCGAGAGCTTTTAATTGCTCTTCCCGATAGTCCATCCACGCTTCCCTGACCTTCGCAGGGTCGGTGATTTCCTGCTCAGCCAGATCGGCCCGGAAATCCCTCGGAGCATTGGGAATCAATTCTCTAATCTGCTTTGCGGTCAGGGGCACCGGCGCAGGCGGCGTAGTTGGCTTGTTGAATCGACTCGGCCATTGGCCTTGTGCGGCAGGATCAAATGGGTTCGCAGGAGGCAGCGGCCCGGGCTTTTCAAATGGATTCGTCAAATCGGGCTGCGGCCGGCGTCCAGCCCCCAGAAAAGGCTCATCGCTGGCCGCCTGCACGAGCCCCTTGGATTCGTGCTCATGAATCCATTCCTCAATGGCCTGTTGGATCTTGTCGCATGTCCCTTTCACATTCCCGTTGTAGCCAAACACCACGGTGACCACTTCGTCATTCTGGCCGTAGCGACCATTCAGCGGCGGCTTAATCACGATGTGGGGGAAAGGCGGCACAACATTGCCATCGGCATCTTTCAGCGGGATGGCATTTCCGTCTTTATCCGTGGGGAAAATCACCGGCTTCAGGCCGTCAAACCAATGCTTTTGAGATACGTCTTCATACTTGCGAATCTGCGGAATGATCCATGATTTGCTCGGATCCTTCAGCTTGATGAACGCGAGAAATTGCTCAGCGACATCAACATCATGCAGGAGCTTGTCACACGCGGGCTTGAATTGCGGATGATCGCTGATGCCGATCGAGCAATGGAATTTTCCCGAGTCATCAGCCGGCAAGGTCTGCAGAGCTCGGATCGTGGCATGATCAGGCCCGGCCATGTGGCCACCCATCGGAATGATCTTGTCGCCCGTGCGATAGATTTGATCTTTTGCCGTGGGATCGAGCCCATTCTTTGGCCGAGGCTCCTCGCTGTGAGTGATGTTGCACGCGGCGATCAAGCTGAGTGCCGCGGCGACTGCCGTCGTTAACCTGAGTGAGTGAGACAACCTGAACATGAATCTTCTCCATCAAAGATGAAAGATGCCTCGGGGCATCTGGATTGAAAATATTGAAAAGTGAAAGCTGAGGGATCGGCCGCACGCGACTGAACTTACCAATCGCGGGGCTTCGGAATCCTATCCCCCGGCCGATCCATCACCACAACCCACCGGCCAGACCGGTCATGCATCGCGACAAATTCCGTCTCGGTGTATTCCCTGAGTTGGTCGGGGTACCTGTTGTCCCAGATAAACCAAACCTTGCGAATTTCGTCGTATCCCCAAACGAGCTGGAAGTGTTCATAGTCAAATCCAATCGCACATGGCCGGCCTGTTTTGACTGCCCAACGTGCCATCGGAATCGACGGCTGTCCCGTGACGTTATACGCCTTGATTCCCCGTTCAGCGAAGATATGGGCGATGCGTTCCGGGTTCGCCCCGAGTCGCTCGGCCTCGCCGTATTGGGAATTGAATGGCAGGGTTGCGGCCCGGAGATCATTCGCGTGAACACCGCCCACGCCGTTAGATAGCAGCACGCATGAGCCATCAGGGTTGGGATATTTATTCCTGATCCACTTAGGAACTTGCAGGCAATTCAGCGTAGGCGATGGCGAGGGGTCTGTGACATTTTTTCCCAAGTCGCCCGATGCTTGCTGGGCAGTCACAGCAGCCGGAATCAGCAGGGCTGTCAGACACAGACCAAACAAACTCAAGATCAATCGACGCATTCGAAAACATCCTTGTCAGTGCAGTGATGAGAAATACGAAAAACTCGACCAGGGAGAGGGTGACGCGGCTCGCGGTATTGACCGGCTCTATGTGCCCGAAATCACTCCGGGCGGAAACCAATTCGTCGGGGGATTTGCCCCTGCGTCTGCCGCCGCTTCTCCTACCACGGCATTCTCATCCTTTTCCGCCTTTGGTGTCTCTCTTGCTGAATCCGGTGCAACCTTTTTGAATTCCGGATCCGGTTGCGGTTTCGGCGATTCCTGTTTGGCTTGCGGGGTAGCAGGCACTGGAACGGTGACGCAGGGGGTTCCGTAGCATCGTTGTTCGAATGCCCCGCTGGCAGTGACCCAGCAATCGGTAACTCGATACTGCTTGCCCTGCTCATCCACTCCCGTTTTCCCCAATCGTCCACCGGATGCGGCGGGAGCAGCGGCTCCAATGATGTTGATCCCATCGCCACCGTAAGGGTTGTACCCAGATCCGCCGCCATTGGGAGTGACAGACTGACTTGACATACCACGCTTTGCGGCCCGTCGCTCCTGTCGGGCGGCTCGCCTGGCCCCGCCTCCGCCTCGGGAGCAGTTGCACCCGTCACACCGGCATTTCGCGAGCAGATCCACTTCAGAGCCAGCGGCAACAACCATTGCCATACAACCCACAGCAATCGCAGTAAGAAATTTGTAACGCATCTTGTTTAAGCCTCCTGCAAGTTTGAAAGAGATAACGCGGCGTCCATCCACGTCGCTCAACACGGGCCGATTGAAACAAAAACGGCGGGCAGCACCAAATTCATGGCACTGCCCGCCGTTCAGTATTTGAGATGTTGAAATCCCTCTCCCTGGCCGAAAAATCCCAAGCAGTCCGCAGGACTACCAGGCCAGCCAGGTGTTCGCCCCGGCATTCAGGCAGTACATCGTGACGCCCTTGCCGCTGACGCTTGAGAACGCCGTGTTCGCCGCAGCCCCGTTGATCGTGCCGCCAGCAGGCGCGTAGACTTTCAAAATCTTGTTGGAAACACCGTTGCCGATGAACAGTGTGTTGCCCGTGATCTTGTCCGAGGTGCTCACGATCACGCCCTTGGTATCATCGGCGGCAGTCGTGGGATACACAGCTGCGGTTCCTGCCGGCAACGCTCCTGCGTCAGCGTACGTGGATCCTGCGGCGGCTGTCGATGCCCCAGGGGTAATGTTGAGCGAGCTGGCCAAAACGGCGGGAACCGTTGCGGCGGCCGTCGTCTTGCGGCGTCCCGATGAATCCATGACGTAGAGACCATCGGTACCGATGACGAGCGTGTCACCAACTGACAGAACCAAACTCTTAACAATCGGGTACGACGTCGAGCTGATTTTTTTATTCAGCGTCAGCGTCACCGCGACCGTATCGATATTGCAGATGGAAAGACCTTCGAGAACATCTCCGGCCGCATCGACGGACGTCAACAGGGCAACGGCAGTGTCATCCGTCAAAGCGACAATGTCAGTGGAGATCCCGGCACGAGTTCGACGTTGAATGATTGCCTTGGGATTTGTGGTGGCCACGGCCGCCGCGAGAATGGCGGTGATCGATTCACCGGTGAGAAGAGAGATCTGCATTTGTAAAATGTCCCTTTGGTTTTTGAGAGAGATAAGTCATCGTGACGACAAAACGCGTGGGGGAATTACAGCAAATCAGTTACTGTGGTCCAAATCCGAAGAAAGATCGCAAGAGGATTCAGCCAGGGGAGAGGAGATAGATTCTACAGGTTCTGCGATATCATCCTCCGGACACATGCCTTCGATCACCGGCACAAATCGCCGCCAACCATCATATGGCCCGTTTTCTTCTAAAAGTTCCTCGCCGCGCACGGCAATCATTCCGACTCGCCCTTTGATCGCTTTGGTCACCGCCTTACATGTCCTGGCCGATCTCATCACAACTTGCTGCGATCCAAGCTCGACCGGGTACCAACGATGCGGCTTGATGTGCAAAGCGTCTTGAATCCTGCATCGACGTTGATTTGATCGCACAACGGCGATGTTTCTTCGTGTTCGCTGTTTCTTCGCTCCGGATTTGTTGATGTGGATTTTTTCAACGAGCCCTCCGCGAGGTACTAACACAAGATTTGAGATGTCATCGACGGTGGGATTCGGCGGGCCATAAATCCCAACAGGTTGGCACTCGATAGAAAGTGGCGGCCCGTACTCATCTGGGAGCAATCCAGCAAATGGCAAGTCAGCAGGGGGGCGACGATGGATAATTTCAGACCCATCAGGGATCGACCCTGGCCCATTTGCCTGTAGCCAGTTGTGCCGTGCCAGGGGGATCCAGCCGCCCCGGCCGCCAATCAGCTTGCAGGCCCGATCATCGACCTTGATGAAGTTGCGGACGCGGACGAACCCTCTCTTGGTTGAGGGTCCGTGGATGCATTGTCTGATTGTTCCGAGTGCGGCCCGTTGTCCACGCATGGTGGGGAGAATCCTTTCGCGTGCATGCGGCGGGAATTAATGTGACGAAATCTTGTTACTCTGCGTCCTGCTGGCTTTTTCGCGAGGGAGTTCCATCAACCCCACTCCAATCAATATCCACACCCTTCTTCGTTCGTTCTCGCATCTCCGCCAACCGCTGAGCAATCCTCACGGCCGGAGACAGCGTCATCAGTAACCCATGGTCCAACACATCAGACGACGCATAGAGCAGAGCCATGCGAGCCGCAGCAAGTTCAATGAGAATTTCCGATGGAACGTCGGCATGTGCGTCGAACGCATCAGCCATTACTTGAAGCTGACCGAGCTCATCTTTAATTCGCTGTTTGCGGGAGAGCTCGCGGCGAGACAGGGAAAGGTAGTCGGTTACGCCGGCGGTCGCAGGGTCTGTCAGTGGCTGTAACACTTCGGTGATCAAGACCGTTCGCAAATCGCGATCATCTTCAACGCCCGCATCGATATACCCGCATCCTTGAATGTAGGTGTCGATCAATCGGCAATCTTCGTCAGAACATTCTGAAAGATCGAGATTCCCAATAGCGGCATGAGCGGCCTTGTCCGCAATGGTGCGCATCTGAGCGAGCTGATTGAGTAAGAGCTCGTAGGCGGCAGTTGAGGATTGAGCTTCGTTCATCGCTGTGCTGAATGATGCGACGGCGGCAGGATCGGCGGGAAATGTTAAAGGTGGCGTGCGATCATAAACAAATATTCCACGCGGAATCTCCGCTCCATCGTGATGCGGCTCTGAAATTGGTGTGTTCAGTTCGGCCCAAGCTCTTTCTTCGGCCAGGGAGAGGGGGGCTTTGGTTGTTTCGATTTCAATTCCATCCATGATCAATTCACTTTCTCTGTTGTTGTTCTACTTTCTGATCAACACTGCTTCCGACTCTACACCTTACGCATTCGTAGTTTCTTGATACCCCGCGTCCCACGAAATCCATAATTGCGTGCCCTTCTTGTGTGGATTCTTCGGCGGCTTACCACCCTCGGGAATTGAGACAAGGCCGGCCTCGCACCCAGCGACGTAGGCCGCACGAATTAGAGCGTCGTCTGGATCGATGGGATCGACGGCAGCAATGGGAGCTGCGGCAGGTGAAGCAGTTTGACCCGCACCGCCCGCACTGCCCGCATCGCTCACTGGGACCACATCCACACCGTCGGCCAGGGGAGAGGGCTGATTCGCGTCGATTTCTCCAGTGTTTTCTGCAGATTCTGCTTCAGAAACAGCGGGGACCACACTTTCCGCTGCGCAATCTGTCGGAGCAACTTCGACCGCGGCCTGAGTCTCGGTTCTAATCTCAATCTCAACCGGCTCCGGAATTGGATTCTTCTGCCTCCACGCCATCAATGCATCGCTGATCTTGTCGACAGCGGTTTGACCAATCCCTTTGACGCGACCCGGCACTAAGCAGCCCGTGCGAATGTACTCCTCAAGATTGGCAATCGTCCGAACATCTTCGCCATTCAATTTCGAGACCTGAGAATCAGTGACACCGCCCGCCCATTCCTTGGACTTCAATACCCACAGATCGGTGGTAATAGCTGGATCCGCAGCAGTAAACCATTCCTTCCGAACTGCAGGCGCCGCCATATCCTTCGAAACTGGACAATCAACCACATTCGAAGGCAGAACACCATCAGCCATTTCCCCAACCGTGGGACGCGGCACGGCGGCCGGCGAGGTGGCGACGGGGGATGCACCATCAACCAGGGAAGGGGATGCTGGCGCCGGGTTCGGGCCAATGTCGCCCCGCTCGGCTCGAGCCATCTGCACCCGCAACTCTTGATATTCTTTTTCCTCGAGCTCCTGCCGCTCCTGCTTGGCGTCGACCAATTTCCCCTGCAGCTCAATCAAATCCTCGGTCGCCTCTTTTAGATCCTTCCTGGCCGACTTCACCCGCTTTTCCATCTGGGCCACGGTAACGGTTTGCTCCAAGACAACCTTGCCTTGGTTTTCAATCTGGGTTTCGAGATTGAAAATTTGCCGCCAGAGTTTTTCAGATTCTTCTGACTGGGTTCGACGGGGGCCGGGATTCGACACCGAGGCGACAACGCTCGGGATTTTTTTATTTTCAGAAATCGGCGACGAATTCACTCCGGCCGCATTTTGAGAATTTTCAGAAATCGCCCCACTGGCCCCAGTCGCCTCTGGAGAATTTTTTGATTTATTTCCGTCGCTTGAAATCACGTTGCCGATTTTTTTATTTTCAAAAACTTGCCCGTCGCTGGCCCCGCCATTCATCCCCGCACTTTCCGCAGGCGAGGCAGTAGAGGTAGTGGTGGAAGACTCCGCATTCTGCGTCGTCAAATCGGCCAGGGGAGAGGGGTCAGGATTTTCGACGCCGGGCACAATTTCGGCATGCGCGCGAGTCCCAAGATCGGGCGTGGTGACCGCGGTTGTATCCTGGCCGAGCACATTTTCAGCGATTTCACCAATCGCCTTTCCAGTCGCTTCGACGTGATTTGCCCCGGCCGTCCCCTCGGAATCGCTTGGAATCGCTGCCACGGGGCTCTGAACGGGCAATTCCGGGGTGAATCCGAGCACATGGGGATCGTTGATTGCCGCGGCGATGAGATCAGGGTCGGCATCGAACGGACATGAGTCGTCTGGGGCTAGGAGGTCAAGCAAGCTGCTTGTGGCATCAGCGGCATCGAAATCGAGAATGGCAACGGATGATTGGTTCATGATTGGCTACTCCTTGGGAAAATTAAATTTGCGAAAAGTTGTGTGCGAAAGTGTGTTTAGTGACTTTTGGAAAATTTCAAAAACCAGATTGGCTGGCTCTCCTGAATGCCAACCAGATCAACCACATAAGTGGTTTGTCGTAACGTTCATTTGAGACAGAGACTTACGTTTAGATGATTTCAAAAAACCACATTTGACCCCCTGCCAAAGACTCTCCCGTAACCTGCAATATGCATGTACACTATATGTGCCTGTAGTATGCATTCTCCTGTGTATGCAATGGTTTAATGTGGTTATGTGGTTAATGTGGTTTAGTGAATGCAATGCAGTTGCCAGCAAGGAAGTTATGTCAAACCACTTTGTCAACCACATTGGGCAGCAAGTGGTTTTTGAAAATTTCCAAAAGCTGGCGTGTGTAAATTGCGAATCAGAACAGTCGTGTTTTTTTTTCTTTTTCATGTTCGATCGCGTCCTCAAGATTCTCTCTGATGTTGAACAAGTCGATTTTTGGAATCGGTCCTGTTGGCGGCGAAACAAATCCACTGGTTCGCCAAACGAATCCCCGCTTGCCGCCCTTGTGAGGCCGCACGATTAGCTGTGGCGTTGCCCCCTCCTCGATCCGCTGCTTGATCATCCGAGTGGTCGCCGTGACGCTGTGACGTTCCTTGGTGGCCTCGAAGTGCCATTGGGCCATGAGGATGGACGGGATGAAAACTAAGTCGTCATCGTCGTACCCAAGAGTTTTCATTTGCTTGTGGATGTATTCGGTGAAGATGCCACCTTCTTCGTCCTCAACGTCTGCCGCCCGTTGACGCTCGAGTATCACCCGCTGGGCCTCGGACGGTTCGGGGAGCCGAGACAGCACGGACTTTTCCCACTCGCCCCACCGGGTATGCTTTGTGGGGAGGAACTGCGGCCGGCGAAGGAAGGTGATTAGATCGGCTAGGACCTCGCGACGGTTGGCCTCAATGAATTCGCGGGTTTCTGAATACCAATCGCCGGTGTGAGTTGGCCGATTCAGATAGATGATCACCGATCGCTGGGCGATGTCGGTTGATGCTGACAGGCCGTTGACCGTGGCAATCCATGTGAGAATGTTGGGACGGGACGATTCCCCCACGTACATCTGCCGGCCGGAGATCTCCCGGGCCGTGACGAGTGATTCAAATTCTGCCCATGAGAATCGATAGGTTTTCAGGTTGTCGATCAGGGCCAGGCGTTTGGATGCCCCCTCGGGAGACAGTAGGCGTTTCTTAACTTCTTCAAGCTCTTCGCCAGGGGAAAAGGCCATGCAGCCGCCGACAAGTTGGCCGAGCATTTCCGGTACGGTGGATTTGCCAACCCCGCGGCCGTCGCGAGATGTGATTACAAATAAGGGTCGAGTCCCACCAGGGCCGCCCCAGATGGACGTGGCGAACATGGCAAGGATGAGATCGCGGTCGATATCCGTGGTAGGGGAGAACCGAGACAAGAGCTGTTCGAGTTTTGATGGTTGGGGCGACTTATCGAACAGAATGCCATTCCCGGCATGGAAATCATCAGGTTGTATTGTGTTCGAATTGGCAAGCGTGTCAGCCCGGGTGGTGATAACTGGATCAATTGGGGCATGGGCATAGTAATGATCCTTGATTGGGGGCTCGTGCGGGATGGTTTCAATCGCCCGGTAGTTCACTGACAAACGTTGGAGCTCGGAAAACACTTCGGCCTTGGTGTGGAACCCCGCGCCGTTGTAGAACCGCGGCGGGCCATATTTGCCGACCGATCCCAAGTAGCCCATGACAGCGTCAGGTTTGTCGAGCCAGTGGGCAGGCCGGTCGGATCCTTCCTCATGTACGAATAGCTGAGATCCGACACGTCGGGGCCACGAGCGGGCGACGTGATAAACTCGCTTGAGAATCGATGACATCGAAAGCGGGGATGTCTCTTTGTCTTCGCCGTCTGGCTTGGGGATACCATTGCAGACTACGCCATCGGGGATCCCGTCAGCCCACGTGTCTTTTGAGGGATCAGTGTCGTCGGTCCCATCACTGGAATCAGATGGCGTGCGAATGTAGGGAGACGCGACCGCCGCGACGGGGGCCGCGATGGCGGGCATGCTCTCGGCCAGGGAGAGGAGTTGGTTATAAGTTCGGGGTGTTTTGCGATATTCTGGTGCGGCTGGGTTATTTTCTGGGGGGACAGAGTGATATTTGGGGTCATTGGGGCGATATTCTTGTTCGCCGTTGATCCAATCCCGTAGATCCTTCCCGTCGCTCTCAGTGACGAGAAAGGGCAATACGACATTCCGCACCGGCGCCGCAATTGCTTCAGGTTGCGCCGCGGCAAATGCTCCCGCAACACGTTGACACCAGCCGGGTTTGAGTTTCTTCTTTTTTCCCTTGGTGATGGTTTCGCCGATCGCTCCGGTTTGCCCTGGTTTGTCGCAGTCGTGAACCACGTTGAATAATTTGAGGTTGGGGCAGAGAGAGAAGAGCGACAGCATCCAGTCGCGGGCTTTGCCGGTTGCCCCATCGCTGTTAGAGACGACAAGATGAGTTTGGTGAAATTCGACTGGGATTAATGCCTGTAAGGCCGCACAGTCGGAATACCCTTCGACCTTCCAAATAACTTCGACCATGGCGCGGCGAATCGGGTCAGCCAGGATCCGTAGGGCATGTTCATTGACGAGCCCGGCCTCGCTGCCTGATGTGACTTTGACCTTTTCCCATGTTTTGGGTTTGCCCGGACCGTGGAATATTGGGAGCTGACCGCCGCCCTGCTCCGTGACGATCCAGCCTACGGCCGGCGAGTCAGGGCCAGAGGAGCCGTAGGCCGGAATGGCAATGACTGAGTATTCCTTGAGATGCTTGGCGAGTTGGGCGCCGCAGAGTTCCAAGGCTGCGACGGTGACGCCGGGTTTCTTTTCACACCATAAAGAGAGTTGGATTTTTGAACGCGAGCGGAATTCAAGCGAGCGGGCGGGATCTTTGGCTTCGGGCTGCGATTCCGATTCTGTGGAGTGACCTCCTTCCCCTGGCCGAGCTGCGTTCGTAGGAGTGTTGGGAGTATCGAGAGTTGTAATTGTCGTCCCACTTGCGGCTGCCGAAAGCTGGTCTCGTTCCTCTTCCAAGACGTTGAAAAATTCAGACAGCTGTTGCAGGGTCTCGGGATATGACCATCCGCAGAACCATTGCAGAGCGGAAATCCCATCGCCGTTTTCCGAGTTGAAACATTGATTACAGTACAACGCGCCAACATCGGCATCTAACAACCTGAATCGATCAGTGCCGCCGCACTTCGGGCACGGGTGATGTTCGCCGTCGAGAATGTCGCCGGGAATGCTTGCCAGATCTTCAAATACTTGGGGCCAGCAGCCACGTGCGGCGTCTTTTAGACGGGCGACGTCGTATCGTGGCAATGGGGGTGACGTGGCTGCTGGCATTTGAGGGATCGTCCGTGATGCTTGAACTTGAAACGCTTCATGATGAATGCGTGATGGTGCAATTCGTAGAGAGCGAGGGGCGGCAGGTTATCCCGCAACATTCTCTAATGCGAATTCTTTTCGGAATTGTTTCCAGCCGATGAAGGGGCCGGATCGCATGCAAGGCCCCTCGTCGCCCTTCATGGCTTCGGCCACATGTTCGTGAGCGGACCAGTGGCCGAAGCCGCTTCCCTGGACTAGACGTTGGAATAATTCAAGATCTTTTTCTGGATCACGGACGCCCTCATGACTGAGGTAAGACACGCGAGCACATCGAGCAACGGAGATCTGCTTAATTTCCTCGAATTTAAATCCACTCTCGCCTAGTGCCCCATAGTCGTTACCAGTCACAAATGGTAAATGCCAATCACCCTGTTTCATCGCTCTCGGCTCACTAATAGCCAACGCGTCCCGAATCATCCCCGCAATCTTTTGGAAGTGAATCTCCGCATCGGCATGACACCGCAGGCGGAAAAAATTCGCCCACTCGGTTGCTGACATGACGACAGTGATCCACATCCACGGTTCGACAACGCGATTGACAAGTGATTTGTGGACGCCGAGAGCATGAAGAAAATCGGCGTGAATTAATGCACTATTCCGAGCTTCGAGCCACGATTTTTGAGCAAGCTCCAGTGCCTCGCCTTCGAGTCCCTGACCTGCCTGCATCCCCTTCTGTTCGCTGCCAAACACCAGCGGGATGACTGGATTATTGATAATCTGATCTCGCATCTTCGCCCACGGAATCGCCCGTGAGCTCGCCGCATTCCGGGCCCGATCCCGATGGGTCATGATCTCCGAGTGAATGAACCTCGGATAAGTCGCGGTGATGGTTGTGAGCCGTTTGCCGCACGGGGCCAGGGAGTCGCAGATAACTTTTACTTCGAATGACATGGTGTATGGTTCCATCCTTTGAGGAATTGAAAAACGAGAATGTAAAACGTAAGCATCTCGACCAGGGAGAGGGGTCAGGTTACTTATTCATGACAACATTAATCGGTGGATAGGGCGGCAAATTCAGCAAGTCGGGCCGATGTATATCCTGATGAATCGCCGTTCCGATGTTCCACAACGCGTGTCCCAAGTGGTCCTCAGATCGATCTCCGCCCAAATAGCTGTAGATATGCTGCAGGGCATGATTGATTACCGACATTTGCGGGAAGCCCTTCAGCCAGTTGTGTTCGCCGTACTTGGATTTGCCCTCGGCGAACGCTCGGCCCCATGCTCGAATTGCGTCGGGCGGAATCAGGGAGAGGTCACAATCAGCATGATCTGTGCCACGCTGGGCTCCGGTTTCGAATGCTGCAATTGCTGGTGTGGTCACAATGATTCCTTTCAATCTCTCTTAATAATTTGCTCGACAAGTACGACAACGAACCCTTCGCTGTCTCTTTGAATTTCAACCCGACCTACGGTGTAAACGCTTGATTGACTTGCTGCCGTTTGGACTGGAACTAATCCCCCGGTGGTTTCGCGGGCTGATTGAAGCTGAGCGATAATGTCATCAAGATTCATGATTTATTCCCTTCGCTCTCTCCAATCCCAGATTCTTAAGCCTGCCGCCTCGGCAGTCTCGAACATGTTTTGCGTTCCCTTGCCGCCAGGAAAGAGAACTACACCATCGGCCGACCTTGCCATTTCGGCGTTACGTCGCGGGCCTGCTGATTTGCCATACTTTGACCAATTGGCAAGAAACTGAGCGACGGGGAGCTCGTTCTCTCTGGCCCACTTTTCGCCAAATGTGTCGGCCCCTGGTGCACAGCCACTAATGACAACCGTGATTGGCGTTCTCGCGGCAGAAAGCTCAGAGTCAAGAATGTTGAGCCATTGAACGTGGTGCGGTTGCGGTTTGAAATCTCGGCCGCCTGCGATGATGAGTCTCATATAAAATCCAGTGATTCAATTAACCGTTCGAGTAGATCCATGTTGCTTCCGAGCAGCGGCAGTGCATTTTCGATTGACTCAGCCAGATTGTTCAGTTTGTCATAGCTTCGCCAGTGGTCAGCATTCGCGTTTCGTCGCTCTAATCGTTGCTTGAGATCTTTCATGCGAGAGTTGATTTGTGTGGCGAATTCATCGCACGTCATGATCCAACTCCCTTTCCAGCACAGTGGGATCCGAAGCTTGGAATTCACGTGACTTGAAGTCGCG
>JADMIO011694138.1_pt1 | contig 62642 bp, 52 predicted proteins | sample 8958161 | NCBI WGS metagenome assembly JADMIO01 (sample SAMN16585339, study PRJNA669376) | soil metagenome | isolation source: Crop rotation soil | place: USA: Cullars Rotation, Alabama | collected 2011 | reverse complement strand
GCCGCGACTTCAAGTCACGTGAATTCCAAGCTTCGGATCCCACTGTGCTGGAAAGAAGACGGTGGAAGCCGGCCACGGCTTCGCCGACATGGAACCCCTCGGCCGCATCGTCGGCGATGCCCGCCTCGTCGCCCTCGGCGAAGCCACTCACGGTACGCGCGAGTTCTTCCAGCTCAAGCACCGCATGCTCGAGTATCTCGTCACGCAGAAAGGCTTCACGGTCTTCGGCATCGAGGCCAGCTCGCCTGACACCGTGCCCGTCAACGACTACGTGCTCAACGGCGTCGGCGACCCCGGCAAAGCCGTCGCGGGCATGCTCTTCTGGACGTGGAATACCGAGGAAGTGTTCGACATGGTGAAGTGGATGCGCGCGTACAACGAGGACCCGCAGCACACGCGCAAGCTCCGCTTCGTCGGCTTCGACATGCAGAACCCGAAGGCGTCGGCCGACATCCTCGACAAGTACATTCAGAAGATGGGCGCGGCGGTGCCGGCGACGACCGAGGAGAAGGCGCAGCTCCTCGATGCAAACCGCGACGCCTACGTCGCGAAGTCGAGCACGGAAGAGTGGACGTGGATCCGCCATCAGATCGATCTCATCAAGCAAGGTGAATCGCTCAAAGCGTCCGGTCCCGGCGGAAGCAGCATTCGGGATCGATCGATGGCCGAGAACATCAAGTGGATCCTCGATCAGCAGCCGGCCGGCACGAAGATGGTGGTCTGGGCGCACAACGGACATGTGACGACGGAAGCGATGTCATTCGCGCCGGAAGGCACGATGGGCGTGCACCTGCGGCGGATGTTCGGCGACGCGCTGCGCGTGTTCGGCTTCGCATTCAACAGCGGGAAGTTTCAGGCGATGAAGATGGGTCGCGGTCTGATCCAGCACACCGCTCCGCCCGCGCATCCGGGCTCATTCGATGCCACGCTCGCCGCCGCGGGTGTCGCGCCAGTGTTCGCGCTCGATCTTCATCATGCACCGCCGGAAGTGCAGCAATGGCTCGATGCGCCGCTCGAGCATCGCGAGGCCGGCGCCGTCTATGACGCGGATCGCGACTCGGCCTACTGGATGCGCATCCATCCGGCGAAAGGATTCGACGCGATTTTCTTCATCAATGAGATGACTCCGGCCCGAGCGCGCAGCGCGACGGGCGGCGCCATTGTGCCAAAGCCACCGCCGGCGAAAGAAGCGTTCAATCTCGACTTCGAACAGGGTCCCGCCGGCCAACCGCCAGCGGGATGGGCGTTCCCGCAGCAGGGCAACGGCTTCAGAGCGACGACCGAGAATCAGGCATGCGCCGGCGGATTGCAATGCGGCCACGTAATGCGCGAGAAACCGACCGACACTCCGGCCGCAAGCCTCGGCCAGCGCATCGATGCGACGCCGTATCGAGGAAAGACGATCCGCTTCCGCGCAAAAGTTCGATCAAAGCTCACGCCGCTCAGCTCCGCACGGCTGTGGATGCGTGTCGATCTTGCGGACGGCAAAGGCATGGGCTACTTCAACAACATGTCCGACCGCGATCCAGGTCCGCTGGCCGATTGGACGCAACTCGAGATCACGGGGCCTGTCGACAATGACGCCGAAGCGGTCGCGTTCGGCCTGTTGTTCGTCGGCGACGGCGAAGCATGGATCGACGACGCGTCGATCGAGGTGGTCAACACGCCATAGCGCTGTCATTCCGAGCCGCGAAGACGGCGAGGAATCTGGGGGATGGGAGCGTTCGCCTCCCGCCCGGATTCCTCGCCGTCTTCGCGGCTCGGAATGACCGTCAGATGTAGCGCAGCCAGGCATGCCGGCCGCGCTCGCGTGAATACCATCGGCATGGGAAGTAGAGTACGGCGACGCAGATCGCCCACACGAGGTACAGCAGCGGCAGACTCCACATGTAACCAGCCGGTGACTCGCCCGGATTGACTGGAAGGCTGCCGAACAGCCATGGATCCACGCGGCCTTCGCGAATCAGCGACACGATGCACGCAGCGATGTGAATCAGCGGGATGTGCAGCAGGTAGTAGAACATCGGCACACGGCCGAATGTCTCGAGCACGCGTCCAACGCTGCCCCGCCACGAATCAGCGAGTGCGAGCAGGATCAGCATCGGGCCGAGCGTCATCAGCAGGAACAGAAGCGACGCCGGATATTTGGTCGTTGCCAGAAAGATCAGTGGCGACTTGCCTCCCCGCCAGTGCCGCGGATCGCCATACACATCGATCCATCGAAGGATCACGAACAGCACGGTCAGAGCCATGCCGAGCTTCATGCAGAACGATCGGCGGCGCTCGGGCGGCGCCTCGGCGATCGGGCCGAACGCGTATCCGGCCATCATCACCGGCAGCCAGGGGATGAGCACATAAAGGATGTAGAGCGGTCCGATCGCGCCGCCGGCGTAGAGGAGCCGCATCAGCGCTGACGGCTCACCGGCCGGATGCACGATATCCATGACGTTGTGCAGCGCGATGATCGCAATCCCGATTGCGCCGATGACCGTGCGCGGCAGAAAGACCAACAGGGACATGAACACCATCGACCAGCCGATGACCCAGATGACGCCGGCGAGCATGTAATGGGCGAAGTCGAAGTTGAACGTCCATGCCACGCGGATGACGGTCAGTTCGAGCAGAACCAGCCACACGCCCCGGATTGCAAGAAACTTCGAGAGTTGCGCGCGCGCGACCTTCCGGCCGTACAGATACGCAGACGTGCCCGCGAGAAAGATGAACGCCGGCGCAACGAAGTGCGTGATCCAGCGCGTGAAGAACACGGCGGGATTCGGTCCGCCGGCCGGCACGCCCGAGTAGACGCGGACGTGGTCGATGGCCATGAGCACCATGACGATGCCGCGCACGCGATCGATCGCCGAAATCCGCATCGCGCTGAATTTGCGCCTCGGAGTTTCCAATGGCAATCCTCCGATCCGCGAGCGGTCGCGCTTTTGTGGCGAGCGGTTAGAGCGCGGCCTGCTTCAGCGCCGCGACGAGCGTCGTGCGCTGCCGCCGCGAGACCTTGATGCGTGCGCCGGAGCTGAGCACTGCCGAATCCGCGGTCAATGCGTGGACACGATCGAGGCGCACGAGCGCCGAGCGATGCACGCGCGCGAATCCGTGCGCCTCGAGGCGCGCTGCCAGCTCACGAATCGGCTGGCGCACGAGGTAACTCCGCCGTCCGATCCACAGCCGCGCGTAGTTGTCCGCGGCTTCGATCCACTCGATCTCCGAGATCGGCAGCACGTGCACGCCCGCTGACGTCGAGACCATGATCGTCGGCACACGACGGCCGGCCGCGGCGAGCTGCTGCTTCAGCCGCCGCATGGTGGCCGCGAAGCGCGTACGCGTGACCGGCTTCACGAGATAGTCGAGCGCGTGCACTTCGAACGCGCGGATCGCGTACTCGTCGTACGCCGTGAGAAATACGACCAGCGGCATCCGCTCCGGTGTACGGCGGCGGATCACCTCGAAGGCGTCGGCACCGGGCATCTGCACATCGAGAAAAATCACATCCGGTTCTGTAAGATCGAGCGCAGCGAGTACTTCTTCACCGTTGCGACATTCACCAGCCACAGCGAAATCCGGATACGGCGCGAGCAGCTGTCGCACGCCGCGCCGCGCAGCCGGTTCGTCATCGGCAATGACGACACGCCAGATCACGGAGCGAAGAATACTTTGATCCGCGCTGCCGGCATCCGCAAAACCTTTCACGCGTTCGGCCGGCACCAGGATGTTTTGCGGGGAGTTGACCTCGAGCTCGCGCCGGGAACCGTCGTCGGCCTGATCGGCCCGAACGGCGCGGGGAAGACGACGCTGATGTCGTGTCTCCTCGGCTTCCTCCGCCCGGACGCCGGGAACATCTCGTTCGACGGCCGGCCGAACGACGACATCACCATCCGTAGCCGCACCGGCTTCGTCCCCGAGCGCATGAACCTCGGGCGCCGCGCAAGCGGATGGCAATTCCTCACGTACATGGCGCGCCTGGCCGGCGTGCCGCGCCGCGAAGTGCGGCAGCGATCCGCGGCGCTCCTCGAACGGCTCGGTCTCGCGCGCGCCGCGCACAAGCCGCTCAGCGAGTACTCGCGCGGCATGCTGCAGCGCATCGCGCTGTGCCAGGCCGTGATTCATCAGCCCGACTTTCTCTTCCTCGACGAGCCGGCATCGGGTCTCGATCCGGGCGGCGTGCTGCTCGTGCGCGATCTCATCAGCGAGGAGCGTCAGCGCGGCGCGATCGTCCTTCTGAACTCGCATCAGCTGGCCGAAGTGGAGAAGGTGTGCGATCGCGTGCTCTTTCTGCACGCCGGCGTCATCGCGCGCGAGGAGACGCTGCGGCACATCGGACAGCACGTCGTCGCGATCCGCCTCCTGCCGCGCGCGCTCGATGCGAACGCCATCACGCGCATCACCGGTTCGGCGCCGAAGGATGACACCGTGATCGTGTCCGCGGAGTCGGAGGAAGGGATCGCCGCGATCGTGCGGGCGCTCATCACCGCAGGCGCTGACATCGTCGAAGTCCGGCCGCACACGGCGGATCTCGAGCAGATCTTTCGAGGTGTCTCGTGAACGCGGCAGTGATCGTCGAAACAATCCGCCGCCACGTCACGCGGCCCGGCTTCGTCGTGTTCCTCGTGTTTCTCGCGCTGGCCGGAGTCGCGGCGTCGTCGTTCAACGTGCCCGCTTCGGTGTGGCCGTCGCTGGTCGGTCTGCTGTCAATCGTAGCGGGCGCGCAATTGATCGGGCCCGAGTTCTCGAGTGGAGCGCTCCAGCTGATCGTGTCGAAGCCGATACGGCGATCGGTCTACGTGATGTCGCGCGTCGCAGGCGTCGTAGCGAGCATCGCGATTGCGGCGACGATCGCGGTGACCGCCGAGGTCGCCGCGCGGGCCGTTTTCAGTTCGCAGCCGATACCGTCGCAACGCATCGCGCTCGCGTTTGTCGGGTCTTTGTCGGGAGCGATTCAGACAGTCGCGATGCTGACTCTCTTCGGCGCCCTCACCCGTTCCTACTTCAACGCCGCCATCTACCTCGGCGCCGAGGCCGGCCTGTCGACGCTGCAGGCACTCCTGGGAGTAGTGCGCGTGAAAGGAGCGGCCGGCGCGTTTCTCGAGCAGCATCCGATCGTCGAACATACGGTAACGGCGATCGACAACACGCTGTACCCCGACCCTCCATTGCAGCTCGATCCGATGTGGTTCGGACGCGTCGCCGTGGTAGCGGTCGTTGCGCTGGCACTCGCGTGCGTTGCATTCGAGCGGCGCGAAGTGCCGTACGGATCGGAGTAGCTACCGGATGTCGAACACGACTTCGCGATACGGGATCCGAAGCGTTGCGATGGTTCCCGTCGGACTGTTCACGGAAATCGTCAGCGAAGCGGAGTCGCCATAAAGCGCGCGCAGGCGCTCGCGCGTGTTCTCGATCCCATGGCCGGGCGGCGCATCGCCTGACCATCCCGGACCGTCGTCGATCACTTCCAGTTTGATTGCATCGCCCTCACGGCGTCCGCGAACGATGATGCTTCCCGCTTCGGATCGTCGGGCAATGCCATGCCGGATCGCGTTGTCGATGAGATGCTGCAGCGCGAAGCTCGGGACCGCAGCAGACATCACCGCGTCGTCGACATCCATTGTGATTCGAAGCCGATCCGAAAAGCGCGCCTGCTCGATCGCGAGGAAGTGCCGCACGAGCTCCAGTTCCTCCGCGATCGTGACCTGCTGACTCGCGTGTCTGCGGAGCACGCGCCGCATCACTTCGCTGAACTCTTCGATGATGTGCGTGGCCGCGCCGCTGTCGCCTTCGCGTACGAGCACGCCGAGCGTGTTCAGCGTGTTGAAGAAGAAATGCGGATTCACGGTCGCCTGCAGCGCCGCGAGCCGCGCTGCGCTCAACTGCTCCGACAACCGCGTGGCGTGCGCCGTCCCGATCAGCGCGAAGTAGACGACGAGGCCGAACGGCATCGTGATGAACAGCCAGCTGATGAAGAAGTTGCGCGGCCCACCCCACACACCCGCCGGAAACACGATGAGCTTGAGCAGCGTGCCGATTCCCGCCCACGCCACGCAGAAGAGCAGCGCCAGAACGACATGGAACGCGATGCGTGAACGTGTCAGCGGCCAACGTCGCGCGACGGCAAACACGATCGGCGTGTACACAGCGCAGAGCAGCCAGTCGCCGCTGGTGAACAAAATCGCGCCGAAGTTGACCGGCTGGCCGGCAAGACGGCGCTGCGCAATCTGATCGATGGCGCCGAGGATCGCCGGCCCGAGCCAGGCGGCAGAGACGAGGAGCCACGGCCGCAAACGCATATGTGTCATTCCGAGCCGCGAAGACGGCGAGGAATCTGGGCGGGTGGGTCCATCTGCCGTCCACCACCCAGATTCCTCGCCGTCTTCGCGGCTCGGAATGACACGGTCAACTCACAATCGCCGGCTGCCCCGTCACCTGCTCGAGATCCGCTTCCTCCGCCTCCCACTCCTCGTTGCGGAACTGCCCTTCCCACCGCGCCACGACGACCGTCGCGAGGCAGTTGCCGATCACATTCACCGCCGTGCGGGCCATATCCATCAGCTCATCGACGCCGAGGATGACGATGACGCCCTCTGGTGGGAGATTGAATGACGCGAGCGTTCCGAGAAGGATCACCAGCGACGCGCGCGGCACGCCGGCCACGCCTTTCGACGTCAGCATCAGCGTCAGCAGCATCACGATCTGCTGCGACCAGCTGAGGTGAACGCCGGCCGCCTGCGCGACGAAGATCGACGCGAGCGAGAGGTACAGCGTCGTGCCGTCGAGGTTGAAGCTGTACCCCGTCGGCAGAACGAATCCGACGATGCGGCGCGGCACGCCGAGGCGCTCCATGTTTTCCATGGCCTTCGGGAGTGCGGACTCCGATGACGTCGTCGCGAACGCGATCGTTGCCGGCGTCTTCACCGCGCTGATGAAGTCGCGGATCGGCACACGGAAGAGCAGCGCCGCCGGAAGCAGGACGCAAAGGACGAAGACGATGAGCGCGCCGTACAGCGTGCCGATCAGCATCCCCAGGTTCTTGAGGACGCCCAGTCCGGAGTGCCCGACGGTATTGGCCATCGCTGCTCCGACGCCAATCGGCGCGAACTTCATTACGAACTCGGTGAAGCGGAACATGATGTCGGCGAGCGACTCGCACCACTGCACGACATACTTCGCCTTGTCGCCGATGCTCGTGACCGCAAGCGCGAACAGCACCGAGAAGACGACGATCTGCAGCACGTCACCTTCCGCCATCGCCTTGATGATCGACGCGGGCGCGAGGTGCGTGATGATGTCACCGAACTTCTGCGGCTTGGCCGGCGGATCCGGCGCCGTGATCGCCTTCGCGAGCGTATCCGTCGCCTCGGCCGATTTCGCTTCGGCGGTCGCGGCATTGCCGCTCTTCAGCGCCGCGCGCGCTTCCGCGTTCAGCTTCTGCGAACGCTCGACGAGCACCGCCTTGTCTTCAGGCTTCGTCACACCGGCCAGCGAGACGCCGACACCGGGCTTCGTCAGGTTGACGGCGCCGAGGCCGATGAACAACGCGAACGTCGTCACGATCTCGAAGTAAATGAGCGCCTTGAGTCCGATCCGGCCAACCTGCCGGATGTCACCGGTGCCCGCGATCCCGATCACCAGCGTCGAAAAAATCAGCGGCGCGATGACCGACTTGATCAGGTTCAGGAAGAGCAGCGACAGCGGCCGCACTGCCTGTCCCCAGTCCGGCTTGAGGTAGCCGAGGAGGATGCCGAGGATGAGGCCGATGAAGATCTTTGTCGTCAGCGACACTTTTGGCAGCGCCATGCGACGCGAAGTTTACCTAGAATCACGTCATGGCAACACGAACGAAAAGCTCCCTCGGAGACACGATCCGCAAACGCGCGCTCTCGTACCCCGAAACGACCGAAGAGTTTCCGTGGGGCGAAAGCGCCTTCAAGGTCAAAGGCAAGACGTTCATCTTCATGCGCGCCGACGACAAGGAGTGCAGCTTCTCGGTAAAGCTGCCGAAGTCCGCGGACTTCGCGCTGACGCTGCCGGGCTCGGAGCCGACGCACTACGGACTCGGTGCGAAGGGTTGGGTGACGATTCATCCGACCGCGAAAACGAAGCTCGACATCCTCTACTCGCTCATCGACGAGAGCTTCCGGTCCGTCGCACCGAAGCGCGTGCTGGCGATGCTCGACAAGTCCTGAATGCTCGGCGCGATTTTGTTAGCCACGTCGCTGTCCGCTCAGTTGCCGCGAACGATCCCGGAACAGACCGATTACGCATCGACGTCGCGATACGAAGACGTCATGGCGTTCATCAAGGCCATCGAGGCCGCTGATCCGGACATCCGCGTTCAGACATTTGCGGTCACGAATGAAGGACGCGCGCTGCCGCTCGTCCTCGTCGGCTCGCCGGCGAAGAACAAGCCGGTCATCTTCATCATGGCCAACATTCACGCGGGCGAGGTCGAGGGAAAAGAGGCCTCCCTGATGCTGCTGCGCGATCTCGTTTCGTCGTCGCGATCGCTGCGCAAGCGCTTCGTGATTTTGATCGCGCCGATCTACAACGCCGATGGCAACGAGAAGATCTCGCCCGAGCACCGGCCGCGGCAGGTCGGGCCGGCGAACGGCGTCGGCGTGCGCGAGAACGCGCAGGGCCTCGACCTCAATCGCGACTTCATGAAGCTCGAGTCGCCGGAAGCGCGCGGTCTGGTCAGCAACGTGCTGCAGAAATGGGATCCGCTGCTCACCATCGATCTGCACACGACGAACGGCTCGTTTCATGGTTATCAATTGACTTACAGCCCGATGCTGAATCCGAACGCGTCCGCGGGGCTCATCGCATTCGAGCGCGAAACGCTGCTGCCTGAAATTCGCACAGCGATGAAGAAGAAGCACGGCAAAGAGATCTACTACTACGGCAACTTCGCTGCGCAACTCACGCCTGAGAAAGGCTGGTACACATTCGACTCGCGGCCACGCTTCGGCAACAACTACGTCGGCCTGCGGAATCGCTTCACGATTCTGTCCGAGGCGTATGCATACATCGACTTCCGCGCGCGTGTCGAAGTGACGTACCAGTTCCTGCATGAGATTCTCGATGCGACGTCGAAGCATCTCGCGCAGATGACGAAGCTCGTGGCGCAGGCGGACGCCGAATCGCGCAAGCTGCGCGAACAGGGCGTGCGCTTCGAGGTCCGTCCGTGGAAGAAGGATGTGCCGATCCTCTGGGAACGGACCGTTCCTGCTGAATCTGGCGGAATCCCGGATCCTGAGACCGGATCTGCCGTCGCCGAAGGACATGCGGCGCTGCTTCGCCGGACGGGCGAGATCGTGCCGATGAAGATGATCGACTACGGCATCTTCGAGCCGACCGAGACCGCCGCGATGCCGTTCGCATACGCGATCCCATCCGCACCGCAGAGCGTCATCGAAAATTTGAAGACGCACGGGATCGTCACCGAGACGCTCGAGCGGGACACGCCCGTCACCGCCTCGCAGTTCGAGATCGCCGAGTCGACGACGACCGCGCGCCCGTTTCAGAAACACACCGAGCGGACATTGCGCGGAACATGGATCGAGCGACCCGAGACGCTGCCCGCCGGAACGCTGATCGTCCGAACGGATCAACCGCTGGCGCGCCTCGCGTTCTACCTGCTGGAGCCGCGCAGCGACGACGGCCTCTTCAACTGGAACTTCTTCGACCCCATCCTCGGCAACGGCATCGCGCCGGTGCGCAAACTGATGAAACCATGGAAGTAACGGAGCGGGAAGACGATCCGCCCCTCTTGTGTTAATTTGTCCGCGCTTTTAGACCCCTAGCTCAGCTGGTTAGAGCGCCACCTTGACACGGTGGAGGTCAGCGGTTCGAGTCCGCTGGGGTCTACCAACCCCCCTCACTTCACCAGCGCGGCCTCGCTGATCTCCGAGGCGAGACCGTTCCCCAGCGTCTGCACCGCCACGAGTTTCCCGCGCAGATCGCCGAACGCGCGCACCTCGAACGGCAGATCGACTACTGCACCGGCAGGTGCGGTCACGATGGGCGCATTCGCCGGCAACTCGCGCAACACATCGCCGCTCAGGCTCGTCGCCTCGTATGGCTCGATGGTGAACTTTCCTCCGCGAAGGCGAACCGAGCCGCGGATGATCGTCTCGTTGTGCGCCGCGTCGTAGAAACTGTCGATGATCTGCGGCGTGTTGAGGATGCCGTCCGTTTCGTCGTCGGGCAGCGTGCGGCCGTCGAGACCCCAGTCGATCGCCAGGCCCGTGTTGTCATGAATCGCGTTCTGGTGAACGTCGGCCATCGGGGTGCCCTTCGCGATCGCGACGCCGAAGTCTTTGTTGAACGCGATCGTGCTGCCGGTGAGCGTGAACGGCACGCCCTGCGAGAAGACGCCGCTCGCGCCGTTTCCGAGCGGCTTGCCGTCGCGATCGACGCCGATTTTCATCGTCGTGATGAAGCCGCGCGCGCCGGCCCAGAACGCGATGCCGCTGCGCGCGTTGCCGCTCGCCACTCCGTCGGAGATCGTCACGGCGTCAAACGGCGAATACGTGCCGATGCCGCGAAGGCCGTTCGGCATTGCGATCGTGCCGGTCGCGTCAGTCCCGACGTAGCAGCGATGAACGGTGTGCTGGACTCCGGAAGGCTGCGGCGCCGGCGTAAAGAATCGGATCCCGTTCTCCGGCCAGGAGTGAATCGCCAAACCGGTGATGAGCACTCCCGGAACACCCTTCGCGCATGTTGCGCGTACTTCCAATCCGTTGCCTTCGCGAACGTTCTCACCGCTGAGCGCAATCTCTTTGACGAGGTTCGGGGTCTCGTACGCGTCGTGACCTGAGATCGTCACATTGCACTTCTCGATGGCCGGCAGAGGCGTGAGCGGCGCGATCGTCACCGGCGGTGTCACGCCGAAAAACGCGATGAGACATGGCACATCCGTTCCGCAGAGCGGATTCGCATTCGCTTCTTCGATGAGAGCGCGGAGCGAGCCCGGCCCTGAGTCCGCCGTTGTGTTCACGCTCGTGAAGTGCCCCGCAACGTAGTCGAACGCGATGGACGCCGGAGCCGCGTCGCGCGCGCGAACAGCGACATTCGCGATGTAATGGCCACCCGTGCCGTCGAGCGCGTATGGCGTGAACGCGATGAAATCCCGGCGATGCGCGGGCAGGTCCGCGATCGTGCAAACCGCGCCGGTCGACGTTCGCGAGCACGTCCAGTCTTGCGGCGCGAATGGATCCGGACCGAGTTGAAGTGCCTGCGGCAACGTGAGCATGACGGACACGTCGTGCACAGTTTCGTTCGACGTGTTCTGGATCTCGATGAACGCGCCTTGCCCGACGGACAGCGTCACATCATCAGCCGTGACGCGGAGTGGAGCAGGCAGCGGGACGACAGCGCGGTGTGCGAAAAGCAGCGTCAGGAGAACCGGGATCATTGCCGCAAATAATACATCGCCACGTCCCGCGGGCTCTTCTTCTCTCCATCAATTGAATAGTTGAGCTTGCGCATCTTCGCTGCGTCGATCCGCCCGGCGAGCGACTCCAGCGCCGCCGGCGCGGCGCGGCACTTTTTCGCCAGATCGGCGCGCCAGACGAGCACCGCGTCGTACGGCGGAAAGAAATGCTTGTCGTCCTCGAGAACGACGAGGCCCAGCGCGTCGATCAGCCCATCCGTCGAGTTTCCGGCGATGAGATCGACCTGGCCAGATGCGAGCGCGCGATATGTGAGGCCGAGGTCCATCGTCTGCGGCTGGGTGTTGAAGGCGAGGCCGTAGTGACGCAACAGGCCACCCCAGCCATCGGGACGCTCGACGAATTCGTAGCCGAAACCGGGACGGTATCGATCGGATACGCGCGACAGATCGGAGATGCGATGCAGGCCGAGACGATCTGCATCCGCTTTGCGCACGATCATCGCGAACGTGTTCTCGAATCCGAGTGCGGGCTCCCACTTCAAGCCGCGGCGCGCGTAACCATCGCGCACGGTCTTCATCACCGCGACGCGATCGTTGCTCGCCGGCTGATGCAGGATCGCGGTCAGTGCAGTGCCCGAGTACTCGGGATAGATGTCCAGCGAGCCGGATGTGATCGCGGTGTCGCACACGACTGTGCCGCCGAGGTCGAGTTTGCGGTCGACGGTGCAGCCGGCCTGCTCGAGTTTCTGCGCGATGATCTCGCCAAGGAGGACGGACTCGGTGAAGTTCTTCGAGCCGACTACGACGGTCTGCTTCTGCGCGCACGCGGCCAGCAGCAACACGACCGCAAGTTTTCTAGCGCCCATATTTCCTCGCCGCTGCGCGCTCCATTGCGCCGAACAGTATGTCGCTTAGCACCGCCAGCGCGGCGGCCGGAAGCGCGCCGGCGAGGATGCGCTTCGAGTCGACCATCGCCACGCCGCGGAAGATCAGCGTGCCCAGTCCGCCGCCGCCAACCGCGGCGCCGATCGTTGCGACGCCGATCGCGATCACCGTTGCGATGCGCAGGCCGGCCAGGATCGACGGCAGCGCGAGCGGCAACTCGACTTCGAGCAGGCGCTGCCGATCAGTCATGCCGAGGACGATGGCGGCGTCGCGGATGAGCGGATCGATGCCTTCGATTCCGGTGACCGTGTTTCGCACGATCGGCAGCAATGAATAGAGGATGAGCGCGACGATCGCCGTTCGCACGCCGATGCCACCGATGAACGGCAGCGGGATCAGAAATCCGAACAGCGCCAATGACGGAATCGTCTGAATGATGTCGATGACGCGCAGCGATGCACGGCCCCATCGCGGATGACGCACGCATGCGACGCCCATCGGGATGCCCGCCGCGGCGGCGATGGCGACGGCGATCACCACGATGAATACATGCTGCGCGGCAGCGCGTGCGATCTCATTCGCCATCGGCAACCTTCGGCAGACGTGCGGCATCGATGAAACGGCGCACGAGCGGGAGATCGGATTTCAGAAATTCAGCGCGCGGACGATCGCAGACGATGCGGCCGCCATCAATCAGCACGATTCGCTCAGCCACGCGCAGCGCCTCGGCGAGATCATGCGTGACGAAGAGCATCGTCACTCTGCGCAATTTCACGAACGCGTCCTGCAGCTCGCGCCGGACGAGCGGATCGAGCGCGCTGAACGGCTCATCGCAGAGGAGCAGTGGCGGCCCGGTGATCATTGCGCGCGCGATCGCGACGCGCTGCTGCTCGCCGCCGGAAAGGGATCGCGGAAAGCGCGCACCGAATTCGGCGAGAGGCATGCTGAGCTGAGCGAGCAGCTCGCGCGCGGCCGCTTCCGTCTTCTCGCGCGGCCATCCGAGGAGGCGCGGAACGGTGGAGATGTTGTCGAGGATCGTGCGATGGGGAAAGAGCGCGGGCGTCTGCAGAATCGATCCGATGCGACGGCGCCGCGCAGTGAGGTCGCCAGTCAACGTTGCGTCGTCGATTGCGACGGAACCCGACGTCGGCGACGCGAGCCCGTTGAGCAGCTTGAGGATCGTCGTCTTCCCCGCCCCACTCCGCCCGATGAGAGCCATCGCTTGCCCAGGCTCGATGCGCAACGACACGTCATCGATGATGCGCCGGCCCGCAGCGACGACCGAGACGTGATCAATCAGCACCGAAGACGGCATCCTCAATTGTAGTTCTCTGTGTCTCTGTGTCTCTGTGTTTCATGGCGTAATCGTCCCGCGCGTTGCTGCGAGAAGCACACTTATCCACATGACCTACTCGAAACACAGAGACACAGAGACACAGAGAACTACAATCGACCGGTGATCTATGTCGTGATCGTGCTCGCCGCGTTTCTGGCGGGCATGTGCCGGATCAGCGACACGGATTTCTGGTGGCACCTCAAGACCGGCGACCTGATTGCGGCGACGCATTCCATTCCGCGGCGCGATGTGTACTCCTTCACCGCGCGCGGACACGAGTACATCGACCACGAGTGGCTCTTTCAAGTGATGCAGCACGGCGCGTTTGCGGTGGGCGGGCCGGCGGGGGTCGCGATTCTGAAGTCGGGCGTCATCGCGATCACGTTCTGCATCGTGGCGTGGTACTGCCTCAAACACGGCGCGAATCAGTGGGTGGTCCTCGGCCTCGTGGCGCTCGGCATTGCGGGCGCGATGCCGCGGCTCATCGAGCGGCCTGAGGTCTACAGCACGCTCTTCCTCGTGCTCACGATCGTCCTGCTCGAGCACAAGCGCGGGCTCATCGCGATTCCGATCATCACCGCTCTCTGGGCCAACATCCACGCCGCGGTCATCCTCGGATTGATCGTGCAGATGCTGTTCATTCTCGCGGAGCGCAAACGCATCGTTCCGCTGGCGATCACCTTCGCGGCATCAGTCGCTGCCGCATGTTTGAATCCGTTCGGATATCGCGTGCTGCTCGTTCCGTTCGAGCTCACGCGCATCATCGATTCACGCATCCTCACGAATACGGAATGGCTCATGCCGACGCTGCGCACGGCGCCGGTGTTCTGGATCGTGCTCATCGTCACGGCGATCACGATCCGCAAGCCGTTTCAGATTCTGCTTTTCCTGTTCACCGCGTATCTCGCCCTGCACTACGTGCGCAACGTCGGCCTCTTCTGCACCGTCGCGCCGATGCTCATCGGCGCCGGAAAACGCATCGCCGCGATCGCCGGCGCCGTCGTGTTCGCGATCGCCATCACAGTGCTGTATCCGTTCGAGCACGGCATCGGCGTGTCCAGGCGGTTCCCCGTCACGATCGCAACCTCGGTCGAGCGCAACGCGCTTCGGGGCAACATGTACAACACGGACTGGCTGGGCGGATATCTCATCTGGAAGCTCTATCCGCAGCGCAGCGTGTTCATCGACGGCCGCAACGAAGTCTACGTCCCGCTCCTCAAACGCCTCGGCGTCGCCGAAGTCGACAGCCGGGAGTGGACCGCGCTGCTGCGCGACTACGCGATCGAGTACGCGCTCGTGGCATACAACGACGAGCCCAACACGATCACTACGATCGGACCTGACGGAAAAGCCTCGACGTCGCAGGCGCCGGCGAGCGCGGTCCGTTTTCCGCGCAGTCAATGGGCCCTCACCGACTGGGACGATTCGGGCATGCTCTATGTCCGCAGACGAGGCGCGAACGCGATCACGAGCGAATACCGGTTCGTCTATCCCGAAGTGCCGGGCTTCCTCGCATCACTCGTCAGCAGCGGACGCATCCCGCGCGAGGCAGCGCTCGCCGAGCTGCGGCGGAAACTGCAGGAACAGCCGGACTGCTGGCGGGCTCGCGCGCTCAGTACGGCCCTGTCGCAGTCGAACCCTGGTAGAACTCCCTGAAGGCTTTGCCGTTCACGTCGAAGTACACGGTGGCGCGAATCGTCAGCGGCTCGGTCGGCCTCGTGGTGCTGGTGACGGCCATCGCGTCGACGCGCAGCGTGTGAGTCGCGCCCGGGTCGATCGCCTCGTTGAAGACGCGCTCCACCGGCCGGATTCCGTACGTCGCCATACCCGGCGACTCGATGCGCACGCGGCGCACACGCAGCGGCTGCGAACCCGGATTGTTCACGTCGAGCTCGAAGTACGCCGGGGCGGTTGAGCTCGACCCGAAGAACAGATTGCCCACTTCCCGGATCTCGACCTCGGGCCGCGGCATATCGGCCGGGCGTTCCGAACCGGACGACGCGCATCCGGCCAGAACGAGAAGAACGCAAAGAGCGGTTGATGCTTGTTTCATGAATTGCTCGGTATGCAAAAAGAAGGCGCGACAGGTTTTATGCGCATTTCCGCACACAAAACCCGTACTGAATAACGGTTGCTTTCTGGAACATTTTCCCGAATACTTCTCATTGCGCCGACCGCATGCGTGAACTGTCTCATGCGCGGCTGTTCCGGGCTCTTGGGTGGTCGTGACGGTGACAGAAAGAAGAGCTGATCGGCGTCATCGAGCGCCGAAACCCGCGTGATGCCGACGCCAGGCACCTACCAGGCACTTGGCATCCTTGTCCTCGGACCTCTGGCGGTAACCCTTCTTCTCTTCCAGATCCACAGCTCATTCCGCTGCAGCTACGTCCTGCGATGGACGCTCAGCTTCTGCTGCCTGGCGGTCTTTCACGCGGCGACGGCAATCATCATTCTCGAGCCGGCCGCGCCGATGGCGCTTCACCTCGTCGCCTCGGTTCTCGGCGGAGCCGCCGCGTACCTGCAGATCGCGTTTCTGGCGTGGGGTTGTTTCGAGCTCGCCAAGCGCAAGCCGCTGAAGATCGCGCAGGCGCACCGCGCCGCGCTGATGGTCGCCGCAACCGGCGTGCTGTTCGGCGGCATCCCGTTCCTCGTCGGGCCGAGCAAAGAGATCCATCGCTTCTTCTACCTCGGACTGCACGCGCTGGCGGCGTCCGCAGCGTTCGCACTGAGCGGACTGGCGATTCGCCGGCTGCGCGGTGCCGGGTTCAACATCCCCGCCGCCGGCTTCGCGATTTACGGCGTCGTCTCGATGTATCAGTTCGTCACGGTGATGCAGAGCATCGTCGGGCACACCGCGGCGCTGTCGATGACTGCTCTCGGCACGACGGACCTCGTCGGCAGCGCGATCATCGCCCTCGCCTGCCTGATGGCCGTGCTCGAGGATCAGCGCGAGACCGCCGCGCAGGCTACATCGCAGGTCGAGCACCTCGCCTACTTCGACACCACGACCGGCCTGCCGAACCGCGCACTATTCGCGGACCGCCTATCCGTCGCGCTCGCGCATGCGCAGCGCCATCGCTACAAGCTGGCCGTCCTTTTCCTCGACATCGACCGCTTCAAGCAGATCAACGACTCGCTCGGACACTCGGTCGGCGACCGGCTCCTGCGCATCGTCTCGACACGCATCCGCGGAGCGATGCGCGATGAAGACACCGTTGCGCGATTCGGCGGCGATGAGTTCACCGTCCTCATTCACATCATCGGCAAGATCGAAGATGCGGGAAAGATCGCGCAGAAGATCCTCGACTCGCTGAAGACTCCGATCAACATCGACGAGCGCGACTTCGTCGTCACGAGCAGCATCGGGATCGCGATCTATCCACTGGATGGCAACGACGGAGAGACGCTGATCCGCAACGCCGACGCCGCCATGTATCGCGCCAAGGACCTCGGACGTAATACCTATCAGTTCTATGCGGCCACAATGAACCATAAGGCGCTGGAGGCACTCGAGGTCGAAAACGGACTGCGCCGCGCACTGGCCCAGAACGAGTTCGTCCTTTATTACCAGCCGCTTGTGGACGTCAGTACCGGCACCGTTTTCGGTCTGGAGGCGTTGATCCGATGGCAGCATCCCGAGCTCGGATTGCTGCGTCCGGACAGATTTATCCCCGCCGCAGAGCAATCAGGCCTGATCATTGCGATAGGACGATGGGTCCTCCGCGAAGCCTGCAAGCAGGCCAGCGAGTGGCACAGACGCGGTCACCGGGTCCTGATCGCAGTGAATCTCTCGGGGCGGCAGTTCTCGGATCCCGATTTGATTCCGCAGGTAGCTGAAGCATTAGAGATGGCGAATCTTGCGCCCGAGTTCCTCGAGCTCGAGATTACCGAAGGTTACGCAATGCACGACGTGCAGAAGGCGATACAGACCTTGCGTCAACTGAAGGCGCTCGGCGTCCGTATCGCTATTGACGACTTCGGAACGGGATATTCGTGCCTCAGTTATCTAAAGCAATTCCCCATCGATACGCTCAAGCTCGACGGATCTTTTGTGCGCGATCTCAATGCGCCGGAAGACGCCCAGATCGCGCTTGGCGTCATCGCGCTCGCCCACAGCCTGCAGCTCAAAGTGATCGCCGAAGGTGTCGAGACGATCAATCAGCTGAAGTTTTTACGGGAGCATTCTTGTGACCGTTTGCAGGGATATCTATTCAGCCGTCCCATGCCGCCGGCAAATTTTGATAGTTTCATGAATCAGAGAGATGCATTGAAGTTCGCCAGATCCCACTAGAGCGATGGCCCCCGCCTGCCCTGACTGGTATCTCGTCGCCGCTGTGTCCAGCGCCGTCGTGACGGCGATCTTCCTGGTTGTGTATCGAGTCGAGCGGCAGCGTTATCTGCGGGAGTTCGCGCGGCTCGCGTTTCACGACCCGCTCACCGATCTGCCCAATCGAACTCTCTTCATGGACCGCGCGGCGGTCGCATTCGCGCATGCGAAACGCGAGAGCTCCGGCGTCGCCATCGTCTTCCTCGATCTCGACCGCTTCAAAGTCGTCAATGACTCGTTCGGACACGACGCCGGCGATGAAGTGCTTCGCGCCGTTGCGCGCCGGCTTCGCGATCACGTCCGCGAAGTCGACACAGTCGCGCGGATGGGCGGCGACGAGTTCACGCTCATCATGCCCGGCGTGCATCAGGTCGACGACGTGGTGAAGATCGCCACGAAACTGCTCGACGTGTTTCATCTGCCGATTCACATCGGCGGCCGCGACATTCACGTGACGGCGAGCATCGGCATTGGCCTCTACCCGCAGGATGGATCGGACGCGGAGAAGCTTCTGAAAAATGCGGACGCGGCGATGTATCGCGCCAAGCAGCGCGGCGGCGACAGCTTCCAGCTCTACACGCGCGAGCTCGAGACGCACGCGCGCGAAGAGATCGAGCTGGAGTCACGGCTGCGCCGCGCGCTCGCACTGCAGCAGTTCGTCGTCTACTACCAGCCGCGCGTCGACGCCTCGACCGAGAACGTCGTCGCATTCGAGGCGCTGCTGCGCTGGAAGGATCCGGAGCGCGGTCTGATCATGCCCGAGGCGTTCATGGCGAACGCGGAGGCGTCGGGGTTGATTGTGCCCATCGGGCAGTGGGTCATTCAGACGGCATGTCGTCAGGCCACCGACTGGCATCGGCAGGGCTGCAGCAACATGTTCGTTTCGGTCAATCTCTCGCCGCGGCAGTTTCATCGCGCCGATCTCACGCGCACGATCACAGACGCGTTGCGCGCGGCCGATCTCGAGCCGCATTACCTCGAGCTCGAGATCGACGAGACGTGCGTCATGAGCAACACCGACGCGGCGATGCGAATCATGCAGGAGCTCAAAGCGGTCGGCGTCCGCGTGCTCATCTCCGGATTCGGCGCCGGATACTCATCGCTTCGCCACCTGCGCAGCCTGCCGATCGACGGACTCAAGCTGGCGCGGTCGTTCATCTCCGGCGACATCGCCGACAACCGCCCGCTCGCCAGCGCCGCCCTCGGCATGGCCAAAGCGCTGCACCTGAAGGTCATCGGAGAGGGCGTGGAGACGCAGGAAGCGGCGGATTTCCTCCGCTCGCACTTCTGCGATGACATTCAGGGCTTCCTCTTCAGCGCTCCGGTCCCGGCCCAGGACTGCGTGCGGTTCATGCAGCTCCGGCCGCACCGCGCCACGGACGGCCCAACCGACCGCGTGCATTAGCCTTGCACCGCGTTGCCCCGGAGGTAAACGGAATGGCAACAGACTCAGAAGAGAAGAGATCCTCGCGATCTCGTGGTGGCCGCGGCGGTGACGTGTGGTCAGGCCTCAACACGGCTGCGATCATGGACATCGTCGATCGCCTTGGGCTCGTCGACCTGATCGTCGACCGGCTCAAACAGCGCGTCGAGGAAGTGGACATCGACGAGTTGATTGACGAAGTCGCGGACTACCTGAAACGCAACCCCGAAGTCCTCGTCGTATCCCTGGGCGCCGTAACGATCGCCGCCGGCGCGCTGGTGTACCTGAACCGCCGCCGCGACGCGGGATCGGCGACGCCCAAGCCGTCGAAGAAACGCGGAGAATGAGTGGAGCGCCGCGCGTGTCGCGCGGCGTTTTTCATTTCAGAATCATCTTCTCCAAAGCATCCAGCGCGCGCGGATCATCCTTCTGCCCGAGCCAGAACGCCGCCTTCTTCCTCACCTCACGATTCTTGTGCGTGGTCATGAGCTCGATGAGCAGCGGAATCGATTGATCGTCCGGCAGCTGTGAGATCGCGAAGACCGCCTTCGTCTTCACTTCGGCATCAGGATCGTCGTTGACTGCTTCGCGAAGGACAGAAGCCGCTTTCTCGCCTGCGGCCTGACCGATCCAGAACAGCGCCTGACCGCGCACCTTCGACGACTGGTTGGTGTGCGCGATCCGGATCAGCTCCTGCTCGGTTCCCCGGTGCAGTGCGAGCGCGGTGATCGCTTTCTTGGAGACGGTCGGGTCGTGCTCGATCAGATCGACCAGCAGGCGCGCGCTCTCCCTCGGATCGACGCCGTTCAGCCAGAAGACGTCTTTTCGCTGAGGACACTCAGGCGATGAGAGCCGGACCGAGGTGATCCGGTTCTCCGTGACTTCGTACTGGACGTACAAAGCGGTGGAGTACTCGTTGTGCCCGATGTTGATCGAGTCCGAGTCGTTCCACGAGCAGACCAGAGTATGTTCGCTGGCGATCGGGACGGCATACGAGACCCAGCCGTTGTGAGCGGTGATCTGCGACCGGAGGTCGGCGTACAGAGGAAGAGCGGCGAGCGCGAGGAGAAGGGCGAGCTTCTTCATGACCCCTTAGACTTTCGACTTGGCGTACGGTTAGCTATACTCCGCCACGAATGCGCCCGACGAACACCCGGCAGACGCGGACTACGACGGCTTCGCCGCCCTGTCGATGATCTAACTGTTGAAAATCGATCACTTGACAGGGCCGAGCAATCGGCCCTGTTCGTTTTTGAGGACTTTTTATGCAGGTTCAACTACCCGACGGTTCACAAAAAGAAGTTCCCGCTGACGCCACTGTCGCCGACGTGGCGGCGTCGATCGGAAAGCGGCTCGCCAAGGATGCCCTCGCTGGCAAGGTCAACGGCAAAGTAGTCGACGTGTACGCGAAGGTGCCCGAAGGCGCGAAGGTCGAGATCATTACGCCGAAATCAGAGGAAGGGCTGGATACGATCCGCCACTCCACCGCGCATCTGATGGCGATGGCCGTTCAGGAGCTGTTCCCCGGGACGCAGGTCACGATCGGACCGGTCATCGAGAACGGGTTCTATTACGACTTCGGTACGGACCGTCCGTTCACCGATGACGACCTGCGGCGCATCGAAGAAAAGATGACCGAGATCGCCAAGCGCGATCTGCCGATCCGCCGCGAGGAGTGGTCGCGCGACGAAGCGGTGAAGATCTTCGAGAAGGTCGGCGAGAAGTACAAGGTCGAGATCATCAAAGCGATCCCGGGCGATGAGACTCTGTCTGTCTATCGGCAGGGCGACTGGTTCGATCTCTGCCGCGGTCCGCACGTTCCCTCCACAGGCCGCCTCGGCGCGTTCAAGCTGCTGTCCGTGGCCGGCGCGTACTGGCGCGGCGATGAGCGCAACGCCATGCTTCAGCGCATCTACGGCACCGCGTGGGCGGATCAGAAAGACCTCGACGAATACCTGCAGCGGATGGAGCAGGCCCAGGCACGCGATCACCGCAAGCTCGGGAAAGAGCTCGGCCTGTTCATGTTCTCGAAGTTCGCGCCGTCGATGCCGATCTTCCTGCCGAAGGGTGCGGTCATCTACAACGAGCTGCTTCAGTTCGTGCGCAGCTTCTACATGCGCGACCGCTATACCGAAGTGGTGACGCCGCTGATCTGGGATACGGAGATTTTCAAGATCTCGGGGCACTACGACAACTACCAGGAGAACATGTTCTTCTCCGAGATCGAGGAGCGCGAGTACGGCGTCAAGCCGATGAACTGCCCCGGTCATACGCAGATTTTCGCGATGGAGCGGCGCTCGTATCGCGATCTGCCGATTCGCATCGCCGACTTCGCGCGCCTGCATCGCTATGAGCGCAGCGGCGTGACGCACGGACTCGTGCGCGTGCGCTCGTTCGCGCAGGATGATGCGCATCTGTTCGTGATGCCGGAGCAGATCGAGGAGGAGATCGATCGCGAGCTGCGGCTCATCAGCGAGATCTACGGCGTGTTCGGATTCACCGATGTGCGCATCGGGCTGTCCACGCGCCCGGAGAAGCGCATCGGCAACGACGCGATGTGGGACAACGCCGAGCGCAGCCTCGAGAACGCGCTGAAGAAGAACAATCTCGAGTATCGCGTGAACGCGGGCGATGGTGCGTTCTACGGGCCGAAGCTCGACTTTCAGGTTCACGATGCGATCGGGCGGCCGTGGCAGCTCGGCACCGTGCAGCTCGACTACGCGCAGCCGGAGCGGTTCGAGCTGTCGTACATCGGCGCGGACAACACCGAGCATCGGCCGGTAATGATCCACCGCGCGATCCTCGGGTCGGTGGAGCGCTTCATCGGAATCATCATCGAGCACTTCGCCGGCGCGTTCCCGCTGTGGCTCGCGCCGCTGCAGGCGATCGTGCTGCCGCTGTCGGAGAAGTTCACGCAGTATGCGGATGAGGTGAGCGGGAAGCTGCGGGCGGCGGGGCTGCGGGTGGACGTCGATCAGAGCAACGAGAAGCTCGGGGCGAAGATCCGCGACGCGCAGATGCAGAAGATCCCGTTCATGCTTGTGGTGGGCGAAAAGGAAGCGTCGGCAGGGACGGTGTCGGTGCGGAAGCGGAGCGGTGGAGACCAGGTGGTGATGCCGGTCGAGGAATTCATGAGGCAGGCAAAGGCTTTAATCGACACCCGTTCCTTGACTTTGTGACTGATTTATTCGTAGATTCGCGCATTCCGCGCACTATTTAGAGGAGGAAGCAAGGTATTTACCCGCCTAGACGAGGATCCCGATTCGACCGCAGGCCCGCAGAACCCGAATCCCGCATTAACGACATGATCCGTGGCATCCCTGAGGTTCGCCTCATCGGAGCCGACGGAGCACAGGTTGGAGTCGTACCGCTCGCGCAAGCGCAGGACATGGCGCGGGAGAAGGACCTCGATCTCGTGGAGATCTCGCCGACCGCGAACCCGCCGGTCTGCAAGATCATGGATTACGGGAAATACATCTTCCAGCAGAAGAAGAAGCAGGGAGAGGCGAAGAAGAAGCAGAAAGTGATCGTGGTGAAAGAGGTGCAGTTCCGGCCTCGCATCGACGAGCACGACTTCGACTTCAAGAAGAACAACATCATCCGCTTCCTGCAGCATGGCGACAAAGTGAAGGCGACCGTTCGCTTTCGCGGCCGCGAAATGACGCACATGGAGCTCGGCCGGGCCGTGATCGACCGGCTGCTGAACGAAATCAAGGAGTACGGGGCGGGCGAGAATGCCAATCCCGACGTCCAGGGGAACAGGATGACGATGGTCATCTCCCCCAATAAATGACGGGAATGAAACCCACTTAGGTCCCGTTCAGAACCAAGCTATGCCGAAAATGAAGACGCACCGGGGCGCTGCCAAGCGCTTCAAGAAGACTGGAAGCGGCAAACTTCAGCGGAATCACGCATTCCATTCGCACATCCTCACCAAGAAGTCGCCTGGCCGAAAGGCCACGCTCGCCGGTGAGGTCGAGGTGTCGAAGGCGAACGCGAAGACCGTCAAGAAGATGCTGCCGTATCTGTAGTTCCCACCGGAGTGCGATCGGGCACTTGATTCACCTCCTGGCCCGACCACTCGAAAGAATCAAAACGAGGAGAGACCATGCCGAGAGTCAAAAGAGGTCCGAAGAGGAAGAACCGTCGCGCGAAGATCCTGAAGCTCGCCAAGGGCTACTACGGGATGAAGTCGCGCGGCCATCGCATCGCGAAAGAGGCCGTCGATAAGGCGCTGAACTACTCTTTCGCCGGTCGCAAGGACCGCAAGGGTGACTTCCGCAAACTCTGGATCGCCCGCATCAACGCAGCCGCCCGTCAGAACGGGATCTCGTACTCGCAGCTCATCGCCGGACTGAAAGCCGCCGGAAACGACATCGACCGGAAGATCCTCGCCGATCTCGCCGTCCGCGATGCCGCGGCGTTCACGGCGCTGGTGCAGAGTGCGAGGGCCGCGAATGATCGACGAGATCAGCCGAGCGGGCGCTGAGTTCGACGCGGCGCTCGATGCCGCTTCCGATTCACGTGCACTCGATGAACTGCGCGTCCACTGGTTCGGCCGGAAGGGCGGAGCCATTCCTGCGCTGTTCGCGCGGCTGAAGGACGTTCCCAAAGAGCAGAAGAAGGAAGTCGGGGACGTTCTCAACAAGCTGCGCGATCGCATTCAGTCTGCGCTCGATGAGAAGTCATCGCGCATTGCTGCGGATGAAGCGGCGCGGAAAGAGCTGCGGGAGACGATCGATGTCACGCTGCCGGCGCGCAAGCCGCAGCTTGGCTCGCTGCATCCGATCACGCTCGTGCGCCAGCAGATGGAAGACATCTTCCGCGAGATGGGCTACTCGGTCGATCCCGGTCCGGAGATCGAGAGCGACTGGTACAACTTCGAGGCGCTGAACTTCACGCCCGACCATCCCGCGCGCGACACGCAGGACACGTTCTTCGTCGACGTCGACAAGCTGCTGCTGCGCACGCACACGTCGAATGTGCAGATCCGCGCGATGGAACAGTACGAGCCGCCGGTGAAAGTCATCTCATGCGGCCGCGTGTATCGCCGCGACGAGATCACGATGCGCCGCTCGCCGATGTTCCATCAGGCCGAGGGCTTCCTCGTCGACCGCGGCATTCACATCGGCCACATGCGCGCTACGCTCGAGCACTTCGTGCGGAAGCTGTTCGGCGGAGAACCAAAGTTCCGCCTGCGCCCGAGCTTCTTCCCGTTCACCGAGCCGTCGGCCGAGCTGGACATGTCCTGCCTGTTCTGCGGCGGCAACGGCTGCGGCACCTGCTCGCAGACAGGCTGGATGGAAATCCTCGGCTGCGGCATGATCCACCCCCAGGTCCTGCGCAACGTAAACATCGACCCCGAACAGTGGAGCGGCTTCGCCTTCGGAATGGGCATCGACCGCGTAGCGATGCTGAAGTACGACATCCCGAACATCCGCACCCTCTTCGAAAACGACCTAAGAGTCCTCTCTCAGTTCTAGGGGGTCAGGTCTGCCCTTTTGCCTTTAGCTACGAGGCGTAGAGCGATTGCGCTGCCGAGGTAACCTCGGTGCATGTCGAGACCACTCAGGCTTGAATATCCGGGTGCCCTGTATCACATCACTTCTCGTGGCGTTGAGAAGCGGCCGACGTTTCTGGACGACGAGGATCGCCGCACATTTCTCTATCTGCTCAGCGAAACTGTGCGCCGCTTTGGCTGGATCGTCAGCGCGTACGTGCTGATGACCAACCACTTCCACATGCTCATCCAGCTCACGAAGCCCAAGCTCTCAGCTGGCCTGCAGTGGCTGAATGGCGAGTATGTACGGCGCTTCAACAGACGTCACGACCGCGCCGGTACGCTCTTTCAGTCGCGCCCCGATGCGCCGCTCGTCGAGAAAGAGGCGTACTACCTGAACGTTCTGCGCTACATCGTGCGCAACCCAGTGCGAGCCAAGATGGTGGCAAAGCCTGGCGAGTACGAATGGAGCAGCTATCGGAGCACGGCCGGCCTGGCGGCGGCACCGTCGTGGCTGGCCGTCGATGAAGTGCTGCGTTGCTTCGGCAATGAGGAAGTCGTCGCACGGCACTGGTATCGAGCCTTCGTCGAAGAACCGGGTGCGGACGATGACAATCCGTGGCGTAACCTTGTGGGACAAATCTACTTAGGCAGCCCGGACTGGCTCGAGCGGGTGCAGGGGAAGATCGATGCGAAGCCGCGCAATTCCGAGCACCCGGTGATTCAACGCCACTTGAAGGGCTGGGTAATCGCTGATGTCATCGATTGCGTCGCGGGCGTATTCGGCCCACGCGGCGACGCCCTGCGCCAAAGCCGGGGCGGGACGGCCCGGATGCTCACCGCATGGGTCGGATCGTACGAGTGCCTGCTGCCACTCGGAACGATCGCCGCCGGGCTGAGACTCCGCAGTACCAGCCACGTCTCGAGAATGATCAGACGCTGCGACCAGCAGCTTCGGGTTGATCCAGAGCTCCGCGAACGGCTGGAGCAGTGTCGTGCCGCACTCTACGACGAGTAGGTAAAGTCAAAAGGGCAGACCTGACCCCCATGTCGTCGAAGAGGGAGTACATGACTGGGGTGGCTAGCAGCGTCAGCAGGAGGACGAGCGTTTGGCCGCCCATGACTGTGAAGCCGATCGCTCGGTTGGTGCCGGCGCCGGTTCCGCTCGAGACTACCAGCGGGATCATTCCGGCTACGAACGCGAGCGTTGTCATCAGGATGGGGCGCAGGCGGTCGCGGTTGGCTTCGATGATGGCGTGCATGCGATCGAAGCCGCGCTCGCGCAACTGATTCGTGTGATCGACCTGCAGAATCGAGTTCTTCTTCACGATTCCGAACAGCACCACGATGCCCAGCGCCGAGAAAATATTCAGCGACTGATGGAAGAGCACGATGGACAGCAGCGCGAACGGCACCGTCAGCGGCAGCGAGATGAGAATCGTGATCGGATGCAGCCAGCTCTCGAACTGCGCCGCGAGAATCAGATACATGAATACGATCGACAGCACGAACGCCAGCAGGAAGTTCATCGCCGCCTTGCCCTGCTCGCGCGAGCGGCCGGTGAAGTCGTACGAATACGACGCGGGCATGTTCAGTTTCTTCGCCGTCTCCGACAGCTTCGTCATGACGGTCTGCGACGAGTAGCCGGGCTTCATGTTGGCCATGACCATCACCATGCGCCGGCGATTCAAGCGGTTGATCAGTGACGGCCCGGTGCCTTCGGTGATGTGCACGACATCGCTCATCTTCACCGTTCCGATCTTCGACGACGGCACTTCCATCTGCATGATGCCGGCGATGTCGCGCCGCACGTCGTGCTCGCCGCGCACATGCACTTCGTACTCTTCGCCACCTTCGTAGTAGTTCGTAGCCTTCTGACCGCCGACGAGCACATTCAGCGTCGCGGCGATGTCCTGCACGCGCACACCAAGATCAGCCGCCTTGTCGCGATCGATGCGGACGCCGAGCTCCGGCTTGCCGACGATGTAATTCGTCTGCACGTCAACGGTTCCGAGACTCGGATCGCTGATCGACTTCGTGAGCTCCTGCGCGTACTTGTCCAGCTGATTCAGATCCGGTCCGCCGACCCAGAACATCACTTCGGCATCGGCGCCGCCGCCAAACGCGTTGACGGGCGCGACCTGCGTACGCAGATTCAAGCGCGCGTACTGCGGCAGAATCTCGCGACGCACCTCATCCATCACGTCGAACTGCGAGCGTTTCCGGTCGCTGACATTCACGAGCTTCACGTAGATGGAGCCGAGGTTGAGGGTTTTCTGCGGATCGTCGCCGATAGTGACGACGGTGAGCGCGACTTCCGGATTCTTTTTGCGGATCTGCGTGGCTACCGACTCCGCAATCGTCCGCGTCGCTGACGGGCTCGCGCCCTCGGGCGCACGCACACTGACGACAAACTGCGACTCGTCGTCGACAGGCAGGAAGTTCTTATTCACTACCTTGAACAGCATCGGCGTGACCACGAACACCAGAACCACCATCGTCGTGACGATCACCCAGCGGTGCGCCATCGACCACTTCAGCATCCGCAGATACACGTTCTCGATCACCGCGTAGAAGCCGCGCGACCGCGACGTGTGCTCCTTCGCCACGTCATCCTTCTTCAGCCAGCGCGACGCGAGCATCGGCGTGAGCGTGAACGCGACGAGCAGCGACACCGCGATCGAGAACGCCATCGTGACGCCGAACTGATACATGAACCGTCCGACGATGCCGCCCATGAACGCTACCGGAAGGAAGACCGCGATCAGCGACAGCGACGTCGCCATGACCGCAAGCCCGACTTCTTTCGTTCCTTCGACCGCAGCCTCGCGCGGCGTCAGGTTCTTCTCTTCCATGTGCCGGAAGATGTTCTCCAGCACGACGACGGCGTCGTCGATGACGATGCCCACCGCCAGCGTCAACGCCAGCAGCGATATGACGTTCAGCGTGAAGCCCATGAACTGCATCGCCGCGAACGTCGCGATGAGCGAGCTCGGAATGGCGATCGCCGAAATCAGCGTCGGACGGAACTTGCGGAGGAACAGCCATACGATGCCCGCCGCGAGGATGGACCCGAGGATGAGGTGCTCTTTGACGGCGTCGACGGCGGCGATGATGAACTCCGACTGATCGCGGACGATCTCCATCTTCCAGCCGCGAGGGAGCTGCGCGCGCAGATCGCCGACGCGCTCCTTCACGGCATTGACGACGTCGATCGTGTTCGTGCCCGACTGCTTTCGAAGCGACAGCACGACCGCCGGCTGACCGGAAACGCTGGCGAGCGATTCCACTTCGGCGACGCTGTCTTCGATATGCGCCACATCGCGGACGCGGATCGGCACGCCGTTCCTGTTGATGATCGAGATGTTGCCGAAGTCGGCCGGCGTTCCGACGCGGCCGTACGTTCGCAGCGTCAGATCGCGCGGGCCGGTCTCCACGCGGCCGCCCGGAATCTGCACGTTCTGCGACTGCAGCGCCGCCATCACCTGCGCAGCGGTGAGGCCCTGCGCCGCGAGCTTCTCGTTGTCGACGACGACATTGATCTGGCGCGGACGCGCACCGGTGACCGTGACCTGACCGACGCCGCTGATCGTCTCCAGACGGCGACGCAGCGTCTTGTCCGCATACTCGGAGATCTCGCGCTCGCCGGCCGGACCGGACAGCGCGATGCCGATGACCGGCACCGCATCGGGATCGATCTTGAGGATCACCGGCGGCTCGGCATCGCGAGGGAGATCGCCCACGATCGAGTTCACGCGATCGCGCACTTCCTGCGCGGCGACGTCAGCGTTCTTCTCGAGATCGAATGAGATCGTCACAACCGAGACGTTTTCGGACGAAAACGACGAAAGCTGATCGATCCCGCTGATCGTATTCACCGACTCCTCGACCTTATCCGAGATCTCGGTCTCGACCTCTTCGGGCGCTGCACCGGGCAACACCGTCGTGATCGTGACCCAGGGGAACTCGACCTTCGGGAAGCGGTCGACACCGAGCTTCATGTAAGAGAACGCGCCGACGACGACCAGCGCCAGCACGAGAACGCTGGCGAAGACGGGACGGCGAACGCAGATTTCGGCTAGTTTTTGCATTGGTTACTCGAGCTTCGCTTCCACTCTCGCGAAGAGGCCAGGACGCAGACGTCCGTCGCTGTTCGCAAACTCGGCTTCGGCGAACATGGTCCGCGTCTGCGGATCGATGACGCCGCCGATGGTCTTGATCGTTCCTGTGAATGTTTCCGTCGGATACGGATCGACTCGCGCGGTCACATGATTGCCGCGCTGCACTTTGCTCAGATACCGCTCCGGAATCGAGAAGCGGAGCTTGAGCGGCGAGAGCTGCACGACCACCACGGCAACGGTGTTGTCGGCGAGCCGCTGGCCGACGTCGGTGCGCTTTTCTGCAACGACGCCGGAGATCGGCGAGCGCAGCGTCGAGTCCGCGAGCTGCTGGCGGAGAAGATTCACGTGCGCCATCGCGCCCGCATATCCGGCAGAGGCCTGTTCGAACATCGACTGCGAGCGATCGAATGTCGCGCGGGCGATCGAGTCCTTGGCGATGAGTTCTTTCTTGCGCTCGACGTCGCGCGAGGCCTCATCACGCATCGCCTTCATGCGCGCCGCTTCCGCCTCGGCCTGCTGCAACTGGAGCGAGAGGTAGTCGGTCTCCAGCGCTAGAACAGGGTCGCCGCGTCTCACCATCGAGCCTGCGTCGACATACATGCGCGCCACGCGGCCGGGCACGCGCGCAGCGAGCTCCGAGCGCACCGGCGAAACGAACTCGCCCGTGGAGACGAATGTGTCGCCGGAGACTTCGGAGACACCGGTTGCGGCGGTCGTGCTCGTTGCCGAAGTCGTGATCGCGGCGCCGACCTGCTGGACGTCTGAAGGAAGCGGCGGTGCTTCTTTCGTGGGCAGCGTGGCCGCATTGGACGGCGTATCGCTGCCGCAACTGAAGGTCGCGAGTGTGAGGGTAATGAGGAGGAGACTGACGAGGGTGCGGTTCATTGCGGATTCACTCCAACTGCTTCTTTGATCGCGCCCGCGGCGTACCACACGCGCAGGTCGGCGAGATCACGGTTGAGACTCTCTTCGGCCACGGCGCGGCGCGCGATCGCCAAAGACGCTTCAGATGAGGACAGATCGACGGCGGTCGCTTCCTGCGCTTTGTAAAGCTCGAACGACTGCTCGTACTCCGCTTCGGCCGCGGCCTGCTGCTCACGCGCGAGCGCGAGGCTCGTCTCCGCGGCACGCAGCGCAGACAGCGCTTTGCGAACATCTTCGCGAGCGGTGATACGCGCGTCGCCGAGCTCGAGATTGGCCTGCTCCTGGCGCTGCTTCGCACCGGCGACACGCGCCAGCACTTCGCCGGACTGGAACACCGGAACGCTGAAGCGCAGCGCGCCGTACGAGTACTTCGACGCCGGGAATGCCGACTTCTGATTGATCATGCCGCCGTCGAATGTCACGGTCGGCAGCCAGTAGCCGCGCTGCTTCGATACTTCGAGCTCGGCGATTTGTACATTGTTCTTCGCCACAGCCACATCCGGCCGCGATTCCTGGGCGCGAGCAATGAGTGTCTGCTCGTCAGGAACGTCCGGGATCTTGCGGTCCATCGGAGCGATCTCGAGTGGCCCATCGAGATTGAGCACCATGCGCAGATCGCTTTCGGCGGTCTCGCGCGTCTGCTCGGCGGAAGCTCGCTCGCGCTGCGCTGCCTTGACGGCCGTCTCGGCGCGCAGAACATCGACGCGCGTTACTTCGCCCGCTTCGTAGAAGGCAGACGACTGCGCGCGCCGTTTTTCGGCGAGCTCGATGTTCTTGTTCTCGATCTCGATTCTCGCCTGCGCGTTCAGCAGCGCGAGATACGCCGCGGCGACGCGAACCAGCGTCTGATCTTCGGTGTTGAACGATCCCTGACGCGCGTTCTCGACTTCGATCTTCGACTGCGAATACGCGCGGAGCTCGCGCCGTCCCGCATAGAGCGGCTGCGACAGCACGATCTGGTACTGATAGTCGTTGTGCGGGATGAGCGTGACCTCGTCCGATCCGGTCCCGAACGACTGCTGGATGCTGTTGCGCGTGAGGTTGCCGCCGATGGTGATGCGCGGCAGCACTGCGGACAGAAGCAGCTGGCGATTCGCGCGCGCGACCTCAATCTCGGCGCGCGACTGCCCGATGTTGTTGTTCGCCTCGAGCGCGCGGCGCATGGCGCCTTCGAATGTGAGCTTCGTTTGAGCCGCCGCGGATGCAGCGGTGAGTGCGACGCTCAGAAAAATGAGTAGCCGTTTCAATGTGTGCTCCGTTCCCCGCGAATTCCGTCCAGGATCGCCGTGACGATCAGGTCCACATCCGACTCCGCCGCCCGCGGCGTCTCCTCGGTCACTCTCTCTATGACCAGGGCGTTGATGCCTTCGGTGATGAAAAGCGCCAGCCTGTGTGCGTCGGCCTGCCGGATCTCCCCCCGCTCCATGCCGAGGGCGAGGATGCCGGTGAGCTTGTCGATGCGCTCCCGGTAGACGTCGCACTGGCGGCGCTGCCTCCGCTGTTGCTGGGCACTGCCTTCGGGGAAGCGATGAGCGACGTACAGGCGGAAGAACTCACGGTTCTGCCCGAAGAAATCGAAGATCTGTTTGACGGTCGCTCTCAGGTTCGCTTCGAACGATGCATCGGCGTTGAGCGAGGCGTCGATCCGCTGATGGAGGGCGTTGATGGCGTTCTCGAACGTCGTTTCGACGAGCTCGTCGCGGTCGCGGAAATAGAGGTAAATCGTTCCTTTTGCGACGCCGGCTTCGTCGGCGATGTCCTGCATCGTCGCCCCGGCCATGCCTTTACGGGCGATAACGCGCATGGCCGCTTCCTGGAGCGACTGCATGCGAAACTCCTGGACGACTTCCTCTTTGGATTTATTGACCATAACTGTTGAGTCCACTCTACTGACTTTCCGGTCAGTAACCGCGAATATAGAGTCAGAATTGCAGACTGTCCAGTCAGCGTTCGAAACTTGTAACAGTTACATTGTTCAGCTGGACGGGCGGCCACCGCTGGTCCTATGCTGTATCCGCATACAAAAATAACCCGGAGGTATTCATGCTCGCCCGCCGGTTGTCCTTCCCCGCGATCCTGCTTCTCATCGCAGTCGCCGCCGACGCCCGCGTCATCTCGTACGCGCCGTACACGAACCGCACGGCACAGGCAGCAGTGCAGAGCCGTCTCAATCGGCACTTCGTGCTCCTGGAGAGTCCCGGTCTCGCGTTCGGCGCGATCGGTGCGCTGCCGCCGATCCCGGTGAACTTCAATGCCCGCCAGGTCGTCCTGTACGACTACACAGGTCAGGAAGAGCCGCGGGTCATCTATCCGCAAGGCAACGCCGATGCGACCGGCGATATCAACTTCGCCGCGGTCCGCGAGAACGCCGCCGGCGTTGCGACGATCCTCGTCCAGGCGAACATCTTTCCGCAGGGCATCGGGACGGCGATCGCCGAGCCGCAACTCTTTCTGAGCACGGACAGCGGCGCGACGTTCCGCATGGTCACGGGAGTCCGAGTCCCGCGCGTCTTTCTGAATGACTTCATCGTCGACGTCGGCGGTCCGTACGTGGCGACCCGCTACTCGCCGGTCCGCATCGGCACCGAAGACACGCCGTTCGTCATGAGCGCGGGCGGAGCGGTCTACGCAATCTCACGCGATGCCACTGCGCGCGTGCTCTTCACGCCTCCTCCGATCATCGGCGTAAACGACCAGCTCGTGTCCATGGCCGGATCCGACGCGACCGGCTCACGCTTCCTCGTGCAGACCTCGAATGGCCTCTTCATCGTGCCGGTCAGCGGCTCCGCGACGCAGGTCGGGACCGTCGGCGGTCAGGTCGAAGGATGGATCACGCCGCTCGGCGAGGTGTATCTCGATCTGCGGTCGGACAAGACGCGCATCGTCGTCTTCCGCGCGGGCACGCCGACGGTCCTCTTCGAGTCCGACCTCAACTCCACGCTCTTTGCCATCCCTACATTTGATTACACCGGCGCGTGGATCATCGATCGCGGCCCCGGCAAGCCGACCACTCTGTATCTGAACGCGAGCTCGTTCGGTCTGCAGAAGCAGTGGGAAGACATCACTGCGCCGGAAGTCGAGGCACTGCACGCCGGTGCGTCGGGGAAATCGCTCCTGATTCAGGTGCATCGCAGCCGCCTTCAGGCGGATCAACGTCTCTTCAAAGATCCCGCGCTCGCCGTCTGGCATTTGGGTGAGCCGGCACCTCGCAACTACGACGAGCTGTTCATGAATGAGCAGCTCAACAAGCGCTTCATTCATGTGGACGTCGATCGCATTCAGAGCGGTGAGCCGTTCGTCTTCGACTCGGGCGCCATCTTCAACGCGCTTCCGGGCGGACCGAACACCTCCCCTGCGACGCCGGGCGGCGGTGGCGATGTGGTGCAGGAGTGGGGCGTCGTGCGCGCGTCGCTCAAACAGCAGCTCGTGCTTCCGGCTGTCGGCAGAACGCCGGGCGCTTACGCAAGCTTCTGGACGACGGACGTCATCTTCCACAACCCCTCCAACGAAGCGCAGAAAGTCGATCTGCGCTACGTTCCGAACGGAGCGGAAGTCATCGCCGCTGCATCACGCGCGGTGACCCTCACGCTGCAGCCGAATGAGATTCGCCGCGTCGAAGACGTGATGCTCACGCTCTTCAATCTCGACAACACCACGGGCGCGTTGTTCATCACACCCGAAACCGGCGTCGACGTTACCAGCCGCACGTACACCGGGGTGGTGGGATGTGCAAATCGTCCTTGCCCGCCGTTCGTGGTTCCCGGAACGTTCGGATTCGGCATGAACGCGATCGACGTCTATGCCGCCGCAGCCGCTCCCCGCTTCCCGGTCTCGTTTGCAGGTGCATTCAACGGCGCGAACTTCCGCACGAATATCGTGATCACCGATACGTCGTCGCGCGGCACGACGGCCGGTCTCGTCGCCGCAGGCAACAACGGCATCACCGGCCTTCGCAACATGTCGCTCGACGCCGTTCCGAATGGCCAGCAGCAGTTCAACAACATCAACACCTTCCTCGGCCTCGGCACATCGGAGTCCGGCGCGCTCGTCGTACAGCCGACGCATGGCTCCGGCATCGCCTCGGTCTTCGTCGTCGATAACCGGACGAACGATTCCACGTACTTCCCGCCCGACCTGCCCGCGCCTCTCGTGCGGACGATTCCGGTCATCGGCCACGTCGACGGCGCCAACAACTCGCGCTTCCGCAGCGATCTGTATCTCTTCAACGCTTCGGCAACGCCGCGTCCCGTTACGCTGCAGGTGACGTCGTGGGACAACCCCGCGGATACATCCACGATCACGATCACGCTCCTCGGCAATGAGGCGCGCGTCATCCGCGACGTTCTGCAGACGTTGTTCGCGCGCTCAGGACTGGCGCGGCTGCGCTACACGTCACCCGGCGACGCAGGCGGCGTGCGCGTGACATCGCGAACGTACAGCGTGACCGACGACGGCGGGACGTACGGCTTCCTCATGCCGCCGCTCAACAACTTCCAGAGCGGCACCGCCGGCGACACGCTCGAGATCCTCGGCGCATTCAACGATAAGGACTACCGCACGAACATCGGCCTCGTGGAGCTGTCATCGGGATTCCAGCAAGGGGCGGCATCCAACGTGCGCATCGAGATCATCGACGCAGCGGGCAAGACGGTTGATTCGTTCACGGTGACGGTGCCGATGGCAAGCGGCACGCAGCTCAACGACATCTTCCGCGCGCGCCCGATGAATGTGACGGGTGCGGTGCTGATTCGCGTGTCGCCGCTCAGCGGAATGATCGGCGCGTACGCGACGACGACCGACAACCGGACGAATGACTCGATGTATCTCGCAGCGAACCTGGCGGCGAAGGAATGACTATTCGTACAACAGATACTTCGCCCGCCGCTCCATGAAGTCCGAGATCCATAGCTTGTGAATCGCATCCAGCGGCTCTCCGGCGCGAATCGCGTCGAGAGTCGCTGGATGTCGCAACAGCCGCGGCAACTTCTGCAGATCGAACTGCTGCGGATACAAGCGATAGAGCACGGTCGCCATCGCGATCCCGACGTCCACCGAACGAAGCGCACGCCGATCGGTGATCGTCATCTTCACTCCCCCGCACGACTCGCCTTTGTGCACGCTCGCTGTTGGTGTGAAGCGAATCGGCTCGAACGCGATGCCCGGGAGATGCAGCGCCGTCATCTCGGACGTCAGCGTCTTCTCATCGATGTAGGGCGCGCCGGCGACCTCGAACGGCGTCGCCGTGCCTCGACCGACCGACAGCGCCGACTCGAGGATTCCGATGCCCGGATACAGCCCGGCTTCTGTCAGGCTGCGCATGTTCGGCGATGGGTTGATCCACGGCAGGCCCGCTTCGTCCTGCCATTGATCGCGCTTCCAGCCGCGGATCTGAATGACGGAAAGATCGAGGTCGAGATTCTTCTCGTCGCGATACATGCGCGCGAGCTCGCCCACCGTCATGCCATGGCGGATGACGATCGGGTGATACGCGACGAAGTCGCCGGCGCCTTCACGGACGGGTCCTTCGACGATGGTGCCGCCGATCGGATTCACTCGATCGAGCACGACGAACTTTTTGTGCGCCTGCGCGGCTGCTTCCATCGAGAGGCCGAGCGTGGAGATGTAAGTGTAAAAGCGCGTGCCGACATCCTGAATGTCATAGACGAGGACGTCGATGCCTGCGAGCTGCTCGGGCGCCGGCGCGCGCCGCTCGCCGTACAAGCTGTAGACGGACAGGCCGCTGATCTCATCGACTGCGTCCGCAACTTTGTCGTCGGCCGTCCCGCGGATGCCGTGCTCCGGGCTGAAAAGCGCTACGAGCTGCACGCCCGGCGCGCTGCGCAGCAGATCCATCGTGGGATTGCCGGCGCGATCGATACCCGAGTGATCGGTGATGAGGCCGATGCGCACGCCGCGCAGCTGCTGATATCCATTCGCGGCGAGAACGTCGATGCCGTTCTGCGCATCGCCGCCGCCGATGATCCACCGCACGCCACCGCCCGGCCGCTTTTCCAGCGCGCCGGGAACGTTCGTGAAGTCGAAGCCGCGGACTGATTCGCCGACGAGCGTGCCGACCTGTTTCTGCAGCGCGGTGACACTGCCTTTGCCGTCGGGATGCACGCGATTCGAGAGAAAGACGTAGAACGTGCGCGAGTACGGATCGATCCAGAAGAAGCCGCCAGTCCAGCCGGTGTGGCCGTACGAGCCGATCGGGAAAACATCGCCGCGCGGACGGCTGTACGAAGAGTCGATGTCGAATCCGGCGGCGCGACGGACGGCAACACCACGCGGGCTCTGAACGGCCGTCATCGCGCGAATCGTCTCGGGCGTGAATACGCCACCGCCGCCATTGAGCATCGCGCGCGCGAACTTCGCCATGTCATCGACGGTTGTGAAGAGGCCGGCGTGCCCGGCAACGCCGCCCATCCGCCGCGACGTCGGATCGTGCACGATGCCGCGCAACATCCCAAAATCAGGATCCTGCTCAGTAGGAGCGATCCGCTGTGGAGCGCCGCGCGTGTCGCGCGGCGATTCATACTCAAACGGCCTGAAGCCACTGTCCTTCATCCCCAGCGGCTCGAAGATGTGGCGCTTCGCGAAGACGTCCAGCGTCTCGCCGCTCACACGCCGCACGATTTCGCCGAGGAGGATGTAGTTGATGTCGCTGTAGCGGAAGATGATGCCGGGGCGGTTGCGCGGTTCCTCGAGGAGCGCGCGGCGGATTCCTTCGTCGTACCCGTGCCATTTTTCCGTGAGCGTCAGATCGGGACGCAGCCCCGACGTGTGCGTCAGGAGCTCGCGGACTGTGATTTCGTCGTTCACGAACTCCGGCAGATATCGCTTCGCCGGTGCATCGAGGTTGACTTTCCCCTGCTGAATGAGCAGCCACACCGACGGCGCAGTGGCGACGACTTTCGTGATCGACGCGGCGTCGTAGATCGTGTCGGGAGTGATCGGCTCGACCGCAGGGACGAGTGCGCGATTGCCATACGCCTTCTTGTACTGCGATCCGTTGCGCTCGATGAGCAGCACGCCGCCGGGGATGCGGTGATTGGCGATGGCCTGATTGATCGCCGCATCGAGCTCGCGCAGCTTCGCCGGATCGAAGGCCGACGGACCCTGTTGCGCGGTCGAACACGACAGCGCGATGAGAGCGAGAAAAATGAAGCGTCGAAACATCATTCCCTGGACCGTCCTGACCAAAGCCGTTTTCGCTCCCTCTGCTTCGTTGTCCCGAGCTCTCGAAGGACGTCGACCCACTCCGCCACGATCGCGGGATCGACGGACGAATGCCTGCCCGATGCGAACGCGAAGCGGAATCGCTGATTCGTGCGAAGCAGCGTGACTATTTCCATCTGCAGCTGCGAGGAATGTTCGTTCAGCAGATTGTCCAGCAGCTCGTCACCGATGGCCTGAATCAGATGAGGCGAATCGACCGCCGCGAGCGCGTCGACAATGAGCTCGAGACATGCGTGCGGATCGCGCGAGCAGAGATCCCTGACCGCGTCAGGAAGATCCCGCCCGGCAGCAGTATTCGAACGCGCGCGCAACAGCGCCGCCAGATGATCGAGATACTCGGAAAGAGTGGACGACGCCGCTGGCATGGAGAAGAGTCAGGCGCGGATTGTACAGCGCCGGCGTGCCGGCGTTACGGCGGGTGCCCTCACGGATCGAGCGGCTCGAGCGGATTCACCTGCATCGACTCAATGCTCGGCATGAACTCCAGATCGAACGGCGACACGCGCGCGCCGATCTTCACCGGTTGATACCCGAGCTCGTCGACGAATCGCCTCGCAAACGGCTCGCCTTCGATGTACGTGCTGTGCTGCGCGTCGGTGGTGACGAGGGCCTTGCGATCGGGCGGTATGCCGTACACGTACATCAGCCGCGCTGCGTTCCGAAGATTCGTCGTCGTGTGCCGCGCATGGGGATCGACGATGATCGCATCCGGCGGCACGCCATAGTCGGTGACGAGCGCGTCGCGCATCTCGATCGCCTCGCAATAGCGCGTCTGCGACGGATGCACGTAACCGCCCGACACAAGAAGGAACGGCGCCTTGCCGTTCCGAAACCGCCGCAGCGCGATCTCGACCCTCTGCCGCCCCTGCGGCGCAAGACGAACGTCCGGCTTCTCCGGTCCGAATCCAGGAACAACGATCACCGTGTAGGGATACTTGTTCCAATCGATCGTCGCAACGCGCCGCACCGCGGCCGCGTTGATTCCGGTCACCATGGGCTCGTGCCGCCCCGCCTCGTTGCGCCCGTTGATCGACAACAGCTCGAGCGCGTAATGCAGCGACGCCTGAAAGAACAGCGCATACGACTCTTCGGCGAGGTTCATCTCGACGGTGTGGAGGAGTTGGGTGTACGCGTCGCTCTTCACGTCGTATGACGGCGCGTCGATCGCTGGATACCGCGGCGTCTTGCCGTTCGCGTACACGTCGATGATGTTGTCGATGCCGTTCGCTTCTGCAGACCACGCGGCCGCGACGAGCGATGCGCCATCGAGCGACTCCTGGCGGATGTACGTACGCCCCTTCCGCAGCGGACCGTCGACCAGCGCACGCAGCGACGCGTCCCGCGCGTACAGCCCGCGGAGCTCCGCGGCAGCCGCCGCGATGTCCGCGTCATTCCAACGCTGTTTCACGTTCAGCTTCTGCAGCGTGCCATCGGTCGCAATCGCGCGCGCCGCGGCTGGTGTCTGCTCGATGAGATTCAGCAAAGGAAAGACTTTCTGCTCGGTCGCATCGCCACGAACGACCGCCGCAACGAGAAAAATCGCGGAGAAAAACAACGCGCGCAATCGCATGATCACAACAGCATAGCCGTCCACGAAACCTTCTCAACTTCGTGATGAATCGTGCCTGGCCGCCGTAGCCGCGGTCCATACTGTGCCCGATGAAAGCGCTGACGATGACGCAGCCATGGGCCACGTTGGTCGCGATCGGTGCGAACGTCATCGAGACGCGGGACTGGCCAACGCGCTATCGCGGATCTTTCGCCATCCATGCAGCAAAGGGCTTCCCCGCCGACGCGCGCGCACTGTGCAATAAGAAGCCGTTTCGCGATGCTCTGGCGGGAGCCGGTTACCCGTCCGCCGACGCGCTGCCGCGCGGCGCCGTCGTCGCACTCGTGAATCTCGAATCACTGCTCGAGTGCGGGCCGTCGACATTGAAGGAGATCCGTGCGCGCGCGAAACGGGGCGAGCTCCCGCTGCACGAAGCGGACTTCGGCGATTTCTCCGATCGACGCTATGGCTTCGTTCTCAGCGACGTCCGGCGTGTCGAGCCACCCGTCCCCGCTCGCGGCATGCTCGGATTCTGGGAGTTGCCGCCTGACGTCGAAGCGGCAGTCCTCGCCGCGCTGCGAGAGTAACGGAAGGCGCCGCTCGTCAGCTGCTACGCGGAGTTGGGCCGCCGCCGCCATGCGCGATTGCTCACTCCCCGAAGAAATGCGAGATACGTCTTGCCAATTCGGGATGCTTGTCAATGCCGCGAACCATCGCCATTGCGGTGATCAACCGTGGATTGCCGAACATTTCATCTTCGATGGGCGCTGCCCATGTGGTGCCATGGTATGAGATGAACGTTTCCAGAACGCCTGCTCCGATCGTTCGCAGTTCGTCTTCGTCTTTTGTCCGCAGCAATTCGACGATGATTGGCCATGCTTCGTCGGGATCCGTTGCCGCGATGGATGCGAGATCAAGCCACGCGTCTTCTGCTTCCTCGGCGACTGGCATGTCGTCCATTCGAATCTTGTAGTTCGCGAACTCTTCTCTGGTCGTCGGCAGCGGCATGGGCAGCCTGGTTTGCCGCAGATACACGCGACAAAGCGCGAGAATCTTTTCTCTTTCTGCAGGTATCAAAGTGGTCGGCCCAACGTATCACGCGTTCACCTGCGCGGCCGGTTCCGGTTGCCACTTGCTCTGACACTCGCAACCGCGAAGCACGAGGCGCGGAAGCGCCGGGCCACGAGCGGGCCGCGTCGGGTGCTACGCGGAGTTGGGCCGCTGTACCACAGGCGTGGCTTTTGGATGCGTTGGTTGGCCGGCGAGCTACTGTCTTAGACCGCGATGAGCTCAACCGATGAATGCGGCTGCGGAACGGACTCGCCATTCTCGCGGAGACTCTCGATGTGAAGTTCGATCGCCTCGCGGATCAGTTGCTTAGCTTCTTCGCGCGTTTCGGCGACTGCAACACACCCAGGAAGATCAGGCACATATGCGCCGATCGTAGTGGCGCTTTCTTCAAAGACCACGAGGTATTGCACGCTCATAGCTAGTCTTTCTTCAACCCGGCCTGCTTCAGAATACTTCCGAGAGTGCCGATCGGCACGTCCAGCGAAAGTTTTCCGGCGACCGTCACGGTTCCCGACTTGACCGTGTGCCGAAACTGTCGATGGCTGCCTTTGGTTCTCACTAGTCTCCAGCCATCCTGTTCGAGCATGGCGATGACCTCACGAACCTTCACCCCCCGAGGTTAGCATCATCGATGTCGTCTCCACGGCAGTGCAGTGTCGGGTTTCGAGAGTTCCATTGGTCGGCCCAACGTATCACGCGTTCACCCGCGCGGCCGGTTCCGGTTGCCACTTGCTCTGACACGTGCAAGCGCGAAGCACGAGGCGCGGAAGCGCCGGGCCACGAGCGGGCCGCGTCGGGTGCTACGCGGAGTTGGGCCGCAGCGCGATTGCACAGGATTTTTTGTGTGCAGAGCTGGCTCACCAGCGGACAAGCGACGGCTCCGTTCCACAGAGGACGGGGACATTCTTGTCCAGCAGGATCGCGCAAGTTTAGTCGTATCAACGTTTGCGAGGATCGAACTGTATTGCTGTGCATTGCATGTATTCGATGTGGATTTCAATGTATTGCTATGCATTGCACAAAGGGGTGGGATAAGGGAGGGGTTCGCGCCGACGCGCCGGCTCGTACGATGCGCAGCGAAAGGAAAAACATGAAGAAGGCGAATAGAGATGAGCGGATTCGGAACGAACTCTTCCCAGGTTCAGAGAACTCGATCTTCAACACGAAGAATAGAGGCTTCGTACCAACACCAATTGAATGGCGGCTCCTTCTACGATTCCTTACGCCACCGCAATGTCGTGTGCTCCTCTACCTCCAATTGCGCACCGGCAAAGAGGGAATTTGCTTCCCTACGGTTGAGGAGATCGCACACGACCTTGGAGTCAGTGCCGCAAAAAACGTTCGGCCGCACCTCAAAGCGCTAGAGGAAAAGGGTTTCATCCGCAGCGGCAGAAAGGGTGGACGAACCTACTATCTGATGCACGATCCGTCGGTAGCTATCACGCGACTCGTAAAGCGAAAAGAGATGAGCGCAGAGTACCTCCGCGACGTGAACGACCTTCGGGAGAATCTCGGACGCGAGCCGATCGCCGAGGAAGGCGACTGATGACCTACGAGTTGCTCGGCGACCGGAGTGGCTCTGACCTGCCGCGGGTAGAGTGCACAACAGGTTGTGCCAAACATCAAATTGACGTACGTAAAATGAAAAAGGCCGACGACGCTGCAACGTCGTCGACCAAACCGCTCAGAACAGCGAGGGAGCGGGCTAATCGACGCGAAGCTTTCCACAGGCGAAGCGTCCTCGTCAACCCTCCTTTCCGAGCTATCAACAAGCCGGTTCGTCCGGGGAAAGGAGGCCGCGAGTGATCGGAAACTTTTACTGCAAACGGTGCCAGCGGCTTTACCAGTTGGAGTACACGCCGGCTGAAGAAGTCCGCGAACTTCGCCGGGCTGGCTTTCAAACAGCCGCTCTGCGGTGCCCGATAGGACACCTTGACTTGATTCTGGCGTAGTCAGTTCGCCGCACGTGAGATTAGCGCGTGCGGCCCCTCTGTCCGCCCAACGTATAGGACTCTTTCCGGAAGCCGCTGAGAAGCGAGACAGTCGGCTCCGATGAGTCGCTGGTAGGAATGATAGCGATGCAGCGGCAGAGAGTCAGGCTTTCGGAAAGAGTGGAGTTGAGCTGAGCCGCCGCCGCCCGCATGGAATTTGATTCGGGCCGACAACGGCAGCGGTGGTGCAACCTGGCGGGAAGATCTGGCTGAGGACTGTGGCGAGGGACTTGTCAGGGACGTGTGCGGTGCGTGTGAGCACCGATGAACCGCGCGAAAACGTCGTGACGATGGTCGCGTAGAGACACGTCGACTGTGAGCGCCGAGATGACGAACATCGATTTGGTTGTAGTGGACGTCGAGAGTTCATGAGGTGTCCTCGAAGGCGCAGCTGGCCTTGGGCGGTTGAACCAACTCGACACAGCGCATTGCACCGCTGTGGCACACAGGGCATCGCGAGCGATCAGCGGCCGGCCGTGGCGGAGCCGACGGAATGACTGCGCGATAGCCGATCAAACGACGGGCGCGCTCGAGAGATGAAGCGCGAGCGCGGTTGGCCATGAAGCCGTAGTAGCGAATGCGGACGAAGCGCTTCGGGATCACGTGCAGCAGGAAGCGCCGGAGGAACTCATCGGTGTGCAAAGTCATCTCGCGTTGCGACCCAGGCGCGTCGCGATAGCGGAAGCTGACGTGATCTCCAGTAAAGGCGACGATACGTGAGTTGCTGATGGCGATTCGGTGTGTGTAATTGGCCAGATACGCCAGGACTTGAGCTGGCCCGCCGAACGGCGGCTTCGCGTACACAACCCACTCTTTGGCTCGAAGTCCTGCCAGCAGCACACGAAGTCCAGTGCGGTCAATCGACGGAGGGAGTGGAGCGTCGATGATGGCGTTGCAGAAGAGCGTGCGAAATCTTTTCGAGAGGACTCGAACCGGCAGAAAGAACGAGCGCTTGCGCACGCCCATCCATCGTGGTCGGTCGATCGAGAAGCCGCCGCCCGGAACGACGCAGTGAACGTGCGGGTGAAGAAGGAGTGTCTGAGTCCACGTATGAAGCACCGCCAACGCGCCGATGCGAACGCGTAGGCGGCTGAGCGCGACGTCGGTGAGCGTGGCGGCGGCAGAGCGGAACAGCAGATCGTAAAACAGGCGCGGCGCACGCCGGGCGATGGCGTTCAGTTCGTGTGGAACAGTGAAGACGACATGGAAGTAAGGGACAGGCAGTAACTCGGAGCGTCGCGCTTCGACCCAGGCGGCACACGCAGCACCCTGACATCGTGGACAGCAGCGGCTCCGACAGGAGTGCCACTGGATGTGCTCATAGCCGCAGTGCGTGCATCGTTGTCGTTGCCCGCCAAGGGCTGGAGTTCGGCACGAGGAGATCGCCCGTAGCGCTGCGCGTTGCGCAGCAGTGGTGCGGTGCAATCGAACAAAGGACTCGCCGTGGGCTCTGACGATCGTGCCGAGATCATGCTCGGCCCGCACGAGATCACTCCGGCGGAGACTGCAGTCGTGCCAGAACCTGATCGAGCGGGCTCGTGGACTTGCGCAATATCTTCGGAGACACGTGCGTGTACGTCTCGGTCGTGTGAACGCTGGAGTGACCGAGCAGGACCTGGACGACGCGCGTGCTGGTGCCTTGTTCGATCAGGTGAGTGGCGTAGGAGTGACGGAGAGTCTTCGCTGTGACCTTCTTACACAAACCGGTCCGGTCACCGATGCGCTTCAAGTACTTCTGCACGGTGGCTGGATCGATGGGTCGTTCGACATCGTTCTGCGATGGGAACAACAGATCGCGCAGATGCTCTGTCCGCCAATGATCGCGCAGCAGCTCGAGCAGGATCGGCGAGAGCGGCACGTAACGGTCTTTCTTTCCTTTGCCCTCGCGGATGCGAATGACCATGCGCGCCGAATCGATGTCGTGACCGCGGAGGTTGAGTGCTTCGCTCAAACGCAGTCCGGCCGAGTAGATCGTAGTCATGAGCACCTGATATCGGCCTTTGGGGATCGCTCGCAAAAACTGAATGGTCTCCTCGGGCGAGAGGACCACGGGGAGCCGTCGCTCTCGCCGCGCGAACGCGATGCGCGCGATCTCTTCTTTGCGCCCGAGAACTTCCTTGTACAAGAACTTCAGCGCAGACATCGTCTGATTGAACAGCGACGCTGAAATATGTTGTCGATCGCGCAGATGGATCTGGTACTCCTCGATCTCTTTCGCACCCAACTGTTCGGGGGACTTCCCGTAGTGACGTGCAAACCGAGCAACCGCGGTGATGTAGGTCTCCTCGGTTCGGGGCGAGTAGTTGCGCGTCCGAAGAATCGAGCGCATCCGCTCACGAAGTGGTGTTGTGACCATCACGAACTCTCCTTTCGCTTTGAAGTGCGCTCACTTCATCACGACGAGAATCCGCATGCTCACCGCGCGAACTGTTGCAGCGCGCAGCGCGCCGCCGTCAGGCGGCTTAGTTCAACGTATAAGTCGACTCCACGAGAGCTATTGATTCTGCAGTAGATTCAAGCGCGAATGTCGCTGTCGGATATCGCGATATTCGGCGTTACCACGGGCAATAAAGGCGATCGTTCTCTCGGTACATGCGTCTGGGAGCTGTCGTATAACGTGGCGCGGTCCGGGCGTCGGATAACGCATTCTCTTACGCGCGCCGCGGCCCCTCACCCTGACCCTCTCCCCGCGGCGCGGGGAGAGGGGACTGACTCCTGGGTGGGTGATTTAGTAGATGAGGCGGAGGCCCAGCTGGAACGATCTCGGAGGCGAGAGCGGTGCGGGGGCCGTGCTCGGGCTTGCGGTCGTGATGTACGCCGTCTGCGTGATGTTGCTGAACGTCGACGGCGTGTTGATGTCGTTGCCCGGGTACCACCAGCGGACCTGATTGAACACGTTGAAGCAGTCGAGGCGGATCATCAGGCTCGAGGAGCCGATGAGACGGAACGACTTGTAGATACCGGCGTCGACGCTCTGCGTTCCATCGGCGCGATACGTGTTGCGACCGAGGAAGTCCGTGAGCTGGTCGCCGACGACGGCGTGGCGGAACGCGCTGACCGGAACCGATCCGTTATCCGACGGGCTCGTGAGCGATCCGCTGCAGTACTTCTTATCCACGCAGATCGGTCGATTCGGCTTCATGCCGGTACCGAGGAAGAGGACGTCGGGCGCGCCGGCGTCGACGATCGTGAACGGTGTACCGGTCGCGAAACGGAACAGCGTCGAGAGCGTCCATCCGCCAAACGCCGATCCGATGAAGTCGTTGCGATTCTTCAGCCAGGGAAGCTGATAGGCGCCCACCGCAGTGAAGCGATGGCGAACGTCGTAGCGTGAGTATCCGCGCGCGTAGTCATAACGTCCGTCGCGCGGCGGGAAGATGCCGATGTCGCCGATGCCCTGATCGGTCGTCTCCGCTCCGGTATCGAGCGCTTTGCCGAACGTGTACGTCGCGCGGCCGGTGAAGCCGTGGTAGTCGCCCATCTCCCATTCGAGCTGTGCGGAGTGGTACCAGCTCTCAGCAATGTTCGAGACGATGCGCACGTCGCTGTAGCGTGCATCCGGACGGCGCTCGTTCGTGCGCGGCACGCGCAGGCTGATCTCGTTGTCGGCGATTGGAACGGAATTCGGGCACTGCGCGGTCGGCGCGATGCGCGTTCCGTTGATCGTCTGGCCGGTGCCCGCGCACGTCGGATCGGCTGCGAGAACCCACGTCGCGCCCGCCGTTCCAAACGGTGCCGGCGCGACCGGAATGTTGCTCCAACCATACTGCAGAAGATTCTTGCCGAGCGTTCCGATGTAGCTGGCCCGGAAGCGCGAGTTCCAGAATGCCTGGCGCTCGAAGGTCAGGTTCCACTGCCGCGCTTCGGGCATCTTGAGGTTCGGATCGACGAACGTCGCCGCGACGCGAACCGACGGGAAGCCCGGCGTGAACGTGAATCCATTCAGCGGATCGGCGAGATTGGTCGATGAGACCGCGATCGTCGCCGCATTGGGCGGGTTATAGCGAACGCTCGCGCCACCCTGCGAAAAGACCGACTGGAACACGCGGCCGTGTGAGATGCCGAAGCCGCCGCGGATCGAGAACTTGCCGCTGCCGCCGGTCACTGCGCGGAGCACGCGGTTGCGATTCCAGTCCGGCGTGTATGCGAAGCCAAGACGGGGATCGAGGTAGCTGCTCGCGTCGTAGCCGTAGTCGATGAGATTGTTCTGCTCCTTCGGCGGGCTGACGTGCTCGTAGCGCGCGCCGAGGTTGAGGACAAGGTTGTCGAACGGACGGAAGTCGTCCTGCACATACGCGTTCTGCTCGTTGAGCTCGTTCTGCAGATACGCCGGACCGAACGACTTCGTGAACGAGTTCACGCAGCCGGCCCAGAACGCGGCGATCGCCGTCCCATAGTTGACGCCCGGATTTGCGGCGCACGTCGCGGCGAAGCTCCAGAAACCGCGATTGAAGTTCTCGGCGCGGTCATCGAGCTCGGAGCGGCGGATGTCCGCACCGACTTTGATCGTCTGATGCGCGAAGCGCGAGGTGGAGATGTTGTACACGAGCTGGTCATCGCGCTGATTGCGGATGATCGGGAACGCGCCGGCGTTGCCGAGAATCGTGAACGTGATGCCGGTGCCGCCGGACATGCGGACGACCGGCGTGTTCGGATCATCGGTGATCGTCCAAGCAGTGTTTCTGATGCCGACACCGATGCGGGCTTCCTGAACGGTGTTCGACGTGAGGATGTTCGTCCACGTCAGACCGAGGTTCGACTGCTTGTTCACCTGGCCGGCTTCTTCGCCGATGATCAGCTCGCCCGGATGCATCTCCTGATGCGAGCGCTGATAGCGGGCCGTGATGGTGTTGTTCGTGTTGCCGCCGTTGCCCGAGCTGCTCATGAACGCGAACGGGTTGCCGTTGAAGTCGAGACGTGCGGCCGAGTCGCGCTTCGGAACGTTCTGATCCTGGAATGCCTGATATGCGCGCGACGCGATGTTCGTCGCATTCGGAGACATCTGCGGGAAGCGGGCGATGATCATGTCCTGCCAGGCGCGGTTCGCCGGCGTGTCGTTTCCGAGCGTGAGGCGCTTGGCCGGATCGAGATCGCTCGGCAGAAAGACGCCGCGCACGGTCGGGATCTCGCCCTTGTCCTGCACCTGATCCGTGTTGACGAACGCGAACAGGCGGTCGCGCATGATCGGGAAACCCGCCGTCAACCCGTACTGCCGGCGGTAATGGTTGCCGTGATCGAGGCTGACCTGCGTGACGTCGCGGGTCTGATACTTGTTGTCCTGGCTGTAGCCATAGATCTCGCCGTCGACGCTGTTCGTGCCCTGTTTGGTCTGCACGAGCACGACTGCGCCGTAACCGCGGCCGAACTCCGCGCTGAAGCTGTTGGTCAGCACCTGGAACGACTGAATCGTCGCCACGGGCACGTTCTGCCGCTGCTGGTTCTCGGAGTTGTCGTCGTTGTTCACGCCGTTGATCTGGAACGTCGCGCCGCGCGTTCCGGTGCCGTTGAAGTTCACCGACGAACCGGATGAGAGCGCCGGGTTGTCCTGACCGCTCGTCGGGTTCTCCTGATAGCCGGCGAAGATCGATGTCAGGCGCACGAAGCTCGTCTGATCGGGAGTCGGAAGATTCTCGATCTCTTTCGCGCGCAGCGTCTGCTTGATCTCACCGTCGGTGACGTCGATGCGCGGCGAGTCGGCGTTGACCGTCACCGTCTCCTGCATGGCCGGATCGAGAACGAAGTCCTGGACGACGGTCTGGTTCAGGTCGACGCGGACGTTGTTGTGGCGCATCGTGCCGAATCCGGACAGCTGCGCGTCGACGTTGTACAGACCGATCTGAAGAAAGGGCGCGTTGAACGATCCATCAGTCTCAGTGACGACGACGCGCTCGAGGCCCGTGTCGACGTTGCGGATGGTCACGGTCACACCGGGCAACGCGGCGCCCGAGCGATCGGTCACGCTACCGCGCAGCGTCCCGGTGACGGTCTGCGCTGCAAGCGGAACAATTGTTACCAGACAAAGGAAGAGAAGAACCAGAGCGCGGGACATGAGACGACGAGGCATAAGACTCCTCCACGGTCGATGTCGTAACAGCGGTGGTCAGTGTCGGAACGTTCGTCGAATGACGGGATTGATTGATTAACGCTAAGCCTGTACGGCTTGATGAGTCAAGCGGTTGCGCACCTCACCGCGCATCACGACGCGCAATGCGATCGCTGAAATGAGCGATACCGTACCAAACAGAACCAGCTTCTCCTGCTGTCCGAAGAGCAGCGCGCCGGTGGCGAACATGATCGAGTACACGAGCACGATGCCGAGGACCCACGCGATGGCGTTGCGGCCGATTTCGCCGAGCACGGGCTCGAGTTGCATCTCGCGCGCGACGTGCGTCCACCCGGCACCGGGCGGCTGCACTTTCAGGTAGAAGTCGCGCAATGTCTCGTTGCGCTCCGGCGGCGTCATGAATGTGACGATGAGCCAGACGATCGTCGTCGCGATCGTCGTGACGAGCAGACTGACGGCGAAGCCGCGCGGCGTCGCCGTGTCCGTCGCGAAATACATCACGATCGAAACGACGAGCGCGGCGGCCATCGACGACACTTCCGACCACGCGTTCACGCGCCACCAGTACCACCGCAGGATGTAGACGAGGCCAGTCCCGGCGCCGAGCATCAGCAGGAACTGCCAGGCGTGGCTGATCTGATCCATGAACAGCGTGACGACGAGCGACAGAATCAGTGTGAGCACCGTTGAGAGGCGCGATGCGAGCACGTAGTGATTCTCGGTTGCGTTCTTCCGAATGAATCGGCGGTACAGATCGTTGGTGAGGTAGCTCGCGCCCCAGTTCATCTGCGTGGCGACCGTGGACATGTATGCAGCCGCGAACGAGGCGATCATGAATCCGCGCAAGCCGACGGGCAGGATGTCCACCATCACCTGCACGTAATTCGCTCCGGGATCTTCAGCACCTGCAACTTTCACCGCGCCGCCGTACAGCGCGAGCGAGCAAAGCGCCGTGATCACCCATGGCCAGCTTCGCATCGCGTAATGAGCGATGTTGAAGAAGAGCGCCGCCGATCGCGCTTCGCGTTCGGTGCGGCACGCGAGCATGTTCTGCACGACGTAACCGCCACCGCCCGGCTCGGAGCCGGGATACCACGACGCCCACCAGTTCAGACCGAGAAGCGTCGCCATCGTGATTGCCGGCAGAACCCATGCGGCATCGCCCGACGGCCAGAACGAGAGAACCGCAGCAGCGGATCCGAATGTCGTTCCTGGCGGCGCGCCGGCCGGCACTGCCGCGGCGAGCTTCGACTTCATCATCTCCATTCCGCCGACGGCTTTCACGGCGACGACGGCCAGCACGATCGCGCCGCCCATCTCGAAGCAGTACTGCATGCCATCGGTGACCGCCACACCCCAGTAACCGGACGTCACGGTGTAGATGAATGTGACGACGAGGCAGACGATCAGCGCCGACCACTTCGACACGCCGAGCATCCCTGTCATCACCTTGGCCATGCCGAGGTTCACCCAGCCCATGACGATGATGTTGACCAGGAGACCCAGGTATGCGGCGCGGAAGCCGCGCAGAAAGGCGGCGGGCTTGCCGGAGTAGCGCAGCTCGGTGAGCTCGACGTCCGTGACGACTTCGGCGCGCCGCCACAGCCGCGCGAAGAAGAACACGGTGAGCATGCCCGAGCCGAGCATCGACCACCACAGCCAGTTGCCGGCGACACCGTTCTTCACCACCATCTCGGTGACCGCGAGCGGCGTGTCGGCGGAGAACGTCGTGGCTACCATCGTGGTGCCGGCGAGCCACCATGGGATCGAACGATGACCGACGAAGTAGTCGAGCATCGATCGCTTCGCGCGGCGCGCGAAAAAGAGACCCGTGAAGAGCGTCAGTGCGAAGAAAGCGGCGACGATCGCGAAATCGAGCGCCGCCAGCTTCATTTCTGGATGCCTTCTCCCCTCTTGTGCAGTCCGGGAATCGTGACCGGCAGCCTGCCGGTGATGTGCGCCTCGCCGAACATCGCGGCGACGACGGCCTGCTGCATCACGGGCTGGATGCCGTACGCGCAGAAGTAGGTCTGCATCTGCGGCAGATCGGAGAGAACGTACGGAGTGCCGAACGAGGCAGCGATCACTTTCTCACGCGCAGGAAGACGGTTGATGACATCGCGGGCAACGTCGGGCACGGAGAGATGACCGGCGCCCGACCGTGCGCGGACGGCGAGTGCGAGGATGATCACATCCGCTGCATTCGCGGCGTTGATGACTTCCTCGCCGTCTTCGCGCTTCGAGCGTGAGTCGAGGAGAAATGTCTGCGCGCGCGTGGACAGGCGCACGCGCACTTCGCGATCGAGATCGGCGAGCGGATTCGTCTGCTCGCCGAAGTCGCTGACGGTGAGGATGAGAACGCGAGCGTCTTTGCGCAGCGGCAACACGCCGGTTTCCTCGCGCAGCAGCGTCACCGCTCTCCGCGCGATCTCGTTCGCCGCGGCGCGGTCTTCCGACGAGTCGATCGTCTTGAAGATATCGTCCTGCGATGCGACGCTGAATGTGACCCGCCGCTTCGCATCGAGGATGCGCCGTACGGATTCGTCGATACGCGACTCGGGGATCCGGCCCGTGCGCACTGCATCCTTCACCGCGGCAGTCGCTGCGTCGATGTCCGGCGACTTCATGATCTGATCTTCGCCGGCCTCGATGCCGAGCACCGCCGCTTCGCCCGCTTCGTAGTGCGCGACCATCCCGCCCATGTCGAATGCGTCGGAGACGACCAGGCCGCGAAAGCCGAGCTGATTGCGGAGCACGCCGGTGATGATCTTCTGCGAAAGCGTCGCTGGGAGAGTGCCCTGAAGCTGAATTTCCGCTTCAGAAGCGCCGTACGGATTCTCCGCGACGGCCTCTTCATGCACGCGCACTTGCGCCGGTGTGGGATCGAGCGCGGGCACCGCGAGGTGGCCGATCATCACCGAAGCGACGTTGGCCTCGATCGCGGCGCGGAACGGCGTCAGCTCGACGCGCTGCAGGCGTTCGGCGGAAACATCGAGGCGCGGCAGGCTGCGATGCGAGTCGACGTGCGTGTCGCCATGACCGGGGAAATGCTTCGCGGTGGCGAGCACGCCTTCGCTCTGCACGCCGCGCACGAACGCGGCGACGAAGCGCGCGACATCCTCCGGATCTTCACCGAAGCTGCGCGTGTTGATGACCGGATTCGCAGGATCGACGTTCACATCGGCAACCGGCGCGAGAATGTGATTGATGCCGAGCGTCTTCGCTTCGCGTGCGGTGATGCGGCCGAGAGTCTCCGCGTACTTCGGATCGCCGGTCGCAGCGACCGCCATCGCTGACGGCCAGAACGTCGTGTCGAGAAAGCGCATCCCGATGCCCGCTTCGAGATCGGCGCTGATGAGGAGCGGGACGCGCGCCGCATCCTGAAGCTGCTTCGTCAGGTACGCGGTCTCGTAAACGTTCGACACGAACCAGATCAGGCCTCCCACTTTGTTGTCGCGGACCTGATGCATGAGGTCGCGATACCGCCAGCCGCTGTCGCTGGTGTAGTTGCCATGGCCTGCGCCGACGAAGAGTTGGCCGATCTTCTCGTCGAGCGTCAGATCCTCGAGCCTCGGGACTTCGTATTTGTGTGGTTGGGACTGCGTCGCGCACATCGTGAGCGCGAAGGCTAACAGAGCTGCAAAGCGGTTTTTCATGCTGCCTGCTGCCGCGGCTCGAGACTCGCCGCAATCGATCCGACGATGAGCGTCGTCATGGATCCTACGAGTGCGTACCACGGCCACGCCACAGGAGTCCGGAATGCGACGTACAGTACGACGAGCAGGCCGACGCTCATTCCGCACAGCGCTGAGTAACGGCCGCCGCGCTTCATCGTGCCGAGCAGGAAGACGCCTAGGATCGGGCCGTTGATGAGCGAGGCGATCGACAGAACTGTGTTGAGCGCCGAGCGTCCGCTGCTCTCCATCGCCACGCCGACGCCGATCTGAAGAATGCCGGCAATCACCGTGATGACCTTCGACATCTTCAGGTAGTGCTTGTCGTCGCGGCGCCGTGTCAGTGGCGCATAAAGGTCGGACACGACCGTCGCTGCGATCGAGTTCAGCGACGATGACATTGCCGCGGCGAAGATTGCGGCCACGACGAGTCCGGAGAGACCGGGCGGCAAATGATTCGTGATGAAGTCCGGGAACACCTGATCGGCCGCGGCGAACGGCGCTGCCGATCCTGCTTTCGCGTATGCGGCGGTGTGATCGGGACGGTAGAACGCGAACAGCAGCACGCCGATGAAAAGGAATCCGATGAACTGGAAAAGAATGACCACGCCTGACACGAGCAGCGCCAACGATGCTTTGCGCGGGCGGTCAGTGCACAGATAGCGCTGCACCATGTATTGATCGGTGCCGTGCGTGCTCATCGTCAGAAACGCGCCGCCGATCACGCCCGACCAGAACGTGTACGTCCTGCTCATGTCCAGCGTGAAGTCGAACACGCGGAACTTGTGAAATGACGCCGCGAGCTGGCTCGCCGCGCCGAGGCCGCCCGGGATGTCGCGCACGAGGATGCACGCCGCGGCCAGCGCGCCACCGAGGTAGATGAAGAGCTGCACGACTTCGATCCAGACGATGGCCTCGATGCCGCCGATGAGCGTGAAGATGATCATCACCACGCCGATCGCCACGATCGACGTCGTCACCGCCGCGTTCGCGAGGCCGAGGCTGCCGATGACCGCGGCGAGGACGAATGCGGTGAGGAGGAGACGCACACCGTCCGCAATCGTGCGCATGACCACGAACAGGCTCGCGGCAAGCGATTTCACCGCGCCGCCGAAACGGTCCTGCAGCAGTTGATAGACGGTGACGAGCTCGCGCCGGAAGTACGCGGGCATGAACAGGACCGAGATCACGACGCGCGCGACGATGTAGCCGAACACGATCTGCAGAAAGCGGAAGTCGCCGCCTGCCGCGTACGCGATGCCGGGAACGGAGATGAACGTGACCGTCGATGTTTCCGTCGCGACGATCGACGCCGAGATCGCCCACCACGGCACTTCATGCCCGCCGGTGAAATAGCGCGCCGTGGTCTGCTGACGTTTTCCGAAGTAGATGCCCGCGACGATCACGGCGGCCAGGTAGCCGACGATGATGACGACGTCGATCGCGTGCACGGCGTGGATGCTAGCAGCTAACGGCTAACGGCTAACAGCTAACAAACCTGCTTTACGGTTAACCGTTAACCGTTAACCGTTAACCGGAAAGCCATGACGTTAGCCGTTAGCTGTTAGCCGTTATGCTTTCCGCGTGACCGACATTACGCGCCGCGACATGTTGGCAATCCTCGCCATGATGACCATGCGTCCCATCCCCTCCACCAAAGAAACCCTCCCCCTCATCGGCCTCGGCACCTGGCAGGTCAACGTCACCGATGACCTCATTCGCGCCTTCATCGAACTCGGCGGAAAGCTCATCGACTCTTCGCCGATGTACGGCCCTGCCGAAGCGATGGTCGGCGACGTCATCTCGCGCCTCGGCGTCCGCTCGAAACTGTTCATCGCCACGAAGGTCTGGACGAGCGGAAAGAGCGCGGGTGTCCGGCAGATGGAAGAGTCGGAGCGGAAGATGCGCGCGAAACCGATCGACTTGATGCAGGTGCACAACCTGCTCGACGTCGAGACGCATCTCGACACGCTCGACGCTTGGAAGCGTGAAGGGCGCGTGCGCTACATCGGCATCACGCACTACACGGCCGGCGCGCACGAAGCGGTCGCGCGGATCCTCGAGCGGCGCAAAGTCGATTTCGTCCAGATCAATTACTCGGTTGCCGAGCGCGACTCCGAGCGGCGCGTTCTTCCCGTCGCCCGCGATCGGGGCGTGGCCGTCATCGCCAACCGCCCGTTCGCCAGTGGTGAGCTGTTCAGCAGGCTCAGATCGAAGCCGCTGCCGACTTGGGCGAAGGAGATCGACTGCACCAGCTGGGCGCAGATCCTCCTCAAGTTCGCCGTGTCGCACCCGGCCATAACCTGTGCAATCCCAGCGACATCCAACGTGAATCACCTCCGGGACAACATGGCTGCTGGAAGCGGGCGGATGCCGGACGACGCGATGAGAAAACGGATAGTTTCCGAAACCGTCGGTTAGTGACCGGGGTCATCCACCCTTCCATCCGCGGCACGTATCCTGAACGTGGGATGGATGGGATGAGAGAGGCAGACCTCGATTCAACTCTGATCCGGCGTGGCCGGAAAGCGGTGACGTTTGCGGATATGGCCGAGTTCGGCCGAACGCTCGAAAACCGGCCGATGGCGGCCGTGATCGGCGACCTGCCGGAGCTCGCCCGCCTCTCGGAGCCGAAGTTCATCCTGGCCACGAAGATCCTGCGCCGGCGCTTCGATGGACAGCAGGCCAGCGAGCAGAATCGCCTGCGCGTGATCGCGCATCAGATCGCGGCTTCTATTAATGATGCTGACGAGAACGTCGCGGACCGCATCCGCTCGCTGTTCGAAGTCGCCTAGCGGACGGTCGCGGTCAGGTTCATCGTCGTCGCGATCGATGCGTCGGCCTTCGAGCTGACCTTGATGCTCTCCTGAATCGCGCCCGGTTTGGCGCGGCCGCCGTCGATCGTTACCGTCACCGTCTCCTTGCCTTTCGGCGGGATGACCGGCGCGTGCGAGTAGTAGAGGCAGCGGCAGTTCGAGCGCGCGACGTTGATCGTGATCGGCTGGTCGGTCGAGTTCGTGATGTCGAACTGGCGGACCGCGCGCGTGCCTTTGCGGATGACGCCGAAGTCGCGGGTCGCAGGTTCCGCCTTCAATCCACCGGCCGGTTGGATAGGAACCGGCTGCGCGGCAGGAATCGTCGTCGTCTCTTCCGTGACCGTGGCCGGCTTGACCGGCTGCTCGCTGACGATCGGTGTCGACGGGCGCTCGTTCGCCGTTGAGCGCAGCATCAGCCATCCGAGGATTGCCAGGACGACGAGGCCGGCGGCGAGGATGGCGCCGAGGAGTCCGCGGTTGGTGCGCGGGATTTCTTCGACGGGTGTCTGGTACTCGGTGGGCGTGCTCGCGAGGCGGCGCTTCCCGGGATCGGTCGTACGCATCGGCTGCGTATCGACTCCGGATGGTCCGGCGGCGGCGCTGGCAACGGAAGCAGTGGAGCCGGGCGCCTCGAGCTCGTTGAGTTTCTTGAGCGATGCATCGAGCTCGATGATCAGGCGCTGGTACTCGGTTGCAAGGTATTCGGTCGGCGCGTCGCTTGCCAGGCCGGCCAGGGCTTCGCGGTGGCGGCGGTACTGCTGCCGCATGACCTCGATCTCACGAGAGCGGTCGTTGCGGCGCATGTTCACCGTTCCGAAGTCATCAGACATGGGCGCGAATTATACTTTCCGGTATGCCGAACGATACTTTTCACGGTGAGTTGCCGCCGACGTTTCTCAAGTTCGAGCGCCAGGACAAGGCACTGCGCGAGTTCCTCGCAAAACACGGCTTCAAACACGACGGGTCGAAGGGCGAGTGGGAGGCGTATTACGACCAGCTCTCCGACGACAAGCGTCGTGAGCTGTGGCCGGGGCTGCGGGACATCATGAAGAAGCTGGGTTGAAGGCCTGAGGCCTCAGGCCTGAGGCCTTAGGAAGCCGCCGGCCCACCCACCTTGCACAGCATTGCGTTTGCTCAGGCCTCAGGCCTAAGGCCTCAGGCCTGCTTTAAAGCGGCAGCCACCACGACACTTTCACTAGGAAGACATCTCGTGAGAGTGCGGTGGGCAGCGCGGAGAGGTCGCGGCGCAGTCTGAAGTCGCCTGCCGGCACTACGTCTTCACGGTTCTCATTCCAGACGACGTACAGCGCGGAGCCCGGGCGGAACTCCCACCGCACGACCGCGCTGCCGCGCACGCTTCGGTCGTTGAAGTTCGGATTGTCGAAGACGTACGCGGTGCCGGGTGCGCTGACCCTGTACTGATTCGCGTCGTGGAGAAACGAGATCGGGCGGATCGGGATGAACTCGTCTGAGCGCGGCTTCGCGAGCTCCTTGTAATTCGTGTAGTCGCCGCTGGCGATGAACGGCTGCAGGTAGAGCTGAAATGACAGGCGCGAGTTGAGCGTCCAGTCCGCGCGCATGCCCAGGTCCAGCGTGCGCTGATGAATCTCCGCAAAAGATGTAGCGCTGCCCATACGTTTCGGTCGCATCAGGATCGGCGATCGTCGTCACGTACTGCGCCTTCTCGTTGTTGTGCGAGAACGACGGGTTGATCGAAAGCGTCAGCGCGGTTGTCGGCCTGTACTTCATCGACAGCCAGTACCCGTTGAAGCTGCCGCCCCACGAATCCGTGTCTTTCTCGAACGAGGTCTCGAACGAGATCTTCTTCCGGCTGTCGCTGCCGATGCCGGCGCTGTAGTCGAGATCGGCCGGTGCGATGATCGACGGGCCGCCGCGCGTCCGGCGGTCATCGAAGTGTTCTGCCGAATAGCCGCCCGATCCGAACACGTACCAGTAGTTCTTCGCCTCGACGTACCAGCTGCCGTAGATGCCGTTCGCGGTGAGGTCCTTGCCGTAGTTCCACGCCTGATATTTGCCGACCCAGATGCTGGTCTCGCGCACGTGTTTGTGCACGTCCTGGTTCTCGTACTGCATCACCGCGTGCGTGTTGAGGACGTCGGCGCGCTGCATGAAGCCCACGTCATTCACTTCGAACCCCGGCGAGTACGTCTGCACCTGCACATTCGGACGCCACTTACCGGTCTGCTTTCCGAACATCACGCGGCCGCCGAATCCGGACATCGACGTGGCGTTCGGGTCGTACTCGAGATAGTCGGCGTCAGGACGCTGGTAGTAATGCGCGCTGCTCTGCTGCGTCGATGAGATCGCGTCTTTCGACCCGGTGACGAGCGTCGATCCGGCGAGCCACTCCAGCAGCCACTTCTTGTCGGCGAACTGCGTGTATCCATCGAGACCGGCCGCGTATGCATTCTCGCGGAGATACGAGAGCTCGCCTGGCAGCCTGCGATTGACTGAAGTCAGCAGAACGCCAATCGACGACGCCTTGCCGTACTCGCGCGTCGATCGCGCGACGAGATAGTTGGTCATCGGCTCGATGGGCTGCGTCCAGCGGTTCGCTTCGCACTTCCCATCGCCGTCGCTATCGAGACATCCCGCGAAGTGGCCCCGCTCCTCATCGGTCAGCGCATCGAGCACGCCGAACGTCCAGCCTTTGCCGGCCTTGCCCGTGATTTTCGCGGCGCCGAGGATTGTGGTCTGGCCGGGAGAGTCGGAGTAGTCGTAGCTGACACTGCCCTGCGGCGCGCGCCCGATGCGTCGCGAGTAGAAGAAGTTCGGCGGAAAGAGATTGAAGTTCCAGCGCGAGTTCGCCGGCCCGTTTCCGAAGCGGAAGATCTGCGCGCCTTCCGTGAAAAACGGGCGCTTCTCCGGATAGAACGTCTCGAACTGCGACAGATTGACGACGGCTGGATCGACTTCGACCTGACCGAAGTCCGGATTGATCGTGCCCGTCAGCGTGATGTTCGACGAGATGCCGTACTTCAGGTCGAGGCCTGCATCGGCCTGATATGCCATCGGTCTGCCGAACGGGTCGCCGGTGTCGACGCGGCTCGTCAGATCGGAGCGGGTGACGCCGTATGGGACGAGCTCGAACGTCCGCCGCGCGTGAACGCCGTCGATGCCGGTGAGGTCGGCGAAACGCGAGACGAATCCGGTCTCGTTCTTCGGCGTGTTCACGAGCCGGTCGATTTCCTTGTTGCTGGCGATACGGCGCGCGAAGTTGATGCCCCACGTCTGCTTGTCTTTGTCGGGGAAACGCAGCTGCGACAGCGGGATGCGCACTTCAGCGATCCAGCCGCCGGTGACGATCTTCGCCGCCGATTCCCACACGGCGTCCCAGCTCACGTCGTCGTAGATGTCGTTGTAGAGGTTGGTATCGAGTTGAACGTTCGAGGGGTTGACCCAGAACTGCGACCCGTTGAGGCCGTCGTGCTGCGAGCCGATGCTGATGCGGAACCAGTCCGACTCGACGTTCGTGTCGCGCCGGCCGAGCATCGTCGTGACCGGCTTCGTGTCGTCCATCCGCGCGGCGATGTAGATCGCTTCGTCGTCGTAGACCACTTTGACGACGGTGTTCTGCGTGGCCGGCTGGCCATCATTCGGATCGTGCTGCGTGAAGCCCGTGATCTCCTGCGCGTTCTGCCATGCTGCGTCGGTGAGATCCGCGTCGATGACGGGCGGCTTCGACACGCGTGTGGCTGCAAACGTGCGCTTCGGGGCTTTATCCTCAGCGTGAGCCGCCAATGCGGCCAGAGACGTGCAAATCAGGGCGATCGTCAGCAAACGTGGCATCTGATCCTCAGCAAATGTGTTTCCCTGACAGACGTAAAGAAACGGAAAAGGTTAGCGCCGCATGAAGATCTACCTCGGACAGATCAACCCCACAGTGGGCGCGCTGGCGGCCAACGCGACGCTCATCCGTAACGCGTATGCGGCAGGCGTCGCGGCGGGCGCGGATATCGTGATGGTGCCGGAGCTTGCGGTGACCGGTTATCCGCCGCGCGACCTCCTCGATCGCGATGTGTTCGTCGCATCGGCGCTGGAGACGCGCGACGCACTTGCGCGCGAGACCGGCAAGACGGCGCTGATCTTCGGATGCATCACGCGCAACGAAGGATGGTGCGGCAAGCCGCTGCACAACGCGGCGATCGTCGCGCAGAACGGCCGCGTTCTCTTCGAGCAGCGCAAGAGCCTCCTGCCGACGTACGACGTCTTCGATGAGCTCCGCTACTTCGAGCCTGCGACGAACGTTCAGGCTTTCGATCTCATGGGAGTCTGCGTCGGCGTCTCGATCTGCGAAGACTTCTGGTTCGACGACGAGATCTTCGGCACGAAGCTCTACTGCGGCAACCCCGTCGATCAGCTCGCGCGGCAGGGCGCGAAAGTGCTTCTCAACATCTCGGCGTCGCCGTTCAACGCCGGGAAGCGCCAGGCGCGCTACGACATCTTCTCGCGGATCGCACAGCGCTACGACATGCCCATCGTCTACGTGAATCAGGTCGGCGGCAACGACGAGCTGCTCTTCGACGGATCGTCGATCGTCATCGACGCGTCGGGTCAGACGGTGTATTGCGCAAAGATGTTCGAGGAAGACGGTGCGCTCGTTCGCCTCGACGGCACACCATGCGACTCCGTACTCGCGCTCGAGGAGGATGAGGAAGTCGGCCTGGCGCTGAAGCTCGGACTGCGCGACTACATCCGCAAGTGCGGCTTCCGCGATGTCGTCGTCGGTCTGTCCGGCGGAATCGACTCCGCGGTGACGGCAGCGATCGCGGTCGAAGCACTCGGCGCCGAGCACGTCACCGGCATCGCAATGCCGTCGCAGTTCTCATCGCAGCACTCCATCGACGACGCCCGTGCGCTCGCCGAAAACCTCGGCATCGCCTTCCACGTCGTGCCGATCAAGGACGTGTACGAGCCGTATGAGCACGCCATCGACGGCTTGTTCGGCGAGCACAAGTTCGACATCACGAACGAGAACGTGCAGGCGCGCATCCGCGGCAACATCCTGATGGCGTGGTCGAATCGCACCGGCGCGATGGTCCTCTCGACCGGCAACAAGTCGGAGCTTGCAGTCGGATACTGCACTCTCTACGGCGACATGTGCGGCGGCCTCGCCCTCCTCGGCGACGTCTACAAGACGATGGTGTATCGCGTCGCGAAGTGGCTGAACCGCAATGGCGAGGTCATTCCCGAGTCGACGATCACGAAACCGCCGTCAGCCGAGCTGCGGCCGAATCAGACGGATCAGGATTCGCTGCCGCCGTATGACGTGCTCGACGACATCCTCAAGATGTACATCGAGGAGTGGAAGGAAGTTGCCGAGATCGTCGCCGCGGGTTTCGAGCGGCCGCTCGTCGAGCGCATCCTGAAGCTCGTCGATACGAACGAGTTCAAACGCAGGCAGGCCGCGCCGACGATCCGCGTCTCGAACAAGGCATTCGGAAGCGGGCGGCAGATGCCGATCGCGCAGCGCTGGCGACGGGAGTAAATGGAGCGCCGGTGTCCCCACCGGCGCCCCTTCGACGCGCGACACGCGCGTCGCTCCACTCGTTTTACCTCACGCAGCCTTTGGCTGAGTTCGAGTACTCCATCTGATACGCATACGTGTGACCGCCGACGTTCTCGGTGAAGAGGAACGCGTCATTGCGGCCCCATGCGCACTTGTCATCGGCTTCGTAGCCGGCGTTGTCGAACCACGCGTTGAGCTGCGGGTCGGACATCGCTTCGCGGCTCTCGTGAACGACGAAATGCTCCTGGTCGTTGTACGCCGTCCAGCCGGCGAGGCCATGGCATCCCGAGCAGCTCGGATACGGCTGAATCGAGTACTTGATACTCGAAGCGAGGTGCGAGCCGTCGCCGTTCCCGTGATACGCGCAGTAGTGAAGGTTCGTGCCGCCGCAGGACTGCGCGCCGGTGCCGTCATCTGAGTAGTAGCCGGAAGGAATGAACACTTCGTAGATCGTGTCGGTCTGGCAGCCGCCGGCGAGACTCGCGCACGTCGCCGCGACTTTGCTCTGGACCATCGCATCGGTGACCTTGGTCGAAGGAGGAGGGACCGCGTCAAAAACGGTTCCGGTGCCGAGGCCCGAGGAGCCGGCGCCGTACTGGGCGAGCATGGCGATGTGATTCGGGATGCCGTTCGCCCGGAAGCTCTGGAGCTCGGCCACATACTGATCAGTCGTGTTCGAGGCCCAGCCCCAGAAGATGTAAACGATCTTCGCGTTGGGCATTACCGGACCACCATGGTTGATGAGGTTTCCGGCGCCTCCCGCGCCACCGGCGTGGTTGTTCACGTCGCCGTCCTTCGTCGGCAAACGGTGAAGGCGATCGTTGTTCAAATCCTTGTTCGAATTCCCCTGTGCAAATGCTGCTGATGCGAGTAAAACCGAAGCGATGATCACGAGTGTTTTTTTCAAACTCAGCCCTCTCCTTCGATCTGTATTGGGGGATTGGTAAGCGCGGTGAGTGTAACAAATCGGAAACGGCGCGCAAGCATATTGGTTACCATACTGTTGTGGCTGGCGGCCTGCTCGCCGCACGTCGGGCCTCACGAATGGAGGCAGATGTCGCAGCAGGACAAAGACCTCTACGTGCGGTCGCTCATCGGCGGTCAGATTGCCGCGCACGCGAAGGGCGGCTTACCGCACGTGGTGCACGGAACGCCTGAAGAGATTGCCGCCGAGATCGATCGGGCCTACGCGAATGGCGACGAGCGCAGCGCGTCCGAGATCTTCAGCTCTCTCCCTCAGACGCCGCCTCCTCGGCCTGCCGCTTCTTCTCCTCGAGCCGGCCGATCTGGATCTGCAGGAACTCCACAAACGACTCCTCCTGCTCGGGCGGGATCGAATTGAACGAGATCGCGGACCGGAACACATACTCCGGCTCTTTACCCGTCCGGCGCACCTGAACGATCGAGCGCAGCACCTGACATGGAATGTAGATGCCGCCGTAGCTCGGAAAGATGAGCGTCGCTGAGCTTCCCGCTTTCACCGGCGATTTGTGCACGACCGCCGCGCCCTGCAGACTGAGGTCGATGAGCTCTCCGTTGACGTCGGAAAGCTGGACGGGGATCGACGCTGTCGGGTAGCGCTCCGATCGGCGGCGTTCTTTGCTCATAAGGAGAGTGTAGTCATTCCGAGCGTAAGCGCGGAATCCGGGTGGGCTGGCGTCGACGCCACCGCCCTGATTCCTCGCCGTCTTCGCGGCTCGGAATGACGCTCACCGCACCCGATCGCGCACTGCTTCCAGAAAGTCATGCGCGACCTTGGCGCCGGCATACTCGGCCGGGCCTGCATCCTCGGCGACGAGGGCAAAGGCGATCTTCGGCGATTCCGCGGGAGCGAACGCCATGATCACCGAATTCAGTCTGCCTGACGCGCTGCCGGCTGTTCCTGTCTTGAGCGCGAGCGATATGCCTTCGGGCGCGGCGCGGCGTCCGGTCGCTTTGTCGCGCGTGGCCACTGCGATCATGAGCTGCACGACGCGCTCGGCGATCTCGCGCGGCACGATCGCCGTGCCCGGCCGCTTCGCCGCGGCCACAGACTCGCCGAGGATGTTCCGCCGCGCTTTGAGCAGCGTCGGAGGCGTGAGGACGCCGCGGTTGGCCATCATCGACGCGAGCATCGCCAGATGCAGCACAGTCGTCGTCTCGTGCTCGAGGCCGATCGCGTACAGCGCCGTCTCGTAGTTGTTGAGCATCGGCCCGATCGTGCGGCCGAGAGGCACTGCGTAGAGGCCGATGTTCGTCTCGCCGTCGTAGCCGGCTTTGTTCATGAACTCGCGCAGCCGATTGACGCCGAGCTTGATGCCGAGGTCCGCGAAGACGATGTTGCACGATTCGGCCATCGCTTCTTCGAGGTCCGGCAGCGCACCATGCCCGCCCGGCAGCCAGTCGGCGAAGCGGCGGTTATCGATCTGCAGGAAGCCGTTGCACTGATACGGAAATGTGATCGGCACACCGCTCACTGCGGCGTTGAGCGCAGTGAGAACTTTGACTACGGAGCCGGGCTCGTACTGCTGTTCGAGTGCGAGATTCGCTTGCGGACCATTGCCGCCGCGCGCGCTCGCGATTGCCAGCAGCGTGTTGTCGCGCGGATCGATTGCCACGAGCGCGCCGCGGAATCCGCCCAGGGCGGCGAGCGCCGCCTTCTGCACGGCAGGATCGAGCGTCGTTTCGAGGACGTCGTTCGTGCCGTACAGCGCCATGTGTGCCTCGATCGTGTAGCTGCCGAATTCTTTGTCGACGAGCGGCCTTTCCAGCACATTGGGATCCTAAGCTTAGAATTCCACGTGGACAAGTTGTCGCG
>JADMIO010647400.1_pt1 | contig 62642 bp, 58 predicted proteins | sample 8958161 | NCBI WGS metagenome assembly JADMIO01 (sample SAMN16585339, study PRJNA669376) | soil metagenome | isolation source: Crop rotation soil | place: USA: Cullars Rotation, Alabama | collected 2011 | reverse complement strand
TCCGACGCGATCGGTATCGCCGTACGGGCAACTGCTCGCGCAGGTGCAGCGAGCTGGCTTGTTGGAGCGGTCTGCCGTGCGTTATGTGCCGCGGTTCGTCGCGCTCGGCGCTGCGGCCGGTGCCGGTATCACCGGGTTCCTCTGGCTCGGTGACTCGTGGTGGCAGATGGCGCTCGCCGCGTTCGTCGGGGTGTTGTTCGCGCACGTCGGCTTCCTCGGCCATGATGCCGGCCACCAGCAGATCTCTCGCAGCAGGCGCTGGAACAACCGGCTCGGCTTGGCGCTGTCCAACCTCGGCGTCGGGCTCAGCTACGGCTGGTGGGTCGACAAGCACAACCGACATCACCAACACCCCAACGAGGTAGGCCGGGACCCTGACGTGCAACGCAATGTCCTGGCTTGGACTGAACAGCAGGCGCGGTCCCAGCGAGGGCTGCTCCGCATCGTCGCGCGCCATCAGCACGCGTTTTTCTTTCCGCTGCTGCTTCTGGAGGGTTGGAACCTGCACGTCGGAAGCATCAGGGTGCTCCTGCACCCCAGGCGTGGCCGCTTTCTCGAAGGACTATTGCTGACCATTCACGCGTTCGGCGGCCTGACGCTCTTGCTCGCCGTTCTGTCGCCTGTGCGGGCGTTGGTGTTCGTGGTCATTCAGCAGTCCGCGTTTGGCCTTTACCTCGGCTCAACGTTCGCCCCGAACCACAAAGGCATGCAGATCATCGACGCAGATGCGCGGCCAGACTTCCTGCGTCGCCAAGTCCTGACATCACGAAACATCACCGGTGGTCGACTCACCACCGCCGCCTTCGGCGGCCTCAACCATCAGATCGAGCATCACCTCTTTCCGAGCATGCCAAGTCTGAACTTGCGGCGATGCCGTCCGCTGGTCAAGGCCTTCTGCCAGGCGCAGGACGTGCCCTACACCGAGACGCGGGTCCTCGACTCCTACCGACGATCGCTGCGCTATCTGCGCAGCGTGCGACCTGACCTTCGCCAAGATGCATCGATTGCGACAGGGAGATGCAGTTCCGATTGAACTCAACGCCGAGCAGGGGCGCTCTAGGCCTCTGACCTGCTCTGTCAGTGGAGCGTCGGGCGGTAGACCAGTTCCTGGATGCGGCCGTCGTAGGTGTGGCTCTCCAGCAGCTCGAGATCGAAGTCGGCTGCGCCGGCGAACACCGGCACCGCCCCGGTCTGGCCACTGATCACTGGGAAGATCGTCACTTGCACACGGTCGACGAGGCCCGCGGCCATGAGTGACCGGTTCAGCGAGATGCTGCCGTGCGAGAGCAGCGGCAGGTCCGACTCCTCCTTGAGCCGCGCCACGACCTCGACCGCGTCGCCGTGTTCCACGGTGACGTCCGGCCAGTCGAGTCCCTCCTCGAGCGACGACGACAGCACTGTGGCCGGCAGATACTTGAACTTCAAGGCGAGTGGGTCGAGTTCGGAGTCGGGGACGTCGCCGAGGAACCGGTGGAACATCCGGAACGTGTTGGCTCCGAGCACCCATCGCTGCTTCTCGCTGTACTGCGCCAACCGGTGCTCGAGGAACTCCGGCCCCTCCTTGCCCCAGAAGCCGCCCCAGTCGCCGGCCTCGTTGTAAGACCCGAACCCGTCGAGCGTGCTGAAGACATCGAAGGTGTACGTGGCAGTCATCGGCATCCTCGCTCCGGTCGGGTGGGCCCTCGGAAGGTACGACGCCGACGCCCGCTGAAAGTCATCGCCGCACCGACCGGCGTACATTCATGCCCGTCGTCCGGACATGGACGTGGGGGCATGGGGATGCGCCGATCGTGGGTGGTTGCACTGACCGCGACTGCGCTCGCGGCGTGCACGTCATCGGGGCACCAGCCGCCTCGTCCCGATCACGGGAGCCCACCCGCAACCCGACCCAGCGCTTCGACGCCGATCGGGCCCTCGCTGCCGGAGTCGGTACGCCGGCGCGTCATCGCCATCGACGGCTACGCGGTCGGGAGATTGGCCAATCTTGACCCCGCCACACTGCGCCCTACGGGTCCTCGGCGTCTCCGGCTGACGGACTACCCGAGCAGTCAGGTGTTGAGCCCCGACGGCACGACAATCGCGTTCGGCACCGTCAACACCGGAACAATCATCACCTTCGACCCGGGCACGTTCACGCAAACGGGCGCATTGCACGTCCTGCATGGCGGGAACTACGTGAGGGAGCTGGAGCTCGTCAGCTGGCCGACGGAACGCCTGATCGTCGGAGTTGCACAGGGAGTCACCGCACACCGCGCGCGTCCCGGTCAGCTGCTGCTGATAGACCCGGCCGGCGGGCACGTGCGCAGGCAGCTGCGCCTGCATGGCACCGCCATCGCAGAGGCAGCTGCCGCAGACGGCACGGCCGTCGTACTGGTTGGACACCTGAACAACCCCGGGCCTGCCCGCCTCTTCGTGGTCGACGGACGAGGGCGCATTCGGTCAGCCCTCCTGCCGGGGGTAAAGGCCGGCGGGAGGGAAGCCGACGCGCACTGGCCGGGGCTTGTCGTGCACGGTCGAACCGCTTACGTCGTCGGCGAAGGCGAAGCGATGACAACCGTCGACCTCGATTCGCTTCAGGTCCGGATGCATCGTGTTCCTGGGCTGATGGTCGAGCACATCGCGCCGCTCCTGCCGGCGATGACGCCGGGATCCGGGGGCATCTTCCGATCGATCTTTCGTTCGGCGACCTGGGTCGCCCCGCACGTCGTGCACGTCAGCGGTTATGACAACCTCCCCGCTGACGGCGGCACGCGCAATCAATCCGTAAGCCACCCTGCAATGCTCGTCGACACTCAGACGTGGCGGATCTCGAGGGTCTTCCACGGCGTCGAACGAGTTGAGTCCGTGCGGAGCGGATACATCGAGTGGCGGTCGGCGTACGCGCATGGGCAGGTGCGCAGCTTGGCTGCTGTTTCCGCTTCCGGTTACGAACGGTGGCGACGGCAACTGCGGGACACGTTTGCAAGTCTCTACGGCGGACGGCTGATCGTCAGCCACGTAAATCGGCCGCGCTCACAGGAGCTGGACGTGCGGACCGGACGCGTCTTGCGCGAAATCGGGCGTTGGGACCACAAGTACCTGATCATGTGGAGCCTCGCGGACGGGATGAGCGTCAGCGACTTCTCTTGAGCAGTCGCCTCACGCGTGCCGGCCGCGGAATGGTTGCGACACCGGTGCCGGTGGCAACGGATGCCCGGTGCCGGGCCCATTCGCGTAAGTCATCCACGGCACCGATGGCTGCTGGTCGACACCTGGCCTGGACCAGTCACAGACGCCGGTCGGGAATGCAGCCGTCAGCCGCTGCCACTGCTCGTCGGTGAACACAGCCGCGCCGTACTCAGGGTCGGTTCTACTCAGCGGCTTCAACTGGCACTTCATGATGTCGTTGGCCAACGGCCCGCCCGCAGCGACTCGCGGTGAGCCGTAGTAGGGCCAGACGGTGTCGCACATCGACTGGTCGGGCAGTGGGTCTCGGTCCACGTAGCAGGTGTCGTACGCCTCCGGTGGGCGGTTGCGGCTCAACTTCTGTGCGACCGTTCCGCCACCTGTGTCGGCTTCGGCCGCGGACAGCCAGTCGTCCATGACGTCGAACGCCTGCCGGCTCCAGCCACCGCGCCACACGACGTGGTTGTCGGCGTTGCCGTTCGCCGCGCGGATGCGTGCCTTCATCGCGAACGAGTGGTACATGGTGTGGATCGTGTAACCGTCGATGTTGCCGGTGTTGCGGAAGTCGATCATCGCGACGTCGTCGAGGAACTGGCCGTCGTTGACTCGACCCCCGAGGTACTCGATCGCACCCGCGCCGGGGTCCCGCACCGACCGCTGCGACGTCGGGTTCATGTCGACGTCCATGCCGCCGACCTTCTCGTTGAGGTCGACGAACTGTTCCGGTGTGATGTCCCCGTCGCGAAGAGCGATCAGGCCGTACTGCACACCGACGTTGTCGAAGCTGCCACGCGCGAACCCGTGTCCGATGGCCTTCTCCGGCGCGGTCCACTGCTCCGGGCCGCGGAAGCCCCAGACGTTCTGCTCGAAGTCCTCAACGCGACCACGAGCTCCGCCGGGATTGGTGCTCGGGTTGTAAGCCTGGTCAGCGGCGAGGCCGTTGCCGTTCTTCGGATCCTCGACCTTGGCGAGCTGCTGGTCCCAGCCTTCGCAGGTTGCGGGGGAGGTGCCGTGCCCGTCGACCGCTGCCATCGCCCCGGCGTTCCACGGTGACGTGGAGTTGAAGTAGCGCGCCAACAGGTGGCAGTCGAGCACCTCACTCAACGTGGAGTAGGTGTCGGTGAACGTCGAGCTCTCGGTGATGCCCTGAAGAAGCCCTGGGTAGGAGTTGGCCACCATGTTCTGGCCGATCGAGCCGCCGGACGCACCGTTGCCAAAGGTGTAACGAATCGTGCCGTAGTTGTCGACGATGTGCTCCTTCAGCATCATCGCTGCTTCCGCGGACAGCACGGTGTTGCAGTTCGTGCCGAGCGTATTGAGCGACGACGACGCGACCATGAAGCCGCTCTTGAGCGAAGTGCCACCCTGTCCGGACGTGCCGGCCTGCACGTTGGGCACGTCACCTTGCGAGTACTCGGTGCCACAGCTCGCGCCAAACAGGTAGTAGAGCTTGTGGTTCCAGGCTGTCTGTTCGGCCGCCGGTTTGGCTGGGTCCCACAGCACGGCAATCCGGTAGATGCCCCGGTCCTGCGTCCCCGTCTCCTGGCGAATGATGTAGGGGACGGTCTCGCCTTCGTCGGTCGTCGTCGTGGCGACGTTGGGCGGCGGGTTCGCGGGGTCGTATGCCAGGAACGTCGACCCATTCGTGGGTTGGTAGAAGAACTCGACCTTCGTCGGGGCGCTGCATTGGGCGTCAGTCGGGTCGCCGAGTCCGGCGGCCGCCGTCGTGCACAGCCACGGTTGCAGTTGCGGCCCGGAGAAGACCGGACCCTGGCTCGGGTAGTTGGTCACAGTGAGCCGTGACCCCATGCCGTTGCGGAACACTGCCGCGATCTCGTTGGGGCCGTCGCGCAGCCCGGTCACCAAGCCGACGAGCCGCCGGCCGTCGGCGCTGGGCTTGAAGCTCGCGGTGACGTCCCCGCCGTTGCGGGTGACGGTGAGGTCTGAGAGCCGGCCGCCCGTGACGGTGATGGCAGTCAGCGCATCGCCCTCGGAGACGAGGTCTGCCCGGTTGGACAGCACCTGGATCGACACGGAAGGCGGCGCCGCCTTGACGACCTCGGGCGCGACGACCGCGCCGGCAAGCACCATCAGCAGTGCGACGAGACGCACGTGCCGCAACGCCACCACCCCCGAACAGCCCGGACCTCCACTCGGTGTTCGCGGCCGCGACCGCCGTGGCCTGCCGGGGAATCCCTAATCTTTGGGCGCCTTCTTCGCGCAATCCACAAATGTTGTGGGCTCAGCCAACCTGAACGCTCGAATGTTGGAGCGACGGCGAAAAGGATCTTGCCAACCCGTGGCGAAGCCGCCGGGTGGGCCGCGGCGGCCCAGCGGGTGGTCGGCCCGACGCTGCGGTGGGGGAGGCAGCGGTGCGTCGGTTCGCATCCGTGCGGCTGGTGATTGCGGCTGCCCTGATTGCTTCGGGGGTCGTTGCCTGGCCGGCCGGCGCAGCCGGCTCGGATAGTTCGGCGCTCAGCATCCGGACGCTGTCCAACCGTGCCGACCTGGTGTCCGCCGGCGATGTCCTCGTCCAGATCGACTTGCCCGACGGCGCCCAGTCCGCGCGGGTCGCTCTCAACGGCAAGGACGTCACCGAGGAGTTCGCGGTCCGCGACAACGGCGAGTTCCAGGGTCTCGTCACCGGGCTGCACGACGGCACCAACACCCTCGTCGCGTCAGCCAGTGGTCAAGCCGCGCAGCTCGTCGTCACGAACCACCCCTCCGGCGGCCCGGTCTTCTCTGGCCCACAGATCCAGCCCTGGTATTGCCTGCCCGGCGCGCTCGACGCCCAGTGCAGCCGTCCGGTCACTTACACCTGGCAGTACATGTCGTCGACGACCGGCAAGTTTGCGGCGTACGACCCCCACAACCCGCCCTCGGACATAGACACCACGACGACCGACCAGGGCAAGACCGTCCCCTACATCGTGCGCATCGAGCACGGCAACCTCGACCGCAGCACGTATGCGATTGCGATGCTGTACGACGGCAAGGAGCCGTTCACGCGCTGGAGTGGTGGACCCCCGGCGTGGAACCACAAGGTCTACGAGTTCTACGGCGCGGGCTGCTCAACGTCACACGGCGAAGGCCCGTCTCCGGACGTGATGCAGGGCGTGGCATTGTCCAAGGGCTTCGCGGTCATGTCCACGTCGTTGTCGGACCAGACCTACAGCTGCAACATCGCCGTCCAGGCCGAGTCGATCATGATGGCCAAGGAGCACTTGATCGAGACGTACGGCGACGTTCGCTACCTCTTCGGTTACGGATGCTCGGGCGGCTCGATCGCATCACTGCAAGTTGCCAACGCCTATCCCGGTCTCATCGACGGGGTCATGGTCTTCTGCACGATGCCGGACGACTCACTCCTCGACCTCCTCGACTGCGCCGAGATGTTGCACTACTTCGAAACGCCCCAGAGTTGGGCGCCCGGCGTGGTGTGGCCGGACCACCAACAGGCAGCCGCGACCGGCATGCAGAGCACATCGGTATGTCACACCTGGGTCGAGGCTTATCACTATCCGGAGCTTTACCAACCGAGGACCGGCGTCGGGTGCAGAGTCACCGACAACGAACCCGCGACCGTTTACAACCCGACGACTAATCCGGGCGGGGTGCGTTGCTCGCTGCAGGACTACATGAGCAACATCTTCGGCTTCCGCTCGTCTGACTCGTGGAGCACGAACGAGCAAGCCATCGGGCACGGGTTCGCCGGCAGGCCGTATGACAACGTCGGCGTCCAATACGGCTTACGCGCACTCATCAACGGCCAGATCTCGCCAGCGCAGTTCGCCGACCTCAACGCCAAGATCGGCGCGCTCGACATCGACTACACCTTCAAGCCGGCTCGGGTCGCGGCCGACCCGTCTGCGCTCGAAGCGGCGTACCGCAGTGGTTTCGTCAACGAGGGCAACAACCTCGACCGAGTGCCGATCATCGACACGCCCGGCTATATCCCCGGCGACCGTTATGAGATCCACGACAACACCAAGAGCTGGGCACTGCGCGCTCGGCTCGACCACTTCAATGGCGGCCACGACAGCCAGGTGCTCTGGTATGGGCTCGAGGGTCGGTTCCAGGACAACTTCGGGACGATGGACAGCTGGCTGCACAACATCGAGACGGATACCAGCGACGCGCCGCTAGAGGAGAAGGTCGTCAACGACCGGCCGGCGGCGGCCAAGGACCAGTGCTACTACCCCGACCAGGGTACGATCTGCGACACCGTGTTCGGTCCCGCGGGCAACCCGCGCTGGGCGGCCGGCGGCAGCATCGCGCAGGACGTCATCAAGTGCCAGCTCAAGCCGTTGCGCCGGTCGGACTATGCACCCGTTCTGTTCTCTGACGCCGAGTGGGCGAAGCTTCAAAGCGCATTCCCGTCGGGCGTCTGCGACTGGTCGAAGCAGGGCGTCAGCCAGCAGCCCAACATTCCCTGGCAGACCTATGAGAACGGACCCGGCGGCGTCGGTCTCGGCGATCCGCCGGCGTCCGAGCCGTTCGACGGTCCGGCGCCCGTCCTTCCCGAGACGCCGCTCGTCATCTTGCTGCCGCTCGTCGGACTGGCTCTGTTGTTGTGGAGGAAGCGATGCGCCTGATCGCACCCGTCCGGCTGCTCACGGCGACTGCGCTGCTCCTCACCGGCGTGGTGGCGTGGCCGGCGAGCGCCGCGGACGACGGTTCCGGTCTCGCGATCCGCACGCTGTCCAATCGCGCCGACCTGATCTCCGGCGGCGACGCGGTCATCCAGGTCGACCTGCCTGCTGGTGTGCAGACCGCGCGGGTCGCGCTCAACGGCCATGACGTCAGTGACGCCTTTTCGGTGCGCGACAACGGCAAGTTCCAGGGCTTGCTGACCGACTTGCACGACGGCATCAACACCGTCTCGGCGACTGCCGGTGGTGAGAGCACGCAGCTGACCGTCACCAACCACCCGTCCGGCGGTCCGGTGTTCTCCGGTCCACAGCTCCAGCCGTGGTACTGCCTCGCCGGTGCGCTCGACGCGCAGTGCAACCGACCGACGACGTACGCCTATCAATACAAGTCGTCGGTCACCGGCAAGCTCGCGGCGTACGACCCGAACAACCCGCCGGCGGATGTCGCCAACGCGACGACGGACCAGGGCAAGGTCGTGCCATGGGTCGTGCGTATTGAGAGCGGCGACATCGACAGGTCGGCGTACTCCATCGCGGTGCTCTACGACGGCAAGGAGCCGTTCGATCGCTGGACCGGCCCACCGGCGTGGAACCACAAGGTCTACGTCACGCACGGTGGCGGCTGCGCCGGCAAGCACACCGAAGGCGTGACGCCGTCGGTGCTCGACACCAACGCGCTGGGCCGCGGCTTCGCCGTCATGTCGACCGCACTCGACGACAGCAACCAGAACTGCAACCTCGTCGTCCAGGCCGAGTCGATCATGATGGCCAAGGAGCACATCGTCGACGCCTACGGCGACATCCGCTGGACGATGGGCGTAGGCAGCTCGGGTGGGTCGCTCGCAGCGTTGCAGATGTCGAACGCCTACCCGGGCTTGTACGACGGACTCATCGTGGGTGCGACGTTCCCGGACATGATGCTCGACGACCTGTTGGACTGTCTCCAGCTGCATCGCTATTTCGACAGCCCGCAGAAGTGGGCGCCCGGTGTGGCGTGGGGCGAGCCCTTCGAGGCCGCAGCCGAGGGCAAGCAGAGCACCGCACCGTGCCGGCTCGAGTCGCTGCCGTTCGGGCCGGAGGACTACTCCAACGCCTACAACCCCTCCGACCCGGCCTGGTGCAACATGGGCAGCTCCGGCGGCAACCACCCGGAGCTCGTCTACAACGCGTCGACGAATCCTGGGGGCGTGCGCTGCTCGCTGCAGGACTACTTCATCAACATCCTCGGCAGCCGCAAACCGGAGTACTGGGGCCCGCAGGAGCAGCAGATCGGTCACGGGTTCGCGAACCGGCCGTATGACAACGTCGGCGTGATGTATGGCCTGCGCGCGCTGCAGGCCGGCAAGATCACGACCGCGCAGTTCGTCGACCTCAACGCGAAGGTCGGTGCGACGAACATCGACTACGGCAGTCAGGCAACGCGGGTGGCCGCTGAGCCCGAGGGGCTTGTTGCGGCGTACCGGTCCGGCATGGTCGACGAGGCAAACAACCTCGACCTGATCCCGATCATCGACATCCCGAATCCCGGCGACAACTACGACATCCATGACAAGTTCAAGAGCTGGGCGTTGCGTGCGCGGCTGGACGCGGCGAACGGCAACCACGACAACCACGTGCTCTGGTATGGCCCGGACCGCAGTGGCATGGCCGCGAATGTCGGTGACGGCAACGCGTTCCTGCTGATGGACCAATGGCTGACCGCGCTTGAGCACGACAACCGCGACGTGCCGCTCGAGCAGAAGGTCGTCGACGACAAACCCGTGGGCGCGCACGACCGGTGTGACCTGCCGGACCAGAGCACGTGCAACACCATCAACGGTCCGTACGGCAGCGTTCGGTACGGCGCTGGCCAGTCGATCGCCGACGACATCAAGAAGTGCCGGCTCAAGCCGCTCGTGCGGTCGGACTACACGCCGATCTCTTTCACGGACGCGCAGTGGGCGACGCTACAGACGACGTTCCCGGACGGCGTGTGTGACTGGACGAAGCCGGGCGTCGAGCAGCGGCTGACGATCCCGTGGCAGACGTATATGAACGGTCCCGGCGGTCAGCCGCTCGGCGACCCGCCAACCTCAGGGTCTGGCGGCCCGTCGCCGGTCCTGCCCGAGGTCCCGCTCGCCGTTCTGCTGCCGCTGGTGGCACTGACGGTTGGCGCCATCGCCTGGAAGGCCCGCGCCGCCCGCGGATGACCGGAAAGGGTCGACAGCACTGGATACGGTGCGGCCATGAGTCAATCCGGCGTACCGCATCTCGGGCAGGTCGTGATCGACACCACCGACGCGCGAGCAGCCGCCGAGTTCTGGCGACAGTTGCTCGGCCTGATCTATCGGACCGGACACGAACCGCCTCCAGCCGGCGAGGACGACGTCGCCGGCCGCGAATGGCTCAATCTGAACACTCCCGAACGCCGCCCGTGCCTCGCCTTTCAGCAAGTGGAACAGCTCGCGCGATCAACATGGCCGGACAGTGCCGTGCCCCAGCAGCTGCACCTCGACCTCACCGTGGCCGATGTCGCGGAGCTCGATGCAGTGCACGAACGCGTCCTCGCTCTCGGCGGCACTTTGCTCGAGGACCGTTCCACCGATCCGGAGGAACCGTTGCGCGCCTACGCCGATCTCGACGGCCACCCGTTCTGCGTCTTCGTCGTAGCACCACGTCCGGGCTCAACGTGAGGAGCGGACGGACTCCGTCTGCAGCAGGTGGGCGTGCTTGTCCGTGCAGGCATAGTGCGGATCGCGGACGAACATGGCAAGCGTTGAGTTGGGCGGGTAGACCCGCTCACCGACCGTGCGACGGATCGTCGTCATGTCACAACCCGGTACGGCTCCGGCGTTGTTGATGAAGTGCAGCGTCGCGTGCGCCTTACCGCCGCTCACCAGCACCGCCGAGTACGCCGAGCCCATGCGATCAGCCGCGGCGCCGATCTGCTTGCCGGACTTGCCGACGTAGGCGACGCCGGGGAAGCCGTCGAGTCGGCACGTGTGCGAGCTGGTGTTCGTGAACACGAGGTTCTCCACGCCATTGCCCGCCCCGATGTCCTGGCGGGTGTGGCTCAGCGAGAGGTCGGACGTGGTGCAGCGGGGGACAGAACCCGTCGCTGCAGTCGCCGCGTCAACGGCGAACGATCCGGCAGTGGTGGCCAGCACGGCAACGACAGCGATGCGTGCGGCCTTGGAGCTGATCATGTCCAGTTGACGCGCACAGGCGCGACACGGTTTACGTCGGTGCTCGGTCGTGGTCCTCGCTCGCGCGAACTCGCATCCGTTCACCCGGACGCCCGAAGATGCTCAGCACTTCGGCGGGCTCCTCGCCGGTGCTACCGAACCAGTGCGGCCGGCTCGTCTCGAACTCCGCCACCTCGCCCGGACCGAGCACGATGTCCCGGTCGTCGATGATCAGCCGCATCCGGCCGGTCAGCACATACAGCCACTCATGACCGTCGTGCGTGCGCAGGCTGGGCTCGCTCTGCGTCACAGGTATGACGATCTTCCAGGCCTGTACGCCGCCCGGGTGGCGCGTGAGCGGCACAACCGTCCGGCCCTTCACCTGCTGCGGCTTGAGACGGATGCGCGGGTCACCAGTGTCCGGAGCCCCCACGAGCTCGTCCAGCGGAACTCGGTGCGCTCGCGCGAGCGGCAACAAGAGCTCAAGGCTCGGTCGACGTTGCCCGTTCTCGAGCCGTGACAGCGTGCTCTTCGAGATCCCTGTGCGCTCTGACAGATCGGCCAATGAAACGCGTCGATGTGTGCGAATTTGTCGCAGTCTCGGCCCGACCAGGTCGAGCACAGCATCAAGCCCCGTGTGTTCCCCCACCCGCTGATTGAATGCTGGTTTCCCAGAAACAGCAACATTTGTTGTGGAGCGCAGACGCCGAGCGCACTCTCCCTGACATGAATCAGTTCGATGTGGTCGTTGTCGGTGGCGGTGCTGCTGGACTCTCTGCTGCATTGGTCTTGTCGCGCGCCCGCCGCAGCGTCGCGGTTGTCGATGCAGGAGTTCCACGCAACGCCCCCGCCGCTGAGATGCGTGGATACCTCACCCGCGACGGCATGCCGCCGCGCGAGCTGATCTCGATCGGACGCTCGGAGGTCACGAGCTATGGCGGTGTCATCTTCGACACGTCGGTCACCAAGATTGCGTCGTACGACGCGCACGCGTTCGAGGTCTCGCTAGCCGATGGCGCGACGCTCTTGGCCCGGCGGATTCTCGTTGCCACCGGACTGCGGGACGACATCCCGCACATTGAGGGGCTTCAGGACCGGTGGGGGCGCGACCTGCTGCATTGCCCCTACTGCCACGGCTGGGAGGTGCGTGACCAACCGATCGGCGTGCTCGGCGGAACGCCTGGCGCAGTTGAACATGCGCTTCTGCTCAGTCAGTGGTCCAACGACGTCGTCTTCTTTCCACACACCGACACGCTGACGGAAGACGATCGCGAACAGCTCGTCGCACGTCGGATCGACATCGTCGAGGGTGTCGTGCAACGCCTCGTGGTCGTGGACGACCAGTTGCGCGGGGTTGGGCTATCCGACGGGCGCATCATCGAGCGCACAGCCGTCTTTGTGCGGCCGCGATTCATCCCGAACAACCACCTGCTCAAAGGTCTCGGCTGCGAAGTCGACCAGCACGGCTGGGTTGTCGCGGACAGCACCGGTCGGACGAGCATTGCCGGTGTCTGGATTGCGGGCAACGCAGTCAACCCACGCGCACAAGTGATCACAGCAGCCGGCGAGGGTTCGGCTGCCGCGATTGCCATCAATGCGGACCTTGTCAACGAAGAAGTGGCGTGTGCTGTCGAGGATTTGCGCGCAGCAGCACACGTATAGCGGTACAACGATCCTGCGCACCGCGCAGCCAAACGGGGAGGGCACATGAGCATGGATTCGGCAACAGACGCCTATCCAGTACAACTGAGAGTCGACTATCCGGATCGGTCACTCAACAGGCTGACAACGTTCTTCCGGATCCTGGTCGCCATTCCGATCATCATCGTGCTCGAGGCGGTGTCCGGCGGGCGATATGCGTCCAACCACGCCAATGAAGTCGCGTACGGCGCCGGCGGCATGCTGTTCCTCGGTCCACTGCTCATGATCTTGTTCCGGCAGAAATATCCGCGTTGGTGGTTCGACTGGAACCTCGAGCTCCAACGCTTCAGCAACCGGGTGATCGTCTACCTCGCACTCATGGATGACCGCTATCCGTCGACGGATGAGCAGCAGTCGGTGCGGCTCGACTACGACTACCCGGACGCCAAGAACGACCTCAACCGTTGGTTGCCCTTGGTCAAGTGGTTCCTCGCGATCCCGCACTACATCGTGTTGATCTTCCTGACACTTGCGTCGCTGCTTGCCGTGGTCATCGCCTGGTTCGCGATCCTGTTCACCGGTCGCTATCCACGCGGGCTGTTCGACTTCGTCGAAGGTTCGCTGCGCTGGGGTCAGCGCGTTGCGGCGTACGCATTCCTTCTTGTCACGGACAAGTACCCACCGTTCCGACTTGCCGCGTAACGGAGACGTTGCTGCGATAAAGCGGGCACACATTGACGCGTATTGACCATGGCACCACTAACCGCTGTTTGCCATCGTGGGTAACTCGCGGGGGAGGGCCGTCCAATGTTGGAGCGCCTTGCACATCTGACCACTCGTTATCGCTGGTTCGTCATCGGCCTGTGGTTGTTACTGACCCTCATAGGTGTCGTGGCGGCGAGCCAATTGTCGGATCGGTGGTTCCAGAGCACCGCTGTGCCCGGCAAGTCGGCGTACGAAGCAAGTCAGCGCTCGTTGCACCAGCTCGGCTTCGGCGATCGCTCACCAACGGTCGTCGTCTTCCATGCCGACGGTGATGCCGCGAAGAGCACCGCAATCGAACAGGCGATGCAGCGAGCCGCCGCCGCCGTGCCTGGTGCCTTCACCAGCTCCTACTTCACGACCAACAACCCGGTCTATGTCTCGACCGACCGGCACACAACCTTCGAGATGATCTACCCGCCGGGCCGCGCCGGCGTCGACAAGGTGAGCCACGCGAAGGGCATTCGGGCGGCCGCGGCGAAAGGCCTTCCGGATGGCATCACCGTCAATGTGACGGGTCGCGACGCGTTGGACGAGGCCACCAAGGACGGTTCGGGTGGCGGTGGCAGTGTGCTGCTGGAAGCGGTGATCGGTGGCCTCGGAGCGCTCATCATCCTGTTGTTCGTCTTCGGTACGTTGCCGGCGGTGCTCACACCGATCGGCATTGCGATCGCGGCGATCTTCAACACGTTCTCGTTGGTGTGGGCGCTGACCTACGTGACGGATGTCTCGATCATCGTGCAGTTCCTCATCGCCTTGGTCGGCTTGGGGCTTGCCGTCGACTACGCCCTGGTCATGATCTTCCGGTTCCGGGACGAGCTTCGGGAAGGTGAAGACGTCGAGACGGCGCTTGTCCAGACGATGACGCATGCCGGTAAGTCCGTGATCGTCTCCGGGTCGACAGTCGCGATCGGCCTCCTTGCGATGGTTGCGTTGCCGTTGCCGTTGATCCGGTCGATGGGCATCGGCGGCATGCTCATCCCCGCAGTGTCAGTCCTCGCCTCGCTTACGCTGCTGCCCGCGCTGCTCGCCGTCTTTGGCGAGCGCATCAACAAGGTGCACGTGATGCCGCGTCGGCTCATCGACCGTGGGCACCCGGAGGACGGGGTCTGGGGCCGCTGGGCGCGCTTCGTGCTCCGCCGCCCCGCCGCCGTCGCCGGCGTGGGCATCATCCTCGTCCTGACCCTGGCCGGATTCGGCACGCAGCTCAACGCTCACGAGGCTCAGCTCAAGGACTTCCCGGGCAGCGGCACGGCCATCGCCGGCCGGCAGATGCTCGCGGACGCCAACATCAGCCCTGGCGTGATGAAGCCGCTGAACGCGTTGGTGGAGAACGGCGACGACCCGCAGGAGATCGCCGCGAAGCTCGCCGGCGTCCCGGGAGTCATCGGTGCCGCGGCGCCCGCCGACTGGCAGAAGGGCGGGGCGGCATTCGTTGAAGCGTTCCCCGCCATCGACGGGTCAGCCCCCGGCATCCAGAAGACCGTCGACCGCGCCAACGACGCGCTCGAGGGCACCGGCGCCACGCTGACCGGCATCACCGCCGTCGACCGCGACTTCATCCATGCGCTGTTCGACAGCTTCCCCTACGTGCTCGGTCTCGTTCTGCTGCTGACGCTGATCCTGCTTTCGCGCGCGTTCCGTTCGGTGGTGCTTGCGGTCAAGGCCGTCGTACTCAACCTGTTCTCACTCGCGGCCGCCTTCGGCATCGTCGTCATCGTGTTCCAGGAGGGGCACGGCTCATCACTGTGGGATGTCGAGGCGACGCACTCTGTCACGGCCTACATCCCACTGATGATCTTCGCGTTCCTCTTCGGTCTGTCGATGGACTACGAGGTCTTCATGCTCTCCCGCATGCGGGAGGCCTACGACGAGACCGGGTCCACCGATAAGGCCATCGAGCTCGGCCTCGCCCGGACGGGCAAGCTCGTGACCAGCGGCGCACTGATCCTCATGTTCGCGTTCGTCGTGCTCTCCACGGCCCCGGGCTTCGAGATCAAATCTCTGGCCATCGGTATCGCGGCGGGCATCATCTTCGACGCCACGGTGATCCGCGCCCTGCTCGTGCCCGCGCTCATGCGGCTGATGGGCGACGCGAACTGGTGGATGCCCAACTGGGCACGCGTATCGCTGCGGTTGCCCGACGGCGGCGGGGTCATTCAGCTGCCCGACGGCGCCGTACCGAACCAACGACAGGCGCCCGTCTCGCCGGCGCAGGTCCCGGTGGACGACTGAACTAGTCGGTGGCGGCGCATACGGTCGAAGAGTGAGCATCTCCTTCGACCGTGCCGCCGACTATTACGACCAGACGCGCTCGCTCCCGAAAGAGCAGAGCGACGCCGTCGCCGACCTGCTCACCGGCGAGCTCGGCGGTCGCGGCCGCTGCCTCGAGATCGGCGTCGGCACGGGCCGAATCGCCCGGCCCCTAGTCGACCGCGGCATCGACCTCGTCGGCATCGACCTCGCCCCCGCGATGCTCACCCGCCTGATCGACAACGCCGGCGGCACCCGGCCGCTGCTACTCGCGGTCGCCGATGCCACCAGGCTCCCGTTCAAGCAAGCGTCGTACGACGCAGTCCTCGCCGCCCACGTCTTCCATCTGATCCCCGACTGGCAGAGCGCCGCCGATGAGGCGTTGCGTGTGCTCCGTCCAGGCGGCGCGCTCCTCGTCGACTTCGGCGGGGGAGTTGCGGTGCCATGGAGCGACGCCATCACCGAGGCCTGCCGCGCGCACGGCGTCGAGCGCATCCGGCCGGGCGTCTCCGACGCCGAGGAGCTCGACGCCTACCTCGGCGGGCGCGCCCGCATGCGCCCCGTCGGCGTCCTGTCGATCCCGGTCCACCGCACCCGCCGCCAGGACATCCACGACCTCGAGCACCAGATCTACTCGTGGACCTGGCCCTACCCCCCCGAGCAGATGAAGGCCGTTGCCGACGAGCTCCGTGCCATCGCCGGCCGCGCGGGCGTCGACCTCGACGAGCCCGGCGCGGTGGACTACCAGCTGCGCTGGTGGGCTTTCGACCTGTCCGCGTGAATAGTCCGATAGGACTACGCCGGTTGGCCCAACGGACCACAGCATTCGGCCGAATTGACCCATACGGAAATCGCGGCTCGGACCGATGTATTGAGCATGACGACTTCCTCCTGCTGCGGCACCACTCCCCGCGACATCTCGATCGCCGTCCACGGCTCGACCCTCGCGTTCCTCTACTGCGAGCGCTGCGAGACCCGTCAGTGGTACCGCGACGGCAAGCCGGTCACCCTCGGCGCCGTCAAGGCCGAGGCTGCCGCTGCATGGAACAAGAAGGCGCGTCGCGCACCTGCGCTCGCCACGGCGTGACGCCTACCGAAGCCGCCCAGCGTCTGCGCTGGGCCCAGGACGAGCTGGCGTTCGCCGAGGATGCCGGGCTCACCCGCGAGGTCGCGGCGTACTCCATCGCCGTCGACGTCCTCGCCGAGCTCGTACAGAGCGGCGACACGCAAACCGATTGACCCCAGTCGCCGCGGCCGGTCGAATGACCCGCGGTGACTCTCTCGATTCGCACGCTTGCGGGCGCTGAGCCCGCGCATTATCTCTCCTACGAACCGGCCGCGATCAGCGATGTTCGCGACCGGTTCGATCGTTATCTGGACGCCGGCAACTACCGCCCCGAGTGGCTCTGGGTCGCCGAGATCGACGGCGACGGCGTTGCCCGCGCCGCGTTCTGGGGTCGACCCGGCGATGGCGACCCGGTCGCGCTCGACCACTTCGACATCCGGCCCGGCCTGGCTGACGCCGAGGCCGTCGGCGCCGCACTGCTGACCGCCGCCTACGCCGACGGGACCGATCCCGATGACGATCCGCCGGACCACCACCTCTTCCTGCCGCCGCACTGGCGCGACCATCCCGAAGCGTCGACCGTGCATCTGCATCTCGCTGCTGCGGCGCGGGCCGGACTGCACCCGCTCGTAGAGCGGCACCGGCTGCGGTGGACAGCGGCGCTTTCACTGGCTGACCCACCAAGTCGACTGACGATGCGTGACGTCAGTGGTGTCGACGACGACGCGCTCGTGGAGATGCTCGTCCGCATCAACGAGGGCAGCCTCGACGTCGGCATGACGCGCGAGGCGAAAGAGCACGGCGCGATCCCCGCCGCACACAGCTATCTCGACGACATGACCCAGCTCGACGCCGAACGCAAACATTGGCTTCTTGGGTACGACGCCGCTGACGCGCAGGTCGGCATCGCGGTTGGCGCGCTGCTGCCCGCCTATGCGTTGGTGGGCTTCGTCGGCGTCGTACCGGCCCATCGCGGTCAAGGGCACGCGCTGGAGCTGCTCTGTACCGTCACGCGCCGACTCGCAGACGCCGGCGCGACGGAGTGCCGAGCCGACACCGATCTGACCAACACCCCGATGGCGACAACGTTCTTACGTGCGGGCTGGGAGGTTTGGGGCACGCGCTTGGTGCTGCAGGGCCCTCGACCGACAGCCTGACCTGACCTCGAGTTCCGTTGCTCACCCTGCGTGGCTGGGCAGACCGCATGCATGACTGGCGACCGTGAACTCTTGGACACAGGCAACGACAAGCGCTACATCCGTCGCGACGACGACGGCAAGTTCACCGAGGACCAGGTGGACGTCGGCCGCTCGTTGTCTCAGGACCAGAAGCAGCAGGCGAAGACCAACACGCCGAAGGGCCAGGGCGACAAGGGCGACCACCGCAGTTGACGCAGGGCGCCGGCCGGTCGATGTGAGACTGGTCCAGTGCCCTTGCGCCGGCTTCTAGCGATCTGTTGCGTGGCCGCAGCGCTCACGGGCTGCGGCCACGTCGTTCGTCATCACGTCGTCGAACCGAGCGGCCCGCCCAGCGTCGAGACGGTGAAACCCGCTCCCGTCCGCACCGTGCTGCATGCGTTCCATCGGTACGACGCCGGTGACACCGCCGTCGTCCACGGTCAGACCGGCGTCTCGCTGCGGCTGACGGTCTCGCGACCGTCTGTGTCGCACCGCAGCCTGTCGTCCTCGCATGGCTATCCGCCGCAGCACGGCAGCTACGTCACCTTCCATCTCAGACTGACCAACACAGGCGACAAGCCGATCGCCATCGGACCGCACGATTTCCTCGTTCGCATCGCCAAGCAGGGCAAGGTCACGTCCTTCGACGGCAACTCGCCCTACTCGGGTGCGGACCGTCAGCTCGACACCACCGAGCTCGAGCCTGGTGACACCGACAAGGCGCCGCTGACGTTCGACGTGCGCGCGGTGCACGGTCGGTTCGACTACATGCCGGGCGGCGTTCCCGTCGCGGTGTGGAGCTTCTGAGCGCCGTACCTAGAAGTGGTTGACGGCCGGCAGCCGCTTGGTGGTCATGCAGCCGGCGTCGAGACCCACGCGGTCGAGTCCCTTGCGGTCGCCGGTCGCGTAGTTGCCCGGCGTCCTGCTGTCGATGATCGGCGCCATGATCTCGCCGGGGTCGGCGTGCTCGAGGCCAACCGCATGACCCAGCTCGTGCAGCATCAACGACCCGACCGTGCCGCCGGGACCGAAGCCGTGCGCGAGCATCGAGGCCGCGTTGCGACGGATGACGACCGCGCCGTCGTTGATGCGCAGCTCCGACGTCGTGCTCGACCGCCAGCTGACCGTGCCCTTACCGGCTTCACCGGAGTCCAGCAGGTTGGAGGCGCCGGCGCCGCTGCCCTGCTTGGCCCACGCGATGACGAACGGCGCGTCGGCCTTCCGCTCCATGTCGAGCGCCTGGAAGATCACCTGGCCGTTGCGCACCGCGTTGTGCGGGATGTATTTCGTCCGCCCGTCGTAGGCGAACGTCAGCCCGGATGCCTTGGACAGCCTGGTCACGGCGCGCTTCGCGAGCTTGACCCGGGACGTCTTGCCGGCCGGGTTGACGCGGTAGTGGATGACGTGAGTCTTGGTGGTGCCGTTCAGCGTGATGCAGGGCGCCCAACGCACGATGACGTTGGTGCCGGTGAACACGTCGGGCTGCTGGGGGATCAGCGAGAACGGTGTCGCGATGCTCACGGACGGGGCTGCGTGGCCGGTGCCGGCGAGGGCTCCCACGATCAGCGCCGAGCCCGCGAGGGCTGCGCAGGCGGAGGCCACTGTCGATCGCGTCATGTCGCCCTCGTTGTCGGCACCGGTGAGGGCTGAACGTAGAGGCCGTCCGCCCCTTTTTGGGCGAATCTGTGCGGACATGGCCCGAAAATGGCCCGACCGGGTGAGGCCCCGGTAGTTCTGGCAGGGCGCGCCGCTAGCTGCGCTGAGTTGGCAGGGCGCGCCGCTAGCTGCGCCAGGGGGTCGACGCGCGAGACACCGGATCGGGGGTGTACGGCGCGCCCTGCATCCCTATGAGACGGGCTGCGGCTGAACGCTTCCTGAAGGGTTCCTCTTTTCCTCCTGGCGACGTTCCTCGTCGCCGAGGGCGATCGGCGCGGCGAGCACCGCGTCGGGGATCCCGAACGCGTCGACGAGCAGCCGGGCGTGCGGGCGAAGGCGGACGCACAGGTCGTTGACCGCGGCCGTGACCGCCTTGGAGCGAGCGGGTGTCAGCCGGCCGTGCTCGAGGAACCAGCCGCGCTCGCGCTCGAGCAGTGACAGGACGTGCAGGTCGCACACCTCGTTGAGCAACGTCGCGGCCGCCGGGTCCTCGCACCGGTCGATCGCCTGCACGAACAGCTCGAGGACCTCGCGGTCGACGTGTGCGCGCGCTGCGGTGAGCACGTGGTCCTGCACCGAGTTGAAGACGTCGAACGGGTCCTCGCCGTTGCTCATGCCCTTGCGCATGCGCCGGGTGACGCCTTCGAGCACGTGCTTCTCGCGCCAGGTCAACAGCGACAGGTGCCACCCGCGATCCTGTACGCCGACCTCTTCGTCCCGGCCTGGTACGGCGTCGATGAGGCGTTGCACGATCGCGCGAGCCGATGTCCGCTCCACGACGGTCTCGACGACCTGGTCGGCGACGAAGCGCACCATGCCGAGCGAGTCGAGCTCGCCGAACTCGTCGCGATAGTTGGTGAGCAGTGTCTTGGCCACGAGCTGCATCAACACCGTGTTGTCGCCCTCGAACGTGGTGAACACGTCGGTGTCGGCCTTGAGCTGCGGCAGCCGGTTGACGGACAGGTAGCCCGCACCGCCGCACGCCTCGCGACACGTCTGAATGGTTGCGGTCGCATGCCACGTGTTCGTCGCCTTGATGGCCGCCGCGAGCGTCTCGAGCTTGCGTCGTGCGAGGTCGTCGGCGTCCGGGTTGCTGAAGACCTCATGCAGCTGCGCGACGAGCTCCTCCTGTGCGAAGTGCATCGCGTACGTCGTCGCGAGTGCCGGCAGGAGCCGCCGCTGGTGCTGGAGGAAGTTGAGGACCGGAACTTCTTCCTCACTGTCCGGTGCGTGGAACTGGCGTCGTACGAGTCCGTAACGGATCGCGATGTTGACCGCGACCTTGGACGCGCTCAGCGCGGCGCCGGAGATGCTCACCCGGCCTTGCACGAGCGTGCCGAGCATCGTGAAGAACCGGCGCGTCTCGTTCTCGATGGCGCTCGTGTAGGTGCCGTGCTCGTCCACGCTGCCGTAACGGTCGAGCAGAGCGTCGCGCGGCACCCGCACCTGGTTGAAGGCCAGCCGGCCGTTGTCGACGCCGTTGAGGCCCATCTTGTGACCGCAGTCCTCGATGGACACGCCGGTGGCCGGCGAACCGTCCTCGTTGCGGATGGGGACCACCAGCGCGTGCACGCCGTGGCGCTGGATCTCCTGTTCTGCACTGCCGGTGATGAGCTGTGCGAACACGACCGCCATGCGGCCGTCGCGCGCGGCGTTGCCGATGTAGTCCTTGACGGCGTCGTCGTCGGGGGTGTTGACGACGAACTCGTCGGTGGCGGGGTCGTAGGTGGCCGTCGTACGGATCGACTGCACGTCCGAGCCGTGACCGGTCTCGGTCATTGCGAAGCAGCCCGGCAGGTCCAGCGACATGACGTCGCCGAGATAGCGCTCGTGGTGGCGCTGCGTGCCGAGGTGCAGGATCGCGCCGCCGAACAGTCCCCACTGCACGCCGGTCTTCACCAGCAGTGACAGGTCGCCCATGGCTTGGGTCTCGAAGGCGGTGACCGCAGCGCCGATCTCCCCGTCGCCCCCGAGCTCCTTGGGGAAGAGCAGCCGTGGTCCGGGTGTGCTCGACAGTGCCTTGGCCTGTTCGAGCACGCGCTCGCGGTGCTGCTCGACGTCGATGCCGTAAACGGGCGTGAAGAGCGGGTCCTGGAGCGTCTGGCGGACCTCGTCGCGGATCCATGCCCACCGGCCGTCCAGCAGGCGGCGCAGGGCGTCGAGAGTGGGGTCGGCGGTCACGGACGTGCTATGCCCGGGCCGAGCCTGGAAACACCCTGGGGAAATGTGAAACGCCGCACGGGCGAGGCCCGTGCGGCGTTTCCGGTTCGCTGCCGGCTCAGAAAGCCGAAGTCGATCCGTTTGGTGGCGGAACGAGCACGTCGCTGGCTCCGCTCACCGGTGAGGTCGCAGTCGTGTCAGGGCCCGGCGCCGGGACCTCGATCGGCGGGACCGCTGGTGAGCCGCTGCGGCCCCGACGAGCCGCCGTCTTGCGACCAGTGGACTTGCGCGCGGTCTTGCGCGCTGTGCGCTTGGCCGTGGTCTTGCGGGCGCCGCCCGCCTTCTTGGCAGTGCGCTTGCGAGCCGTCTTCTTGGCCGTCGACTTGCGTGCGGTCGTCTTCTTAGCTGCCCGCTTGCGAGTCGTCTTCTTGGCCGTCGACTTGCGTGCGGTTGCCTTCTTGGCAGTCCGCTTGCGCGCTGTCTTCTTGGCGGTTGACTTGCGAGCCGTCGACTTGCGCGCAGTCTTGCGTGCGGTTGCCTTCTTGGCAGTCCGCTTGCGTGCAGTCTTCTTCGCCGTCGACTTACGCGCCGTGGTCTTACGGGCTGTCGACTTCTTGGCTGCAGTCTTCTTGCGGGTGGTCTTGCGTGCAGTCGACTTCTTTGCTGCCGACTTGCGCGCGGTGCTCTTACGAGCGGTTGTCTTGCGTGCGGTGCTCTTGCGAGCGGTCGACTTCTTGGCCGCGGTCTTCTTCCGTGCGCCCGCCTTCTTGGCAGTCGAGCGCTTGGCCGTCGACTTGCGCGCGGTCTTCTTCGCCGCTGCTGGTGCCACCTGTGCCCCCTAGCTCTCTAGGTATAGGGACCGTGCTGAGCGCAATCGTGACATCGAATGCATGCGCATTTCCACATCTGACGCAAGGTTTCGTTGCGCGTGTCGCGCGCGACAACGCCGACTGTTTCGTCGTGCGTCGTGCATCATGACAAGCAACGTGCGTGCACATGCGTTGTGACGCAAGGAAAATTGCACGCGTTCAATCTGTCGTTGTTGTTGACGTCGACGACGAAAATCGTCTCGCGTCGTACAAAAAAAATTTTGGAAGTAACACGGCCAGAACCGCTGTTCCGGCGATGCAGAGCAGTCCTCCGGACACAACAGAGACACGCACTGAGGTTGCTGCAGCAACGCCACCGGCCTCCACATTGCCAAGCAATGGACCGATCGAATAGCTCAACATCTCGATACCGGCGAGCCGTCCACGCAACTCGTCAGGGATCGTTTCGGTCCAAATGCGCGACCGAAACAGCGCGCTGATCGCGTCCGCACCGCCCGCGAGTGCGAGCAGCACAACGGCCAGCCACAGCGTGTTCGCAAGTCCGAAACCGACGATTGCAACGCCCCAAGCGGCTGCGGCGAGGACGACCGCCATCCCGTGTCTCATCACTCTGCGTGTCCAACCGCTGGTCACTGTTGCAAGCAGTGCGCCTACTGACGGCGCCGCATAGAGCACTCCGAGCACGGTTGCGCCGCCGTATCGCGTTGCGATCGCCGGAAGCAGTGCATTGGGCATCCCGAAGACCATCGCGTTGATGTCGACGAGATAGCTGCCCATCAGCTCCGGGCGGCTGCGTGCATAGCGCCAACCTTCGGCGATCGTCCGCAGACCGGGTCGAGTCGCCTCCGGTGGTGGCGGCGTCGCGCGCATCAGCGCGAGTGCAGTCAAGCTCGCGGCGAACGACGCGACATCGATCGAATAGGCGAGTGGCAGACCGCCGATTGCGATGAGCGCGCCACCGAGTGGGGGGCCGGCGACGAGACCGACGTTCATACGCAGGCTCGACAGCGCGATCGCGCTCGGAAGGTCACTGCGATCGACGACACGCGGCAACAACGCGTCGAGTGACGGTCGTTGGATGCCGTCGACAGCAGCGAACGCGGCGGACAGCGCGAACAGCGGCCAGGACCGCGGATGCGCCAGGGATGCGTTGAGCAACAGCAGTCCGACGAGACCGACGATGGAGATCTCCGTCAGCAACACGATGCGGCGTCGGTCGAAGGCGTCGGCGATCGCGCCACCCACCAACGCGGTCACGAGCAATGGCGCGAGCTCGGCCAGCCCGAGCAGGCCGACCTGCAGGCTCGAGTGCGTCTGTTGGTAGAGCTGGAATGGCAAGGCGACGTACGTAACCATGCTGCCGGTGAACGAGATCGTCTGCCCGAAGAACAGCAGCCGGAAGTCACGGGACCGGCGCAGCGGGCCGATGTCGACAGCTGCGTCGCGCAGCCGCCGGCGCCGGACGGCGGAGGGTGGGTCGACGGCTGCGGCGGGGTCGGCCGAAGCGCGGGACTCCGCTAGTCCGGGATCGTGAAGGGGGTGCTGCTCGGAGACGGCGAGGGGTCCGGCTTCTTCGTCGGGTTGGCCGACGCCTTGGGTGACGGCGCCTTGGCATCGGGCGATGCGGACGGCGACGGTACCGCGTCCCGGTCCGGCCGCTCCGAACGCGGCGGGTTGGTCGGCACGAATGTCGGCTTGGCCTTCGGGTCCGGAACAACGGTGACGAGGCGAGCCGCGAGCTTGCGGGTGGCGTCGAGAACGACGTCGGCGCCAGGCGGCTGGGTGCGCAGCAGCAGCGACTGCTCCATGCGCAACAGCTGGGCGATCTCGGCGGCCCTGTCGGGATCGTTGGGCGCGGTTGCGATCAGGCTGCGCAGCTGGCGGTGCAGCTTGGACGCTGCCGCGATGACCTGCGAAGCGCTCGGGTCGCTGTCGAGCACGTCGACGAGCTGCTGGAAGGTCGTCGCCGGGCTGCGGTCGTCGGCGCGGACCACCGGTGCCTTGGAGTGGTGGGTCGCGCCGGGCACGGGCAGTACGCCGGTGGCGGCAGCGGCTGACAGCGCCATCGCGCCGACTACGGGAACGACGGGAAGCGCGACGGCGACGCGGCGACGCCATGCGGGGCGGGCGGGCGCCTTCGGGCGGGGGCGGTCGAGGCCTTCGAGCCGGATGTTGGCGACGCGGGCGAACCGGGCCAGCTCGGCGCGGTCGGCCTCGATGATGTCGCGGGCCACGTCGTCGGCGCCGGCGTCGGCGGCTCCGGCGGCCACGGACAGGTCGGTGGCGAGCGTCATCCGGAGGTCGTGCATCTCCTCCAGCAGACCCACGAGCGGATCGCCCGGCGGGATGGATGCGTCACGGCGACGCGTCCGTCCGAAGCGCGAGCCCATCATCCGCTCCTTATTCCTGTGGACCCTCGAGGTCCTACGTGCGTGGGTTTCTCCGCGGAGGACCCCAACTCCTGCCGTCCCGCGGGCCTCTTTTCCCAGTTCGGGCCCATCCACTCGGACCTGGGCGAGTCGGTCACTGCCACGATGACGGGGTGACGACCTCCCTCGCCTTCCTCGGCGGGACCGGCGACCAGGGCCGCGGGCTGGCCCGCCGGTTCGCGCTCGCCGGACATCCCGTGATCATCGGGTCACGCTCGGTCGAGCGCGCGCAGGCCGCAGCGACCGAGCTCGGCGCCGGACTCCCCGCCGGAGCCGACGTGACCGGGACGACCAACGTCGAGGCTGCGCAGGCAGCGGACGTGATCGTGGTGGCGGTGCCGTGGGAGGGGCACGGCGCGCTGGTCGAGTCCGTCGCGGGCGCGGCCGCGGGCAAGATCGTCATCGACTGCGTCAACCCGTTGGGCTTCGACAAGCAGGGAGCGTTCGCGCTCGAGGTGGCCGAGGGCAGCGCTGCCGAGCAGGCCGCGGGCCTGTTGCCGGAGAGCCGGGTCGTGGCTGCGTTCCACCACGTGAGCGCCGTGCTGCTGCTCGATCCGACGGTCGATGCGATCGACACCGACATCCTGGTGCTCGGTGACGACCGTGAGGCGACGGACGCGGTGCAGGCGCTGGTGGACGAGATCCCGGGCATGCGCGGCGTCTACGCCGGCCGGTTGCGCAACGCGGGCCAGGTCGAAGCGCTGACCGCCAACCTGATCTCGGTCAACCGTCGCTACAAGGCACACGCCGGCCTGCGGGTCACCGACGTCTGATCCCGAGCGCGACGACCTCGGACTGGTCGTCGACGTCCCGCCGTCGGTTAGCCGTGTCGTGTCGCTGGTGCCGTCGCTGACCGAGTCGATCGCAGTGAGCGCTCCTGGGCTCCTCGTCGGCGCAACCGACTGGTGCACACATCCCGCGGATCTCGATGTCGTGCGTATCGGTGGGACGAAGAACCCGCGGGTTGAGGACGTCGTCGCGTTGCGCTCGGATGTCGTCGTCGCCAACGAGGAGGAGAACCGTCCGGACGACTTGGCCGCGCTGCGTGCGCGCGGCGTCGCTGTGTGGGTGACGGCGCCGGAGACTGTGGCCGACGCGCTCGTCTCGTTGGATCGGATGTTGCGCTGCGCCTGCCGGTTGCCGCGACCTGTGTGGCTGGACGAGGCTGAGGCTGCGTGGAGGATGTCGTACGACGGCCCGCGGCGCCGCGTCGTCGTTGCGATCTGGCGACGACCGTGGATGTTCGTCGGTCGTGACACCTTCGTCGGTGACGTGTTGCGGCTGCTGGGCCACGACAATGTCCTCGCGACGCATGGTGAGCGTTATCCACGCATCGAGCTCGGCGACCTTCCGCCGTACGACGTTGTTGTGCTGCCGGACGAGCCCTATGCGTTCGGTCCGGACGACGGGCCGGAGGCGTTTCCCCATGCAGAGGTGCGTTGCGTGAGTGGCAGGCACCTCACGTGGTACGGCCCCTCGCTTGTCGAGGCGCGGTCAGTGTTGGTGCAACAGCTGCGATAGCCGCGCTGTGGGCCAGTGCCGCATTGCCCCGGACGGGGACCCGGGGCAATGCGGCGGTAGCGCCGGCTGGCACGAGAGGGGGAGGGCTCAGCCGGTCGCGTCAGTGGTGCCGGTGCCGTCGTCGACGGTGCCGTCGTCCGTGGTGCCGTCATCAACACTGCCGTCGTCAACGGTCCCGTCGTCGCCAGTCCCGTCCGTGGCGGTGTCGTCGCCCGCGTCGTCACCGGCCTCGGTGCTGTCGTCGGTCGAGTCGTCGGCATCGGGGCCGTGCGCGTTGACGTGTCGCGCCGTCAGGCTGTCGTCCTCGCCGCGCTTGCCGACGGCGTTGACGCGGTCGCCGACCTGGAGGTCGGCCAGCGTCGCCTTTGCTCCGTTGCGGCGAACCTTGGCGTTGTCGGAGAGCGCGACGGTGACGTCCATGCCGTGCAAGGACTTCGAGCCGCCCTTGACGTGCATGGTGAAGGAGGCGTCGCTGACAGCCGTCACCTTGCCGTTGGCGGTGAAGTGCGTCTTGGACTTGCCGTGGTTGGCGTGCGTGGCGGCGTGGCCATGACCATTGCCGTGGCCATTGCCGTGGCCGTCGGCGAACGCAGTCGCCGGAGCCAGCACGAGCGCCGCCGCAGTCGCGGCGGCAAGGGTGGTCTTGGTGAGTGACACGGATACTCCCGGTCGGAGGGGCGTTCCCGCTCAAGCGGGCTCGGTAGTTACATCGACCGCCGGCACCCGTGCGTTTCAGCAAAGCGCTGCGTCATTCGGGTGATTTCGCCGAATCACCAGGCGTGGAACCGGGTCAAATCGGGCGGATCAGCAGCTCCTGCGCGATGGTCAGGCACAGGCGACCGTCCGCGTCGTACAGGGATCCGCGGATCAGACTGCGGCCGGCATGGTTTAGCGCGCAGTGCAGGTCGAAGTAGACCCACTCGTCGATGCGCACCGGTCGGTGGAACCAAACGGCGTGGTCGAGGCTGGCGTCGGTGAAGCCGTCGTACTGGTTGAGGCTCAGCGGGCGGTAGGCGGTGCCGGTGAGGTCGCTGACGTAGGCCGCCATTGCCGCAACGATGACCGGGTCGTCGGGAAGCGGCACTGTCAGCCGCAGCCATGAACGTCGCGTCGACTCATGCGTGCCGTCGTCGCGGATCGGTGTCGGACCGAGTGACCGCGACTCGATCGGGCCGTGTCGCCAGTGCTCCTCGACATCTTCGGGCGGCGGGACTTGCGGCATCGCCGGCTGGTAGTCGTCGCCGGCCTCGTCGGCGTGGAACTGGCACGTGGCGACGAACACCGGCTTGTCGTGCTGGGTCATGCGGACTTCGAAGGTGCGGAACGACCGCCCTTCGCGGATCGCCTCGACCCGCATCCGCACCGGTGTGAGCGGTGCGACAGGCCGCAGGAAGTAGCCGTGCAGCGAGTGCGGCGAGTCGGTCGTGTCTGCGGTGCGGATCGCAGCGGCCGTCGCCATCGCGAGGATCTGACCGCCGAACGAACGGTCGCCGAACGTCGCCGGGGGAGTTGCGTCGTACTCGTCCTTGCCGATCGCGGACAGCTCGAGGCTGCGCAGCACATCCTCGGCAAGCTGCTCTCGCGCCTTTCGAGGTGGCCGCTCGCTACTCGTAGGAATGCTCGGGGCCGGGGTAGGTGCCTTCGGCAACTTCGTCGGCGAACGCGCGCGCGGCGTCGGCGAGCACGGACCGCAGATCGGCGTAGCGCTTCACGAACTTCGGCTTCGGACCGTTGTTGAGTCCGGCCATGTCCTGCCACACCAAGACTTGCGCGTCGCACTCCGCGCCCGCGCCGATGCCGATTGTCGGGATGTGCAGCTCCTTCGTCACCTGCGCGGCGACGTCGGACGGCACCATCTCGAGTACGACCGCGAACGCGCCGGCAGCTTCGAGCTCGAGCGCGTCGCTCAGCAGTCGCTCGGCCGAGTCGCCCCGGCCCTGCACGCGATAGCCACCGAGACCGTGCTCACTTTGCGGGGTGAAGCCGATGTGCGCCATGACTGGCACACCCGCCGAGACGATCGCGCTGACCTGAGGAGCGACACTGCGACCACCCTCGAGCTTGACCGCGTGGGCGTCGCCTTCCTTCATGAACCGCACCGCTGTCTGCAACGCGAGCGCCGGCGACTCCTGGTAGGAGCCGAACGGCATGTCCGCGACGACCAGTGAGCGCCGGGTCGAACGGGTGACCGCGCGAACCAGTGGCAACAGCTCGTCGACGGTCACGGGAAGCGTGCTGTCGTAGCCGTAGACGTTGTTGGCGGCGGAGTCGCCGACGAGCAGCACCGGGATGCCGATCTCGTCGAAGACGGCGGCGGCGTACTGCTCGTAGGCCGTGAGCATGGCCCACCGCTCGCCGCGGTCCTTCATCGCCTGAAGGTGATGGATGCGGATGCGTCGTACGGTCTCGCCGCGCGGCGACCCGTACGGAGACAGACCTTCGGTCTCGGTCATTGAGAGCTACCTCCCGCCTCGAGGCCCATTCGGGTCCCCGGACACCTACCAGTGTGCACCCTTGTTGTTGATGCCCTCAACTGCGTTCGCGCCAGGCGTTCGTGATCGGGAGGCGGCGGTCCCGGCCGAAGTTCTTGGGCGAGATCTTGGGCCCGGGCGGATATTGCCGCCGCTTGTACTCGGCCAGGTCGACCAGCCTGATCACGCGATCGACTGTCTCCGCGTCGTGCCCGGCTGCGATCAGCTGGTCGTGGCCGAGGTCGCGGACGACGTAGTCGTCGAGGATCGCGTCAAGGACCTCGTACGGCGGCAGCCGGTCCTCGTCGAGCTGTCCGGGGGCGAGCTCTGCGGACGGCGCCTTGTCGATGATCGCCTGCGGGATGGGCTCGGTCTCGCCGCGCGCACGTGCCTGCTCGTTGCGCCAGCGCGCGAGCTCCCACACGAGTGACTTGGTGACGTCCTTGATCGGCGCGAACCCGCCGGCGCTGTCGCCATAGAGAGTGGAGAAGCCGGTCGCGAGCTCGCTCTTGTTGCCAGTCGTCAGCACGAGATGGCCGGCTTCGTTCGACAGCGCCATGAGGATGACGCCGCGGACTCGCGCCTGCAGGTTCTCCTCGGCCAGCCCGTGCAGCCCGCCGGACTCGGCGAAGGTCTTCTCGAATGCCTCCACCACTGGGGCGATCGGCATCACCGACCAGTGCACGCCCAGCCGTCGCGCCATCTCCTCCGCGTCGCTGACCGAGTGCTCGGAGGAGTAACGGCTCGGCAACCCGACGACGTGCACCCGGTCGGCGCCGATCGCGTCCGCGGCGATGACAGCGACCACCGCCGAGTCGATGCCACCGGACAGACCGAGTACGACGGAGGAGAAGCCGTTCTTGCGCACATAGTCGCGAGTGCCGATGACGATCGCGGCGTAGATCTCCGACAGGTCGTCGAGCCGTTCGACGGTGTGCGAGGGCTGTGTGTCGTACGACGCAACCGCTGCCGTGCTGATCGTCGAACGGACGATCGACATCGTCGTACCGTCTTGCGCGTCGACGCGGTCGGCGCGGTCCGACGTTGCCGCGGGCAGCTCGAGGTCGACGACGAGCAGCTCCTCGGCGAACTGAGCGGCACGGGCGAGCACTCGGCCGTCGGGTGCGACGACGATCGAGTCGCCGTCGAAGACGAGCTCGTCCTGACCGCCGACCATGTTCACGTAAGCGAGCGCGGCACCGGCTTCGGCCGAGCGGCGTCGTACGAGCTCGCACCGCACGTCGTCTTTGTTCCGTTCGTACGGCGACGCGTTGACCGTGACGACGAGTCCGACCTCCGCGGCCCGGCAGACCGCGATCGGTCCACCTTCCTGCCACAGGTCCTCGCACACGGTCACGCCGACGTCGACGCCGTGCAGCCGCACCACGTTCAAGGTGTCGCCCGGCACGAAGTAACGGAACTCGTCGAAGACGCCGTAGTTGGGCAGGTGGTGCTTGGCCGAACGCGCGACGATGCGGCCGCCGTGGATGACTGCCGCCGCGTCCTGCGGCTCACCGGCGGGGCGACCGACCCGCGGTGTCGGCTCCGGGCAGGCGTCGACGTAACCCACGACCACCGCGATGTCGCCAAGACCCTCCGTGGCGAGGTCGGTGGCGAGACGTTCGAGCGTTGCCCGAGACGCGGCCACGAACGAGCTGCGCAGCACGAGATCCTCGGCCGGATAGCCGGTCAGCGCCATCTCTGGCAGCAGCACGAGGTGAGCGCCGGCCGCGCTGGCGGCCCGCACCTGCTCGACGACACGGGCTGCGTTGCCGGCCAGATCGCCGACCGTGACGTCGATCTGTGCGAGTGCTACCCGCAGCTGTGGCACGGTCCGAGCCTAAGACGCAAGCATTTCCTGCCGACCGAACGGATGAATTTGTCCGGACCGTTCACGCGATGGCCGGAAGGGTCCGGCAGCCCGACCATGACAGATATGGCGGCGGATCGGACCCTGCTCATCGTTGAGGACAACGCTGCCGTCTGCGCGGCCATTGACTCCTACATGAAGCGCACGGGGGCTTGGACCATCGTGCTCACAGCAAACGATGCCGGTCGCGGCCTGATGCTCGCCAGCGAGCACCAGCCGGAGGCGATCGTGCTCGACAACCGGATGCCCGGCGGCAACGGCATCGACGTGCTCGAAGCGCTGCGACGTACCTGTCCTGACTCGATCATCGTCATGCACACGTCGGACGACTCGACCGACGTCCGGCTCGCGGCCGAGCAGCTCGGCGCCGACGCGGTCGTGAGCAAGGGCCGGCCGCTCGACGAGCTGGCCGCCTTCATCGATGTCGCCTGACACACGCAACGGGTAACGCGCGCTTAACCTCCGCGCCGTAGGGTGATCACATGGAGCGGCAGCAGGAGTTCGTCCTGCGGACGATCGAGGAGCGGGACATCCGCTTCGTCCGGCTGTGGTTCACCGACGTGCTCGGCTTCCTCAAGTCGGTTGCTGTCGCGCCGGCCGAGCTTGAAGGCGCGTTCGCCGAAGGTATCGGCTTCGACGGCTCGGCGATCGAGGGTTTCGCGCGGGTGCACGAGTCGGACATGCTCGCGCGTCCTGACCCGTCGACGTTCCAAGTGCTGCCGTGGCGTGGCGAAGCACCCGGTACGGCGCGGATGTTCTGCGACATCCTCATGCCGGACGGGTCACCGTCGTACGCCGATCCGCGGCACGTGCTGCGCCGGGTGATGCAAAAGGGCGCAGAGCTCGGCTTCACCTTCTATGTGCACCCCGAGGTTGAGTTCTTCCTCTTGCAGGGCCAACCGAGTGCCGACGAGCTGCTGCCTCCACCCATCGACGCCGGTGGCTATTTCGACCAGACGCCGCACGACCTCGGCCACGACTTCCGCCGGCATGCCATCACGATGCTCGAGCGGATGGGCATCTCGGTGGAGTTCTCCCACCACGAGGTCGCGCCGGGGCAGCAGGAGATCGACCTGCGTTACGCCGACGCGCTGACGACCGCCGACAATCTGATGACGATGCGACTGGTCGTCAAGGAGGTCGCGCTCGAGCAAGGCATCTATGCGTCGTTCATGCCGAAGCCGTTCACTGATCAGCCGGGCTCGGCGATGCACACGCACCTGTCGCTGTTCGAGGGCGACCGCAACGCCTTCCACGACGCGTCCGACCCGTTCCAGCTCTCCAAGGTCGGCAAGGCGTTCGTCGCCGGTCTGTTGAAGCACGCCGCCGAGATGACCGCCGTGACCAACCAGTGGGTCAACTCCTACAAGCGGTTGTGGGGTGGCGGGGAAGCGCCGGCATATGTCTGCTGGGGTCACAACAACCGGTCGGCCTTGGTGCGCGTGCCGATGTACAAGCCGAACAAGGGCAACTCGACCCGCGTCGAGATCCGCTCGCCGGACTCCGCGGCGAATCCTTACCTGCTCTTCGCCGTGTTGCTCGCAGCCGGTCTCAAGGGCATCGAAGAGGGCTACGAGCTGCCCGATGGTGCCGAGGACGACGTCTGGCAGCTCACGGACGGCGAGCGCCGCGCGCTTGGAATTGCGCCGCTGCCGGGATCACTCGCCGACTCGATCAAGGCGCTGGAGAGCTCGGAGCTCATGGCCGAGACGCTCGGCGAGCATGTCTTCGACTTCTTCCTGCGCAACAAGCGGGCTGAGTGGGAGTCCTACCGTCAGCAGGTGACGCCATTCGAGCTCACCCGATATCTACCGGTCTTGTAGGGCGCGGGCATGGCAAGGGCGCTCGTTGTCCAGCACACGGGGGCCGAAGGATTGGGCTGGTTCCAGGAATGGTTGCCGGCCGCTGGTCTCGACGTACATCCAATCCATCCTTATCTCGGGCATCGCGTCCCGGGTTCGGTCGAGGGCGACGCGCTCATCGTGCTCGGCGGTCCGATGGGCTGCATGGATGACGACCTCGCCAACTGGTTGCCAGCGGTCCGACAGCTGCTTCGTACGGCGGTTGACGACGGTGTGCCGACGATGGGGATCTGTCTAGGTGCGCAGTTGCTCGCTGCGGCCACCGGCGGTTATGTCGAACGCGGCGCGCAAGGACCGGAGCTCGGCCTCGGCACGGTCGATGTCGCGCAGTCGGACGAGCTGCTTGTCGCGGGGTCGATGCCCGTTGTGCAGTGGCACTTCGACGCGATCACGCAGCTGCCGCCCGGTGCCGAGCTGCTGGCGTCATCGGATCGCTACGAGGTGCAGGCCTATCGCGTCGGCGAGGTCGCGTGGGGCCTGCAGTTCCACGTCGAGGCGACGCCGGAGATGGTGGCGCAGTGGGCAGAGAACGACGCTGCTGCTGTCCGCGAGATGGGACGCGAGCCTGAGGCGGTTGCGAGCGAAGTGCGATTCGCCGAGGCATCCCTCGCAGCGGCCGGCGAAGCGCTAGCCCAACGCTTCGCCAAACTCGTCACGGGTTAGTCGGCGCCGCGCACGCTTCCGCGGAAGCGCGCAAGCAGGGCATCGTGAACACAACCAAGCCCGCTCGGCCGTCGCCTGAGCGTGCGACGACCACGACGAGGGTCTTCAGCCGCCGTTTGTGTTCACAATCCCCGGTCGGATGCGTGACCTTTCGCCGTCGACACCACTCGTTGAGTAACGGCACCTATTCAGCAGCGTTTGGCAGTCATTGCGCGTGGCTGTCGTTCTAGCAACAACCACGCGCAATGGTCAGGGCATCGCGAAGTAACGCCGGTTCCCTCCCGGCAAAACGGGCCTGGCGCTGGGGCGAGGGTGACGTTGTCGTCGTCAGAACGTCACCCTCATGCGAAATCTGCGTCGAAAAGGTCACCTTCGCGGTGACGACGTTTCCGCGGAAACGTCGTGCAGTGCCGGTGCTAGTCGGCGCGGCGGAATTGCCAGATTGCCACGAGCAGCATCGCGACGCCCATGGCTGCGACGATCAGCAACTCGACGGCTGTCGGCACCTGCCAGCCGCCCCACGTCACGCCGGGGTTGAGCAGCCGGTCGGTCGCAGCCGGCACGTCGAGGTGCGCGAACACAGCTCGGCGTACCGGGTCGACGGCGTAGGTCAGCGGGTCGATCCGGGTCAGCACGTGCAGCCAGCCCGGCAGACCGCGCAACGGGAAGAGTGCGCCGGACAGGAAGAACAACGGCATCAGCAGCATCTGGTTGAGCGCCATGTAGGCCTGGAACTGCTGGATCCGCGCCGCGGTCATGACACCGAACGCCGTCAACGTGAATGCGAACAGGATCAGCTCGGCGAGCACGGTGAAGAACAGCGAGAACGAGTACGGCACACCGACGAGACCCGCCATGAGCAGGATCAGCAGACCCTGCAGCGACGCCGTCGTCGCGCCGCCGAGGCACTTGCCGATGACGATCGACGCGCGGCTGATCGGTGCGACGAGCATCTCGCGCAAGAACCCGAACTCGCGGTCCCACACGATCGACGCCGCCGAGAACATCGCGGTGAACAGCACGGCCATCGACAGCGCGCCGGGGAACATGAACGTTCGCAGGTTGATGTTCTCTACCGTGCCGGTGGTGATCGACGACAAGCCAGTGCCGAGTACGAAGAGGAACAGCACCGGCTGGATCAGCGAGGTGATGACCCGTAGCCGGTCTCGGCCGAAGCGGATCATCTCCCGCTGCCACACGACCCGGATCGCGCGCAGATCGTGGCGCAAGCCAAAGCCGGACGCCGCGAGACTCGGGACCTGGACCTCAGTGACGGCCACCGCTTACCTCCGTCGTTGCGCAACCATGCGCATCCATTGCGTGTTGCCCGATGACTCTTCCGCGTCGCGGATGGTTGTGCCGGTGTGGCTCATGAAGACGTCATCGAGTGACGGTCGCGACACACTCACCGAACGGATCGCGATGCCGAGCTCGGCGAACAGCCGCGGCACGAACTGCTCGCCGTTCTCCACTGCGACGGTCACAAGGCCCTCCGCCATCGTCGCCGTCAGGCCGAATCGCGCGTCGAGCGCCGCGATCGCCGCCTCGTCATCGTCGGTCGAGATCTGCACGCGGTCCTTGCCGACCGCCGCCTTCAATGACTCGGGCGTGTCCATCGCGACGATGCGGCCGTGATCCATGATCGCGATCCGGTCACAGTTCTCGGCTTCGTCCATGTAGTGCGTCGTCAGGAAGATCGTCACGTCCTCGCGCCGCCGCAGCTCGTGGATGTAGCGCCAGATCGACGTCCGCGTCTGCGGGTCGAGCCCAACCGTTGGTTCATCGAGGAACAACACCTTGGGGGAGTGCAGCAGGCCACGCGCGATCTCCAGCCGGCGCTTCATGCCGCCGGAGTAGGTCGAGACCAATGAAGTACGACGATCGCTCAGCGCGACCATGTCGAGAACAGTCGTCATGCGCTCGTTCAACGCTGACCGCTTCACGCCGTAGAGCTCGGCGTGCATGCGCAGGTTCTGCTCGGCGGTCAGATACTGGTCGAGCGTCGGATCCTGGAAAACGAGCCCGATGTTGCGTCGTACGGCATCGCGTTCGCGCACGACGTCGAAACCCGCGACCTGCGCTGAGCCGGCAGTCGGCTCGACGAGGGTGCACAGCATGTTGATCGTCGTCGACTTGCCGGCGCCGTTCGGACCGAGAAAGCCGAAGACCTCGCCGGGATGCACGGAGAAGTCAACACCGGCGACGGCAACGAGGTCGCCGTAGTGCTTCGTCAGGCCCTGGACGGCGACCGCCTGCCGCGCTGTTTCCACTTCGGCCGCCGCTCCCACTGCAACTACGGTAATGGACGTGACTGCGCCCGATCGGATGACGACGGTCACCGCGCGACTGGTGCGTCATGGTTTCGCCGACTCCGCGGCCGCGTTGGCGCTCATCAGCGACCTCGACGCGGGCGACGAGGTCGTCGCAGCACTTGCCGCTGCCGCAGATCCGGACCTTGCCGTCGCATCTCTCCGTAGGCTTGTCGAGGCCGCCCCGGATCGGGCCAAGCTGGCCCGCGCGCTTGCTGACAACGAGGACTTTCGCACCCGACTCGCCGCCGTCCTCGGCACGAGTGCAGCACTTGGCGAGCACCTCGCGCGCCATCCGGAGCACTGGGCGGCGCTGGCGGCCGACGAGCTCGCCGCCTCGCGTCCCACCCGCCTAGGTCTCCAGCGTGCGCTTTCAGACGCCGTCGGGTCCGCGTCCGGTCGTCCCGCCGCGGACGCCTTGCGCGTCGCCTACCGCCGTCAGCTCCTCACACTTGCCGCCCGCGACCTGTCCGGCGCGGTCGAGGTCGACGACGTCGCGGCCGAGCTCGCGGATCTGGCCGAGGCCACGCTCGCGACAGCGCTGGAGATCGCAAGACGCGACCATCCGACAGAGAGCCGTCTCGCCGTCATCGGCCTCGGCAAGTGTGGCGGCCGAGAGCTCAACTACGTGAGCGACGTCGATGTCGTCTTCGTCGCGGAGCCGGCGGACGCGGGTGCCACTGCGCTCGCTGCCGCGATGATGCGCGTCTGCTCCGACACCACCGCCGAAGGTGCCATCTGGCCCGTCGACGCCGCCTTGCGTCCCGAAGGCAGGTCCGGTCCGCTGGTCCGGACGCTTGCAAGTCATCAGAGCTATTACGAGCGGTGGGCCAAGACCTGGGAGTTCCAGGCACTGCTCAAGGCGCGACCCGTCGCCGGCGACGCAGAGCTCGGCCGCGCCTACATCGATGCGGTCACGCCGTTCGTCTGGACGGCGGCACAGCGTGAAGGTTTCGTGCCGGACGTGCAGGCGATGCGCCGGCGAGTTCTCGAACATGTTCCTGCCGCGGACGCAGAGCGCGAGGTCAAGCTCGGCCCGGGTGGCCTGCGCGACGTTGAGTTCGCCGTGCAGCTGCTGCAGCTCGTGCACGGCCGAAGCGATCCCGAGCTGCGCAGTCCTACGACACTCGTGGCGCTCGATGCTCTGGCGGCAGGTGGCTACGTCGCGCGAGAGGACGCCGCGAGACTGTCCGCGGCGTACCGCTTCCTTCGCACGGTCGAGCATCGACTCCAGCTCGCGCAGCTGCGGCGTACCCATCTCCTTCCGACCGACGAAGGCGACCTGCGCCGGCTCGCTCGTGCGATGGGCTTTCGCGACGTCGAGTCGTGGCGGCGCGAGCACGACGCGCACACCCGCGAGGTACGACGCCTCCACGAGAAGCTCTTCTATCGGCCGCTGCTCGACGCGGTCGCACGACTCCCCGCGGACCAAGCGCGGCTGACGACATCGGCTGCACAGGAGCGACTCGAAGCGCTCGGATTCGTCGACCCCGCCGCAGCCCTGCGGCACCTCGAGGCGCTCACCCGTGGCGTCAGCAGGCGCGCGTCGATCCAACGGACGTTGTTGCCCGTCATGCTCGGCTGGTTTGCCGACGCAGCCGATCCCGATGCAGGACTGCTTGCCTTCCGACAGGTCAGCGATGCGCTTGGCAGCACACCTTGGTATCTCCGCGTGCTTCGCGACGAAGGTGCAACGGCAGAGCGCCTGGCACGGCTCCTCGCGACGAGCCGGTACGTCGCCGACCTCTTGGCGCGCGCCCCCGAATCCGTCGCGATCCTCGGCCACGACGACGAGCTGACGCCGCGGCCGGCCGCAGCACTCATGACCGAAGTAACCGCGGCTGTGAAGCGCAACGACGACTGGGAGAACGCTGTCGCAGTGGCGCGCGGACTGCGACGCCGCGAACTCGTGCGCATCGCCTGCGCCGACCTGCTCGGACTCGCCGATCTCGACGCCGTCGGCACCGCCCTCTCCGACGTCGCGTCCGCGACCTTGGAAGCAGCGCTGCAGACATCGGTGCGCAAGATCGAAGCGGAACGGCGTGACCGACTCGACGTGAACATCGCCGTCATCGGCATGGGGCGGCTCGGTGGCGCCGAACAGGGCTACGGCAGCGACGCCGACGTGATGTTCGTCTACGAGCCGGTCGGTGGCGAGGGCATCGAGGACACACCCGCGCACACACAAGCGGCGCACGACGTCGCCAACGAGATGCGGCGACTGCTCGCGCTGCCGGCTCCCGATCCGCCGCTCGTCGTCGACGCCGACCTGCGACCCGAGGGCAAGCAAGGTCCGCTCGTGCGCAGCCTGTCGTCGTACCTGGAGTACTACCGCCGTTGGGGTGCGGTGTGGGAACGCCAGGCCCTGCTGCGCGCGCGCCCACTCGCGGGAGACGCCGACCTCGGCGCCCGCTTCCTCGCCGGCATCCAAGAGGTGCGCTATCCCGTGGACGGTGTCGACGCGGCAACCGTCAAGGAGATCCGCAGGATCAAGGCACGCATGGAGGCTGAACGCCTGCCGCGGGGCGCCGACCCCGGCATGCACACCAAGCTCGGTCGCGGCAGCCTCTCCGATGTCGAGTGGACCGTGCAGCTCCTTCAGCTGAGGCACGCCGGACAGCTCGAGGAGCTGCGCACGCCCGCGACGCTGCCGGCGCTCAGCGCGGCGCGCAGTCACCGCCTGCTCGACGACGAGCAGTACGACGTCCTGTCGGCAGCCTGGCGAATCGCGATGCGCGTCCGGAACGCGATCGTGCTCGCGCGCGGCAAGGCCTCAGACGCGCTACCCGCCGACCCCCGCACGCTCGCGGCCGTCGCCCGGGCCATGGGCTACCCGGCCGGTCATGCTCAGGACCTGCTCGAGGACTACCGCCGAGCGACCAGACGCGCACGCAGCGTGTATGAGGCGGTCTTCTTCGCCTGAGGAGAGGAAATCACCCCTCGGCGGCGAAAGGGGACGGGGACCGATCAGGTCGCCGAGAGGAGCTCGTCATGGCCAGCCGCCGCGTTGCGTGGACCGCTGCCGTCGCCGGAGTTGCCGCGCTGAGCGTGGCTGCGGCGCCGAGCTTCGGTGGTGGCAAGTCGCCCGTCAGCTTCGCCAAGCCGAGCTATGTCGACATGCAGCTGGCCGGTGGCGAGCCGATCACGTTCTACGACCGAGTGCACCAGACCTACATCTACTCGTCGCACGAGGGCACCACGCACACGCTGAAGGACGGCGTCGGCGGCGCTCCTGCCGGGACCGTTGACTTCTCGCAGAACTACCGCAACCAGGTCAACATCTGGACCTCGCGCAACGGCCACGACTGGAACCGCGTCGACCTGTCGGGCACCGGCTTCGAAGCCGACCCGAGCAAGAACCAGGGCTTCTCCGACCCCGACCTCACGCAGGACGACGGCGGCCGCGTCTACAACACCGGCATCGACCTCGCCAACGACGCGCTGTTCTCCTCCGGCGATGGCGGCCGCACCTGGGACAAGGGCACCATCAACTGCCACAACGGTGACCGCCCCTGGCTCGCCGGCGCGCACAAGAACGAGGTGTTCCTCGCCAACGAGCCGCTCGACACCAACGGTCACACGATCTGGCGGTCGACCGATGGCGGCCAGACCTGCAGTGACTTCGGCATCGGCGACTACGGCCCCGGTTACGGCGGTTACGGCAAGCTCTACTACAACCGCGCCAACGGCTCGCTCGTGGAGCCCGTGATCTACAACGGCGGCAACGCGATCGGCATCGGCATCCTGCCGCACGCGACCAAGGCGTTCAACAAGCAGAAGGGCGCCTTCAAGGCCATCAAGATCTCGGACAGCCGGGGTCTGTCGACCCACTTCCCGGCGCTGGCACTCGACACCGCCGGCAACATCTACCTCTCCTGGACCGACGCGCCCGGCAACGGCAAGAACTCGCTGTGGTTCGCGATGATGAACCCGCAGGGCAAGATCCTCGTCAAGCCGCACGTGGTCTTCCACTCGAGCAACACGGCGTTGTGGCCGTGGCTCATCGCGGGTACGCCGGGCAACGCGTCGATCGTCTGGTACCAGTACGACAAGAACGTGCCGAACCCCGACTCGGCCGACACGGTCGGCAACGTCTTCGTCTACCAGGCGACGCTGCTCCACCAGGGCACGAGCAACGCGAAGAAGTACATCGTCAACGCGTCCGGTCGACCGGTGCACAAGGGCGGCATCTGCCAGGGCGGCACGACGTGTGTCGCCACCGGCCAGGACCGTCGCCTCGGTGACTACCTGACCAACGCGCTCGACGCTCGCGGCTGCGTGATGATCGCGACCGGCGACACCATGTCGCCCGACCCGGTCACCGGTGGGGACCGCGCCTGGTCGCTGCCGCTGTTCATCATGCAGAACGCGGGCCCGTCGCTGACGCACGGTTCGTGCAAGAGCAACGCCAAATCCTCCGCGCTCACCGGCTCGGGGACCGGTGAGCGCGGTCCCATCGCCGCGCTAGGTGCGGCACTGCTGCTCGGTGCGGCGCTGCTGCGGGTGCGTCGTGCTTCGCGCGCCGAGCAACGTCGTACCTCAGCGGTCGTGGCGGGCTAACCAGCCCGACACGACGGCGAGGTAACGCTCGGGCTCCTCGACGTGCGGCAAGTGCGCCGAGGAGTCGAAGAGCACCCACTCGCTGCCCTTGATGCCGGCGAGCATGTCCTGTTGAAGCTTTGGCGTCGCCTCGTCGTACTTTCCTGACACGAGAAGCGTCGGCACATCGATGTCCGCGAGTCGGTCCTTCGACTCCCAGTCCTTGATCGACCCGATGACGTGGAACTCACTCGGTCCGTTCATCGTCGTATAGACCGTCGGGTCGCGGTCGATCCACGCGAAGGCTTCGACGATCTCCGCCGGCCAGGGATCGAGTCGGCAGACGTGCCGGCGATAGAAGACGTCGCACGCGGCGGCGTACTCCGGGTCGTCCGTCCTACCCGCCTGCTCGTGGCGTTGCAGCGTCGCCTCGACGTCCGGCGGTAAGTCCGCGCGCAGCACATTGGCCTCAGCGACGAAGTCCGGGAACGATGCCGCGGTGTCGGCGAGGACCTGCGCTCGCAGCCCCGGCGGGTGCGTCAGTGCGTATTCCTGCGCCAGGAACCCGCCCCAGGACTGACCGAGCACGTGATGACGCCCCGCGATCCCCAAGTGCTCGACCAGCGCGTGCAGCTCGCGGACAAAGAGGTCGACGGTCCAGAACTCGGCACCGCGGTCCGGCAGATGGGTGCTGCGCCCGTTGCCCAGCTGGTCATAGAGCACGACCGGGCGGCCGTCGACGTCAGTCAGCGCGGTGAGGTTGGCCAAGTAGTCGTGCACCGCGCCGGGCCCGCCGTGCAGAACGACGAGCGGTGCGGGCGCCGCGGGGTCGTCGCTCGGCTCGCCGGTCATCCGCCACCAGGTCTCGACGTCGAGGCCCGGCTCGGGCTGCCACCGCATCGTGCCTTCGCGATCACTCACGGAAATTCACTCCCACCGCCTGAGGGGACGACGGCATCATGGCCCAATGAGCGACCAAGAGGTGCGGTTCTTCGGCGTCCCGGAGCGCCTGACTCTCGACGACAGCGTGGTCATCCGCCGCTACGTCGAGGAGGACATCGCACCGCTCGTCGACGTCGTCAACGCCAACCTGGCGCATCTCAAGCCGTGGATGCCGTGGGCGCAGGAGACGATGACCCTCGAGAGCCAGATGGCGTTCTTCCGTGAGACCTCGCAGCAGTGGGACGAGGGCAGCAACTTCGTCTACGGCATCTTCGAACCGGCGGGCCCCGTCGTCGGCGGCACCGGCTTCCACGTCCGCAACGGTCCGGGGGTGCTCGAGATCGGCTACTGGCTCGCCAAGGACATGGAGGGCAAGGGCTTGATGACGCGCGTGGTCGACGCGTTGACGAAAGCAGCTGTCGCAGTCGACGGCGTCACGCGCGTAGAGATTCACTGCGATGCCGACAACACGCGCAGCGCGGCGATCCCGAAGCGGCTCGGTTATTCGCTCGTCCGCGTCGAGGACCGGGAGATCCTGGCGCCCGCCGAGTGCGGCAGGCACCTCATCTGGGCCATCGACGCGGACCAGGTCGCGACTACTTCTTGATCCGCGCCATCACCGTCTGCGCGAGCAGCGCGGAACCCTGGATGCTCGGGTGCACGCCACACGGGCTGCTTGCGTTCGTCAGGACGGTGACGAGCCGGGCGTCGCAGGCGTCGCCGTCGTTTTGCTCGGTCGCCGCCTCGAAGGAGTCGTACGCCGACGCGATCCGCACGTGGTAGGGCTTCGCCGCATCGGCGAGCGCCTTGTTGATGATCTGCACCTCAGCGGTGAGGAACGCGTCCTTGTAGTCGAGTGAGTAGTAGTTCAGCAGCACGATCTGGTTGCTGTAGCCGGTCGCACGGATGCGCTTGAGGATCGTGTCGACGTTCTTCTTGATCTTTGTTGTGAGGTCACCGATCTCGCTGAGGCAGCCGTCGGACGTCTGGGCCTGGCACAGGAAGCCGTCGTTGGCGCCGATCGTCAGCGTGACGAGCCGGGTGTTCGGGTGGTGGTTGAGGAACCGCTCGGCAAAGTAGAGCTGCGACCGCTTGTAGCTCGCGTGCAGCGGATAGGCCGTGCGATAGCCGCCGTCGACCTGCTGCTGGCTCGTGGCGTCGTAGTGGTTCTCGCAGCCGTTGCTCTCTGCGTTCTTGTTGATCAGGCTCGACGTCGTCTCGCCCGGGCAGGCCGCGTTGGTCAGCGCGAGGCCCATCGCCGCCGCGATGTTCTCGGGGTAGCCGCGGAAGTTCGCCGCGTTTGTGTAGTCCGGCGTCGGTGTGTTCGTCGACTCGCGGTAGCCGAACACGATCGAGTCGCCGAGAGCGAGGTACGGCGTGCCGGCGACAACCGGCTGCACGGCCGTCGACGCAGCCAGCGTCGGGCTGGAGGTAGCGACGAGCGACGTCGCGGTCGCGGCGACAATGCCGAGGGACAACGCGGGCAGCCGAAAACGGCGCGAGATCAGGGCCATGCCCTCACCATCTCCCGCGGCCCGGCCAGATGTGGTCGAACGGCGATTTGCCCGCAATTGCGCGGAGTTAGCGCGCGGCTCCGCGTGGGCGACGCCGTACGACGAGCAGGCAAGACGCGGCAGCGGCGAACAGCAGGCTCACCGGCCAGAGCCGATGCCCGGTCCCGGACGACACAGCAACGGGTGCGTTCGGGCGCGCAGCGCCGACACCCGATGCGACCGGCTTCGCGTAACCGGCGAGGGCAGTGAGCTGCCAGTGATAGCTCTCGGTCGGTGCCGTCGGCGAGCTGATGCGCACGTCGAGCGGCAGGCGACCGGCGCGCCGCGCCGTGCCCGTCACGGTGACCAGTAGCTCGTGCGCGGGTGAGCCGCGTCCGTCCAGGACTGCGGCGTCGGGCGCAACGCGACTGCGCCAACCCGGACCGGCCGAGACCGACCGCAACCTGAATGCGGGCGGCGTCGAGATCGTGATCTCGAGCCGGCCGCCCGGCAACGACTTGATCGGCGGCAACAACACCGTTGACGACCGGCCCACCGACACCTTGAGGAAGTCAGTGGGGGAGTGCGCCCACCCGTCCGGCGCAGCAGCGACCGCCACCGCGCAGGTAACGGTCACGGCGGCGCCGACTACGCCGGCACGGGTGGGAAACTTCACGGCCGTTGCCAGGTCATCGCGCGCAGCAGCATCGTCTGTCCGATGTAGGTCACGGTGTTGCCGAACAGGCCGAAGAAGTGCGGGAAGTCTTCGGTCGGTCGTGGCAGCAGCGCACCGAAGTAGGCGATCCGCCCGCGACCGAGCGGCACGATGCCGATGTCCGACAGGGCGTTGCCGGTGCCTTCGTTGATGGACTGTCGTGTCGACGGCGGGTCGACGGTTCCGATGACGCGTGCACCGTGGATGTCCTTGATCTCCGCCGTCGGCACGGTCCAGATCGGTGCGTTGTTCTGTGTGCCGGACGAGCAAGGACCGGAGCTGTCGCACGACCAGTAGGCGTCGCGCGACATGTTCAGCGGATAGCCGAGACCCACCGGGTCGTAGGTCTCGCGAGCCGTCGACGGCAGGTCCTTGGTAAGCGGGTCGCTGTGGTCGAGATCGGCATAGCCGAGATAGCCCCACTTCAACGACGCCTTGGGCTGGCCGCTCTGGTCACCGAGACCGATCTTCGACATGAGCTGCAGTGCGCGGTCGGTGACGACGAGGTTGCCGCCGCGTCGTACCCAACGAGACAACAGCGGGTACGACGCCTTCGCCACCATCTGGTCGGCGATGACAAGCGTGTCAAGCTGCTTCAGCGCTTGGCGCAGCCGCGCCGGACGCACCCGTTCGATCTTGTCCGTGACGAGATGCTGGCGCTCAAGGTCCGGGAAGATGTCGTTCTGGCTGACGTCGTAGGGCAGCTGGTGCAGCTGGTGCCACAGCGGCACGCCGGGATAGCCCTTCGGCACCTTGACCCCCAGCCCGTCCTTGCTGGTGACCCGGTTGCCGTCGTCGTAGAAGCCGACGCGGCCCTTCAGGTCGGTCACCGTGAGGGGCTTGCGCCGCAGCTCCGGCAGTGCGGCGGCGTGCACGAGGGTCGTCTGGACGATCGCGCGGACGTTGTCGACGAACAGCTGCATTTGCGCCGGGTCCCACGGTGCATATGACAGACAGTTGATCTCGTAGCTGATGGCGTCCGCACCGATGCCGACATTGCCGTCGTTCATGAACTGGCCCCACGTCGAGCTGACCGTGTAGCCGAGCAGGTCCCAGATGCCGCTCTCTGCCGCCCACTGCAGCGGGTACGACGCCTCGAGGCTGCCACTGGGGACGACGCCGTAGCGGACAAGCAGGGCACGCACGCTCTCGGCGTAGGACGCCGCCGTCGCATAAGTCGTCGCACCCTCGTGCGTGACGTAGCTCTCGAATACCCCGTCCATGCGTTGCAGCACTCGCTTGGCGAGGTCCTGCAACCGGTCGCGCTTCGCCGGGTCGTCACCGACGTCGTGGATGAGGATGGCGCCAGTCGGCAGGGGTCCATGGATGTCTGCGGCCGCCGCGAACGGTCTGCCGTGCAGCTCCTTTGCGCGGACCTGACGCATGTAGCGCGTGACAGCGATGCCCTCGGGCTGCGTGGCCGTCGTGTAGCCATGCTTCTTGAGCAGCTTCGTGCTGAACACCCAACCGGTTTGGTAGGCGACGCGGTTGGAGTTGATGCCGTTCGCGGTGTACTGCGAGTACTGGCCGGCGCCGTTGCCTGCGTCGCCGTCGATCCAGCCGTCGGGGCTGGTGACGATGATGTAGATCTTCAATCGCTGCAACAGCTGCCGCGCGGTGAACTTGTGGCTGACTCCGCCGATGGTGCCGTCGTCGTACGTCGTGTTCGGCGACTTCGTCGCCGCGATGGCAAGGTCTTCGGCGGCACGCAGCACACCCTCGCGGCCGCACGGCTCGGCCGAGTGCGCGAACGTCAGCAGGACGTACTGCTTGTTCTTGTCGGGCACGGTCTTGTCGGTGACCGTGATGACGGGCAGGGGGTTGCCGCCACTGCTGACTGCTCGCTTGTCGTGCAGCTCCTTGGCGATCGTCGTGTAAGAGATGTAGCGGGGATACATCTTCTGCAGGAGCGAATAGGCCTGGTCCAGCTCGCGGCTGCCGGCGCTCGGGTCGAACTGGATGAAGTTGACGGACTTCAGCGGCTCGGGGATCACCCGGCCGAGCAGCGCCGCCTCCTGTTTGTTCGAGGCGACCGGTGTGGCGGACACCGCCGTCACCGCCGACATCGCCAACAGTCCTGCGGCAGCAATGAGCCGGACATTCCGTCGCATTTCGACCTCCCTGGTGCAAGGAGGAGATCAGGTCGCGTGAAGCCGGGTCAACGGAGGTCAGGCGTTGCGCGACCGCCGTCCGGTTTCGGCCTGGATGGCTTCGAGGGCGTCGAGGTCGAGCTCCATGGCCCCGTCGGCGCGGCGTCGTACGGCGCCGATCCGCTCGAACTCCTGCATAGCGCGCCCCACCACTTCGCGAACCGAGCCCATCGTCAGCGCCAGGTCCCGTTGCGTGAGGTCGAGCACCGGCCCGTCGACGTGAGCACGCAGCAGCAGCTGGTGAGCAACGCGGGCGCGGACGTTACCGAAGCTCGCCAGCGTCAGCTCCTCGAGGGCCGCGGCATGGTTGTCCAACAGGATCTGCGCCACGGCGATCGCGACGGCGGCGTCGGCCTCCATCACCTGCCGCACGGTGTCAGGCATCAGCCGGACCAGCCGGACCTCGGACAGGCACTCGGCCGGCGGCACCGGTCGCCCGAACAGGTTTGCCGCGCCGACAAGATCGCCGGCGCCGAGATAGCGGATCGTCTGCTGCCGCTCGCTGCCGTTGCGCAGGTAGGTGCGCACCAGCCCGGAGGTGATGATGCCGCTGATCGGGGTTCTGTTGGCGTCCGCGTCGAGCGGATCGCCCGCGGCGTACCGCTCGTGGACGGCGTCACGGAGGATCTCGCGCTGCGTCGCCATCGGCAGGTCGCGGAAGAGCTTGGGTGGAGGCGACGGTGGGCCGGCGTCCGACTCGCTGGGGTAGGCGTCTCCGTTCCTCACATGTGTTGTACGTGCAGGAGGCCGAATTCAGGCGCGAGAGGCCGGAAAAAGTTACTGGTGTGACTGGTGAGGGTTGCGTGACTAGCGCCCGCTTTGTACCTTTGTTGATCATGCAGTGGGGTACGGCGACCGGCTGGGCGCCTTCCGGCGCCGCCGAGATGCCTGTGGCGATCGACGCAGGGCTCGACCTGCGCGATGTGACGTCTGCGATCCAGGAGACCTGCAGCGCGCTGGCGTTGTCGCTGCGCGAGGGTGACCTGTTCGCCGCCGAGCGGCTGTTCTCGTTCCTCGTCGACCAGGTGCCGGACCGACGTCTGGTGCTGACCGATGTGTTGCGACCACTGGTCGCGGGCGAGCTCGCGGCCCGGCCGCCCGTAGCGACCGAGGTCTTCGTGCGCACCTGTCACGAGATGTTGATCGCGCTGCGCCGGCCACCTGCTGTCGACCACGCAGGTGCATTGCTTGTCGCAACGCATGACGGTGAAGACGCATTGGCGATGCGCATGCTCGCGCTGATGCTCGACGACCTCGGGGTTGCGTCGTGTGTGTCCATCGCTGACGACGACGAGTGGCTGACGCATCGAGTGCGCACCGGTCGCGAGGTCGTCGCCTGCCTCGCCGTTGGTCGCGAGCTGCATCTCGATCGCGCCGCCGAGCTGTCGCGCGCAATGAAGCAGCTGCGCGTCGTCATCCTCAGCGCAGCACCCGTCGTCGACGACGCTGTCGCGGGCGCACGGGTCGGCAGCATGGGTGCCGCGGTCGACGCACTTCTGCAGTTGCGCGGACCGTTGACGGCTGCCGAGGCTGCGGTGCTGCGGTTGGCTGCTGACGGCTATACCAACGTGCGCATCGCGCGCGAGCTCGGTGTGTCGGTGTCAGCCATCAAGTCGCGACTCGAAGGCAGCTACAGCAAGCTGCGCGCAGCTGACCGCACACATGCCGTCGCGATTGCGCTGCGTCAACGCTGGATCCGCTGACAGCAAACACCTGGCCGAATGGCCAGTCCGACGGTCGGTGCGTCGTACGCCGTTTCCGTGCAGCGTTGTCATATGACATACCGGCCAACGATTTCGCGGGTGCGACGGTGCCTCGCTGTCGTCACCGTGGCAGGCGCGATGGTTGTGGCCGCGGGTGGCACTGCGCCGTCGTACGCCGCAACCGGTTACCTCGGCACCCTGAACAATGAGCGCGTCTCGCACGGTCTGACTCCGCTGCGAACAAGTGCGGCATTGACTCAAGTCGCACAGGCATGGGCGCGACAAATGGCGGCGACGCGTTGGTTGCGACACAACCCGCGCTTGCAGGACCAGGTCGGCAACTGGCGTGAGCTCGGTGAGAACGTCGGCGACGGGCGGACGATGTCATCGCTCGCGCAGGCCTTCTGGAACAGCGCAGAACACCGGGCGAACATCCTTGACCCGCAGTTCCGTCAGGTCGGCATCGGTTATGTACGACGGGACGGGCTGATCTGGATCGCAGTTGTGTTCCGCGCGCCGCTGCGCACTGGCAGTGCCGTGACCAGCGCCGCGGTGTCGGAACCGCAACGGGCTTCGAGCCGAGATGGACGGGCATGGCCTGGGCGTCTGTTGACGTTGGGGTCGAGCGGGTCGGCGGTTGCTTACGTGCAACGGTTGCTCGGTCTGCGAGCGGATGGCCTGTTCGGAGCCCACACGCGTCAGGCCGTCCTCGACTTCCAGCGGCGTCATCACCTGAGTGCGGACGGGATCGTCGGACCGATCACCTGGGCGGCGCTGACACGCCTGGCGGCGAGGACGACATGAACGCACTGTCGTTGTCGTCGGCGCTAGGGGCGAGTCTCGCCGGCAATGTCCTGCTCCTCCTTGTGGTCGTTGCCCTGATCGGTGCGCTGATCAGCACTCGGCGGCGCTTGCGTCGACGTGGTCCTGACCTCGCGCAGATCGACGTGAACCACGCCGCGGCACGGCACCGCGTTGCCGATCTCGTCGACCAACGAGGTGTGGAGATCGCGCTGCAACCGATCATCGACTTGGCGACTGGCCGGTTGGTCGGTGCCGAGGCGCTGGCGCGGTTCCCCGACGGTCGCTGCGCCGACACGTGGTTCGAGGAAGCGAGCACGACCGGACAGGCGCTCGACCTCGACCGGTTGGCGTTCACATCTGCATGCCGGGCCTCGTCGGCGTTGCCCGAGGGCTGCTATCTGTCGGTCAACGCGACCCCCGAGCTGTTGCTGAGCGGCAACCTCGTCGCGACGCTCGTCGAACAACATGTGCCGCTGCACCGTCTCGTGATCGAGGTCACCGAGCACGTGAAGATCTCGAGCTACGGCGACCTGAAGGCGTGCCTGCTGGAGTTGCGAGAGCGCGGCGCCCGGCTGGCGATCGACGACACCGGCGCCGGCTATGCGTCGTTCAACCACGTCCTGCAGCTGCGGCCGGACATCATCAAGATCGATCGCTCGCTGATCGCCGACCTGACCGAGGATCCCGCGCGACGCTCGCTGGTGACCGCGCTCGTGCTCCTCGCATTGGACCTCGACGCGACCGTTGTCGCTGAGGGCGTCGAGACCGCGTCGGAGCTCACGACGCTCGGTGCCCTGGGCGTGGACTACGCGCAGGGATACCTGCTGGCACGACCATCGACCGACCGGCTGCGGTGGGAGCGGTGGACCGATCCGGATCGCGTGTGGGACATCGGCCAGCCGCGCGTCGTGGACGTCGACGCACCGTCCGAACCTGCGCACCACCTCGTCTGACGCTTCCCCGGTCGCGTATGCGGCACGCTGGTCCGCGTGACCCCGTACGCGACCGGGGTTTCAGGCCGCTGAGCCTTATCGTCGAACCATGCCGAGGCTCGTGCATCTCAATGGGCCGCCGGGCATTGGCAAGTCGACGCTTGCCCACCGCTATGTCGCGGGCCATCCGCTGGCGTTCTGTCTCGACATCGACAGCCTCCGACGTCGCATCGGCCACTGGGATCAGCAGGAGCAGGAGTCGGGCAAGCTGGCGCGACGGATGGCACTCGCGATGGCCGCCGCACATCTCGCCGGAGGGCATGACGTCGTCATTCCTCAGTACGTGGCACGCCCGGATTTCGTCCGTGCTCTGTCCGCCGTCGCCGACCGATTGAACGTCGAGTTCTACGAGATCGTGCTGATGGACGCCGTCGACGCGGCGGAAGCGCGGTTCGACGGCCGCGAGCAGGACGCGGAGCTGCAGGCACATCATCGCGAGTCCGTGCAGATGATGGGACGAGACGGTGGCGGCTTTCGGCGGATGTACGAACGCCTCGCGCAGGCTGTGCCGGAGCTGCCATCGCCGATCGTCATCCAGACGCAAGCCGGTGATGTCGATGGCGCCTACAACCGGGTCCTCGCTGCGGTAACCCGAACGGCCTAACCTGCGGCGTTTTGTCGGTCGCGCGCGAGTTGGCGCCGTACCCTGCTCGAAGGGGCGCGCTCTCCGTCGAGAGCGCGTGGGTGGGGGAGGACCGCAATGGCACAGCGCCGGCAGCAGCCTGCTCGGCGGCCGACGCGCGGTCCGGTCCGCCGGCGCCGCGGCTTCCTGTCCCGGTTCGGTGAGCGCGGTGTTGCGCTGAGCGTGCTCGGCGCCGCCGCGGTTGCGATCGGTGGCGTTGCCGTCGCCGGTGCACTCACCTCGAAGCCCGCTGACTCCGTGCAGACGCAGGCAGACAACAACCCGTCGCCAGCCGTGCAGACCGCGTCGCCGACGCCGTCGCCGACAGGGCCGTTGGGTCCGCTTGCGCCGAGCACAGCGCCGACGCCGACACACAAGCCGTCGCCGGTGCAGACGACGCCGCCACCGAAGCCCACGAAGTCACCGAGCCCTGCTGCCGTCGTGGAGACGCCGAAGCCGACGCCTAGTACGGCGAAGCCGGTGGCGACATCGAGCCCCTGCGCGTCGCGTGCGCAGCGGGTCGAGGCCGCCCGCAAGATGCTCCAGCACCGCGAGGCGCTGCCGAACGCGACGCTCATCACCGAAGGCCCGCGACAGGGACTGCTTGGCAGCTCCGACTTCAACGCGCGCACGGTGACGCTTTACGTACGTAGCTGCGCGGACGAGCCGCTCATCCAGCTCGCGGTCGTGTGGGGTTATGAAGCCGGACAGTTCATCGCCACCGAGCGATGGGATGCAGCGACGCGGTCGAAGTGGCGCGAGCTGCGCGGTACGACGGGACTGGCGACATCCAACGAGCTGAAGCAGGACGCGGCGTCGGTCTACGCGTTCTGGCAGACCGGCAGTACGAAGTACTGGCAGAGCCCGCTCGCCCCGCCGTCGTTCAGCCAGCTCTCGAAGCTGGTGCCCTACCTCAAGACCTCGTAGCCACCTGCCTCGACTTGGATCCGCAGGGTCCGTACCGTCGAAAAAATGAGCGAGGGGGATCGCCGGCCGCGGTGGAACGACCCGTCGTCGCCGACTACGCGACCAACGGGCACCGGGTCCGGCGCGTACGTGGAGCAGCCTGAGCCGCGGGCGAATCCGCTGACCGTGGAAGGCGAGATCGCCATGATCGGCGACTTCGCGTCGGGTGCCGCACGTGCTCGCGGTTGGCGTGGCGTCCTTGCGCGCGGAATCGTGATGTGGTGCCTCTTCGGCTTCGTGGTGTTCGTGGTGTTCGAGGTCGTTTCGATCGTTCGCTAGGACGCGTACCTGGAAAGCGTGATGCGCACAGGTCCGTATACGGACCTGTGCGCATCACATCTGAGCGCTAACGAGTGTCTAGATGTCGTAGTACATCGCGAACTCGTGCGGGTGCGGGCGCAGTCGGATCGCGTCGACCTCGTTGGTCCGCTTGTAGTCGACCCACGTCTCGATGACGTCGGGGGTGAACACGCCGCCTTCGAGCAGGTAGTCGTGATCGGCTTCGAGCTCGTCGAGCACGGCCTCGAGCGACCCGGGCACCTGGGCAACCGCGGCCAGCTCGTCCGGGGGCAGCTCGTAGAGGTCCTTGTCGACCGGCTCCGGCGGCTCGATCTTGTTGCGGATGCCGTCGAGGCCGGCCATGAGCATCGCCGAGAACGCGAGGTAGGGGTTGCACGACGGGTCGGGCACGCGGAACTCGAGCCGCTTCGCCTTCGGGTTGGATCCCGTGATCGGGATGCGGCAGCAGGCGGACCGGTTGCGCTGCGAGTAGACGAGGTTGACCGGCGCCTCATAACCCGGCACCAAGCGGCGATAAGAGTTCGTCGTCGGGTTGGTGAACGCCAGCAGCGACGGCGCGTGCTTCAGCAGACCGCCGATGTAGTAGCGCGCGAGGTCCGACAGACCGGCGTAACCGATCTCGTCGTAGAACAGCGGCGCGCCGTCCTTCCACAGCGACTGGTGGCAGTGCATGCCCGAGCCGTTGTCCTGCCAGATCGGCTTCGGCATGAAGGTCACGGTCCGGCCGTGCTGACGCGCGACGTTCTTGATGACGTACTTGAAGTTCATGAGGTTGTCGGCGGTCTTGAGCAGCGTGCCGAAGCGGAAGTCGATCTCCGCCTGCCCGGCCGTGCCGACCTCGTGGTGCTGCATCTCGACGTCGATGCCGATCTCGATGAGCTGGCGCACCATCTCCGACCGCAGGTCCGTGAAGTGGTCCGTCGGCGGCACGGGGAAGTAACCACCCTTGTAGGCCGGCTTGTAGCCCTTGTTACCGCCCGGCTCCTCACGACCGGTGTTCCAGGCCGCCTCGATCGAGTCGATGTAGTGGTAGGCCGAGAACTGGTTCTGGTCGTAACGGATCGAGTCGAAGATGTAGAACTCGGCCTCGGGACCGAAGTAGGTCGTGTCGGCGATGCCCGACCCGCGCAGGTAGTCCTCCGCCTTCTTGGCAATGTTGCGCGGGTCGCGCGTGTAGGCCTCACCCGTCAGCGGGTCGTGGATGAAGAAGTTGATCACCAACGTCGGGTGCTGGCGGAACGGGTCGAGGTAGGCGGTCGACGGGTCCGGCAGCAGGAGCATGTCGGACTCGTGGATCTGCTGGAAGCCGCGGATCGAGGAACCGTCGAACATCAGACCGTCGGTGAACACCTCCGCCCCGAAATTCGAGGCCGGGAACGTGAAGTGCTGCATCACGCCAGGTAGGTCGCAGAAGCGGACGTCGACGAACTGGACGTCGTTCTTGCGGATGAAAGAGAGAACCTCGTCGGCGGTCTCGAACATGCGGGTTGTGCCCTCCTCCAGCGCTGGGCGCGCTGCCGGTCCCACCTTAGGCGGGGCCGGTTGATCGACGGTTTCCCGGGTGTTTCCGGCGGGTTACACGGCTTGCCTGAGACGCCCGCAATGGCGCCGTACGATCGAGTCTGTCCGGACCAGCGCCGGGTCGGGAAGCGGTGACGTGACGCAGACTCCGGAGGCGGGCATTCCCGCCGACCAGGGCCCCATCTCCGTGCCGTTACAGCCGATCTCCTCCGGGTCCGCCGACGCCCTCCTCGAGGAGCTCCTCGCTCGGCTTCGCCAGGTGATGGCCGCGGACGTCTCGCAGTTCCTGCTGGTGGAGGACGGCGCCCTGCGCGTCGTGGCGAGCCACGGCGTGCCGCTCGAGCAGGTCCGCGACCTGCGGATTCCCGTCGGTCGCGGGTTCTCCGGCACCATCGCCGCGACCGCCGCCCCGGCGATCATCGGCGACACTGCCTCGCTGGAGACCTTCGGCGCCAGCTGGGCCGAGGAGGGGGTCCGCGCCCTCGTCGGCGTGCCCTTGATCGTCGACGGCGCCGTTCTCGGCGTCGCCGTCGTCGGCAGCCGCACCGACCGAGTCTTCGGCGACGCCGACATCCAGCTGCTCACCGAGGGCGCCGAGCGCGCCGCCTGGGCGATCCAGAACGGCCTGCTGCTCGCCGCCGAGCAGCACGCGCGGGCCACCGCCGCCTCTGTCGGCGAGCGGCTCGCCCGACTCCAGGCCATGAGCGAGCAGCTGCTGACCGACCTCACCGTCGATGGCGTGGTCAGCACCGTGGTCGAACGCGGGCTGTCACTGATCGGGGCATTCGCCGGCAGCGTCTGGCAGGTCGATGCCGACGCACGCGAGATGACACTCGCCGGCATCGTCGGTTATCCCGACGAGGTCGTCGACCGGTGGGAGATCCTGCCGTTCGACGCAGAGTCGCCGGCTGCCGAAGCAGCACGCACCGGCCGTCGGGTCGTTGTCCCGTCGGTCGAGGAACGCGACCGGCGCTATCCGTCCTTGCGCGGCCGGGCAACGGTCGGTGAGGCATTCGTCGCGGTGCCGCTTGTCGTGCGCGGCGCAACCATCGGCGTGCTCGGACTCGGGTTCGCGAGCGCGTCCGACCTCGACGACGATGGTCTCGCGTTCATCGACGCCGCCGCGGTGCAGTGTGCGGCAGCGATGCACCGTGCGCTGGTCGTCGAGTCACAGCAGCGGAGCCTTGCGCAGGCGCGCGAGTCAGCATCGCGACTTGCGTCGTTGCAAAGGCTCACCGCTGCACTCGCCGACGCGCGTGACCCGCGTCGTACCTTCGACGTCATCGTCGACGAGCTCACTCGCTCCGTCGACGCCGCTCTCGTCGCCCTTTGTGCACTCGACGCGGACGCCGGCGTCATGCGCATCGTCGGCAGCCATGGACTGGCGCCGGAGATCACGGAGCACTTCAGCGAGTTCCCGCTCGCACCAGGCCTGCCGGCGACCGATGCGCTGCTGCAGCGCCGGCCGATCTTGGTGTACGACGCAGCCGATCGCGACGCGCGCTATCCGGTGCTGGCCGGCTATGACCCGGGCGGCCATTCGTGGGCTGCGTTGCCTCTTGTCATCGGTGACCATCCGGTCGGCGCACTCGCGCTGGCGTTGCCGGCGCCGCAGCAGTTCCCACCGGAGGACGTCGAATATCTCGTCGCTCTCGCCGACCAGTGCGGACATGCGCTCGAGCGCGCACGACTGCTCGAGGTCGAGGCGGCAAGCCGGGCGCGTCTCGAAGTGCTGGCCGAGGCGGGCCGCATCTTCACCGCACCACTGGACGTGCAGCTGACGTCGTTGCAGTTCTGCCGTCTTGTCGTCGGGCGCATCGGCGATGCGGTAAGCGTCCATCTCCGCGAGCCGGACGGCAGCTATTCGATCGCAGCTGCCGAGCACGTCGACCCCGAGCAGGCCGCCGTCGCGCAAGCGATCGCCGAGCAGCTGCCGCCATCGATCACCGAGGTCTATGACGGCCTGCTCGAGACCGGCTCCTCCGCGCTCTTCCCGGACATCGATGCGGAGACGAGCCTCGCGGCCGTCGCAGATCCGGAACTACGCGCGGTGCTGGCGAAGATGCCGGCGACCTCGAGCATCCTGTTGCCATTGATCGCCGGCGGGCACTCGCTCGGCATCCTGTCGGTGACGACAGTTGCCGGTGGCAGCCCTCGCCTGATGCCCGCAGATCGCGAGCAGCTCGAAGAGCTCGCCGGTCGGCTGGCACTCGCGATCGACGGCGCACGGCTGCTGCGGCAGCAGACCGAGATCGCCCACACGTTGCAACGCTCGCTCTTGCCGTCGTCGCTGCCGCAGGTGCCGGGCGCCGAGGTCGCGGTCCGCTATCTGCCTGGCGCCGAGGGGGTCGACGTCGGCGGCGACTTCTACGACGTCATCCCGCTGCCCAGTGGTCGCGTCGGGCTCGTCGTCGGCGACGTCATGGGCCGCGGCATCCGCGCCGCCGCAGTCATGGGCCAGCTCCGCGCAGCGGTGCGCAGTTACAGCCTCGAAGGACATTCACCTGCCGCACTGCTCACGAGACTCGACCGGTTGGTCGGCACGCTCGAAGAGGGCCTTCTCGTCACAGCGCTCTACGCCGAGTGGGATCCAGCGCGCGCACTCGTGCTCTGCTCGCTCGCCGGCCATCTGCCGCCACTGTTGCGGCTGCCCGGCAAGGAGGCGTCGTTCATCGAGATCGACCCGGGCGTGCCGCTCGGTGTCGGCATCCAGTCCTATGTCGAGGTCGAGGTCGCGCTGCCGCCGGGCGCGCTGTTGCTCGCCTACACCGACGGGCTTGTCGAGGGGCCCGATCTGCCCGTTGAGGACGGGATGCAGCGACTGGCCACAGCCGTCCAGCCGGCGACCGATGCCATGGACGCGTGCGAGTCAGCGCTCGCCGAACTGCGTCCGCGAACGGCGACCCGCAAGTACGACGACGACACAGCGCTGCTCGCTCTCGTCACACGTCCGGCCGGCTCGGTCTCGGCAGAACGCGAGGGGGACAAGGGCGAACGCAACTTCGACCTTCCGGCGGACACGACATCACCTTCACGCGCTCGGTCGGCGGTCACCGAGGTGCTCGCCGAGTGGGGACTGCAACGCCTTGCCGAGTCGGCAGCGTTGCTGGTCAGCGAGATCGTCACCAACGGTGTCCGGCACGCCGGCACCGGACTGCGGCTGGTGCTGGCCCGCCCCGCGCCCGACCGGGTGCGCATCTCCGTCACCGACTGGGCGCCGCGTGCAGGCGTACAAGTGCGGCAGTCGAGCCGCGACGCCGAAGGCGGTCGCGGGCTGTTCCTCGTCGAGCACTTGTCCGACGGATGGGGATCGGTCTCGGACGACGCCCGCAAGACGGTCTGGTTCGAGCTGCAAGGGTGAGCGAGCGACCGGAGTCCGGGCCTGGGGCGGTGGCCGGGATCGGCACGAGGATCCAGGCCTTCATCGTCGACTCGGTGCTGTCGGTCGCGATCGCGCTGATAGCCGGCTTCCGTCCGGGTCACGCCGGCTATGCCGTAACGGTTTGCGTCGCGTTCCTTGCGATCGAGCTGCTCTTCGTCTCATTCGTCGGCCAGACGCCGGGCATGCGCGTCGCCGGCGCTGCCGTTGTCCGTGTCACCGATGCGGGTCGCGCGTCGGTGAAGTGGGTCGCTCTCCGAACGCTGTTGCTCGCCGCGATCCTGCCTGCGTTGATCGTCGACGTCTCCGGGCGCGCGATGCACGACCGTGCCGCCGGCACGGTGATGATCCGAACCCGGTGAGTTAGCGGATCTTGCCGCGGGGGATCTGACCCGGCTTGGGCATCGGGCCCTTGGGCATCGGCACGTTGGTGCCGCCGAGTGCCTTCATCCGCCCCTCGAGGCCGGGGATCTCCTTGCGGCTGATGTTGCGCGGCAGCCGCATCACGTGCTGCTGCAGCTTGCGCAACGGCACCTGTCCCTCGCCGTCACCGACGAGCACCTCATAGATCGGCGTGTCCGGTGCGACCCGTCCGACACGCCGCTTCTGGTCGGTGATGAGCTGGCGCAGCTGGGTGGTGTTGCCTTCGGCGACCAGTACGACGCCCGGCCGCCCGATCACTCGATGGACAAGGTCCATGTTGCGGTTGAACGCGACCGCAGGCGTCGTACGCCAGTCGCCACGCAACGTCTGCAAGACCGACGCTGCCGCGCCCGGCTGACCCTCGACCTGGGCATACATGCTCGCCGTCGCGCGCCGACCGAAGATCGCCATGCCGGTGAACAGTGCGCCGAGCACGCCGAGGATCGACAGATAGACCGGGTGGCCGATCAGGATGCCGACGACCACTAGCACTGCGAGCACGAGAAGTGCCGGCCCCAGCACGATCAGCGGCAGCTTGGGGTCCGCCTTGCGGGTCATCGACCAGACAGCACGCAGCTGCCTGGCGCGTCCCTGCCGGTCAGGCGCCTGGCTGTCGTCCTTTTTCGACTTCGATCCGCGTGCCACGCCGCGAGTCTATGAGGCGCGCGGCATCGGCGATCAGCGCTTGCGCTTCGGCCCGGTCACGCGCCCGCCGGCTGTCGGCCGCCATCGCCGCCCAGGCGTTCTGCCGGGCTCGGCGCTGGCCGCCGTCCTGCCAGACGGTCGCGAGCATGCGGCCGGCGACATCGGCAAGGGTGCTCATGGTGATCACGGTGACCGACGAACATGAAAATTACGTTGCGGTGGTGTGAAGCTTCGCCCGGGCGTCGATGGCCTGCTGGTAGAGGCGGCCGGCGCGGTAGGACGACCGGACCAGCGGGCCGCTCATGACGCCGATGAAGCCGATCTCCTCGGCCTCCTCGCGCAGCTCGACGAACTCCTCCGGCCGCACCCACCGCTCGACCGGGTGGTGCCGCGGACTGGGCCGGAGATATTGCGTGATCGTCAGCAGCTCGCAGCCTGCGTCGTAAAGGTCGTGCAGCGCTTGTGAGGTCTCTTCGCGCGTCTCGCCCATGCCGAGGATGAGGTTGGACTTGGTCACCATGTTCTTGCTGCGGGCCAAGCGCAGGACGTCGAGCGAACGCTCGTAGTCGAACGCGGGACGGATGCGCCGGAAGATCCGCGGCACTGTTTCGACGTTGTGCGCGAACACCTCGGGCGCCGCGTCGAAGACCTGTTGGAGCAGGTCGGCGTTGCCGGAGAAGTCCGGCGTGAGGATCTCGACACCGGTGTCGGGGTTGAGCTCGTGGATCTGCCGGATGGTCTCGGCGTAGAGCCACGCACCTTCGTCCGGCAGGTCGTCGCGCGCGACGCCGGTGACTGTCGCATAACGCAGACCCATCGCCTGCACGCTCATCGCTACGCGGCGCGGCTCGTCGCGGTCGAGCGGCGAGGGTTTGCCGGTGTCGATCTGGCAGAAGTCGCATCGACGCGTGCACTGGTCGCCGCCGATGAGGAACGTCGCCTCGCGGTCTTCCCAGCACTCGAAGATGTTGGGACAACCGGCTTCCTCACAAACGGTGTGCAGGCCCTCGCGGCGTACGAGGTCCTTGAGCTCGGTGAACTGCGGACCGGTGCGCAGCCGCGTCTTGATCCACTCCGGCTTCTTTTCGATCGGCGTGACGGCGTTGCGCGCCTCGACGCGCAGCAGGCGGCGTTCACCGCGGTCAACCGTCACGACATCAAGGGTACGGCGGCGGTGAGGTGGTCGAGTTCGCGTCGTACGACGGGAAGAACGTCGTCGACCGTGATCTGCCGACCGGTCTCGGCGGTGAGTGAGGTGACACCGGCATCGGTGATGCCGCACGGCACGATTGGTGCAAACGCCATGAGGTCGCAGTCGCAGTTGAGCGCGAAGCCGTGCATCGTCACGCCGCGCGCGACGCGGATGCCGATCGCGGCGACCTTGCGCGTCGGCCGCCCGGTTGCCGGGTCGGCCGCGATCCACACACCGCTGCGTCCGTCGACGCGCGTGCCGATGACGTCGTAGTTCGCGCACACAGCGATGAGCACGTCCTCGAGTCGCCGGACGTAGGCGACAACGTCGACTGGATCCGGCAGCTTGACGATGGGATAGCCGGTCAGCTGGCCGGGACCGTGCCAGGTGATCCGGCCGCCGCGGTCGACGTCGATGACCTCAGCCACGCCGGGCGCGGGGACCGGTCGCTCCCAGGCCTCGGTGCGCTTGCCGGCGGTGTAGACCGGCTCGTGCTCGAGGAGCAGCGCAGTGTCGGGGATGGTGTCGGCGACGCGCGCCGCGTGCAGCTGGCGCTGCCGCTCCCACGCGTCGAGGTAGGGCACCCGTCCGGCCCACACCATCTCCACGATTCGAGGGTACGTCGCCCTGCCGGGTGGATCAGCCGACGATGGCTGCCAGCGCCGAGTCGATGTCGGCATATGTGAACGCGAAGCCCGCATCTTCCAGTCGCGCCGGCAGCACGCGCTGGCTGACCAGCACGCCCTCGTCGGCGAACTCGCCGAGTGCGACGCGCAGCGCGGTGGCCGGCACGATGGCGAGCGCCGGGCGGCGTACGGCGCGGCCAAGCGCCTTGGTGTAGTCGCGGTTGCGGACCGGTTCGGGCGCGGTGACGTTCACCGGTCCGGCGAGGTCGCTGCGTTCGAGCAGGAATCGCATGGCCGCGATCTGGTCGGCGATGGAGATCCAGGACATCCACTGGCGTCCGGATCCCAACCGGCCGCCGAGGCCGAGCTTGAACAACGGCAGCACCTTGCCGAGCGCGCCGCCGTCGGCCGAGAGCACGACGCCGGTGCGGGAATGAACGACACGAACATCTGCAGCCTCTGCTGGCGCGGTCGCCGCCTCCCACTGCCGAACCAGCTCGGCGAGGAAGCCCTGACCGTTGGTCGCCGACTCGTCGACGGCTTCGTCGCCGGTGTCGCCGTACCAACCCACCGCGGACGAGGACAGCAACACCTTGGGTGGGTTCGTGCACTGCGCGATTGCGGTCGCGACCGTCGTCGTGCCGTCGACGCGACTGCGCAGCACCTCTTGTTTGTATTCGTCGGTCCAGCGCTTGTCGCCGATGCCGGCGCCAGCGAGATGCACGACTGCGTCGGCCGGATCGAGGATCCCCGGATCGAGGGAGTGCGTCGTCGGATCCCACTGCCGCTCATCGGCGGCGGTCGCTGCGCGTCGTACGAGCCGGATCACGTCGTGCCCGTCCGCGCGAAGACTCCGAACGAGCGCCGACCCGATCAGCCCCGACGCACCCGTGACAACAACCCGCACCCCTTCATTCAACCGCCCCTCCGAACCGGGCACGGGCCGGGCGAGCAGACGATCGCGTCGTACTCGGTCGTGTCAGGTGTTGCAACGATGAGCTGGTCGGTCAGTGGCCCGTCGTCAAAGCGCAGGCGCTGCAGGATGAGGCGTCCGAATGCTCGGCCGGTGGTCTCCACGTAATCGGAGGTGGGTGCCTCGGCGGTCGTCACTTTGCCGGTCGAGGCATGCCAGGTGCGAAAGTCCCATCGCAAGGTCGTGCTGTTGAACGTCTGTCCGGTGACGGTGTGGTGGAGCAGGTGTCCGAGGAACGGGCTGCGGACGGGCGGGCCCTCCTCGAGCGGGATGTAGTACGGCCGGTGGTGCGTTCTCGGCTCGTCGTCGCAGCCCCCGGGCGGGCAGTACTCCCTGTCCATGGTGCAGAGAATTGCCTTGGCCGACAGGTCAGAGCAGAACAGGCGCTCGTCCTTGTGACGTTCGGGGCGGAAGACGTGCGCGACATCCAGCCGTCGCCACGACCGGTAGGTGACCGCATAGTCATCTGTCACGGTGAACCCGCGCCCGGACACCGCATAGCGCCCGAACCGCGGCGGATCCGGGTCGATCACCCGAAGGTCGCCGGACCGGCTCATGTCGACGAGCCCCTGCGGCCCCTGAGCCAGCCAGCCGTCGGCCGAGCCAGCGACGTACGCCGTGTCGGGCGGTAGCTGACCTTCTCCGGAGGCCCCTGTGTCGAGGTCGGTCCAGTAGACGCGGCCGGGCGCTTCATCTGTCACCCCGGTCACCAGACTGCCGACCAGCGACAGCCCGTCGCGGAAGTGGCCGCCGGCCAGGGAGATCTCAGCCGACCTGGATCTGTTGATCGCCTGCAGGTCGACGAGTTTCTCCCCCCACGACTGCGCGTCGTACGTGTAACGGCCAAACAGAAGCCATGCATGGCTTCCGGCAAGCATCGCAACGGAAGGCGGCTTCACCGGCCACGCCGCGGCGGGCTCCGCGGGCGTTGAGACGGTGAGAACAGCGGCAACAAGCCCGATGAACCGCACACTCGCGCGCGTCTTCATGCCCGTTCAACGTCACAACGCGGCGCCCCGTTGACAGGTGCTAGAGACCGACCTCGGCCTCGAACTCGCCTTCCTCGAGGCGCTCCTTCACCGTCGTGAGGAAGCGGGCGGCATCCGCGCCGTCGACCATGCGGTGGTCGTAGGTCAAAGCGAGATAGACCATGTGCCGCACGGCGATGACCTCACCGACATCGGGATCGTCGACGACAACTGCGCGCTTGACGACACTGCCGGTGCCGAGGATGCCGACCTGCGGCTGGTTGATGATCGGTGTGTCGAACAACGCACCGCGTGAGCCGGTGTTGGTCAGCGTGAACGTGCCGCCACCGAGCTCGTCCGGCGTGATGTGGTTGCCGCGAGTGCGCTCTGCGAGGTCCGCGATCTTTCGCGCAAGCCCGGCAAGGTTGAGGTCGCTCGCGTCCTTGATGACCGGTACGAGCAGCCCGCGCGGTGTGTCGACAGCGATACCGAGATGAACGGCATCGTGGTACGTCGCCGTACCCGCCTCGACGTCGATAGATGAGTTCACCGCCGGGTGGTCGCGCAGTGCTTCACATGTCGCGAGGGCGAAGAACGGCAGGAACGACAGCTTGACGCCTTCGCGCGACTCGAAGTCTGCCTTGGCGCGGTCACGCAGCCGGGAGATCTTCGTGATGTCGGCTTCGACGACCGTGGTCAGCTGCGCAGAGATCTGCAGTGACTCGACCATGCGCTGTGCGATGACCGTGCGCAGACGCGAGAGCTTCTCGGTCTTGCCGCGCACGCTCGTGTCCGGACCGGTCGCGGCAGCCGCGGGTTGCTTCGGCTTCGTCGACGGCACGGGCTGTGCGGGTTGGTCGGTCGGCGGCTTGCTGCTGCCGCTGGAGCGCGCTGCGTCGATCACGTCCTGCTTGCGGATGCGGCCGCCGACACCCGTGCCGTGCACGGATGAGAGCTCGACGCCATGCTCCGCGGCGAGCCGCCGGACCAGCGGAGTGACATAGGACGGACCGCCGCCCTCGTCGTCGCCGTCATCGTCGGACGTATCCGGCTGAGGCTGCTCCTCCTGCGCTGAGGTGTCTTTGGCCGCCGGCTGCTCTTCCTGCTCGGCGTCCTTGGCGTCCTCGGCGACCTGCTCGCGCTCGTCGGCGGATGCCGCCGACTCTCCGGTGTCCTCGCCGTCGCTCTCCGGCTCGCGCTGCGGCTCCTCGTCCTGCTGTTCCGTCGGGGCTTCGGCGGCCGCTTCTTGCTCAGCCGGCTCTTCAGCCGACTCGCCACCACCGCCGCCGGCTCCGTCGTCGATGACCGCGAGCTCGGACCCGACCTCGACGGTCTCGTCCTCGGCGACCTTGATCGACTTGAGCACGCCCGCCGCGGGGGAGGGGATCTCGGTGTCGACCTTGTCGGTGGAGACCTCGAGCAGCGGCTCGTCGGCCTCGACCTGGTCGCCCTCCTTCTTGAGCCAGCGCGTGACGGTGCCTTCGGAGACGCTCTCGCCGAGGCGAGGCATCGTGACGGAGACCGACATGACTTCCTTCCGGTGAGACCGGTTAGCCGTGGACGTGTAGGGGCTTACCCGCCAGTGCGAGGTGAGCCTCGCCGACGGCCTCGGACAGCGTCGGGTGCGGGTGGATGAGCTGAGCGACTTCGACAGGCAGTGCTTCCCAGTTGGTGATGAGCTGCGCCTCGGCGATCAGATCCCCGACGCGCGAACCCACCATGTGTACGCCGAGTACCGGACCGTCTTTGGCGGCCACGACCTTGCACGCACCAGCGGTCTGCAGGATCTGCGCGCGACCGTTACCGGCAAGGTCATAGGTGAACTCGACGACGTCGTACCCGCGTTCCTTGGCCTGCGCCGACGTGATGCCCACGCTCGCAACCTCAGGCTCGGAGTAGGTGATGCGCGGTACGCCGTCGTAGTCGATCGCCGGAGGGTGGAGCCCGGCGACCCGCTCGGCGACCATGATTCCTTCGGCGAAGCCTTTCCAGCACATTGGGATCCTAAGCTTAGAATTCCACGTGGACAAGTTGTCG